>Ga0255096_1001075_pt1 | contig 11774 bp, 14 predicted proteins | sample Colum_Atlam_RepA_2_FD_188563 | JGI IMG/M metagenome (GOLD analysis project Ga0255096, IMG submission 188563) | Freshwater microbial communities from Columbia River, Oregon, United States - Colum_Atlam_RepA_8d | ecosystem: Environmental > Aquatic > Freshwater > River | place: USA: Oregon...
TTACGAAGCCGCCCTTGAAGGCCTGCTTTTGTTTGCCGTGCTTACCTATCTGATCTGGCGCAAAGGCTGGCTGAAAGCCCCCGGTCGCATCGCCGGCCTGTTCTTTGTCGGCTATGGCGTCGCGCGGTTCCTGGTGGAATTCGTCCGCCAACCCGACCCGCAATTCATCAGCGCCGGCAACCCGCTTGGCCTTGCGCTGCACTACGGCGGCTATGGCCTGACCATGGGCCAAATCCTGACCCTGCCGATGATTCTGGCTGGCCTGTTCTTCATCGCCCGCGCCAAGCCCGCATGACACCGCTTGCCGCCCTGCTTATCCGCCGCATTCAGGCCAGCGGCCCGCTGACGCTTGCCGATTACATGGCCGATTGCCTGATGCATCCGCAGCACGGCTATTACGCCACCCGCGATCCGTTTGGCAGCGCGGGCGATTTCACCACCGCGCCGGAAATCAGCCAGATGTTTGGCGAACTTCTGGGCCTGTGCCTTGCGCAATACTGGCTTGATCTGGGCCACCCCCCCGCCTTCACCTTGGCCGAGCTTGGCCCCGGTCGCGGCACGCTGATGGCCGATGTGCTGCGCGCCACCGCCCGCGTGCCGGGGTTTCATGCCGCTGCCCGCGTGCATCTGGTCGAAACCTCGGCCACCTTGCGCGCCCGGCAGCGGGACACCTTGGGCAATCATCCGGCAACATGGCTGGACCGCGCCGAAGACCTGCCGCAAGCGCCGCTGTTTCTGCTGGCCAATGAATTCTTCGATGCCCTGCCCATCCGCCAATTCACCCGCGCGGGTGACGGCTGGTCTGAAACCATGGTTGGCCTGACCGATGGTGCCCTTAGCCTTGGCCGCGCCGCCCCGGCGCCGTTGGCCCTGCTGGAACATCGGCTTGCCGACACCGCCACCGGCGACATCGTTGAAATCTGCCCCGCGGCCCCGGCAATCTTGCAAGCCATCGCGCAGCGCATCGAAGCGCATCAAGGGCTGGCGCTGATCTTGGATTACGGCGACTGGATCTCGCGCGGCGACACGTTTCAGGCGCTGAAAGCCCATGCCTTCACCGATCCGCTGCAAGCCCCCGGCGAAGCCGACCTGACCGCGCATGTCGACTTTGCCGCGCTAGCCGCCGCCGTGCCGCGCCACGCCTACACCACCCAAGGCGCGCTGCTAACCGCACTTGGCCTGCCGCAGCGGTCGGCGCAACTGGCCGCGCGGCTAAGCGGCGCGCAACTGACCCAGCACCTTGCCGCCACGCGCCGCTTGACCGCGCCCGAAGAAATGGGACAGTTGTTCAAAGCCATTGCCGTATTCCCTTCTTTAGCCCCCTTGCCGCCCGGATTTGCCTGATGCTGGAAATCATCACCTCTGATGCGATTGCCCCCCGCCACGGGTTCTTTACCCGCAAGGGCGGCGCCTCTTCCGGCATTTTCGCCGGGCTGAACTGCGGCACCGGCTCCACCGATCAGGCCGAAGCCGTCGCAATCAACCGCACGCGGGTGGCCGAGGCGATGCAGGTGCCGCTCGATCACCTTGTCACCGTGCATCAGGTGCATTCGGCCATCGCGGTTCCGGTCAGCGGCCCGCTGAAAATTCGCCCCGAAGCCGATGCGATGGTCACCGCCACCCCCGGCGTTGCCTTGGCAATCTTGACCGCCGATTGTCAGCCGGTGCTGTTTGCCGATGCCAAGGCCGGTGTGATCGGCGCGGCGCATGCCGGATGGCGCGGCGCCAAGGATGGCGTGCTGGAAGCCACCCTAACCGCGATGGAAGCCTTGGGGGCCAGCCGCGGCAACATCGCCGCCGTGATCGGCCCCTGCATTTCGCAGCGCGCCTATGAAGTCGGGCCAGAGTTTTTCGAAGCCTTCACCGATGACGATGTCGAAACCCGCCGCTTCTTTGCCAACGGCACCGGGGATCGGATGTTGTTCAACCTTCCGGCTTATGGGCTGTGGCGCTTGCGCGAGGCGGGCGTGGGTCATGCCGAATGGACGCAAGATTGCACCTATTCCGACGCGTCGCGATTCTTTTCCTATCGCCGCACCACCCATGCCCGCGAAGCCGATTACGGCCGCTTGGTTTCGGTGATCCGGCTGTAATTCCGGCAACAACCGGGCGCGGCAAGCCCGAAACTTGCCGCAATTCTTGCAACAATCGCAGCACCCGCCGCAGAACTGTTTCTAAAATTCGCAAAAACTGCGGTATTTCAGCAGGTTAGTGCGGCAGCACCCACGTAGAACGCCGTTCCACTGCGCGCCGCTGATTTGTGAAGAATTCGATGCAATGGTCAAAACACCGCCGCATTGCACGGGCAAATTAGCTGTAATGAAGCGACAGCAAACCGCAGAAAGAGCAGACCATGAAAAAAGACCGCCGTTGGCTGAAATCCGCAATCGCCGCCAGTGCTGAGACGCAGGTTGTCCTGCCTTGGGCACGCGGCCAGCGCAGCCGCCCCGCCGCGATGAAAGCAGTGTCCGCCCCCGCCAAGCCGCGCGCGCAAGCTGCCCGCTAATCCGGACCGCCCGCTAATCTGGGCCGCCCGTTAACCCAGACCGATTCGCCGCGCAAAGGCCGGGCATCGCCCCGGCCTTTTGCATTTTCCGAACCTTTGTCTGGCCCATTCTGGCGAAGCCATGAACAATCTTGGCGTCACACCAAGATCGCTGCGCAAGCCGCGCCAATTTAGAATTAATTTTGACAGCACGCCGCGTTTCAGCCATCTTTGGCCTACAGATGTCCCTCTGTGAAAACAGGTGGTGACGGGCGTGGTAAGACCTTGCGGCTCCCCCGTTATCGCTCCGGTTCGGCCAAATGGTCGGGCGCTGGAACATGCTCAGTTAAGGCGGCCCTGGTGTCCTCTGCACCATCACGGGGCCGCCTAAACATTTCAGGCCCCGCGTTTCCAGCAGGAATTTTCAACCGATTCAGGCGTTGCGCGCCAACCGCGCCTCTAGCACGTCGAACGGCAGGCCCGGCTCATCCTTGGCGCAGCGGATCACCAGACTGGTCTTCACCGACGCCACGTTATCCGCCGAGGTCAACTGTTCGGTCAGGAAGTTTTGAAAGGTGCTCAGATCCGGCGCCACGCATTTCAAAATGAAATCAATCTCGCCGTTCAGCATGTGGCACTCGCGCACCAAGGGCCACGCCTTGCAGCGGGCTTCAAAGGCCGACAGGTCCACCTCTGCCTGCGACCGCAGCCGCACCATGGCAAACACCTGCACCTCGAACCCCATCTCGCGGGCGTCGATATCGGCGTGATAGCCCTTGATGTAACCGGCTTCTTCCAGCGTGCGCACCCGGCGCAAACACGGCGGGGCCGAAATCCCCACCCGGCTGGCCAGCTCGACGTTTGTCATCCGCCCATCCGCCTGCAACTCTGCCAGAATACGGCGGTCGATCGGATCAAGCTTGTTGCCAGCCATTGGTATAGTCCCCTTTTTGGCGTTGTATCTAGGCCGATGCCGCACCCTGCGCAATATTCTTTCGCAACCGCGCAAGATATTTTCGCAAAACACCCGCCTTTCGCACAATTCCGCAATGCAGCGCGCGGGGCTTTCCCCCGCGCCGACCATTGCCTATATCCAGAGCGACACGATTCAGGGGATAGTCATGGGCGAAACGCGGCACACCAAAGTTCTGATCATCGGCTCCGGCCCGGCGGGCTATACCGCCGCCGTCTACTCCGCACGCGCGATGTTGCAGCCGATTTTGGTGCAGGGTCTGCAGCCTGGCGGCCAGCTGACCATCACCACCGAGGTGGAAAACTGGCCGGGCGAAAAGCACATCCAGGGCCCCGACCTGATGGTCAACATGCAGGCCCATGCCGAAGCCATGGGGGCAGAGGTGATCAGCGATTACATCACCAGCCTTGATCTGCAAAACCGCCCCTTCACCGCCACCGCAGACAGCGGCACCACCTATACCGCCGATGCCGTCATTCTGGCGACCGGCGCGCAAGCAAAGTGGCTGGGCCTGCCGTCGGAGGAAAAGTTCAAGGGCTTTGGCGTGTCGGCCTGCGCCACCTGTGACGGCTTTTTCTATCGCGGCAAGGAAATCGTGGTGATCGGCGGCGGCAACACCGCTGTGGAAGAGGCGCTGTTTCTGACCAACTTCGCCAGCAAGGTCACGCTGATCCATCGCCGCGACAGCTTGCGCGCCGAAAAGATCATGCAAGATCGGCTGTTCAAGCACCCCAAGATCGAAATGCTGTGGAATTCGGAAGTCACCGAGGTTCTGGGCACCGAAGCGCCGCTTGGCGTCACCGCAGTGCGCACCCGCAACCTGCAAACCAACGAAGTCAAAGACGTGCCGTGCTCGGGCTTCTTTGTGGCCATCGGCCATGCTCCGGCGTCGGAACTGGTGAAAGACCAGCTGCCGCTGCATTCGGGCGGCTATGTGCAAGTGGAACCGGGGTCGACCCGCACCGCGATCGCCGGCGTGTTTGCCGCTGGCGACCTGACCGACCACGTCTATCGTCAGGCCGTCACCTCGGCCGGTATGGGCTGCATGGCGGCGCTTGACGCCGAACGCTGGCTGGCAGGCCACTAACCGGCCCAGACGGCCCGCAAATTGAAAACGCCGCCCGTTTCGGGGCGGCGTTTTTGTTTCAGGCGAAGGCAGAACTTAGCGCGCGCGCAACATCCGCACCAACAGCCCGTCTTTCAAAATGAACTGGTGCAGCAGCGCCATCGCCGCATGACCCAGCGCCAGCAGCATCATCGCGTTCATCGCCAGAACGTGGAAATCCGCCGTCGCATCAATGCCGCCAAACCAAGTGATCGCGCCCAGCGCCGGCACCGCGATCATCAACGCATAAAGCGCGCGATGCATCCAGGTTGCCGCAATATCGCCAAGCGAGCTGCCCGCCGCCGGCGCACCCGACGCCATCCGCACCAACAGCCGGATCACCGCCAACACCAGCACCGCAACGCCGGCCCAAACGTGGAAGCTAGGCACGAAGCCAGCAACAGGGCTGCCTTCCATCATACCGTCAAACGCATCTTCCATGCCTTCGCTGATCAGGTAATTCGCCACGATAAGCGCCGCAATGGCCCAGTGCAGGGCGATTTGCAGGCGGCTGTAACCGGTCGTTGTCGACATACTTCACTCCTAAGGTTTCAAGGCACGCTTTGGCCCTTACCCTCGAATTACGCCGTCAACTCAAAGACTTCCATTAACCCCGTGGCAGAAGATGCGGCTCTGCAACCAAAGTTGCAGGCGCTTTGCCCCCTGCCAAGACGGTTAATGCACGCTGACCGGCGCCATGTCGTTTTGCCGGGCCAGCAAAAACGCAAGCTTGCGATCGGCAACCAAGGCCAACTGCTCGCCGTCTTCGCCATGCACCGCGTAAACGGTTTTCAAACCGCCCACCTGCGCTTGCACTGCTTCGGGCAGGGCCGCCACGTCCACCGGACGCACATAAACGATGCGGTTTTCCGCTTCCGGCAGGCCTTCAAATTTTACATCCATCATCCGTCCTCCTTATTTCCGGCCAATGCGAATGGTTTGCACAATGGCATCTGGCACCATCCGGCGCAGGTCGATGTGCAAAAGCCCATGTTCCAAATCGGCCCCCGCCACCTCTACCCCGTCGGCAAGCACGAAAGACCGCTGGAACGCCCGCGCCGCGATGCCGCGATGCAGGAACACCCGTTCGGTGCCATCTTCGCCCTGACGGCCACGCACCACCAACTGGCGGTCCTCAACCGTGATCACCAGATCTTCGTCGCGAAACCCCGCGACGGCCAAGGTGATCCGATAGGTGTTTTCCGAGGTCGCCTCGATGTTGAAGGGCGGATACCCTTCCGATGCGGTCTTGGCGGTGCGCTCTACCAACCGTTCCAGCTGTTCAAAGCCCAGCAAGAAAGGGTGCGCCCCGAAGGTCAATTTCGTCATGGCCGATGTCCTTTGCAACAAGCGACATTTCCGACAGGCCCAAACACTGGCACCCGTCTGTTCAAATATGGGGGGCTAAAATGCCGCCCGCAAGAGCTTCACGCTGCAAGAATATTTGCGCCGCTATGCGCAATTTTTGCCCTGCCTGCCGCGAATCACTGTATCCTTAGCAAAACCAAAAAAGACTGGACCTGTTCCTGCCATGAATGCCCCGCCCGAAATGAATTTCGAAGACATGCTGCGCGTGAAACTGGTGGTTTTGCAGCGCGAACATCGAGATTTGGATGAGGCGATTTACGCGCTGGAAACATCGGGGCGGCCAGACCAACTGACGCTGCGGCGGCTGAAAAAGCAAAAATTGCTGCTGAAAGACCAGATCGTAAAGCTGGAAGATCAGCTGATTCCGAACATCATCGCCTGACCCTCACTTTGCACGGCCGAAATACCCGGCAAAAACCGCAGCCCTGCGGTGATTTCTGCTGGTTTGGCCGCTTTTCCTTGCCCTTGCCGCCCGCGTTGCTATGAAGCGCCAAGACCCTACTGACCGGCCCGGAGGCGCGCATGACAGTTGACGTTGGGATCATCATGGGAAGCCAGTCTGACTGGCCGACGATGAAAGAAGCCGCCTTGGTGCTGGATGAATTGGGCATCACCTATGAAACCAAGATCGTCTCGGCGCACCGGACGCCAGATCGGCTTTGGGCCTATGGCAAAGCCGCCGCAGGCCGCATCAAGGTCATCATCGCCGGTGCAGGCGGTGCGGCGCACCTTCCCGGCATGATGGCCAGCAAAACCCGCGTGCCAGTGATCGGCGTGCCGGTGCAAACCCGCGCCCTGTCGGGCGTCGACAGCCTGTATTCCATCGTGCAGATGCCCAAAGGCTACCCGGTCGCCACCATGGCAATCGGCTCGGCAGGGGCCGCCAACGCCGGGCTGATGGCCGCAGGTATTCTTGCCCTGAACGATGCCGCCCTTGCAGCGCGGCTTGATGCCTGGCGCGAAGCGTTGTCGGCATCAATCCCCGAGGAGCCGAAAGATGAATAACCTGCCCGCCGGATCGACCATCGGCATCCTTGGCGGCGGCCAGCTTGGCCGCATGTTGTCGGTCGCGGCGTCGCGGCTTGGCTACAAGACCCACATCTACGAACCGGCCGCCAACCCGCCCGCCGCCGATGTGGCGCATGCGGTCACCACTGCCAGCTACGACGACATCGCAGCGCTGCAGGCCTTTGCCGCGACGGTAGATGTGATCACCTATGAATTCGAAAACATCCCGACGGCGGCGCTGGACGCACTTGAAGCCCTGCGCCCAATCCGCCCGAACCGCCGCGCCTTGGCCATCAGCCAAGACCGCCTGCTGGAAAAAGACTTCCTCACCGGGCTTGGCCTGACCTGCGCGCCCTATGCGCCGGTGCAAAGCCTGCCCGACCTGACCGATGCCATCGCCAAGATCGGCACGCCCGCGATCTTGAAAACCACCCGTCTGGGCTATGACGGCAAGGGCCAAGCGCGGTTGAAATCTGCCGAAGACGCCGCCACCGCCCATGCCAGCATGGCAGGCGCACCGTCGGTTCTGGAAGGCTTCATCGACTTTTCGCACGAGGTTTCGGTGATCGCGGCGCGCGGCCTTGACGGGTCGGTTGCCTGCTATGATCCCGGTGAAAACGTCCACAAGAACGGCATATTGCACACCACCACCCTGCCTGCCCGGCTGTCGCCCTCGCAGCGCAGCGATGCAATCTTGCTTGCCGCGCGGATTTTGAACGCGCTGGAGTATGTCGGCGTGATGGGGGTCGAACTTTTCGTCACCCCGCAGGGCTTGATCGTCAACGAAATCGCGCCGCGCGTGCACAACTCGGGCCACTGGACGCAGAACGGCTGCGCGGTGGATCAGTTCGAACAGCACATCCGCGCCGTCACCGGCCTGCCCTTGGGCGATGGCGGTCGGCATTCCGATGTGGTGATGGAAAACCTGATCGGCGATGACATCGACCAGATCCCGGCCCTGCTAAAGCAACGCGACACCGCGATCCATCTCTATGGCAAGGCCGAAGCCCGTCCGGGCCGCAAGATGGGCCATGTCAACCGGATGATCCGCAAGGCCTAAGGCCCAAAGCGGGCGGCGGTTGCCAGCGCAAGACGCCTCCGGCGGGAGTATTTAGAAAAGAGCAATGGCAAAGGGCGGCATCGCCCCTTGCGTGCGTTACGAACAGACCACCGCGATCACCATGAACTTGCACTTCGGTGCAGTTTTGGCGGGGGCGGTCGGCGCAGGTTTGGTTGCGGTGTTCTTTGTGGTGGTGGCCGCCGGTTTCTTGGTGGTGGCCTTCGGTTTTGACGGGGCCTTTGCCACCTGTGCCGGGGTTTCGCAGACTTTGGCAGGTTCAGCCGCCAGCATCCGCCACGCGGCCTCTGTCGGCTCCATCTCTCCCGCTTCGACCTTCTTGGCCTTGTAATAGGCGGTCATCGCCAGACGCGAACCGTTGCCCCATTGGCCATCAACCCGCATGCCATAACAGCCGACACGTTTCAGTTCATCCTGCACCGCCAGCGGCAGATTGTCTGGCACGGGTTTGGCGTTCAGGCTGCGGGTGTCGCTGTCCAGCGCCGCAAGCTTTTCATTGGCCCCGCCCTGACCAATCACCGAAATCCCGCCCGGCGGCGGCACGATGGCCGAGGCTTGTTCGGCCAGATCAAAGGCGGGCAGCGGATCGTCGACCAGCGGCGCAAAGAAGAACTGTTCGCGCAGCGATGATTGGTCCCACGGCGTCTGTTTGCCACCCGTCGCCGTGCCGACATCGTTGCGCACCGCGATCATCAGATCGGAAATCGTCTGTCCCGGCGTGGCGATATTGCGCAACAGCGCCGCGGTGAACGGGCTGTTGGCCGAGCCTTCGGTCTTGTCCCACGCCACCGCCCCCGGTGCCGTGGCAAAGGCCACAAAGGTGCCCGCGCCGCCATCAAACTGTGCCAGCCCGCCAGTCTCAATGCCGTTGACACCCTTCACCGCATCCGGCAGCGGCGTATCGCGGCAGGCGTCCAGAAACAGCAACAGCTGGCTGGTTTTGCCCTTCAGCACCTTGGCAATATCATCCAACCGCCAAGTTTCCGACTGCAGCGCCGCCTGATCCGCCAATTTCGCACCCACCGGCACCAGATGGTTCACACCGCCCATTTGAAACGCATGGCCGGAATAGTAAAACAGCACCGTATCCGCCTGATCCACCTGCCCGGCAAAGGTGCCAAGCACCGCCTGAAACACCTCTGGGCCAACGTCGGTCAGCAGCGTCACCTCGAACCCCAAATCGCGCAGCGCCTTTGACATCGCCTGCGCATCGGCCACCGGTGTTGCCAGCCCCGGCAACGTCTCATACGCCTCGTTGCCAACCACCAGCGCAAGCTTGCGCCCCGCCGCCTCGGCCATCACCGGAAACACCGCAAGCGCCAGAACGCCCAACAGGCACTGCCTAATAATCTGCGGCAAACGATGAAACATCGGGAAAATCCATCTTTGAAATTGCAGGCAGTCTACGCCGATTCCCCTTAATCGCAAAGCGCAGCCTTGCCGCGCCTGCGCCCTTACGGCCCACCAAAGGTTTCTTGCACCGCAGCACCATAGCTTAGCTGGTGGTCAAACCGCCCCTTGGCCAGAAACTCCAGCACTTCGGCAATCACCACAGGGTTCAGCATCATGAACGTATGCGTCACCGGCAGGGTGATATGGTCGGTCATCCCCGCCACCTTGGTGCTTTTCACCGAAACCTTGCCATCATCGGCCCCCGGAATCACCGCCGAGGTGATCGGGTTCAACGACTGATCCCCGGCAATCACCCCCAATTCGTAATCCGGCAGCGGCAGCGCAAGCGGGATCGAGCCTTTGCCCGTGCCCAATTCCAACCCCGCCGGGCCGTTCAGCCATTCAAACGCCCCCATGCGCCCGAACGCATCCACCAGTTCCGACCCTTTGTTCGGCGGCCCCAGCATCACCACCCGCCCCATTAAATCGGGTTTGTGATCTTTCAACCAATAGCGCGCCAGAATGCCGCCCAGCGAATGGGTGACAAAATTCACCCGCTCTGAAGCACCAGTCGCATCCACGCATTGCGCCACCCGGCGGCCCACATCCTGCGCCAGATCGGCGATCGCCGCATCGGTCGACGGGTAGCTTTCGTTGATCACATGATAGCCGTGGTCAACCAGCGCAGCTTCCATCGCGATCAGCGAAGCTTCGGTGCGCGCAAGCCCATGCAGCAGCACCACGCAGTCCGCCCGCGCCGCCGTGGCGCCCAACAGCGCCGCCCCCCAGATCAAAATCAACCGCCACAACATTTTCGCATTAAAGCGCAACGCCTGTGCAGCACAAGCACCGCTTTGCGGCTTGCACCGCGCCATTGTCCTGCTAAGTTTTCTATGTCGAGCATTCCGCTCGACATTCTCAGGGCGGGGTGCAACTCCCCACCGGCGGTAAAGGGGCAACCCCAAGCCCGCGAGCGCCAAGGGTTTCCCCGCGAAACCTTTGGGTCAGCAGATCCGGTGTGATTCCGGGGCCGACGGTATAGTCCGGATGCAAGAGAATGAGACCACGCCCCCGCCCTATCCGGGCATCGGGCATGGCCCCCTCATATCCCCCTGATTGATGCGCGGTTTTGAAAGGACCACACATGAATCAGTCTACCCGTTCTTCGGCAAAGAACCCGATGCTGGGCGCGCTCTATATGGTGCTGGCGGGCATCGCCTTTGCCTCGGCCAATGCGGTCACTTGGACCGTCACCTATAAAATGGGCTTCAAGCCACAGTCAGATGCGTTCTGGCAATATGCCATCGCCTTGGTGTTCTTCCTGCCCTTCATCTGGAAACAAGGCCTCGCGTCGCTGCGCAGCCGCAATCCGGGCCTGCATATCTTGCGGGTGGTGCTGTCGGCGCTTGGCGTGCAAGCCTTTGTGATGTCGTTCTCGGCGGGCTTGCCCATCTGGCACGTCGTGGCGCTGGTAATGACCTCACCGTTCTTCGTGCTGATCGGCGCGGTGGTGTTCTTGGGCGAAACCGTAGCCCCCAACCGCTGGATCGCCGCCAGCATCGGCTTTGCCGGCGCAATGATCTTGCTGCAACCTTGGCAAAGTGGCTTTCCGTTGGGCGCGCTGTATCCGGTGGCCGCGGCGGTGCTTTGGGGCGCTGCGTCGCTTGTCACCAAACGCCTGACGCAAGACGAACCGCAAACCTCGATCACCATGTGGTTGCTGGTGTTGCTAACGCCGATCAACGCCGGCCTGTCGCTGCAAGCCGGGTTTGAACTGCCCACCGGCAGCATCCTGCTGCTGCTGATCTTGGGCGGCGCGATCATGTTTGCCGCACAGCACCTGCTGACCCTGTCTTACGCCAACGCCGACGCCGGTTTCGTGCAGCCCTTCGACGATCTGAAACTGCTGTCGAACATTCTTGTCAGCTGGGCGATCTTCGGCGATGTGCCCACCGGCACCTATTGGCTGGGCATCGCGTTGATCCTGACCGGCTCTGCCTACCTTTTGCTGTCAGAACGCAGTCGCGAACCGCAGGCTCTGGCCGCTTAACGCCTAGACAAAGCGGGGCAGGCACGGCAACCTGCCCCCATGTCAAGACGCCCAACCCGCCTCGCCACCCGCGCACTGATCCTGCACGAAGATCGGCTGCTTTTGGTCAACGCCTATCCGGGTGGCCGATCAGACCTGTGGTGCGCCCCCGGCGGCGGCGTTGAGTCGGGCAGCTCGCTTCCCGTCAACCTCGCCCGCGAGGTGCATGAAGAAACCGGCCTGACCGTTGCCGTCGGCGCCCCCGCCCTGATCAACGAATTCCACGATCCGGTATCGGGCTTCCATCAAGTCGACCTGTTCTTTCATTGCACCATC
>Ga0255096_1001076_pt1 | contig 11770 bp, 11 predicted proteins | sample Colum_Atlam_RepA_2_FD_188563 | JGI IMG/M metagenome (GOLD analysis project Ga0255096, IMG submission 188563) | Freshwater microbial communities from Columbia River, Oregon, United States - Colum_Atlam_RepA_8d | ecosystem: Environmental > Aquatic > Freshwater > River | place: USA: Oregon...
CCCTCCGGTGGCGATCAGACTCTGGCAGTCGTCGTCATGAATTGGGACGGTACCACCATCAATGGCCGAATAAATCCCGGTCGCAATACCATCAATTTTACCAGCGCAAGCCTCAATCCCTCTGATTGGAGCGTTCATATCGAAGCGCAAACGCGTGAAGGTGAAGCCATCGTGATCAATGGTGTGCTGTCTGAACTGGGTTCCTATCGCCGCAAGTTGGCAGGGACCTGGACCAGCGATGGTGTCGAGAATCAACTCGTGTTGACGCGGGAGTAAGTAAAGATGAAAGCAGCTATGCGCCTCAAAACTCTCTCCCTGCTTGTATCGGCTTGCGTGCTTGCGGCCTGCGGCGGTTCCGCTACTGATGAGCCGGCCGGCGAAGTGGCTGCAAGCGCTTCAGTTGCACCGGCTCCGCGGTTTGCCGACGGCACGGTGATGTTCGATCGTATGCCCGGCGAACTGGGCTATTGGGGCAATCCAAGCCTGCACTCGTTGATCGAAAAAGGCGTCGACGTGCCGATGAGCGAGCAGGGTATCCTCAACAACATCGAAGACGCCGCCAAGGTCGCTCCGCTCATGGACTGGTCGCTGGCGCTCTACAAATTCCGCCAGGCTAATGCTCTGAAGGATGACCCGGTCAACGTCTGCATCTCGCCAGCCGGCCCACGTCATCTGCAGGATGCAAAAGGCTTCCGCATGGTGCAGGACCGCAATCTTGACCGTGTCTACCTTATGTTCGGGGGTGGTAACCGCAACTGGCGTCACATCAATCTTGACGGCCGTGTTCCACCACAACTCGACGAAGTGCAGAGTACGTTCTTCGGGTATTCCAATGGTCATTTTGAAGGTGACACACTGGTCGTCGACTCGCGCGGTTTCAACGATCGCTTCTGGTTCAGTAATGGCGGACTGCCACACACGCCGGCGCTGGTGCTGACCGAGCGGTTTACGCGTCAAGATCACGACACGTTGCTTTACACCGTGACGATCAACGACCCGCGTACCTATACCCGTAGCTGGGACGCGGAGTGGACCCTGAAGTGGGTGCCTGGTGATATCGAAGAAGATTTCTGTGAGAAGGGGCGCCCGCTCGCGGGTGCACAATGAAGGCAAGTTCGGACAACCAAGCCAATCGGATTCATGAGAGGAGAGTACTTATGAAAACTGCAATCCTGAAAGTTGTTGGTACCGCAGTCTGTTTGTGGTCATTCGCCACTACTGCACTTGCGCATCACTCGTTTGCCGCGCAGTACGATGGCAACAAGCCAGTGTCGCTCAAGGGGTGGGTGACAAAGGTGGAATGGTCGAACCCGCACGTGTATTTCTACATCGACGTCGAAAATGCCAAGGGTGAAATCGAAAACTGGGGCATCGAGATGGGCCCGCCCCACATGCTGCAGAATGCAGGGTGGAAGCGGAACTCGATGCAGATCGGTGACGAACTGCTGGTAGAAGCCACCCGCGCGCGTGATGGCAGCAATACGGCAAACGCCCGCAGCGTAACTCTGGCGGCTACAGGCACGGTGCTGGGTGCAGCGTCGAGCGAACAGCAAACATTGACCGGTGGCGCCGCCCCCAAAAATCCATGACATCGTTGATGGTCCGGGTTGAATGACAAGACAGCAGAAAGAGGCGTGGCGCTAATGAAAATGACAATGAAGACACTGGCACTGGGAGTTGCTCTGGTAGCGGCGGGGGCAGTAATTGCGCAGGAACCTCCGGCGGCAGCGCCCGATACACGCGTGGTTCCACGCAACGAGTACGGCCACATCAGCTTCGCCGGCACAAAGGAAAATCCGGGCAACTGGAACGGGTTGCTCGGCTCGCTGTCGAACCGCCAACCGAACCAGCGCGGCAACATTCCCGAAAGCCTGCCTTATGAACAGGTGCCGTTCCAACAGTGGGCCCGCGAACTGCACGCCTCTCGCAATGCACTCGGCGGTGCCGAAGATCCGCACACGCGCTGCAAGCCATCTGGCGGTGGTCGCATGTTCCAGACGCCGTATGGGACTGAAATCCTTGATGCCGGCGATACCGTGTTCATGATGGGCATCGGCTCTCCCCACTCATGGCGGCAGATATACATGGATGGCCGCACGCATCCGGCGAATCTCGAGCCTGGATTCTATGGCCACTCGGTCGGCCACTGGGAAGGTGACACGCTTGTAGTGGACACGGTTGGCTTTCTCGGTGACGAGCAGTTCTGGATCACTCGTGACGGTTATCCGCATACGGAGCAACTGCATACCATCGAAAAGTTTTCCCGCCCCGATTTCGACACGCTGCGTTATGAATTGACCATCGACGATCCTGGCGCCTACACACAGACATGGACCGGCGGCTGGTTCATGACCTTTGGTGAAGGCAACGAGCCTTTCGACTATCTCTGTCAGGAAAACAACCTTGATCCGGTGCGTATGACGGGCACCGAATAAGGGAATTCTGGCCAATGAAGGCCGGGGCAATCAAACCCCGGCTTTTGTAAACGCCCCCAATACCAGCGTTTGCGCTTCCTGCTGCAAACGTTGCAGATGTTCGGCACCACGAAAGCTTTCGGCATACAGCTTGTAGACCTCCTCGGTGCCGGACGGCCGTGCTGCGAACCATCCCTGTGAAGTACTGACTTTTACACCACCAATTGCCGCGCCGTTGCCTGGAGCACTGGTTTGCACACTGGTGATGGCATCGCCTGCGAGCGAGGTCGAGCCGAGATCGGCAGCAGACAGTTTCGACAATACGGCTTTCTGTGCGCGACTGGCCGGCGCATCAATACGCTCATACACCGGTGCTCCGAATTGTTCTGTGAGGCGGGCATAGTGCTCGGCCGGGTCACGACCGGTACGGGCCAGCATTTCCACTGCCAGCAGATTGAGGATGATACCGTCCTTGTCGGTGCTCCATGGCGAACCATCATGGCGCAGGAACGACGCGCCGGCGCTTTCTTCGCCGCCAAATCCAAGGCTGCCATCGTGCAGGCCGCTGACAAACCACTTGAAGCCCACCGGCACTTCCATCAACGGCCGGCCGAGCGCAGTCGCTACTTTGTCAATAATGCTGCTCGACACAATAGTCTTGCCGATACCTGCCCTGGGCGACCACTGCGGACGATGACGGAACAAGTAGTCGATCGCCACTGCGAGGTAATGGTTGGGATTCATAAGGCCACGCGGTGTAACGATGCCGTGGCGGTCGCTGTCGGTGTCATTGCCAAAGGCAAGCTGATACTGGTCTTTGTAGGCCAGCAGACCGGCCATTGCATATGGCGACGAACAATCCATGCGGATCTTGCCGTCCCAGTCCAGGCTCATGAACGCGAACTGCCCATCTACTGTTGGATTCAGATTGACGAGTTCAATGCCGCAGCGTTCGGCAATCGGTGCCCAGTAGTCCACCGCAGAGCCGCCCAGTGGATCAACCGCCACCCGTAGATTGCTACCGCGCAGCACATCGAGGTCGATCACCTGATCAAGTTCGCTGACGTAGGCAGTAATGAAATCATGGCGATGGATGCAGTCGGTCTTCTGCGCGCGTTCATACGGAATGCGCTGCACGCCCTGGAGCCCGTTGGCCAATAACTCGTTGGCGCGTGTTTCGATCTGCTTGGTGACATCGGTGTCGGCCGGGCCACCGTGTGGCGGGTTGTACTTGAAACCGCCGTCCTGCGGAGGATTATGCGACGGCGTGATGACAATGCCATCGGCTTGAGCCGCGCTGTGCTTGCGGTTATGGGTCAGGATCGCGTGCGATATCGCTGGCGTGGGGGTGTAACCATCGGCGTGGTCAATGCACGTGTGAATCTTGTGTGCGGCCAACACCTCGAGCGCCGTGCGCATCGCCGGTAGTGATGCCGCATGGGTGTCGCGCCCCAAATACAGTGGTCCGGTAATCCCTGCCGCTGTACGGTATTCACATAAGGCCTGTGTGATGGCGAGAATGTGCGCTTCGTTGAATGTGCCGAGCAGCGGTGAGCCACGATGACCGCTGGTCCCGAACGCTACACGCTCGGCAGCATTGGCAGCATCGGGCTGGCGCTGGTAATACGCCTGCTCGAGTGCAGCAAGGTCAATCAGATCAGACTGGAGGGCGCGCTGCCCGGCGCGAGGATGGTTGGCCATGTCGGTGGGTCCTGTACGTTACTGTCGTCAATGTAGCGGAAGCGCTACGGCCGTCAAATAGGGAACGGAGTCAGAATTGCCCCAACAAACTCTGGTCGCCGCTACAGCGGCGATATTATGCTGACTCTATTCAAGTTGAATGATTGAGAACTACCCATGAGATCCTTCTTCTTATACTTGCTTGCAATCGCCGCAATGACTAACCCGGCCAGTGCCGCCACCAGCGATACCCGCTGGCACGTGGTGCTGGCCGCAGTGGGCAATGAGCAGAATGTCTTCGACAACTTTGTCAACGACTTCGGTGCTGTCCTCAAGGCGCGCAGCAACATCGCCTCGTTCACTGAATTGCACGCTAGCGTTGGTGAAAGCTGGCAGGCCAGCGGACTGCAGGCACTTGAACGCTCGCTCACAGCACTCAAACCCCAGAGTGGCGAGGGCTGCATGGTCTATTTGACTGGCCATGGCGCCCCCGATGGGCTGGCGATGTCGGCTGAAACCCCGATGGCCTTTGTGCGCCCGACCCGCATGGAAGCGATGCTGAAATCCTGCGCCGACCGGCCAACAGTATTGGTCGTTTCAGCCTGCTTCAGCGGGGTGTATGTGCGCCCCGGCATCACCAAGCCCGAGCGCATCGTAATGACAGCAAGCGCTGCTGACCTTACGTCGTTCGGCTGTTCCAACAACCTTCGCTATACGTTCTTCGATCAGTGCTTTATCGACGCCTGGCCGCGCCACGACCAGTGGGGCGCATTGGCGGATGATGTGCGGAATTGTGTGCGGGAAACGGAACGCAGCGGCAACTTTCCCTCGTCAAAACCGCAGTTCGTTTTTGGCCCCGGTCTGCGCGATTTGCCGCTGCCGCTGTGAGCGCAAGTGATCCTCCCTCATGATCGCTCCGTAAGAGGCCACTCACAGGAGGAATCATGAAAGACTTACTAGTACCGATCGTCATCAGCGTAGTGTGTGCTCTGCTCATCTCCAGCAGCTACAACCAGCTCGAGATCAAGGGCCGCACTAGCGTCCATGCCTGTAATGGCGAGTGTTACGACAATTGGGTGGTGGCCGACAAAGAGCGTCAGGCGCAACTCAGCGCCGCACAAGCTACTGCAACCCCGGCGGACCTCGGCGCCAAGACCTACAACACGGTGTGCATGGCCTGCCACGGTGACAAAGGGCAGGGCGTAGTGGGTCCGGCGCTTGTCGGCCGTGATACTGCCTACATACTTGAGGCGCTGACTGCCTACAAAAACAACCAGACACGCGGCCAGCAGAGCGCGCTGATGTGGGGGCAAGCCGCTACACTGAGCCAGGCTGACATGGAAAATGTGGCAGCCTTCATCATCACACTGTAATCACGGGCGGGCCCGACAATGATGCGCAACAGTACGCTGGCTGCTTCAACCAAACGCGTTGCACAATCGCTGTTGCCAGCGGTCGTCGCACTGATGGCACTATCTGCACTGGCCCAGACCTCCGGAGACAACATGCAGCCCACTGAAACTGGTAAACCAGCGCAATGCGCTCCGTGGCTCAACCAGAAGATAGGCAAGCTGCACAGAGACGAGGAGCACGACCTGTGTGCGCTCACCGCTGGCAAGGCAGTGCTGCTGGTGAATACCGCCAGCTTTTGCGGCTATACCCCGCAGTTCAAGGGGTTGGAGGCGCTGTACCAGCGTTATCGAGACCAGGGCCTGATAGTGATTGGCTTTCCGTCCGATGACTTCTTCCAGGAATCAAGCGACGAAGCCAAGACCGCCGATGTCTGCTATGTGAACTACGGCGTCACCTTTCCGATGACCAGCGCCATCAAGGTGCGTGGTGACGGAGCACATGCTGTGTTCAAGCATCTGCATCAGGCCGGCAAGCCAAGCTGGAACTTCAACAAGTACCTGGTAGGCAAGGACGGTGCTGTGATTGCGCACTACGGCAGCAACACCGCGCCAGACTCTGCGACCCTCACCACTGCGATAGAGCAAGCCCTGACCCAATAGCCAACCAAAGGGGTCGGAGACGTTTGCTCCCCATCGCCAGCGATCGAGGGAGCAAACGTCTCCGACCCCTTTGGTTGGGGTTATGGGCGTTTCGCTTCCATTGAGGCGATGCGTGCTTCCCAGCACTTGCCAACCATTTGCGCAAAGCGCCCCACGGCTTCGTTGCCGATCACCAGCGCGTTTTCGCTGCCTGCTGTGCGGGTGGAAGCCGACATGATGAAGTCGCGTGCTGCCGGGTCGAAGATCATCTCGTGCGGATGCAGGGCGACGTCCACGCCTTCGCTGGCAATGAACTCGCCAAGATGGGCGATGCCATCCACCGCTTCCTTGTGCACATCCAGACCACCGCGCGGACTCAACTCCATGATCACCGCGTTGTGGGTGACGCCGTTTTCAGTGACCGGAAAGATCAGCGAAATAGCGCCCGGCGTGTGCCCGGGTGTTAGTACGATGGTGATCGGTGTGTCGCCCAGCATGATCACCTGGCCATCATGCGCTATGCTGTCGGCGTCGGGGGCGCCACCGAGCGGGCCCCAATCGGTTTCCGACAACATGATACGTACGCCACGGTCGCGAAAGAACGGCACGCCACCGGCATGGTCGCCGTGGAAGTGGGTGGCAAACACCACCTTCAACTGTGCCGGATCCAGTCCCAGTTTCTGCATGCCGGGCATGATGATGTTGGCAGCATCTTCCGGGGTATACAGAGTGTCGATCAACGCAAGGCCGTCGGAGGTCTTGATTACCCACGCGCCAACATCGGTGCGGCCAACGTAGTAGAGATTGTCGAACAGTTTTGCCGGTGTGGCTGCTACGCCTTCACCGAGGCCCGGAAAGCGCGCAGGCTCCACAGTGCACTGGCGCACAAAACTCGCCTGGGAGCGTGCATCAGATAATGCGCGGGCCTGCTCCACCAGCGCCGGATCGGCATCCTGGGCAAAGGCCGGTGTTGTCAGCAAAGCGAAAGTCGTGGCGAGCAGTCTGTTCATGAATCCTCTCTTTTTTTTATCCACAGTATTGTTGGTGTTATGGTTACCTGCGTATTGCGACTCTGACATCCATTTCCCCGGCATTCATTCTGCCGATTAGTGACCGGCCTGACCGACCATGTACTCGACTCCGCCGATGATTTCCTCATCAGAGAGATCGAGGCGCCCGCCCTTCTTTGGCATTACGCCGGTTTTGCCGGAGTAGCCATTTAACGCATGACTGAACAGGGTGTCCTTGCCCTGGGCGATGCGCGGGCCCCAGGCAGTACTGTCGCCGAGGGGTGGTGCACCGCCGACGCCGGGCGGGGAGTGACAGGCAATACAGACTTCGTTATAGACCTTCTGTCCGCTCAGGGGCACCGTTACCGGCCCCGGAGCGGAGCCGGCTGCGTCCTCCGCAACGGCCGGAGCGTCTTCAGCCGCCTGTACGGCTTGGCTGGCAGCAACGCCGATGGAAATTCCAATCGCGAGCATGAGGCGTTTGGCAGCTTTCTGTACTGGGTCGTGCATAGTGCGGGTTCTCGATTTCAGGCGGCATGATCGTAGCATAGGGAAGCTATCTGGCGGATTACGCTGGCGCTGCTTTGTCACCCGGTTGCCTGTTACAGGCTGAGTGCTCAATAATCAGGGCGTATAGATGTGCTCACACACAGAAAACAAGAAGTACTCAAATTCAGGGGAACTGGTTCCATGCGAAAACTCAGTCGTTTGTGCTCTCTTTCATTGCTTGTTTCATCTTGTTTGACTGCCGGCGTCTGCGCTGCTGCCGATGCAGCGGAGCATGATCATGCTGAAGGGCAGGCTGCCGGGTCACAGCAGCAAGGTCCTTCGGCCGCCAAGGGTGGTCTTTGGTCGGATGCCTCCACCTGGGCTGGCGGGGCGGTGCCGAAGGCGGGTGACATAGTCACCATTGCCGCCGGAATGGACATCGTCCTCGATATCAGCCCCCCCGCACTGCACGGGATGAATCTCAACGGCAAGCTCAGCTTTGCCGATGACAATGATCTGGAACTCACCACCGAGTGGATTCTGATGCGCGGTGCCTTGGAGATTGGCAGTGAAAGCAAACCCCACACACGCAACGCGACGATAACCCTTACCAACAACGTGCCGGATGAAAACATCAATGGCATGGGCGACCGCGGCATCATGGTGGTAGGCGGTGTATTGAGCCTGCACGGCGATCGCGACAATGCCTGGACCAAGCTGGCCGCAACGGCTGAAGCCGGCAGCACTCGTATCGATGTGCTCGACGGCAGTGAATGGCGAGTTGGTGACGTAATCGTACTTGCATCGACGGATTACAACCCTCGCCAGGCAGAGCAGCGCCAGATCAAGGCGATACGAGGCAACCGGATTACGCTGGATAAACCGCTTGAGTACATGCATTTCGGCAAAATCACGTTCGGCGTCGACGAGCGCGGCGAAGTCGGTATGCTGACACGCAATATCAAAGTGCAGGCGTCCGCCGATTCAGAGCAGTCCTACTTCGGTGGGCACATCATGGCGATGGCCGGCAGCAAGATGAATGTTGAGGGCATCGAATTGAACCGTATGGGCCAGCATCTCACGCTCGCTCGCTACCCTATCCATTGGCACGTCAACGGCGATGTGAGTGGGCAGTACATCAAGAATTCCGCCATTCACGACACGTTCAACCGCTGCGTCACCATTCATGGTTCGGACAATCTGCTCGTGCAGAACAACGTCACCTACAACACCGTGGGCCACTGCTTCTTCATGGAAGACGGTGTGGAGAAGGGCAACCAGATCGTGCACAACCTCGGCATTCAGACCAAGTGTCATCCGACCCTGCCGTGTGAACCGACCAATCTCACGCTGGCGCATCAGTCCACTGCTGGCCAGAAATCCAAGAATGTCTTGCTGCCTTCCGACAACTCGGCATCCACCTTCTGGATTACCAATCCTGACAACACCTACCGGGACAACGTGGCCGCAGGTTCTGACCAGGTTGGCTTCTGGATGGCGTTCCCCGAGCATCCGACCGGCGCGTTTGAAGGTACCGAGATCAGTGCCAACACCTGGCCGCGTCGACTCAAAGTGCGGGAATTCAGCGGTAATACCGCCCACTCGAACTTCGATGGATTCATGCTTGATCGAGGCCCAAGGGCTGATGGCACCTTTGGCATCGCTGGCGGCAGCCTGATCACCTACAACGATCCCGCTGATACCAAGAGCGGTGTGGTCCCGTCCACCTTCGACAATTACACCGGCTACAAGAACCGCAATGGCGCCATCTGGGGCCGCGGTGAAATGCATGTGTACACCAACCTGAAGCTGGCTGATAACGCGATTGGTTTCACGCATGCCTCTGGTGCTCCTGGTGTGGCGCCGTTCACTTCACGCGTAGTCGACTCGCTGTTCGTGGGCGAAAGTGAAAATATCGGCAACCCCTCGCGGCCCGAGGAAATAGCCTACGGCCGCAGCCTGCCAGCTGAAGCCGCCGATTTTCCGATCCGTGGTTACGAGTACTACGATTTCCACCACGAAGTGGAAAATGTCACCTTCGTGAACTACCAGGCCAATGAACTGCGTGATGCAGGTGCACTCTCGTATCTGTTGTTCACCAGCTTCGGCATGAGCACCTCGAACTGGACAAAGGGCATCAAGTTCGAAAATGCCAAGCCCGTCAGCTTCCCGCCGATCCAGAAACGCTGGGCATCCGATTATGGCCGCAGTGCTGCCTATCGCAGTGCGACATTCCATGACCTCGACGGCTCCGTCACGGGAACTGCTGGCGCTTACGTTGTTATCGACAACGGCATCGCCTCTGATGAGGCCTCCTGCACCATGAAGCCGAGCTGGAATGCTGCCATCTGCACGGGCGACCTGGGTCGCTTTAGCATCGCAGGTGATTTCAGCGGGTTCCAGACTGGCCCCATAACCAATCCAATCATCCTGCAACGCAATGGAAAGCGGTTTGAATACAACGGCGGCACTACGCTCGGCAGCGGTGCCGAGTTGAGAGTCGAGACGGCGCGCCCGACGCTGACCTTGTCGCTATCGGAAATGGACAAGGGTTCCTTCCTGCTGCTTGAGCTTCCGGAATTCACCAGCGCTTCAACAGGCACGGCACAAAGCAGCCTGGCTGCACTGAAAGCTGCTGGCGAAACCTCATATTTCCGCGATGAAAAGAGTCTGTGGGTGAAGCTTGTGGCTGACGCCAATGCCAACGTCAACACCGACCGCGGCCCCGGCGGTCCTCCGGCTGGTCCGGGTGGTGCACCAGCTGCTCCGGTTGGTGGAACCAGAGTCGAGGTCAGTCGGTAAGCCCATCTTTCAATCAGCATGTGCCCCCGGCAGCAGCCGGGGGCCTTGGCTGGTCTCACGCAATGTGGGCACCGAGGTGAACAACGCGAGAAATGCAACGAGTGATGTGTTGTGTAAGGCTACGCGTTGAATGCTTTCTTTATTGCAGCTGCGAGGGCATGGAAGTCCGACAACATAGTTTGCGCAGCGATTGCAATTGAAGAAGCGTCCGTCCTTGCGCTGGACTCTTTCAGCTGCTCTTCCACCCACTGGGCCTGATGTGCAATACCCATGTGACCCAATGTAGCAGCTACAGCCTTTAAAGAGTGTGCTGCCAGCAAAGCAGATTTCAGGTCTCCACTCGCCAGCGAATCGCACAACTGTTTTGCATCGGTGGTCTCTGCAAATTCGTCCAATAGTTCACGATACAGTTCAGCATCGCCTACGAGCTTCATGCCGATTGCCACATCCAAACCGGCAATGTCAGCCAATGTTGACGGCATGGTTTCAGACAGAATGCCGGCATCTTTGGGGTTGGCGTCAACAGTCTCCCTCGCAGGTGATTCATAAGAGCTCAGTGCGTCCCTCATTTCAGGCTCCAGCACCTGCGGCAACCAGCGCAGTAGCGCGGCATACAACACCTCAGGCTTCACGGGCTTTGCAATATAGTCATTCATTCCGACGTTGGTACAGGCTGCACGGTCTTCCGAAAACGCGTTCGCTGTCATCGCTAATATCGGTAATTGTTGATTGCCCTGGATTTCGCGAATTTGCGTGGTTGCCTCGATGCCATCCATGATCGGCATTTGCATGTCCATCAGTACCAATTCGTACGCTTTCTGGCTCACCATATCTACGGCGTCCTTGCCATTGTCGGCTACATCGACCTGCATTCCGACGCTGCGCAATAGCTCCAGCGCAATCACTTGATTGATGTGGTTATCTTCCACCAGTAGCACCATCCCGCATCCGCGCCGCCGCAGCGCAAGCTCTGCTGTACCGGGTAGCTCCCCCATCTGATCTGCAGGTCTGCCGCAAAGAGCGGCCTGCAAAAGGTCGTAAATGCGCAAAGGGTCCAGTGGCTTCTGCCACAGCGCGCTGTAACTGGCATCGGAAAGCGCAGTATGTGGAATGCTCTCAGTGCCACTGACCAGCAAGACGCGTGCTGGTTGGCGTTTGATCGGCAGTGCCGACAAAGACCGCCCGAGCGCCAGGCCATCGACACCGTCTGAGTGTCCGATCAACAAAATGTCATAGGGCGCACCACGGGCATCGGCGCGACGTCCCCCCGTCCTCAGTAGCACTTGGCTTTAGAGTCCGGGGTCAACTGTAACTGCGTTCATGGCCAGCTGTCTTGCATAGGCTGCTGGTGTTAATCCGCCCAAAGCCTTCTTGGGTCTCTCTT
>Ga0255096_1001081_pt1 | contig 11742 bp, 10 predicted proteins | sample Colum_Atlam_RepA_2_FD_188563 | JGI IMG/M metagenome (GOLD analysis project Ga0255096, IMG submission 188563) | Freshwater microbial communities from Columbia River, Oregon, United States - Colum_Atlam_RepA_8d | ecosystem: Environmental > Aquatic > Freshwater > River | place: USA: Oregon...
AGATAAAGATGGAGATTTTATGTTAGTATTGACCCGTAAGTTGGGTGAAAGTATTGCAATTGACGACCACATCAAAGTAGTAGTAGTTCAAATAAAGGGGAAACAAGTACGTTTAGGTATTCAAGCCCCTAAAGAGACGAAGATTCATCGCGAAGAGGTTTACACAGCTATTCAGGAACAGAATAAAGAAGCTGTGAAAACTACTGCTGCAGTGTCTCAAGTCTCAAAAGCATTAAAAGGATAGTTTGATTGATATAAACTCTTTTTAATACATAAAGAGGTTGAGCGTGATCATAAAAACAGGACGTTTTGGACAGCTCACCGTCACTGACGATGAGATCATTGTATTACCCCAGGGAGTATTAGGGTTTCCACAGCTTCACAATTATTGCCTTGTGGACCCAGGCGATGACACCTTAATTATTTGGTTACAATCATTGGAGTCATCTGAGATTGCATTTCCTCTCTTAGAGCCCAAGATTTTTAAACCAGAGTTCTCAGCGAGGCTCTCTGCGTCAGAGTTGAGGGAGTTGAAGCTAGAGAATGTTAATCACTCTGCGGTTTTTAGTGTATTGACTATTCCTGAAGATATTACTCAGATGAGTGCGAATTTAAAAGCCCCCCTTGTCATTAATCTTAAGGCCCATCTTGCAAAGCAAGTGGTTCTTCAAGAAAATGACTACGATATTAAGCACTCCATGTTTAAAGAGCTCAAGTCGCATCTTATTACGATTCAGTCTCAGAAGAAACGGGATGCGATGAGTGCTGGTCAAAATCTGGGAAGAGCCTGCGAAGTCATTCCCATAAGAAACATTCCTCCCTCTCTAACGGCGAAGATGCTTACAGTTTAACTCGATTTTTTTGAGCCATTTGAATGTAGGCTTGTGCTTCTTTGTGTTGAGGATCAATCACTAAGACATTCTCCCATTCGAGCTCTGCATCAAGTAAGTTGCCTTGGCTATAGTGAAGGAGTCCAAGTTGGATTCGTGTAGGAATGTCTTGAGGGCTCTCGTGCTTCAGCTGTTGTAGCTCTTGTAATGATCGAGTGAGAAAGCCTTTCTTTGCATAAGCTTTAGCTCTTCTGATGCGGATTTCAGTTGCTGCAGGATCTAAACGAGCAGCTTTTGAGTATTCTTCAATGGCTTCATCATATCTGCGATATCTAAAATACAAATCGGCTAGTTCTAAGTGCTTGACTGAGAATTTTTTATCAATATTGAGATCATCACCAAGACGATAGTGGATGACAGATTGGTTTGCCTGTTCAAATACTTTTTTGGCCTCGTCGTACTTTCCAATATCATTGTAAAGGACAGAGAGACAAACCGCCGCATCAGTGTGTTTTGGATCTAATGATAAGCTTTTTTTAAGGTTTTCAACCGTAAGTCCAATTTGCCCCTGAAAATAGTACATGATTCCAAGGAGGTAATGGGGTTCGGCATCTTCAGGGTTTTTTTGAAGCTTTTCTCGAATTAAAGCTTCAGCCTCCGTGAATTTTTTCCTAGAAAGTAAGTCCTGTATTTTTCTGTGTGATGGGTCTTTTGCAGAATCCGTTCTACTCTGAACCATTTTATTGAGTTTCCCCTGTTTTTGAAGCAGAGCTAGAGATGATTTCTAGCTTCTGCTTTGCATTTTTTGCAGCCTCTGTGTCTGGATATAAGTCTAATATTTTTTTGTAGCGATTTTTAGCAGAATGGTAAATTTTTCTTTTGAAATAAAAGTCAGCAATCAAAAGCTCTTTTTTTGAAAGTAGGTCTCTCAGTTTGCTGATATCTTGACGCGCCTCAGTAGTCTCTTCCGCTTTTGGATAAGCTCTCAGAAATGTTTCATAAATTTCTAAGCTTTTTTCTGCTGAGGTGAGATCTCGGTCAATCTGGCTGGGAATGCTATTGAAATAGGATTTTCCAATCCTAAATAAAGCATATGCTCCTTTTGGATGTTTGGGGTGTAGGTCTCTAAACGACTCATAAGTAGCAGCCGCTTCATCAAACTGTTCTTGTAAAAAGTAGATGTCAGCTACTCTTAAGTGAGCCTCAAGTGAGTACTTGGAGTATGGGAATCGATTCTTTATGTTTTTCAGTTTCTCTATAGCAACCAAGTAATGATCACTTTGAATCTCATCCTCTGCATCTTTATACAGTGCAGCAGGATCGTTTTCGTCGATGGGTGCAGTTGTGCAAGCTGCTCCAAAAACTGTAAGAGCAAGAAGAAGAAAAAAACATAAATTCCCTATAGAGCGCTTCATGGCTACAGACATCCCATACAGAGATCAAAGCGTCAACAAAGCAGAAGACTTAATCCATCCCACAGAGTTGCCTGAGAAGCGAATTTGGTGCCATAACGTTTGAGAGCCCTCTTCAATTGCAGTTTGATGAAGGAGGCGCACTTTCACTCCTGGAGTAACGTTGCCCAATTCCATGAATTGACTGCCTGGTCCACTTCTCAGAACTTGCTGTTCAAGGATCATAGCAGGCGGTGTTGACTGAGCCCACCTCTGAATAGCATAGATGCTCAGGCATAGAATCAGAGCGCTTATACCAATATAGCCACTTGGCTGAAAGATTGTTGACTTGAGGTTCCTCGTCTTTAAATAGGTTCGCATCCATACTAAGGTAACGAGGAGTGTAAGCAGTCCTAATGTTGCTCTTGCTTCATCCAAAGAGATGCGATCTGCTAATTGCTCCAACACGCTTGATGCTGGATCGAGCTGGTTTTGAGCTATTCGCTTTTCCAAGAGCAATCGAGCTTGATTGAGGTTATATTGGGTATCAGGATCGTGTGGACTCAGTCGGTTAGCCTTTTCAAGGTAGGCAAGAGCAAGGCCAGGTTGATTCAGGTGATAATAAGTTGTACCCAGGTTATAGAAGTAGGTAGAGTCACCTTCTCGAGGATGACTTTTGAAAACCTCTAGAGCTCGATCAAATTCATGGGACTTATAAAATCCCTGAGCTTCTGCCCAATCTCCCCAGGGTGAGGGTTTTAATTCCTGAGCAGAGTAAACCGAATTAAAACTAAAAATTAAGAATAAAGTAAATAAAATGCAGTGTTTTTTTTGAACCATTTAGAAGTGAAAATAACTGTCTTAGGCGTGTGCTTGCAACAAAAATTACCTCGTGATATTTCCTGAGGAACATCTATCAAGGCACCTCACCCGCCTCAGGAGCCCTCAATGGCGCATTTATTGACTAATCAAATGGAAAGTTTAAGATCATCAGCCCAATTTCAGCAGGCAAAGAAAATGCTTATCGATTCAGTGGCTGATGCATCTAAAAAAGTACACCAAATTAAAAGCTCAGACTCATCAAAGGAACTGAGAGAGAGATACCAGAGCCAGATTAAACAGCTTGAGAAGGACCGTGGACGAGATCTATATTATCCATTTCTAGCTTCGGGTTTGGGTTCAGGACCTTTTGTTGAGCTTTTAGATGGAAGTGTGAAATACGATATGATTACCGGTATTGGTATTCATTTCTTTGGTCACTCTCATCCTCAATTGATTGAAGAGATAGTGGACGGTTTGGCTGCAGATGTCATGCAGGGGAATCTTGAGCCAGGAGTTGAGATGAAACAACTTCTCGAGCTTCTGATTCAAAAGGCACAGGTGGGTAGTCGTCTACAGCATGCTTGGTTGATGTGTAGCGGTACTATGGTGAATGAAGTGGCCCTCAAGGTGATTCGCCAAAAAAAGTTTCCAGCTACTAAGGTCTTCGCTATTCAGGATTGTTTTGCAGGTCGCTCAACTGCAATGCAAGAGATTACAGATAATGCTTCCTACCGTGTTGGACAGCCCATATATGGAGAGGTCTCATACGTTCCGTTCTATGATGCAAGGAGAGGTCTTTCTGAGAGTATTGAAGGGAGTCTTAAGGTTATTCGAGAGGAGTTGGTACGATATCCAGGTAAATATGCTGCTTTGATGCTTGAGCTTGTTCAAGGTGAAGGCGGGTTTCAATTTGCTCCTCGTGAGTACTACGTAGCCTTATTTGAAGAAGTGAAGAAGAACGGCTTAGCGGTTTGGATAGATGAGATTCAGACTTTTGGAAGGACAGGCGAACTCTTTGCGTTTCAGAAGTTTTGTTTAGGCGAGTACGTCGATGTTGTGACGGTAGGAAAAATGCTTCAAGCTTGTGCGGTTTTGTTTACAGAGGATTATAAGCCTAAGCCCGGGTTGGTGGCTGGAACCTTCTCGGGAAGTACGGTTGCTCTTCGAACTGCAAGGAGAATACTAGAGCTTCTTGATCAGGGGAAGTATTTGGGAAGCGAAGGAAGAATTGAGAAATTATCGCAAAGATTCAGATCTCGGCTCGAAGAGCTCAAACTAGGTTTGTGCAAGGGTATGATAGGTGAGATCAGAGTTATTGGAGGTATGGTAGGGTTTGTTCCATTGGATGGATCCATGGAGAGTGTCAAATCAGTTCTCATGAAACTTTACGATTTGGGAGTTGTTGCTTTTTACTGTGGACATGGCCCTTACTTGATACGAATGTTGCCGCCCCTGGGGGTGATGACAGATGAACAGGTAGATGAAGTCTGTCACTACATCGAGAAATCCATAACCGGGCTGGCTCAAGAGAATCAAGAAATGAGGAATAAATGAAAAGATTTTTAGAGGAAGCAAGAAAACTTATTCGAATCAACTCGGTGAGTGCCAATGGAAACGAAGAAATTTCAAACTACGCGGTAACTCTGATGCAGGATCGAGGCTTAAAGACTCATGTTCAGCACGTTACTCACTCTCAGGAGTCCATTTCAAAAAGGCAATTTAATGTGATTGGAGTTCTGGGAGACCCACTTGTAGATCGTAAGATTAAAAAGGGATTGCTCCTTAATACCCACCTAGATACGGTCAGTCCTGGCGTATTAGCAAACTGGACAGAGACAGATCAAGATCCATTTTCAGCAGCGATCAAAGATGGAAAAATATATGGATTGGGAACCGCAGACGTAAAACTTGACTTTTTGTGCAAGCTTTATGCGGTAGAAAAGTTTAGGGAAAAGAAGCTAAAAAATCCAATCTACCTGGTAGGAACATGTGGTGAAGAAATTGGGATGTTAGGTGTGAAGTACCTGATTAAGTCTCTTGCTCTTAATCCTAAATTTGTGTTGGTAGGTGAGCCTTCAGAGCTCAAAGTGGTTTATGCACATAAGTGCCTAAATCTGTATCGAATCTCAATAGGGTACCAGCTGATTGAGCGTGATGTGAAAGGATTCAATCGTCAGATTGAACTTTCTTGTACGGGTAAATCTGCTCATAGTTCATATCCACATCTTGGAGTGAATGCCATTCAAGAGACTTTCTCATTCCTCGAGAAGGCTAATCAAGAAGGTTTTGAAATGAGATTCACCCAATTTCAGGGTGGCGACACTGTGAATAAGGTACCAGATCACGCTTATGTTCAGTTTTTTCTTACATCACATCAATTTGAAGATTTTAAAAGATTTTTTAGGGAGACGACCAAAAGTGAGGGCAAAGAAAAAAACTTTAGAGTTGAGTATGGAGGAATTGTAGATTCAGGAGTAAAGTTTCTGCCGGATCCACTCTATTCATGTTTAATAGATATTGTGGAATATATTAATGCTCTCTCTCAAGATTTAGCAAATAAAAAAGACGAATCATACGATCCTGCTTTTTCAACCGTAAATTTTGGCAAACTCAAACAGAGGTTAGGGGGGATAGATCTTAATTTTGATCTAAGATTGCTGCCCGAAATTTCTCCAAAAGATGTTGAGGCCCAGATCAAGACTCGAGTTCAGGAAATGACTTCAAAATATCCGAATCTCAATGTGAACGTTGTCCTAGAGAGAATGAACCCTGGCTTGAATATGCAGCAGAATGATGAGTGGGTAGGGATCTGTAGAGATGCAATGGGTTTGGTAGGCATTCCTGCTCATTTTTCGAAGAAAGCAACCTCTACGGAAGCCTCGCAATACTTTTCCGCTGGGTATCCGGCAGTTGTTTTTGGGGCGGGTAGATCTCAAGGCAATAGTCATAGTCCAAATGAGCATAACCTGATGGATCAGATGGAAAAATCTATCGCATTTTACGAGGAAGTAATTAAGAGAGTTTGCTTATGATTTTACTGCGTGAAATCCAAGAGAAAGATCTAGAAGCATTAGAGCGCTTTGCTCAGATTCCTGGATTTATTAATCTTCCAAATGACCGTGATTTGCTTAAGGAGAAGATTCTCAAGTCTATTGCTTCATTCAGGGATCCTAGCGCTAATAAGTTTGATGGTAAATATATGTTCGTTGCCGAGGATGTAGAAACACGAAAAGTGTTGGGAACATCGATGATTGCAGGTCAACATGGAACCACTGAATCTCCACACTTTTATTTTGAGGTGGGTAGCGAGGAAAAATATTCAGAGACAATCAGTACAGGATTTATTCACGGTACTCTAAAATTGAAGTACGATACGAACGGACCTTCTGAGATTGGTGGTCTGGTCATTGATCCTGAATATAGGAACTCAGATGTTCGAATCGGAAGGCAGATTTCATTTGTAAGATTTTTATTTCTTGGCTTGAATCGTCAAAAATTTAAAAGAAAATTATTAGCTGAACTTTTACCACCTTTGAATCGAAAGGGGCAATCCCCGTTATGGGAGGCTATTGGTAGACGTTTTACGAATATGGATTATTGGGAAGCAGATCAGCTTTGTCAGAAGAATAAGGAATTTATTTTTTCACTATTTCCTTCAGGAAAAATATACACCACGTTCTTAGCTGCTGAAGCTAAGAATTCAATTGGAAAAGTAGGCAAGGAGACTGAGCCCGTTCTCCATATGCTCAAAAAAATAGGATTTGAGTACAAAAATCATGTTGATCCATTCGATGGAGGTCCACATTTGTGGGCAAATGTGGATGATGTATTGCCAATCAGGAAGATTAAGACTTTGAGTCTTGGAGCACAACCGGATCAGCCTAAGAGCTCCCATCCGTCTGAATCTGGTTTACTCTGTCGAAAATCTCAGAGAGTCGGTGAGTTTAAGGCTGTTGCAGTGAAGGGAATCATTTCTCAGGATCAATTTTATTTACTTGAGCCTCAATACACGGAACTAAAAGCCGTTTTAGGATTAAGTCCTGGAGATTCACTTATTTTTATGCCTTATTACTGATGCGGTAGAGTTTTGTAATTTGCTCAGTTATGGAGTTTTTATGGCAGAAAAATATTTAAGTACAAAATTCCTAGGTAATTATATTCAAGGAGAATTCAAAGTCCCTCAAGAGATCAACGGTGAGTGGACTTATCTCAGTCCTGCTGATTTGCAGGATGAGGTAGGACGCGTATCTTATTCTTATGCTTCGGTCGATCATGCTGTTTCTAGTGCTCGCCATGCATGGAAGAGCTGGAAGAAGACAAGACTAGAGGATCGAATTTCATATTTAAAAAAATACCAGTCCGCGGTTAAGAAGAGAGAAGCACAAATTGCGGAGATGATCGCCCGAGAAATTGGTAAACCTTTGTGGGAGGCAAAAACAGAGGTTGCCAGCATGGTCAGTAAAGTTGATATCACCGTGAATGAGAGTCTGAAGCTTGTGAGTGATTTTCAGATTCCTCAGGTGATGGAAAACACACTAGGTGTGTGCCGATTCAGGGCGCATGGGGTGATGGCAGTTCTTGGGCCGTTCAATTTTCCTGGCCACTTGGCAAACGGACATATTGTGCCTGCTTTACTGACAGGAAATACAGTCGTCTTTAAGCCCTCTGAGAAGGGTGCATTTACGGGACAGTGGATGGCAGAGTGTTTTCATGAGGCAGGCCTTCCTGAGGGGGTTTTTAATCTTATACAGGGAGAAAAAGAGGTAGGTAGGCGCCTGGTTGTTCATGAGGGAGTGAGTGGGGTCCTGTTTACAGGTTCTTATGAGGTGGGGATGCAGATTAAGCAGGATACTCTCCATCAACATTGGAAAATTCTTGCTCTAGAAATGGGAGGAAAGAACTCCGCTATTGTATGTGAAGACGCAGATTTGAATACGGCAGTTTATGAGACTCTAGTTGGAGCATTTCAGACTTCTGGTCAAAGGTGCAGTGCTACGAGCCGAGTGTTAGTGCATCGAAAAATGATCGACTCTTATGTGCAGGCACTTCACGCTAGATCTAAGGCATTTGCTATTGGTCATCCTCGTGAGAATCCGTTTATGGGTCCTTTAATTGATCAGAGCGCTATGGATAGGTACCTTAAGTTTCTCGGTATCGCCCAGCGAGAGGGTTTTGAGATGGTGATGAGAGGTAAGGCCTTAGAATGCGCTCATCGAGGCCACTACGTGGCTCCTTCCATTTGCTTACAGCAAGAGGCTTCATTGGAGAGTACTAAGAAAAGTATCTATCAGCAGACAGAGTTATTTGCGCCAAACATTGCTGTTCTAGGTTTTGATGACCTTGAGGAAGCCATTGAGCAGGCCAATCTCACTCAGTATGGGTTGGTTGCTAGCGTATTTACGCAGGACAGGTCTCGGTATGAAAAATGTCTGACAGAGTTAGAGGTTGGTCTTTTGAATTGGAATAAGTCAACTGCAGGTGCCTCGTCTAGGCTGCCATTTGGAGGCTTGAAGAAGAGTGGAAATCATTACCCGACTGCGCTTACTGCAACACAGTACTGTGCCTATCCGGTAGCTTCGCTTGAGTCAGCTGAGCCAATTGCTTTGAACAGACTGATCTCCCAAACCCAAGGCTTAAACTGGAATGTCTAATTAGAATACAAAAAAGGCAGGAGCGATAAGCTCCTGCCTCAGTGTTGGTTCGTTCAAACGAAGTAAAGTTGATTACATGGTTTGAATGGCTTTAGCAACGTTCGCAGCTTGGGGGCCCTTCGGGCCTTCAATCAGATCGAACTCGACTTTTTGTCCCTCAGCAAGGGTTTTAAAACCATTGCCCTGGATTGCCGTATAATGCACAAAAACATCTCTCTCTGTGTTTTCGGCCTGAATGAAACCATATCCTTTACTGTCATTGAACCACTTTACTGAACCTGTTGCCATTCTAGCACCCCCTGTAAAGATAAAGGAAAAGCAACTCAAGAGAGTGAGTAAACCGGGATTCCGAGTGGCGTCAAATAAAAAATCACTTCTGGATAACAATATGCATTATTTTTTTATGACTAAAAAAAACGCCTGGTTTTTAGGCCAGGCGTTTTCTATTAGTTAGAGTTTGGAATAAAGAAGATTTTTAGTTTTCTTTAGAATCTTCCCATTCCGTAGAATCCACCCATACCCATAGGACTCATCATTGAGCTTCCGAAGTAAGGTTGTTGCATTCCAAATGGAATTCCAGGATTGAATCCGAATCCACCACTCATTCCACCACCCACACCAAGCCCAAACTGGGGAGCGTAGGGGGTGCTCATTGGAAGTCCATATCCACCGCCCACACCTGGGAATGCTCCTGGGCCTGAGCCTGGGAGAAAACCTTGGTTTGGACTCATGAAAGAGGATTGAGTCTGTCCGTACATAGAGGGTTGGCTAGCATTAAACTGAGCCATCATGGCTTGCTGTTGAGCTTGAGCTCTCTCAATTTCTCTTTGAGCTACGACTTGGCGAGCTTGAACAGAGATCTGTTGAAGCTCTTGGTGACGAGCTGAAGCAAGTGCGCACTCTTCACGATTCACTCGCTTAAATCCGTATGCATAAAAGCCATAGCGCCTGCTCATTCCACAGGAGGATTCCATTTCTTCCTGTGAAGTTTGTAACTCGTGTTGAATTCGTTCAAACACTAGAGGAGGATTCTCCATTGTTGTTACTTCGTGTACAATAGAAGCCCTTTTGACACCATTTAACTGTGTTTTGACCTTCTTTTGAGAAGCTTCTGAAATTTCTAGAGTAAGAGCCTCCTCAAGAAGTTCTTGAGCTACAATGAAAGCCTCAGCGCTGGCAGGTTGTAGAGCACCGAGTTTTACAGCCATTTTTTCAAGCACGGTCTTTACTTTTTCAGACTCTTCCTGATTCTCTTCTAACCAAGCGAGGAGATCAGATTTGAGTTCATCAACGTTGTCAAGTTTCACCGCTTCAGCTCGTTTGGAGAGGAGTGCAAATTTAGCTGCATTGAGTTTTTTGTTCTTCTCCTGATATTCTTTTTCAGTGATCACACTCAATGACTTAAAGAGTTCCTCATTTGCAAGGAATGAAGCTTCTATATCTGCCATGGTCGAGTGGTTACAAGCATTTGCTGTTGTTGTGAGGGTTGCAATTTTTTCCTTACGAGTTTTCTCTTCTTGAGCCTGCAATCGTTTAGCAACGGTTAGGTCGCTTTCCTTAATTAGAGCAACCTCGCATTCTAAGGAGTCAAAGTCTTTATCGGGATTTGTGTGGGCTATGCTTACCTTGATATCTTGATCCTTAGTCTTGAGCCTTTGTGGTTTCAAGTAAGCAGAAAGTCTAACGCATCTTTCTGTTTTACCACAAGCACCACCATTTTCATTGAAATGAGTGAGGCAGCTACGACCCCTTTCCTGATGATCTGAGATCTCGAGAGCAAGATTTGAATCGCAGACATTTGTATGCCAATGAAATTCAAATTGATCGATGCAGGACACTGGAATTAAGCCCCCTACAACAACCTCATTGGAGGAGTTGACTCTCACTTCAAAGCCATGAATCAGTGACTCAAGGGTTGCAGAGTCAAGTACAGGTGTCTCTTCTAACGCGCTTTCAATAGGATTAAAAGCGCTTACAGAGCTGTGTGGAGATCCTAAGTCATGTGACGATCCCGAGCCATGGGAGGACCTAGATCTGTGTGATGCCACAGAGCCTCTCACTGAGTCGCCATCAATTGAAGAACTGTCACTTCGTCTTGAGGAGTGTCTAGGAGAAGATTGTAATGAAAATGAGGCTAAAGAAAGATCGTCTCGATTGATGAGGGGAGCTTCAAGGGAGCTTATAGAACTCTGGCCTTCAAAATCATCGCTAGAAGAAAAGAAGTCATCATGAGAGAAATCAGAAGTAATAGAGGCAGTCTCATCGTTTTCATTTAGTAGAAAATATGGAATAGAAGTATGTAATGCTACAGAGCTTTGATCGTCTTCAGCTTCTTCATGAGTTGCTAGTTGTGAAAGTTCAGAGTAGAGCTTCATCAGGACTGATGTTCTTTGATCCTTATCAGAGCCTGTGTATGTGAGGTTCTCTTTGGTTAAGCATGCGAGTACTGATTTGATGTCAGCAGTGAACTCTTTAGTGTATTCTGGGGAGTTCTGTAGATCAAAAAAAACGTCTCTGAGGTATTTTGATTTATCTCTAAAGCTGTAGGGTTCTGTCATTCTTTCTTCGCCTCGTTCTGCGCGCTCTAGGTTCGATTTGCAGAGGCTTGATAAAAAGTTCAGTCTCCCATGGATATTGCTAACGTCTTGTTTTTCGAGGGCGATTGCCTGGCTAGAGATTAGGTTTAAACTGGCTAGCGCAATCCACACGCTTACTGAGTTCTTCGGCTTCAACAACATAACTTACACTCCACTTTGTTTCGTTTTCGAACGCAAACATACTCAAGAGTCCTTATGAAGGACTCCTATTCCCATGGAGAGGTTGTGCAAGGGCTAAGCCAAATCTTGATAGATTTGATTCAGTAATAAAACCCTCGAAATAATGAGTACTTAGGTGAATGAATTCAAATCATCCAACTAAAATAATCTAGTACTGTCTAGTCTTATAGGTCAGCTTTTCTAATGGTTGTCTAAGAGTTAAACACTAGGTTGTGAGAGATAGTGGGGTGGTGCTTAATTGGGAATTGAAGGTCGGCGATTCGTAATTTGC
>Ga0255096_1001084_pt1 | contig 11720 bp, 11 predicted proteins | sample Colum_Atlam_RepA_2_FD_188563 | JGI IMG/M metagenome (GOLD analysis project Ga0255096, IMG submission 188563) | Freshwater microbial communities from Columbia River, Oregon, United States - Colum_Atlam_RepA_8d | ecosystem: Environmental > Aquatic > Freshwater > River | place: USA: Oregon...
GATTTACGGGCAGTTATCAAGGAGGTAAGGCATTATACGACCTTGCTCAATCACGCGAAAACCCAATACCTTTTTTCGCCGAAATGGGAAGTTCGAATCCTGTTTTCGTTTTTCCTGAATTATTGGATGAGAAAAAAGAAGAATGGACAAGTATTTTCGCAAAATCAATCACCAATGATGCCGGGCAATTCTGTACGAAACCAGGAATCTTTTTTGTTCCTGACACTTCATCTGGCGAGGATTTCATTGAAAAGTTATGTAACAACGTTCTTGCTGAACCATCGTTTTATATGCTTCATCCAACAATTTGTTCTTCCTATGAAAAGAATAAAATGAAGCGGTTAAACGATTCGAAAGGAGTGCTTTTTGAAAAACCAAATGAATTAGAACCAAACCAAGGAAGACAAGGTGTTTTAATAACCAATGTTGAAGACTTATTCGAAAATCCAACCCTTCAAGACGAAGTTTTTGGACCTTTTGCAATTATTTTCAAATACAATTCGAATGATGAATTAAAAAGAGCCATTGAGCTATTAAACGGACAATTAACCTCATCCATTTTTTGTTCAGATAGGGAACTTGAAGAATATGATGAAATCATCTTCACTATCACTCAAAAAGCCGGAAGAATTATTCGGAATGGAGTTCCAACCGGCGTAAGAGTTTGTGAATCCATGCATCATGGTGGTCCTTTTCCTGCCACGACAGATTCAAGATTTACCGCAGTTGGCACCGATAGTATTTTACGATTTACAAGATCTGTGGTTTATCAAACCTAAAGTTGCATTTCAGATTCAATAACTTCCCATACCTTCTCCGCAGTATTATCCCAAGAAAATAATTCGGCTCTTGTCAAACCGTTTTTAGATAATGTATTTCGAAGTTCTTCGTCATGAAAAAGTCGATGCATTCCTTCAGATATTTCTGATATTTGAAAAGGATTGCAGTAAATTGCTGCATCACCGGCAATTTCAGGTAAACTAGTTTTATTTCCGGCTAGAATTGGAATACCACATTTCATGGCTTCCACCAACGGAATTCCAAAGCCCTCAAAATAAGGAACGAAAGTCAAAGAGAATGCAGACGCAGTATATTCAACTAATTCCTTTTGTGATAGATGCCCGGTAAAATAAACATTATTTGCAATTTTATTGGGGACTTGTACTGAATTACCTCGCCACATGTTTTCACCAACAATTACAAGATCAACCTCCGGGAAATTATTTTTCTGCATAAAGAGTTCAAATCCATCAAGCAAGCGCTGGACGTTTTTTCTTGGATGAATAGATCCAACAAACAGAAAATAAGGATTAAGCTTTTTAGATTCTCTAAAAGATTGAATTTCATGCCTCTCCTTAGGCATAAAAAGCTCCGAAGCACCATTCCATGCGACTTCAATTTTTTTTAAATCTATGGAATAAGTGGATGCAATATCTTGTTTAGAAGCTTCTGAAACTGTAATAATTTTCTTGGATAGCCTTGCAAATTTTGGAAAAAAGGTTCGATAATACCATCTCACCCAAAAAGGCAAATCCTTCGGATAATGTTCGAAATTAATATCATGAATAACATGAATTTGTGGAATTCTCGAACTCAAGGACAAAGAACCATCCGGTGAAAACAAAACATCGATTTTATGTTTTTTTAGCGCACGTTTCAAACTCCATTCAAACCAAATCAAATAGAGAAATGGATGCCTAGCTTGTGGATTGAGTACTACTTCTTTCGCATTCGAACCAAATCGATACTGATTATCCACTTTTCGGTCGAAAAACAAAACAAACTCGTGCTCCGGATGATTTTGAACAATTCTTCTAACAACTTCGTAAGTATACCACCCAAAACCTTCCATTTTACTGGAAAGAAGAAAACGGGTATTTATTCCTATTTTCAAATTTTAGTGTGTAACGTGAAGCTTTTCGATTTCATTCAAAACCCCATCCCACAAATGCATTCGCATTTTTAACGCTTCAATCGAGATGCTCGTGGCTTCTTGCCATTTATGAGGATCATCACCGCACAATTCTTGAATCATATTCAACGCCATTGGGCCATGTTCGCCTCCATCTACTTCGATATGGCGTTCCAGGTAATAGATTAATTTCGAAAGAGAATTACCTGTTTGATTTTCGACATTTTTTACAATCTGAATAAACATATCTGGAATTAAATCCTCCCGACCGAAAGTAAATAAAGCAGCTAATTTATGAGGTTTGTTGTCCTCAATACAATTAAATGTAAATCGAACAAAATCCTTTGTGTTTTCAGAAATTTCAGTACTCTTTATTAATTGATCAAAACCTAATTGAGTACATCTACTGGTAAAATTCAAAATGATATTTGTGTCAGCTCCGAACTGTTGCATTGCTGAAATATATAACTCAAAATGACTTGCAGGAATACCATTTTCATCAACATCACTTTCTTCACCCCACACAATTTCGTTGATTAATCTTCGTGTAGATGGACTTCCTACTGGTTTCCAAGGAATTTCCACAGATGTCAAATTACGCTGTAATGACTTTAATAAACTCATAAAGTCCCATACAGCAAATACATGTTGTTCTGTGAAAACTTGAATTTCATCTAAAGAATTTAGTCGTTTGTACAGAGGATGGGCTAACAGATTTTCTCTGTAAGACTCAATTTGATTTTGTAACTTTTCGAGTTCTAAATTCATTTACAATAACTTAATTCCAAGTTCCTTAAATTGAGCATCTTCTAATGGAGATGGTGCATCAATCATGGTATCTCTACCGCTGTTATTCTTTGGAAACGCAATGTAATCTCGAATCGACTCTGAACCTCCCATCGTTGCAACAAGACGATCTAGACCAAATGCTAAGCCACCATGTGGAGGTGCACCAAACTCAAATGCGTTCATTAGAAAACCAAACTGATCTTGAGCCTGCTGCTCAGAGAAACCAAGTAACTCAAACATTTTAGCTTGCAATACTTTATTGTGAATTCGGATCGAACCTCCTCCTAATTCAATGCCATTCATAGCTAAATCGTATGCATTTGCCCGAACTTTTCCAGGATCTGTCTCCAACAAATGAAAATCCTCCGGTTTAGGTGAAGTAAATGGATGATGCATGGCATGCCAACGTTTTGAATCTTCATCCCATTCAAGCAAAGGAAAATCAATTACCCAAAGAGGCTTGAATTCATCTTGTTTTCTCAAACCTAATTGATTTCCAAGATGCAAGCGTAATTCATTTAATTGCTTACGTGTTTTATCCAAATCACCACATAATAAAAGCAATAAATCTCCGGGCTTCATTCCTGTTTGAGCCGCCCATTTTTCTAATTCAGAAGTGTCATAAAATTTATCAACTGAAGATTTGAATGTTCCGTCCATGTTATAACGCATGTAAACTAAACCTTTCGCTCCAATTTGTGGTCTTTTTACCCAATCTGTTAATTCATCTAATTGTTTTCTGGTAAATTCTACCCCACCTTCAACATTGATAGCAAGAACAGCTTCAGCACTATCAAAAACTACAAATCCTTTTCCTTGAGTAAGCGTCGATAAATCATTGAATTCCATTCCAAATCGAATATCCGGTTTATCAGAACCATACTTTTCCATCGCTTCTGCATAAGTCATTCTAGGAAAATCGCCTTCAAATTCGACATTCTTGACTGTTTTGAATAAATGCTTGATAAGTCCTTCAAAAGTATTTAATACATCTTCCTGCTCAACAAAAGACATTTCACAGTCAATCTGTGTAAATTCAGGTTGACGATCTGCACGTAAATCTTCGTCTCTAAAGCACTTAACTATTTGGTAGTAACGATCAATTCCTGAAACCATCAATAATTGCTTGAATGTTTGAGGAGATTGAGGAAGAGCATAAAACTGACCTTGATTCATTCGACTTGGAACAACAAAATCTCTCGCCCCTTCGGGAGTAGATTTGATTAATACAGGAGTTTCAACATCCATGAAATTTTGAGAATCGAGGTATTTACGTGTTTCCAACGCAACTTGATTTCTCAACAATAATTTTTGTTGCACCGGATTTCTTCTCAAATCCAGATATCGATATTGCATGCGTAATTCATCACCTCCGTCGGTTTCATCTTCAATGGTAAAAGGTGGAGTTTTAGCGGGATTTAAAATTTCTAAATGCTCAACAACAATTTCAATTTCACCTGTAGGAATATTTTTGTTTTTACTAGATCTTTCAATAACATTCCCAGTAGCTTGAATGACAAACTCACGTCCCAATTTACGAGCACTCAGACAAAGATCTGTGTTAACATCCATGTTAAATGCAAGTTGTGTTATACCATATCGGTCGCGTAAATCAATAAAGGTCATTCCTCCAAGATCGCGGGATTTTTGAACCCATCCTGAAACAGTTACTTTTTGATTGATATTTATTAAGCGAAGCTCTCCACACGTGTGCGTTCTGTACATATTCTAGTTTTGAAATACAAAAATAGAAAAAACATAACCGTTGGGAAAACCGATTAGCGAAAAGTTATTAGACTAAAAGAAGATTACTTTTCTTTTTCTTTGAGAATTTGCTTACGAAGTGCTTCTGAAGCATCATCTACCGCCTCCTCAAAGCTCTTACTTTGCTTTTTGGCAAATAACTCTTTACCGGGTAATAGTATTTTTACTTCAGCAATCTTGTTTTCTTTCTCCTTATTCTTATCTATTCTTAAAAAAACTTCCGATGATAAGGCTTTGTGATTAAATAATTCTAATTTGTCCATCCTCTCTTGAATGAAATCAACTAATTTTTGGTCTACTTTGAAATGTATTGAATGAACTTTTGTTTCCATAATTTTACTTTTTACCACCACGGGGGTGAGTTTGTGAATAGATTGATGTCAATTGTGCAAACGAATTGTGGGTATAAACCTGAGTCGCAGATAAATTGGCATGACCAAGTAAATCTTTTAACGTTTCCAATCCTGCACCTCGATTCAACATATGCGTTGCAAAAGTATGTCTCAAAACATGCGGACTCTTTTTATCCAAACTCGTTGCCATACTAAGGTATTGATTTATTTTTCGGTAAACAAACATAGGATATAATTTTTTACCAAATTTCAAAGAAAACACATAGGCGCTTTCTCCATAGCTTCTGTTTTTAAGATGAATAAAAGAATTTAATTGTTTAGCTAATTCTGAGGAAATGGGAATTATCCGTTCTTTATTTCTTTTACCCAATACTTTTATGGATTCATTGGTGACATTTTGAACCCTCAATTCAATTAATTCACTTAAACGAATACCGGTCTGATAAAATAATTCAACCATCAATTTATCTCGGATTCCTTCTAGAGAGTCCGCATATAATTCATTTAGATTGCTTGAATCTAATTCTGATTCCTTTGCAAATGCTGGCAGTCTTTTTTCATTTTTTGGACCTTGAATTTTACTCATCGGATTTACAGTAACAATCAGTTCTTTTCGAAGCCACTTGTAATATGTTCGTAAAGCAGCTAATTTACGATTGATGGATTTCGCTTTAATCTGTTGCTCAAATAAATGAACAATCCAACCTCTAATAAATGTTGAAGATAAATCACCAAAATTTTTAACCTCCTTTATTTCTGCATAATCAATGAATTGCAATAAATCGCGTTCATATGCTCCGATGGTATGTTCAGAATATCGTTTTTCGACAGAAAGGTATGTAATAAAAGAATGGAGCATAAAAAAAGGAGCTAAATAAGCTCCTTTCATTACGTATATTTGAACAAATTGTTACTGCTCTGCAGAAATTAAATGTTGCTTATAGGCAGCACGAATAATTTGCTGTCTTTTCGTTACAGATGGCTTTTCAAACTCCTTGCGTGCACGAAGTTGTTTCATAACGTTTGTTTTCTCGAATTTCTTCTTGTATTTTTTTAACGCTTTCTCAATGTTTTCGCCTTCTTTAATCGGAATAATCAACATATAAACTTAATTTTAATTGTTTTAAGGGGTGCAAATATATGGTTTTTGATTTTGAAATACAAATTATTTCAAAATTTCTCTTGAAATTACTAATTTCTGAATTTCAGAGGTTCCTTCGCCTATCGTCATTAGTTTAGAATCTCTCAAAAATTTCTCGGCTGGATATTCTTTGGTATATCCATAGCCTCCCATAATCTGAACTGCTTCATTTCCACATTTCACTGAAACTTCAGAGGCAAAATATTTTGCAAACGCTCCTTGCTTTGTTAATGGTTGTTTGTTGTTTTTTAAGAAGGCAGCTTGAAAAGTCAATAGTTCCGCAGCTTTAACCTCGGTTGCCATATCCGCCAATTTAAAACCAATTGCTTGAAAATTAGAAATTGGTTGTCCAAATTGCTCACGTTCTTTGGCGTATTTAACTGAAGCTTCAAAAGCTCCTCGTGCAATACCGCAACTCAAGGCTGCAATGGATATACGGCCCCCATCTAGAATTTGCATTGCTTGTTTGAAGCCCATTCCGACTTGTCCGATTACATTCTCTTCTGGTATACGAACGTTTTCAAATATCAACTCTGCTGTTTCACTCGCACGAACTCCTAATTTATCTTTGATTTTAAAAGCTGAAAAACCAGGTGTGCCTTTCTCAATAATAAATGCAGTAATTCCGTTACTATCCAACAAATCACCTGTACGAATCAACACCACCGCAACATCACCAGATAAACCATGTGTTATCCAATTTTTCGACCCATTGATTACCCATTCGTTGCCTTCTTTAACAGCAGTACATTTCATCCGCATTGCATCAGACCCTGTATTAGCTTCGGTTAATCCCCATGCACCAATCCATTCTCCAGTAGCTAACTTTGGTAAATATTTTTTCTTTTGTTCTTCCGAACCATGGTAATAAATATGCCCTGTACATAAAGAATTGTGAGCTGCGACACTTAAACCGATTCCACCACAAACTTTTCCTAACTCCATAAGAGCCGTTGCATATTCAAAATATCCAAAGCCAGATCCACCGTATTCTTCCGGGATAAATATCCCTAACAAGCCTAGTTCACCCATTTTCTTCATCACATCAACTGGAAAATGTTCTTCTTCATCCCATTTTTTATAATGAGGCTTTATTTCCTTTTCTGCAAAATCACGCACCATTTGCGCAATCATTTCTTGATTTTCGTTGTATTCGAATTCCATTTTTTGATTGTATCTCTTAATAATTAACTAAACTGTGAATATTTTCTGTGTATTTCTCCAATTTTTTACCTCCGTTCAAAAAAGTGAGGTTAACTAAAAAACTAAATCCAGCAATGTTGCCGCCACATTTTTGAATAAGTTCTGCTGTAGCTGAGGCAGATCCTCCCGTTGCCAATAAATCATCGTGAACCAATACTCGTTGGCCATGGTGAATAGCATCTGTATGCATCTCTATAACAGCGTTTCCGTATTCGAGTTCATATGAATGACTTATTTTATCATATGGTAATTTCCCTTGTTTACGAACCAATACAAAGGGTACTCCTAATCGTATTGCTAAGGGATAACCGAATAAAAATCCCCTGCTTTCAACACCAGCAATTGCCTCAATCCCTTTATTTTCATATAGTTGGACTAGATGGTCCAATACTTCAGCAGACAATTTTGGGTTTAACATTATCGTAGAAATATCCTTAAAAATGATACCCGGCTTGGGAAAATCGGGTACATCTCGGATTTCTAATTTTAGCTTGTCTTCAATTGTCATGTTACAAAGATAAGTAGGGTTTTAATTTTTCAAAACATTCTTCATCAATTAGAACAGATTCTTTGATTTCATCTATTGAAGAAAATCCTCCTTTTTTATCTCTAATCTTGATTATTGAATTTGCAATGTTCCAATTTAAGTAAGGATGTTTCTTAAGTTCATCAACGGTGATAGAATTCAATTTTAATTTGTACAAAACTGCACTATTTACTTCTAAATAGGGCTCAATTACTAGAAACTTGTCTAAATCCATTTTCCAAACTTCTAAAAGCTGATTTTTATTATAAAATCCACCCAATCTTGTTCTGTAATTGATTATCCATTTGGCGAAAGCTTCACCTATTCCGTTTATTTTCATTAAATCTTCTTGGGAAGCTCGATTCAATTCTACCAACAATTCAGGTTTTTTCTTTTGTTTGAATTCCTCTTTTTTCTCTGAAGTAAAACTTGGATTTATTGCATAAACCGTGGAATCTTTTATTAAATCAAAAAGTTCATCTGAAATAACAAAAACTCGTTTTAAATCCTCATTGGATTTTATACCTCGAGAAGTGAACTTAATTACCACATTGGCCTGTTTTTCACTTAACCCGAGATTAATCCATTCTTTTAATGAATAATTATTTGGGTCAAATTTAGTGGGGGGTGACTTATATTTACTTTTTCGATTTTTGTTTTGGGCATAAAAACGCTTCTTTTGTTTTTGATAATTCGAAATTCGGTTTCTCGTTTCTAAAATATCCACTTCTGAAACTTGAATAGATGATGTTGGATTTTCAAGAGCTTGACTGAATCTTGGAATATAAACAATAACTATCGAGATTAAGATAACGATAATCAGAGCTGTTCTATTTCTTTTCGAGATATAATGCACAACGTAATTTTTAAGGCTGCCTCCTTCCTGACATTAAATAATAGATCGGAAGCCCTAAAAAAACAATGAATAAGCCTATTCCGGCATTTCGAGTATCATAAATAAGTAAACAAATACAAATTGCAAGTGTGGTAAGGATATAAAAAATTGGGGTAAAAGGATAACCTATCACCTTATATGGCCTTTCAGTTTCCGGTTCTTTTTTACGCAAGATAAATATCCCGCCAATCGTAATAATGTAAAACAATAATGAAGCAAAGGTGCTGTAAACCACCAAATCACTGTATTTACCGGAGAAACATAATAACGAAGCCCAAATACATTGAATCCATAATGCTTTTCCTGGAACATTATTCTTGTTTAAATCACCCGCCTGCTTTAAAAATAACCCATCTTTAGCCATGGCATAATACAATCGGGAACCTGATAAAATCAAGCCATTATTGCATCCAAAAGTAGAAATCATAATCAAACCTGCCATTAACCAAACACCTATTTCACCTACTATCATAGATGCTGCATTCGCTCCGATTCTATCATGATCAGGAAACAGAAGTCCTTGCCCTAATGCGGTTGACGCCGAAGGAGAACCCTCAACAGGTAAAAGCATTAAATAAGCAATGTTTGCTAGAATATAAATGATTGTTACGATTAATGTTCCAAGAAATAGACTTCGAGGTATATTTTTTTGAGGATTTTTTATTTCTCCAGCAATAAAAGTCACGTTATTCCATGCATCTGAAGAGAAAAGAGAATTTATAATTGTTGCTCCCAAGGCACCTATTAAAGCAAATCCAGTTAGTGGTATTACTTCAATACTTTGATTTTCATGAACAATGGTTTTTTTTGCCTCCCAAATATTCGTAAAGTTTGCAACCCAAATGTCTTTATTGAGCCCGATGTAAATTCCGAAGAAAATCAACGCGAACAATGCCAATAACTTAGCTGTAGTAAAAATAAGTTGAAGCCATTTTCCATTCTGAATTCCACCCGTATTTAGAAAAGTTAAGAAAACAATACTACCAACCGCCAATAATTGGCCATAAGTAACAAAACTTAAAAAATTGGAGTTTAATACAGGAAAAAAGACTCCACAATATTTAGAAAACGCCACTGCGACAGCTGCGATAACTCCAGTTTGTATTACCCCAAAGACAGTCCAACCGTATAGAAAGGATGTTAATTTTCCGAAAGCTCGTTGGATATAAACATATTGACCTCCTGCGTTAGGCATCATACCAGCTAATTCACCATAACTCAAGGCGGCAAATACGGTGATAAGTCCTGTTACGAGCCATAAAACGAGCAACCAGCCAACAGAACCAATATCTCGCATCATAATACTGGTTACGATGAAAATACCGGACCCGATCATGGATCCTGCAACGATACTGGTTGCATCAAAAAGACCTAGACTTCTTTTAAAATCAGCGCTCACTATTTCTCCTCGTCATTATTTTCCATGGCAACATCTGCAATGGCATCATGACCTCTCAGTGAATCTTCATAAGCATGATCATTTAAATTACTATTGTGACGAGAGTACAAGAAGTAAATTAGAATTCCTAATGTTGACCAACAAATAAAAGCAACCCACGTTTCTGGTCGTACGAAATACATCAACCCGATATTAAATGCCGCTCCCAATGGCCCGATGATAAATAAGGCTGGCGTTTTAAATGGTCTATCCAAATTTGGTTGTTTTACACGAAGAACGACTACTGCAATCGAGATCATGGAAAATGCCAATAAAGTGCCCATAGAACACATTTCAGACACCTTGTCAATTGGAGTAAGTGCTGCCACAACAGAAACTATTAACCCAACTAAAATAGTACTTCTGAAAGGTGTTTTGTATACTTCATGAACTTTACCAAATACATTGAAAGGCAACAATCCATCTTTGGCCATTCCAAGGAAAATTCTTGTTTGACCCAACATCATTACTAACATAACAGATGTTAAACCAGCTACAGCTGCAATGGTAATTAAAACTGTTGCCCAAGGCATCCCAATTCCCTCAAACGCTGATGCAACTGGTGCTTTTAAATCAAGTTCGTTGTATTTCACCATTCCTGTCAAAACAAGAGAAACAATGATATACAAAATGGTACAAATCACCAAAGACATTATAATGGCAAATGGTACATCTTTTTTAGGATTAACGGCCTCACCAGCCTGAGTAGATACAGCATCAAAACCTATGTAAGCAAAAAATACGATCGTTGCGGCGGTTACTACACCACTGAAACCAAAATGAGACACGCCTTTTGAATCAACTACTTTTTCAGGGATAAAAGGAGTGTAATTACTTGTATCTATGTAGAAAAAACCAACAATAATCACGAATAGAACAACAGCAACCTTAAGAATTACTATAAGATTATTTGTTTTTGCAGCTTCTTTAATTCCTTTAACTAAAATTGCAGTTACAATCCACGTAATTATCAATGCTGGTAAATTAAAAGCAAATGACGGAGCAGCTTGACCTGCTTCAGCTGCTTTTGCCGCTGCTGTAACAGGATCGTTCATAATCCAAATTGGTAGATCTATGTGGAATTGATGCAGTAGCTTTTCAAAGTATCCACTCCAAGCAACAGCAACTGTAGTTGCGCCCATCATGTATTCCAAAATCAGGTTCCAACCTATAATCCATGCAAACAATTCTCCCATCGTACCATAAGAATAAGCATACGCAGATCCTTCTACCGGTAAAACAGACGAAAATTCAGCATAACAAAGAGATGCGAAAAGACAACCAATTCCTGCAATCACAAAGGATAAAGCCAAGGCTGGTCCAGCATGATCATGGGCTGCAATTCCTGTTAGCGTAAAAATTCCTCCGCCAATAATAGCACCTATTCCCAATGAGGTTAATCCCCATCGACCTAAAATTCTGTTCAAGTTATTTTTCTTCATGTCAGCTTCAAAAGCTGCAATTGGTTTTTTTCTCCACGGACTTTTAGACATCGCCAAAATTTTATAAATTATTAGTTGTAAAGATATAAGATTCGATTGAATTTGCAATAACAAACCCTAAATCAATATCTAGTCTTTTACTGATTTACTCCAAGTGAAATAACTGTAAATAAGGAACCCAAAAAATAATAGTAAAGAAATTCTACTTACATTTTTGATACGAACAATATCATGTTTTTGCTTTAACTCCCTAAATC
>Ga0255096_1001087_pt1 | contig 11713 bp, 7 predicted proteins | sample Colum_Atlam_RepA_2_FD_188563 | JGI IMG/M metagenome (GOLD analysis project Ga0255096, IMG submission 188563) | Freshwater microbial communities from Columbia River, Oregon, United States - Colum_Atlam_RepA_8d | ecosystem: Environmental > Aquatic > Freshwater > River | place: USA: Oregon...
AACTACCTGCTAAGCCCCCCCCAGAATGACTACAACTACAGCGGCCGATGGCACTAAGACCATCGCTGAAATTGAAAGCGACCTAGCCTCGGCTCTCGAAGCCCTGCGCGAACTCGACAGCAAGGGCACTTTGCCCGAAGAGCTCAAGCCTCTGCTGCGCTTGGCGCCGCCGGTGGGTGGCAGCGTGCACGTCTCGCTGCGCCATCGCGAGAAGGGTCGTCAGATCCGTCGCAGCTTCCAAGCCTCCGCGTTCCAGCCCAAGACCTGTGGTGCCTGGCTCGTGTTCGAAGCGCCGCTCGACGAACGCGATGGCGAAGAGAAGGATCTCGAGAGCACCGGAAGTCCCATGGAAGACTTGTTGCGTGCCTTGGCTCTAGCTGAGGCCGAACCGCACCTGTCCTTCGTGTCGCTCAAGTGGTTCCGCGACACCTATCTGCCCAAGTGTGGCTTCCCTTGGGCGCTCGACTCGGACCAGCCGCGCCGCATGCTGATGGAAGCCACCGCACGCGGCTTGGTGATCACAGCCAAGGTTGCGAACCCCAAGACTCCGGCCTTCCCCGTCGCGACGGTCAAGCTGAACCGTTCGCACGGCGAAGTCGACCGCATCTTGACGCAACGCTGAGACCGGGCCGGACGCATGACTGCTGCGTTCGTCCCCTATCCGGATCCGCAAGCGCGCAGCGCTGATCCGGTCGCGGACTTGCAAGCCTTGCATGACACGCTGCGCCGCCGACGCAGCGTCCGTGAGTTCTCTACGGAACCTGTCGAGCGCGAGGTCATCGAATGGTTGGTGCGGTGCGCGGCCACAGCACCCAGCGGTGCGAACAAGCAGCCGTGGCGCTTCGTGTGCGTGTCAAATCCAGTGCTGAAACAGCGCATTCGCGCAGCCGCCGAAGCAGAGGAACGCGCCTTCTATGCGACGCGCGCCAGCGCACGCTGGCTAGCAGACCTGGAGCCACTGGGCACAGATGCCGACAAGGCCTTTCTGGAAGCGGCCCCTTGGCTGGTGGTGCTCTTCAAGCTCACGCGAGGCGATGATGGCTCGCAGGTGTACTACGCCGACGAATCCGTGGGCATTGCGGCCGGCCTTTTTTTGGCTGCGGCCCAACAAGTGGGCCTGGCCACCTTGACGCACACGCCCAGTCCCATGGGCTTCTTGCAAGAGATTTTGACACGCGAGCGGCACGAGAAACCGTACCTTTTGATTCCTGTAGGCTGGCGCGCGGATGGATGCCGAGTGCCAAGGGCAGCTCTCGACAAGAAGCCCTTAGAATCCGTTAGCGTCTGGTTTACTTGACAGCCGCCTGCACTGTGTAGCCCAGCAGCTCGTCCAGAGTAGCTGTGGAGACGGCGTGGTAGCGCGACCGCGCGCGGTGGTACAAAGCCAGAGCGCGTTGCTTGCCCGCAGGTGTCCTCGCCAGTTCCGCATACAAGGGCTTGAGGAACTTGCGACGGCCCACCTGCATCAGGAATGCCTCCAAAGGACCATCGACAGCACCCCAACCTTGAGCCACGCCCAGGCGCAGCCACAGAGCGAGAATCTCGCTATTTCCCGTAGCTGTGAGCCGGAAGCGCGACTCCAGCGCCTCCATCCACGGAATCGTCAGCGCAGGCTCCATGGTCTCCAAGAAGTGCAGCCAGTGATGCGTGGTCCAACCACTGACCGACAGCTGCGACACAGACGCAGGACCGGCCTGACGCAACACAGCAACCTGGCGTTCCACGCCTCGGAACGCATCACTGCGCGGATCTGGTGCATCCACAGGCAAGCCAGATCCTTCAATCCATGCTGCGAAGTCGACCTGTGTGGCCTCCTCGGGTGTCAAAAGCTTTGTACGAAGCTCCTGCAACAAGACCGCCGTGGTCACGGAGGTGAAGGCATGTCCATCAAACCAGTCACGCAAGAACACATCAAAACGCGCTCGCCCCACAAGCTCTTCGAGCCGCATCAGGAACAAGCAGCCTTTCACATACGGCACCAGTGAGAACCCATCATCGGGATGCCGCCCCTCCAAGTCGATGTACAGCACCGTATCGCGGGCCTCCATGGCACGCATTTCGCGCAGCAGATCCGTCTTGGATAGCGCGCGCTCCATCTGTGCGCGCTCAAGCCCGTACACCGCCTCCATGACGCGGTGCTCGAAGTACACGGTGAAGCCCTCGTTCAACCAGAAATCGCGCCACGTCGCGTTCGTCACAAGGTTGCCGGACCAGCTGTGTGCCAGCTCGTGGGCGACCAAGGAGACGAGAGACTTGTCTCCCGCAAGGATCGTGGGCGTGGCGAAGGTCAGGCAGGGGTTCTCCATGCCTCCAAAGGGAAAGCTCGGCGGCAAGACCAGCAGGTCGTAACGCCCCCAGCGGTACGCGCCAAACAGCTGTTCGGCGGCAGCGATCATCGCTTCGGTATCGACGAACTCCGACGCAGCCAGCGCGAGAGTCTCTGGCTCGGCCCACACACCACAACGCGGACCGAGCTCTTGAAACACGAGCCGCCCTGCAGCCAACGCGATCAAGTACGAAGGCACCGCACGCGTCATGGCAAAGCAGAACGCTCCATCCGCAGCGCGCCAGCGCCGCTCCGCGCTCATGACGACCTCCATGCCGGCGGGCGCAAGCACCCGTGCCTCCCAAGTGGTGCGCACGCCGGGCGAGTCCTGCAACGGAATCCAAGTGCGCGTCAAAATCGCTTGACCTTGGGTGTACAGGAACGGCGCACCGCCCCCGGCCGTCTGGGCCGGTTCCAACCACTGCAAGGCATCAGCCTCGCTGGTGGTTCGCCACCGTACACGGACGGCTTGATCTTCTGGCGCCAAGGAAATCCGCAGCGCCTGACCCAAGCTTTGCGGGCTGGAAGCCTGCGCATCAGGCGCGATGGCATAGACCCGCGGCGTCCCGTCCGAACCTGACACGGCCTCGATGACCAGCCCGCGCGTATCGAGCGTCAAGTACGCTTCACCCGCCTTGCCGGCCTGATCGGGCCGAGCCAAGTCCAATCGGACCACCCCGCGCACCTCGCGCCGAGCAAAGTCGAGCTCCAAGTCGAGTGCCAGATGCGTGACCGCCACGTGATCGGGGCGAGAGTAGCTGTGCAGGTCCATGCGCAAGGCATGGTGCGCACCGAAGACGGAAAAGGCACTCGGAATGTGCTTTCCGATTCGGGCATACTGTGGGCGCGTGGTGACCTCCGTCCGCACAACTTTGCAACGCCTATTGACGCCTCTGCGAGTAGCTGTGGCGCTGGCAGTCAGCATGCTCGTAGCCGAGCTAGGCTTGCGAGCCTGCAACTTTGCCTGGCCCAGCACGCGCGCACGCTTCGTGGTGATGGATCCCACCGAGGACGCACGCATTCGCGCGGGCACTAGCAGCTTCGCTTTTGACGCCGATCAACTGTGGGTTCCGCTGGCGGGCGCACCCATTCCGGGTTCGGATACCGAGTGCTTTGGAGTGGATGGGCTGCTGGAGCCCGTGCCAGCACGAGCACGCACACCTGGCGTGCTACGCATCGCCATCTTGGGCGCGGATGCAACCGTAGCACCACATCTACCTGCACGCTTGCGCTGGCCCAGCCGCATGCAAAGCGAACTTGCCGCCCGCGGGATCGCATGTGAAGTCGTCGATGCTTCGGTGCCGCTCTATTCGCCTCGTCAAGGACTCGAGCGTTGGCGCAAAGTGGTGCGCACCTACAAGCCTGATGTGGTCATCGCAGCCTATGCCATGGGCAATGCGTGCAAACCGGCGCCTATGCTGCGAACCGACGAAAGGCGCCTCGAGGCCGTGCGTGCAGACCCGAGCTTGTTGCAGCCTTGGAGCGCCTTCGGTTGGACGGATCGCCTGCGCGTCGGTCACGCCTTCCGCTGGCTGTGGGATGTGCTCTTCAGTGAAGAGTATTGGGACGGCCGTCATGCCTGGTTCACCATGCTGCGCCTACAACAGACGTGGATGGAGGTCATCTGGCCGGGTGAACGGCGCGTGATGCCCGATGAGTTCGTGGAGTGCCTTGCCTCGCTCGCGCGTGAGATCCGCGCGGAGTCGGCCTTGCCTTTGTTTGTGGGCATTCCACCTGCGCCCACGACTCCTGCGGCGGCGGTGCGCGAACTGTACTTGCGCTCCATGGCGCAACAAGCCACGCGTGATCAAGTGCCGTTCTACGACGGACATGCGCTCATGGTGGTAAGCGATGGTGTGCCGCTGTACACCGATGAAGACACACTCAATGCTTGTGGCCATGACCTGTTGGGCCTGCATGTAGCGAGCCAAGTGGCCGCAATGGTGTCCGTACCGCGATGAATGCAACGACCACGCATTCAGGCGCGTCATGGCGCGAAGCCTTGGCTGCGGCGGCGTTGTTGCTGCTGACGCTGGTGCTGTTCTTCCGTGAGCCGCTGCTGCGCTACAGCGAAGTGCACTATGCGCCGGCGGATCTGACACAAGCTCTCAGCTTGACGCGCTTGGAGCCTGGTCATCCGGCTGGCAACCAACTGATGTCCGATGCCGTGACACAGATGGAGCCGTGGTTGATGTTCAACCGCGACGAACTAGCAGCTGGTCGCGTGCCCTTGTGGAATCCGCTGAACGGTGCGGGCGCACCGCACCTCGCGAACTATCAATCCGCCGTTTTTTCGCCCTTTTCGTGGCCGTACTACGTGCTGTCCTTCAAGGCAGCCTTGTTGGTCTCAGCAGTACTCAAGCTGTTCGCCATCGGATTCTTCACCTGGCTCTACTTGCGCAAGGTGGACTTGCGCTTCGTGGGTGCACTGCTTGGCGCCGTGGCGTTCATGTACGCAGGACACCAAGTGCTCTTGTTGTACTTCCCGCACGTAGGCTCGATGGTTGCCTTGCCCGCGACCTTGTGGTGCTTGGAGGTCGCCCTGCAACGATTCGTCAGCGCGCGACTCCACGGCCAACGCCCGCACTTGATCGCGCCTCTCACCGGCATCACGCTCGCGCTGTGGACTGGACTCATGTCCGGCAACCCCGAGCCGTTCTTCTTCAATGTGCTCTTCATCGCGCCGTATGCGGTGTGGCGACTTGCACAGATGGCCCGCCACCATCCCAAGGCGCCTGTGGTGCGCCTTGGCTGCAAGCTGCTCTTCGCGGCAACCTTGGCGGCCGGCTTAGCAGCATTCCAACTGCTGCCCTTCTTCGAGTACCTCGCCAACAGTCGCGTGCTCGAGCAGCGTTCCTACAGGCAGACGCCGCTGGATTGGGAGTGGTGGCCGCTGATGCTGTTCCCTGATCTGCTCGGCAATCCAGCGCTGCCGTACAAGATCTCCATCAACCTGCCAGCGCCGAACTATGAGCTGGTCAACATGGCGTACGCGGGTGGCGTAGCCATGTTGCTGGCCTTGGTGGGTGGCTTCATCGCACTGCGCGATCGACTGGCACGCGTGTTCGCCATCGCAGCGGTGTTGTGGTTGTTGTACGCGTATGACCTGTTTGGTGCGTACGAGGTCTTCCGCTTGATTCCCGGGCTCGACATGGCCCCGATGAATCGCAGCCAAGGCCTGTGGAACTTCTTGGTGGCGTGCTTGGCAGCACTCGCTGTCGATCGTTTGGAACGCCGCGCAGGCCCGCGCCGCTGGCTTGCAGCAGCCATGTACACCGTGATGGCGCTAGCCGGGCTGTTCGCTTGCTTGTGGGGCGCAGACGCTGTGCTCGAACAGCACGCGCTCGAGGAGTCACCGCACCACCGACTCTTCCTGGAGACGGTGCCACTCCACCTCAAACTTCTGACGGCACTCTACCTCTTGAGCTTGGGGTGCGTGCTTGTGCTCTTGTTGTCGCATCGCGGACGCTTGCGCGCTGCTGCAGGCTTGCTTCTCGTTGCTGGTGTGTACCTCGCCACCGGAGATCTTTGGCACCGCTACAACCCGGTGTGTGAGGATCGCTTCTTCTTCCCGCGCACTACGGAGATCGAGCAACTCAGCACGCATGTGGGGCACGAACGCCTCGCCATCTTGGGCGAAGACCAGATCCCGCCCTCATCAAACCTCGCCTACGGCTTAGACATCCCGCAGAACTATGACGGCATGTGGGTGCGCGACTACGACTACCTGTATCGCGATCACTTCGGCGACACGAACAACTGGCGCCCAATCTTGGAAGGCACCAAGCGGTCTTTGCAGTTGTTCGGTGTGCAGTGGGTGCTGGCCAAGTGGGATTGGAACTACTTGGATCATGGCTTGATTGAGTTCGGCAAAGCAGGCGGACAAGCACCGCTGCGGCACGAGATCTTGCCCGGCAAGATGCTCGAGCAGACCTTCCGCGCGCGCAGCGATGGGCTGCAACAGCTGATGTTCTTCTTGTCGACTTGGCCGCATGCGCAAGGCACACAGTTGCGCTTCCGGCTGCAGGATGTGGAGAGCGGCGAGATGCTCGCCGACTACCTCATGAAGGTCGAAGATGTGCGCTCCACCGTGTACTCCGCCAAGCATGTGGTGTGGGAGTCCGACTACAAGCTCGAGCCTTATGGACGCCCCGTGGTGTTCCGTTTCCCGCCCCTCACCAACAGCGATGGACGCACCTATCGCGCCTTACTTTCGAGCCCGGACGCAACTGCCACCAACGGTGTCTACGCATGGTCGTTCCCGCTCTACGGCTATGGCGAAGGCGAATCGCGCTACGCCGGTCGCAAGCTCGCCGGCGAAACCTACTTTGACTTCTCGTACGACGGGCTCGAGCAGTACCAACCTGTAGCCACCATTGGTGACTACACCTTGCACCGCTTCCGTGATGCGCTGCCGACCTTCAGCCTCGTCGGCGGCGCGGTGTATGCCGACACACGCCAAGAAGAGATCGAGCTGTTGCGCGTGCCGACCTTTGACCCGCACAAGGTGGTCGTGTTGCCCTCGTCCGGTCGCCCCGAAGCGCGCGGCTTCGACCCCAGCACGCGGCGCTTGCTGCAGTTCCCGGACAAGGATTGGGTCTACATGCTCGCCGCCGATGGCCGCACGCTGGTGCACATCGATGACGAGGTCACCTTCTTGGCCAACAAGTTCCGCTGGAACCAGATCGAGCATCTGCCGTTGGAGGCCAAAGCGCGCTTCGTGGTACATGACGACAGAGATCGCGAAGGCAAGCGCAAGCATGGCCTGCGCCTCGTCGTTCCGCCTGCCGAGCAACAGGCTCCGTTGGAGCTTGTCGAGCGCACGCCGACGCGCATCGTGATGAAGGTCGCGCGTCGCGAGCAAGCCTGGCTCGTCGCCGCACAAACGTGGTACCCGGGCTGGAAGGCGCGCCTCAACGGCGAAGAGACGCCAGTGCTGCGCGCGAACTACGCCTTCCAAGCCGTGGAGGTGCCGCCCGGAGCATGGACCCTGGAGCTCGTCTACGAGCCGGCCTCGTGGCGCTGGGGCTTGTGGATTGCGACGCTGGCGGCCCTCTTGAGCGGGTTGGGGCTGGGCTACGAGCGCTGGGCCCAGCAGCGCGCCCTACGGCGGACCGCATAGAACGCCGTAAATGCCTTCTGAATATAGACTTACAATCCAAATCCAGAGGCGGGATCCGGACACCAATCTGCTAGTCTATTGGCCCTAAAAATCGAGCCACTCATGCCCGACACGGCCCCCTCTCCTGACGCATCGTCCCTGTGCTTCGCCGAAGATCTCTACCTGAACTGGGTGAAGGATCCTCAGTCGGTGTCGCCCGACTGGCGCACCTACTTTGAATCGCTCCCGCGCGACGAGTCGCTCGACTTGCCGCAAGCGGCCGCGGCCGAGGCACTGCCCGGCCCCGCAGCAGGCGTAGACGCGCGTGGTCAAGAGAGCCTCGATCAACTGGTGCGCGCCTATCGCGTGCGCGGCCACATGATCGCGAAGATCGATCCGCTCGGCCAGCAGCGGCCCGACTTCCCCGAGTTGGATCCGGCCTTCCACGGCTTCGGCTCCGACGACATGGAGCAACGTTTCTCGACCGAGCGCCACTTTGGCGCGAGCTCGATGACGCTGTCCGAAATTCTTGACAAGCTGCGCACGACCTACTGCCGCTCGATCGGCGTGCAGTTCATGCACATCGACGACCTGCGCAAGGTCGACTGGCTCCTGCGCCGCATGGAGCAGAGCGAGAACCGCCTGCAGATGTCGCGCGACGAACAAGTGCGCACGCTGGAGCGCTTGACGGATGCGGTGTTGTTCGAAGAGTTCGTGCAGAAGAAGTTCCTCGGCGCGAAGAGCTTCTCGCTGCAAGGTTCCGAAAGCCTGATTCCGCTGCTCGACAACTTGGCCGAGCGCGCCTCGGAACATGGCGTACGCGACATCGTGTTGGGTATGGCCCACCGCGGTCGCCTCAATGTCCTGGCCAACTTCATGGGCAAGGGCGCGCGCCAGATTTTCCGCGAATTTGCCGATGTGGACGGCGCGTTGTACCTGGGTGGCGGCGATGTGAAGTACCACCTCGGCCACACCAGCACGCACCACACGCGCTCGGGCGCTGCGATCCAGCTGTCGCTGTGCTTCAACCCCAGCCACCTAGAGTTCGTGAACACAGTGGCCCAAGGCCGCGTGCGCGCGCACATGGAGCGTCTGGGTGACACGAACGGCACGCAATGCATGGCGGTGCTGATCCACGGCGATGCGGCCTTTGGCGGCCAAGGCATCGTGCAAGAGACGCTCAACCTCTCGCAGTTGGATGCGTACCAAACGGGCGGCACGATCCATGTGATCGTCAACAACCAGATTGGCTTCACCACGGACCCGCAAGATGGTCGCAGCACGACCTACTGCACGGATGTGGCCAAGATGCTGCAGATCCCGATCTTCCACGTGAATGGCGAAGATCCGGAGGCCGTGGCGCAAGTTGTGCGCTTGGCGATCGACTTCCGTGCCGAGTTCCACACGGATGTCGTGATCGACATGTACGCCTATCGCAAGCTGGGCCACAACGAAGGTGACGAGCCTGCGTTCACGCAACCGGTGCTGTACGCCGCGATTCGCAGCCGCAAGCCCGTGCGCGAAGGCTACCTCGACCACTTGCTGGCGCACGGCGAACTGACGCGCGAAGACGCGGATCGCATCGCCGAGGAACGGCGCCTCAAGCTCGAAGCCGAATTGGACGCGTCCAAAGCTCCTGACTACAAGTACCAGCGCGAACCGCTGGGCCCGGAGTGGTCGCGCTACAAGGGCGGAGCCGACGCAGAGTGCGAGGAGACGCCGACCAAGGTCGAGCGCAACACGCTGTCGCAGTTGCTGCTGGCCACCACGGCCACCCCGCACGATTTCGAGCCCAACGCCAAGATCGCCAAGCTGCTGGAAACGCGCGCCGAAATGGCGCGTGGCGACAAGCCGCTGGACTGGGCCATGGGTGAGCTGGCCGCGTACTCGTCCTTGGCCGCCGAGGGTTGGCGTGTGCGCATGACGGGTCAAGATGTGGAGCGTGGCACCTTCAGCCACCGCCACGCAGTGTTGCGCGACACGCGCGATGGTCATCGGCTGCACTTGCTGCGCCAACTAGGCGACCAACAAGCAGACGCGTTGCTGCGCAACAGCCCGTTGTCCGAAACGGGCGTGTTGGGCTTCGAGTACGGCTACACACTCGATGCGCCGAACGCCTTGGTCGTGTGGGAGGCGCAGTTCGGCGACTTCAACAATGTGGCCCAGGTCATCATCGACCAGTTCATCGTCAGCGCCGAGGCCAAGTGGAAGCGCCTCTCGGGCCTGGTGATGTTGTTGCCGCATGGCTTTGAGGGGCAAGGCCCCGAGCACAGCAGCGCACGCTTGGAGCGCTTCCTCCAGCAATGCGCGGGCGACAACATTCAGGTCGTCAACCTCACGACTCCGGCGCAAGTGTTCCATTGCCTGCGCCGCCAAGTCGTGCGCGCCTGGCGCAAGCCGTTGATCGTCATGAGCCCGAAGAGCTTGCTGCGTCACCCGAAAGCGGTGTCGCCGCTCGCGGACTTTAGCGATGGGCACTTCCAACGCATCATCGGCGACAACGCAGTCGCCGCAGAAGGCGTGACGCGCGTGCTGTTGTGCAGCGGCAAGATCTACTACGAGCTTGTCGACCAACGCGAGAAGCTGGGCCGCCACGATGTGGCCATTGTGCGCTTGGAGCAACTCCATCCTTTGCAGGAGCGCGACCTGAGCGCCGCGCTCGCGCCCTACACCAAGGCCCAACAAGTGCGTTGGGTGCAGGAAGAGCCGCGCAACATGGGCGCGTGGCAGTACCTCTACTGTCGCTTCGGCACCAGCATGTGCGGTCGCACCTTGGATGGCATCACGCGCGACGCCTCTGCCTCGCCCGCAACGGGCTCGCCGAGCGCGCACAAGATGGAACAGCAGCAGATCCTCGACGCGGCTTTCGCATAACGCAGTCTCATCCGCTACACCACGCACACTCATGAGCCAACTTGAACTCAAAGTGCCCTCTGTGGGCGAGTCCATCACTGAAGTCCAGATCGGCGACTGGCTCATCGGCGAAGGAGCTAGCGCCAACAAGGATCAATCCGTCGTTGTGATCGAGACGGACAAGGTCACGACGGAACTGCCTGCTCCTGTCGCAGGTACGGTGACGAAGATCCTCAAGAAGAAGGGCGACAAGGCCGTGGTCGGTGAGGTCATCGGCTACCTCGTCGCAGGCGCAGCTCCGGCCAAGCCCGCAGCAGCGGCCGCACCGACAGCATCTGCAGCTCCGGCCGCACCTGCAGCACAAGCGGCACCCGTGGCGGGTGCGCATGTGATGCCGGGCGCAGCACGCATTGCCGCCGAACGCGGTGTGGACCTCGCCAAGGTCGCGGGCACTGGCCCCGGTGGCCGCGTGTTGAAGGAAGATGTGCTCGCTGCCACGAGTGCGCCGGCGGCAGCGCCCAAGGTGATCGCAGCTGCACCCGTTGCCCCTGCCGCCAAGCCGGCCAAGTCCGCCGACTCGCGCCAAGAAGAAGTGGTGCCCATGTCGCCGATGCGCAAGCGCATCGCGCAACGCTTGGTGGAAGCGCAAACCAACGCCGCGCTGCTCACCACCTTCAACGAAATCGACATGGGCGCAGTGATGGAACTGCGCAATCACTACAAGGACGACTTCGCCAAGAAGCACGGCGTCAAGCTGGGCTTCATGTCCTTCTTCGTGAAGGCCGCGTGCGATGCGTTGAAGCTCGTGCCGCAGGTCAACGCCGAAGTTCGCGGCGAGACGATCGTGATGCGCTCGTACTGCGATGTGGGCGTGGCCGTGGGCTCGGGCAAGGGCCTGGTCGTGCCCGTGCTCCGCAACGCGGAACGCATGAGCTTTGCCGGCATCGAAGCCGCCATCGGCGACTTCGGCACGCGCGCGCAGAGCGGCAAGTTGACGCTCGATGAACTCGCGGGCGGCACCTTCACCATCTCGAACGGCGGCATCTATGGCTCGCTGCTGTCGACTCCGATCGTGAACCCGCCGCAGTCCGGCATCCTCGGCCTGCACGCCATTCAAGATCGTCCCGTGGCGCGCGATGGCCAGGTGGTCATTCGCCCGATGATGTATGTCGCGCTGACCTATGACCACCGCATCGTCGATGGCCGCGAAGCCGTCACCTTCTTGAAGCGCATCAAGGAATGCATCGAGAACCCGACGCGCATGCTGATCGAGATCTGAGCCCGACGCACACCTAAGCCCGCGCACTTCCTATGAGCAGCACCACGTTTGATTTGATCGTCATCGGCGCCGGTCCCGGCGGCTACATCGCTTCGATCCGCGCCGCTCAGCTTGGTCTGTCGGTGGCGTGCATCGAGAAGGAAGACCGTCTCGG
>Ga0255096_1001089_pt1 | contig 11695 bp, 10 predicted proteins | sample Colum_Atlam_RepA_2_FD_188563 | JGI IMG/M metagenome (GOLD analysis project Ga0255096, IMG submission 188563) | Freshwater microbial communities from Columbia River, Oregon, United States - Colum_Atlam_RepA_8d | ecosystem: Environmental > Aquatic > Freshwater > River | place: USA: Oregon...
GCCGATCGCGCGTCTGGCAGGTAGTGTCGTCGGTGTAGAAGGTTCGCAGGCGATGGTTGAACGTGGACGCGAGAATGCCGCGCTCAACAGCATTGCCAACGCAGGATTCCATTGTGCCGATCTGACGCAGCCGCCTGAGAAGCATGCCTTCCTGCGCAACGGATTTGACAAGATATTATTGGATCCGCCACGTTCCGGTGCGCAGGAAGTACTGTCGGCGCTAGTGGCGCTGAAGCCGCAACGCATTGTGTATGTGTCATGTAATCCAGCCACGCTGGCCCGTGACGCCGGGCTGCTTGCTACGCTGGGTTACCGGTTGCAGGCTGCAGGTGCGATGGACATGTTTCCGCATACCAGCCATGTGGAAGCCATCGCACTGTTTCAGCCGGCGGTACGTCGCGCATGAGCACTAAGGGCCTACAGGACCTGCTGACACTGATGGACTGTCTGCGTGATCCGCAGAATGGCTGTCCGTGGGACCTGCAGCAGGATTTCGCCAGCATCGCACCGCACACGCTTGAAGAAGTGTACGAGGTGATTGAAGCAATTGAGTGCGGCGACCACGGCCATCTGACCGATGAGCTTGGCGATCTCATTTTCCAGGTGGTGTTCTATGCGCGGCTTGGCAAGGAAGCGGGTCTATTCGATTTCGATACCATCATCGACGCGATAACCGGTAAGTTGCTGCGCAGGCATCCGCACGTATTTCCGGATGCGACCCTCGCCAGCTTTGGCAAAAAAACCGCTGATAACGCTGATGTGGTTAAGGCCAGATGGGAAGCGATCAAGGCCGAAGAGCGCAGCGCCAAGCTCGCGGGGCCCGCAAGCGCGCTCGACGACGTGCCGCAGGCCTTGCCCGCTATACTCCGGGCTGCCAAGCTGCAGAAGCGTGCTGCCAACTGTGGCTTCGACTGGCCGGATGCTGCCGGTGTTTTCGCCAAACTTGATGAAGAGATTGCCGAATTACACCTGGCGCGCAGCGCTGGAGATGCCGCTGCAGTCGAAGACGAATTTGGTGATGTGATGTTCACGGTGGTCAATCTTGCGCGCCACTTGCGGGTGGAGCCAGAACAGGCGCTGCGCGCTGCCAACCGGAAATTCGAGCGGCGCTTCCGGCTTTTGGAGCAACTGGTGGCTGCTGATGGACTGGTGGTGGAAACCTTGTATTGGCAACAAGCCAAACAGGCGGGCAACGGGTCTGCTTGAGGGGCTCCGGGCAAACGTGTAAGGTTCGCCGGTTTGCAGATTTTTTACCCATTCGACAACACGAAACTTCCGGTGCGGCGGCAAGACCGACAGGGAAGTTGCAACTGAGCAGAACAACTGAGCAGTACAACAGGCGGAGACAACCTGATGAGAATCATTCTTCTGGGCGCCCCTGGCGCCGGCAAGGGCACGCAAGCCGAATATCTGCGTGAGAACTATGGTATTCCCCAGATTTCCACTGGGGACATGCTGCGTGCTGCGGTCAAGGCTGGCAGCCCACTTGGCTTGCAAGTGAAGTCGGTGATGGAAAGCGGCGGCCTTGTGACCGACGAGATCATCATCGCTCTGATCCGCGACCGTATCGTGCAACCTGATTGTGTCAACGGATTCCTCTTTGATGGTTTTCCGCGCACGATTCCACAGGCGAAGGCGCTGGTGGATGCAGCTATCTCTATTGATGTCGTGCTCGAAATCGATGTGCCGGATGCAGAGATCATACGCCGCCTCAGCGGACGTCGAGTGCATGCTGCATCGGGCCGCATTTACCATATCGAAAACAAAGCCCCCCGTGTTGATGGCAAAGATGACGTCACGGGTGAACCGTTGATTCAGCGCGACGACGACAAGGAAGAGACGGTGCGCAAGCGTCTCGATGTGTACCACACGCAGACCAAACCTTTGGTCGATTTCTACAAAAAAGCGGCTGCGCAAAACAAATCATTACGCTTCCTCACAATGAGCGGTGTGGGCGGAATTGCCGACATCCGTGCCTCCCTCAAATCGTTGCTGGCCCGCTAGCGCTCTTTTTCCACTGCAACGAAATACTTCAACTGTTTAGAGTATTTCTTTGTCTTCATCTCCGCTCACCATCGCGCGTCGCTGCTTCGGCGGGAATTTTCCCGCCTCCGGCAGGCGTCGCTCAGGCGGCTGGTCGTAATTCCGAAACCAGGGGCCTTGTCAACATGTTGTTGAAAAAAATATTTTTAGTGTGGTAATGTTCGCCCCGAGCAGACAGTGACACATCCTGAACATGCTGTTTTGGCAGATTCGGGATGCAGCAAACCGCTCAGGAAAGCCCTGTTACTGGTTCGGCAATTGAAGAAAAAAAGAGAGCAATACGGCGGCAGAGCTGCAGGGCCAAGTGAGAAAAGAGGCCGCTGAGCGAACACAGAAGAATGAACAGAATGAAGCAATGGATGAAAAACAGGTCGCAAATGATTGGCCTGAGCAGCACGGGAAGTCGATCAGGAATTGTTGGCATGGATATGGAACGAGCCGGCAATCGTGAAACTGAAAGCCTCAATGGGAATTATTGAGTGAAGCGCAAACCAGGTCGACCCCGTAAGCAGAATGGCAACGGTGGCGCAGTGGCCATGAACAGGAATCAGGTTGCAACGACAGTGGTGCCTGAAGCGCGCAGGGGACGTCGTTCGATGCCGGCAGTGCGGGTCGCTCGTGGCAGGTTTGTCAGGATGCAACGGGAAGTTGCATCGCATGAAAAGAGTGTCCGAAATCTCTCGATTGAGATGGCAGTAGCCGCCTCTCGCCGGGAGAAGGCGATGGCCAAGGCCGGCATCAAGGTAGCGGCCGATCTTTTGAAGAAAGCGCGCCGGCGTTTGAAGCAGGTTGCCGCAGAGCTGCGGCAGATATTGGCAGTAGAAGTCGCCAAATCGAGAGCCATTGCACAGGAGCGTGCACTGGCACTTTATAAGCTCAAGCTGGAATCGAAGCTGGGCAAGGATCTGGATAAGGCAGTGGCGATGTTTGTCGCTGCTTGGAAAAAGAAACGCAACAAGATCGTATCCCGCAAGTTGGCCGCACGCATGAAGAGAGAGGCTGTTAAAGCCCGTGCTGCCAGTAGGAAAGCGAATGCCAAGGCGAAGGAGTCTCTCAAACGGGCAGAAGCCCTCGCCAAAGCTAGAGCCAGTAAAGCAGCAGTCAAAGCCAAGACAAAAGCCAGGAAACTGGTGGTCAAGGCAAAAGCGAAAGCCAAACTGGTGGTTCGTAAGGCAAGACAGACACGAGTGGTTGCAGTAAAAGCCACAAAGGTCTCGCGTAAAAACCGCAGTAAATGACTAGTCATCAATCATGCCGGAGGAAACATAGTTACCATGAAGAAAGCAGCCAAAGCAGCAAAACCAGCCAAAAAAGTAGCCAAGAAAAAAGTAGCAGCCAAGAAAGTCGCCGCTAAAAAAGCGCCTGCCAAGAAAAAAGCAGCGAAAAAAGCGCCGGCCAAGAAAAAAGCTGCCAAAAAAGCAGTGAAGAAAAAAGCTGCAGCCAAAGCAGCAGCTGCCGCGAAAGCAGTAGCGAAGAAGAAAGCACCGGCCAAGAAGAAAGCGGCCAAGAAAGCACCAGCCAAGAAGAAAGCAGCCAAGAAAACAGTTGCCAAAAAGAAAGCCAAGGCCAAAGCCAAGAAGTAAGGTTTTCTAATATTGGCGCAGCCTTTTGTAGTAGCTCGGGCTGCCCGGTATCCTCGACAGGTCAATCGCACGGATGCGATGTAGCGCCTGTGCTGGAAGCTCATAATCCCCCGAAGGCAGCTTCGGGGGATTTTTATTTTCAGGTCAGTGCTTTCGCGCCGAAAGGCGGCGATTGGCTCAGCGCCTCGTAGGTTGCTTCGCGCAAGCAGGCCGCAGCGTGCTGCCGAATTCTCTTTTTATCCAGTAATGGTTTCTATGCCCACCTTGTTAGCCTTGGATGCATCCACTGAAGCCTGCTCCTGCGCAGTGCTGCACAACGGCGAAGTAAGCGAGCAGTTTGAGCTGGTGCCGCGCCAGCACACGCAGCGATTGCTGCCCATGATCGAGCAGTTGATGGCGGTAGCCGGGCTCGGTTTCGGCGATCTGGATGCCATCGCATTCGGCAAAGGGCCTGGATCATTTACAGGCCTGCGCATTGCCGCCGGGGTGGCGCAGGGATTGGCGTTTGCTGCCGATCGCCCAGTGCTACCGGTGTCTACCCTTGCTGCCGTTGCAGCTCAAGCCGGTTGCGCTGCAGGTTCAGCGCTGGTATTCGCTTGCCTTGATGCTCGCATCGATGAGATCTATTGGGGCTGGTACGCGGTGAAGGATGGTCAGCCACAACTGCTTGGTAATGAACATTTGTGCACGCCCGAGGCAGTGCCAGTAGCGTTGCCGATCCTGCATGCAACTGCCCTGGCCGCCGGTAACGGCCTTGTTTACTGTGAACGTCTGCCACCGGCACTTACTGACCGCTTCACCATGCTCCAGCCGGATGTGCTGCCGCGCAGCAGCCACATCATTCGTCTTGCCGCAGCGTTGTGGCGGCAAGGTGGGGCGATTGCGCCTGAGGCGGTCAATCCGGTCTACTTGCGCGACAAAGTGACCCACAACTGAACGGCGTCGATGTTATTGCGCCATTTTTCACCATGAGGTCGTAATGGATTTTGATGTCATACGCGCTACTGTGCTGGCATTGGTACAGGGCCTGACCGAGTTCCTGCCTGTTTCGAGTTCTGCGCACCTGATCCTGCCATCCGAACTGCTGGGATGGGAAGATCAAGGGCTTAATTTCGATATGGCCTTGCACTTTGGCAGCCTGCTGGCGGTACTGGTATATTTCCGTCGTGATCTTTTCAACGTCGCGTTAGCGATGGTGCAGCAGCTGAGAGAGCAGGGGCATTCGACGGCTGACAGTCGGTTGGGCTGGTACATCATCCTTGCCACCATTCCGGTGACGGTAGCGGGTTTGCTGCTGGAAGATCTGGTAGAGAGCCGGCTGCGCAGCGTGCATGTGATCATCGTGACTACGCTACTCTATGGTGCGTTGCTCGGCATTGCCGACTGGCAAGCACGACAGAACCGTGACATGCCGGACCTCACCTGGAAGACCAGTCTGTTGATCGGCCTTGCACAGATGCTGGCGATCATTCCGGGCACTTCACGTTCGGGTGTGACGATGACAGCCGCATTGTTCTGCGGTCTGAAGCGAGAAGTTGCTGCCCGTTTCTCCTTCCTGTTGTCGATTCCTACCATCGGCGGAGCTGCACTGTTGAAGTTCATCGAGATGCTGCAAAGTCCTGCCATCAATTGGAATGAATTGTTTTACGCGATGAGCTTGGCAGCGATTACTGCTTACGTCTGTATCCACTATTTCCTGAAACTGATTGCACGCACCAGCTTCATGCCGTTTGTGGTCTACCGATTGCTGCTGGGTTTCGTGCTGCTGTTCATGTTCGGATTGTCTTCCGACTTGTAAGGGGGGGTAACCAAATGGATGCCATGCAAAAAATGCAGATTGAACAGGCCTGTACCAAATTGGTGAACCAGTTCGCTGTATTCAACGACCACGGCCGTTTTACCGAATTGGCTGCGCTGTTCACCGATACTGCCACCTATGCACGACCTATCGCACCCGATGTGCTGATTGAGGGCCGCGATAACATCTGTGCCACCTTTGAAGCACGACCGAAGGAACGCGTAGGGCGTCACATAATCAGCAATATCGTGATTGATGTGCAGGGACTGGAGCGGGCTACTGGTCTTTGCTACGTACTGCTCTACACCGGGAGCACCGACAAGCCAGCGGAAAAATTCGGCCTGCAGGCGGTGGGGCCGCAACTCGTTGGGGAATTCCATGATGAATTCGTGCTGACCCCGGCGGGCTGGAAATTCCAGGTCCGCAAGGGTCGCATTATTTTGACTGTGTAGGCGCGCACCCGCTCAGCGGCTCCACAGCGTCCGGCTGGCGAGCGCGGCGCCTTCGGTCAGCGTGGCGAGTTTCTTCCAGACAATGCGGCTGTCGACTTTGCCGACGCCGGCAAAGGTGGCAAAGCCGCAGTCGGTACCGGCAATCACCCGGTCACGGCCGACGATGTCAGCAAACTGTCGGATGCGTTGGCTCACCAGTTCCGGATGCTCGACGTAGTTGGACGTCGAATCAACCACGCCGGGCACCAGAATCTTGTCACCTGGAATCTTCGTCTCTTTCCATACTTCCCACTCGTGCGCATGCCGCGGGTTCGATGCTTCGAACAGGATTGCTGCAGGCTTGGCCTTCAGCACGATACCCATGATCTTGCGCAGGTCGATATCATGCGTGTGCGGGCCTTCGTAGTTGCCCCAGCATACGTGCATGCGTAGACGATCCGACGGGATGTTCACCAGCGCTGCATTGAGCGCTTCCACCTGTTGCTCAGCCTGCTTGAGGAATTCGGCTTCGCTGAGGTCCTGGAAGCCGGTATGGCGTGCCATGGCGAGGTCGGGGCAGTCCACCTGCAACACAAAGCCAGCGTTGACGATGGCCTCGTATTCGGCCTGCATCGCGCGGGCGATCGCTTCAAGGTAGGCCGCGTGGCTCGCGTAGTATTCATTGGGCTGGAATGCTGAGACAACGCCCGGCGAGGCCGCATTGAGAAAGGCATCAGTCGCAGGCGTGGCCTTCAATGCATTCCTGAATGCCACTAGGTCGGCTTCCAGTGGTGCCGTGGTGGTCACCGCTATCGGCCCTGTGCAGCACTGGCGTTTGAAGCTCTGCTTGCCGGCGACTAGCGCCATTTTCTCCATGTACTCGGGATAGGGTTGCAGATCGAGCGCCGGCTTGCGTGGCTTGTTGCCGGAAAACCCGGACAGTCTGTCCTTGATGTAGGTGGCGTAACCGATCTTGCTGAGCTCACCGTCGCTGACGATATCGACGCCGGCCGCCACCTGGCTTTTTACGGTATCGGTGACCGCCTGTTGTAGCACTGTATTGAAGTGTGCCGTATCCACTGTCTCGCCGTTTTCCCGATTCAGCAGCAGTTCGGCCACCTCCTTGCTGCGCGGCAGACTGCCGACATGGGTGGTCAGGATGCGTTCTCTACTGGTTTGCATGGGGTTCAACCTCGACGGTTCAGTTGCGGTAATTCAGTTCAATCTTGAGGCCATTCGGATCGAACACGAACAGCTGTACGAGGCCGACATGGGGCACATCGTTACGGTGGTAGGGCACGTCAAGACGGTTCAGGCGATCGATCATTTCCTGCACGCCGTTGCCGTTGAAGGCGATGTGATCGAATACGCCGGTGGTTGCATTGGCCCTTGTCGTCACTGGAATGCCAAGTTTTTTCGAATGCTCTGTATAGGTTTCCCATTCGGCGATATGGATAACGGGAGTATCACCGAGGTACAGCCAGTGGCCAGGGAATCCCAGCGCGGCCCTGAACCCGACCGTAAGCCCGATGATGTCGCGGTAGAAGTCGCGGGTAGCGTCGATGTCATCGGTCATCACCAGGTAGTGTTCGAGCTTGGTCAGCGGCATGGACGGCCTCCATTCGTTTAAGGGGCAGCATTGTGCGATAGCCTCGACAACGTTGCCACTGCCCCCTGCTTGGGGGTGGACGTTGTGAAAGCAGGTGCCTATGCTTCAGGAAACAGTTCCGGAGTACTTTTATGCCTGCCGCGTCCTTGATCCTGTGTCGTCCCGTCATTGCCTTATCGCCGGCGCTATTGGCGGGGCGCCGATGGCGGGGATTGGTGCTGTGGCTGTCGCTTCAGGGAGCCGCTGCATTTGCGCAGGATATCGATGGCGATGCGATCAACGCACTCGACCTCAGCGGTCAGTCTGCAGGGGGTGGCCAGATCGTCGATATCGTTCCCGGTGGCGACGATCAGGTGGGCGACATGGGTGCAGGCTGCAGCGGGTACATCTATGCGCCCGGCCCGGATCTTGAACTGACAATCGACAGTAACTTCCGCCCGCTCGGCATTTTTGTTGACGCTGATGTCGATACCACACTGGTGATCAACGATCCCGATGGCAACTGGCACTGCAATGACGACGCCGATACGCTCGTCAATTCCAACCCTGGCCTGCAGTTCAGCAAGCCGAAAGAGGGTATCTACGATATCTGGGTTGGTACGTTCAATAGCGGTGAAGCCGGCACTGGCAAGCTGGTTGTTACGCGTCAAAACGCCAGAGAGTGGCTGTCAATCGATACCGGTCGGCAACCTGGTACAGCAGGCGGTGGTGTGACAGCCGATGCAAGCGGTGTCGATTTCGGTGACGACCTCAGCCAATGGGCCAATGACGGCGAGTGTGATGATCCGCGCTTCAGTGGCGAATCCGCTGCTAGTACGCTGCTTGACAGCGATCGGTACCACGATGCCAGCGATTGCCGCTCCTTGATGGAAGCGGGCAGAGTGCAACTAGCCGACAATACCGATGCCGGCGGTGATGGCGATGCGTCACTGGTGCAGCGCGGCACGCTCGCCAGCGGTGACGACGAACTCGACGGCTTTGGTTTTGTCGATAGCTATACCTTCGAAGGCGAGGCCGGACAGACTGCCGTGATCGACCTGCAGTCTGCAGACTTCGATACTTATCTTGTAATCGAAACTCCTGGCGGCGAGCGGTTCAGTAATGACGATTACGAAGGCAGTTATTCACGGTCGTTGCTGTCGCTGGATATGGGCGAGTCTGGTACTTACACGGTACAGGTTACCAGCTTCGGCAGTGATGCCGCCGGTAGCTACACGCTTGAGATGCTCGATGCTGTACCTTCCGTTGGTGGCGAGGACCAGGTGCACAACGGCACGTTGGCTACCGGCGACACCACTTTCCAGGACGGCGAGTACTTCGATACCTATACATTCACGGGCAGCCCAGGGCAGACGGTGACGATTGATCTCGACTCCAGTGAATTCGACACCTATCTGGTACTGGAAACACCCACAGGCGAGAGTCAGGCCAACGACGATGCCGGTGACGGCAGCACCCACAGCCAATTGGTGTTGCAACTGTCCGATGTCGGTACCTATTCGGTACATGCCACGTCTTATGGTGCCGCCGAGACCGGCGATTACCAACTCCGCATCAGTCATAGCGCTGCTGCCGGTAACAGCTATACCAACCGCGATTCAGTGCCTATCGACTTTGGCGAAACACTGCAGGGCAATCTGGAAAACAGCGATCTTCGTTCCGACGACGGTAACTATCAGGATTACTACGCATTCACCGGTGAATCCGGTGAAAGCGTGCAGGTGGATCTTCGTTCGGACGATTTCGACACTTACCTTTCCGTGGTAACTCCGAACGGTCAGAGTATCGACAACGACGACTACGACGGCAGTACTGATCGCTCGGTGGTGGAATTCACGTTGCAGCAGAGTGGCCGCTACCGCGTAATAGCGTCCACCTACTCAGGCGATACTGTGGGCAAGTACGCGTTAGTACTGAACCGTAGCAGCAGCGACAACGCAGTACCGCCGCTACGCAACAGCAGCAGTAATATCTACGGTATCTTCGCCGGCATGGCGGATTATCCCGGCGAAGACAGTGACCTGGAGCTGACCGATCAGGATGCGCTGCGTGCGCGAGATGCTCTCATCAACGGTGCCGGCATGAGTGCCGACAACGCCTGGACACTGATCGACAGCGACGCCACCAATGCCAATTTCCGCTCAGCGTTGTCGGCGATAGGGTCACAGGCCGGCGCCAACGACACCGTCGTCATTTTCTATTCCGGTCACGGCAGCTTCTATGAACGTGCCGATGGCCCCAACAATACTGATCCGGACGGCCGCGATGAATCCATTGAGCTCTACGATGGCCCTCTGCTCGACGATGAGTTGTCCGCACTACTCGACAACGTGCACGCCGGTACCATCCTGCTGGTATTCGATTCCTGCTTCAGCGGCGGCTTTGCCAAGGATGTGGTGTCGGCACCCGGTCGTATGGGGCTGTTTTCGTCTGAGGAAGATGTCACTTCGCAGGTGGCATTCAAATTCCAGGCTGGTGGTTATCTTGCTGCCTTCTTCGACGAGGCCATTCGTGGCAATTATGCCGACCAGGACATGAATGGCGAATTGACGGCGATCGAACTTAGCCAATACCTGCACGATCGCTACCGTGCAGATGTTAAATCCTTTGGCAGCGAGTACGTGCAAACCGGAGGCCCCCAGTCCAGCTACCAGCATCTGGTGGTGGACCGCGGCGGTGTTGGTGCCTACAACGTACTGTTCCATCAGTGAGGTAGCAGGACGGTGAGCAGATCTGCCTGCAACGACCAGTTTCTTCAGTCCGATTCTCCGGATGTCGTGAGACGCGCACTCGCACGACGACGGTCAGCGTCGATCGCGGGTCGCTTTCCGAGCAGTATTGGTATGCGACTGCTACCAACACCGAGCCTGCGAGGCCGGAACTTGCCCCGTACTGCCGAGTTACCAACGGCAGCAGGCAGTGACAACTACTGCCCGCGCTGATCGAGCAGCATCTCCATTTCATCCATTATTGCATTCATGCGAGTGATCACAGCTTGATAGGGAGCAGGGGTCGCCATATCGACGCCTGCATTGCGTAGCAGTTGGTAGGGATAGTCAGAACCGCCGGCCCGCAGCAGATTCTTGTAGTTGTCGACCCCTGCCTGTCCCTCGTTGATGATTTTCTCGTAAAGCGCAGTGCCGGCGGTGAGCGAGGTCGCGTACTGGTAGACGTACATGTTGTAGTAGAAGTGTGGCACGAACATCCACTCGTTGTTGTACAACTCGTCGATCTGCACCACGCCCTCTGCCGAACCATGGTAGCGGCGCAGGATCTCGCCATACATCTGCGAAATGCGTTCACCGCTCAATGCCTCACCGCGTTCGACCGCTTCGTACAGCGACAATTCGAATTCGGCGAACATTGTCTGGCGAAAATAGGTGCCGCGCAGGTTTTCCAGACTGTACCCAAGGTAGAACAGTTTTTCGTCAGCGGTTTTGGCGTTGCGCGCCATGTACTGCTGCAGGATCAGCTCCAGCGAAGTCGAAGGGATTTCAGCGATGAAAGTCGCGTAGTCGGCAGTTTCGAACGGTTGCTGCTGACGGGCATAGAGCGTGTGCATCGCATGGCCCCACTCATGTGCCATCGTCGACAGTGAATCGAAATCGTTGTTGTGGTTCAGCAGCAGGTAAGGGTGCACGTCATAGGCCGAGCCCTGCATGTAGGCGCCGCTTCGCTTGCCTTGTTGCGGATAGATGTGCATCCAACGGTCATCCATTGCCTTGCGCTGCATGGCTACCCAATCATCGCCCAGCAATTGCATGGCATCGAGCGTAATGCTCTTGCTGCTGTCGACATCGAATGTCTTGTCGAGCGATACCAGCGGCGGGTATATGTCGTAATAGTGCAACTGTTCGACACCAAGCATGCGGGCGCGTAGTTTGAAGTAGCGATGCAGAGTCGGCAGTGCCTTGTTCACCTCATCTACCAGAGTGTGATACACGGCCGGTGGTAGGTTGTCGTCAAACAGTTCGCGTTCCAGCACACTGTTGTGGTGGCGTGCCTTCGCCAGCGCCACCTGGGTCTGGATATGGCTGTTGAGCACCATGCCGACGCTGTTGCGATACTCCTGCCACTTGCCCCAGAACGCATCGAATGTCTGTTTGCGGATCGCCTGCTCCGGATGTGAGCGCAGGCGGCCATAACCCTGCGAATCAATCCTTACTTCTTCGCCATCGGGCAGTGTCAGCGTCGGGAAGGGAATGTCGGAATTGCCGAGTATGCCGTAGAT
>Ga0255096_1001090_pt1 | contig 11692 bp, 10 predicted proteins | sample Colum_Atlam_RepA_2_FD_188563 | JGI IMG/M metagenome (GOLD analysis project Ga0255096, IMG submission 188563) | Freshwater microbial communities from Columbia River, Oregon, United States - Colum_Atlam_RepA_8d | ecosystem: Environmental > Aquatic > Freshwater > River | place: USA: Oregon...
TAAACACAGAGGTTTCCATTACGCCGGACAGCGGCGTCTGAACCTGCATGGTACAGCCACAATACGGCCAACCACTGTATCTGCATCAAGTCGGCATGCATGGCTGCGCGCGCATCGGGTGGGGATAGGCGCTAGAATCCTGGGCAGGTCCTGCGTGCATTGGCCAGGCAGGCGCACTGTGAGACACAACAATAACAACCGAGGACATTCCATGTTGAGATCAACCTTCCGCTCGCTGGGCACCCCTGCAGCACTTGCCGGCCTCCTGCTGGCGCTGACTGCCTGCGATCAGGCTGCCGACACAACAACTGTTGCCGCATCAGCCGCCGAAACCGCGGCCGCACCAGCGCCAGCAACTGCGCCCGCCGCCATGGCCTGTGATCGCGTGTGCCTGATCGCCGCTACTGATGCCTACGTCGCCGCCATAGTCGCGCACGATCCATCGCAGGCTCCGCTGGCTGCCAAGGTGGCATTCGTCGAGAACGTCACGAAAAAGCAGCCGGGCGAAGGTCTGTGGCAGACAGCGGTCAGCGCACCAACACCGTTTGCCATCCATGTAGCGGACGAGATTAACCAGACTGCAGGTTATCTGGCGATGATGACGCGCATGGCACCACCGCAAGCGCCGCAGGGCGCAACATCCGCAGAGATCGCCGAAGCCGCCAAGGGCGCGCCGATCGAGCAGCCGGTGATGGTGGCCTTGCGGCTGAAATTCGACGACAGCGGCAAAATTGTTGAGGCCGAACATCTGTTGACCAGCCTGCGCGAGCCACAGCTGGTCAACCTGCAAACGCTGCGCCCCGGCATCCTCAGCGAAATCGCGGACGCGCAACGACTGCCGCATGATCGCCTGATCGAGATCGGCACCAGCTACTACCCGGCACTCGACGACAACGATTCCGACCTCACCTTCTTCGCGCCCGACTGCGAACGCCACGAGAACGGCATGATCACCGCCAGCGCCACACCGGCGCCGGCCGCCGCTGCCATTCCCGGCACAGCGCCGACACCCGCCACTGCGCGTGATTGTTACGGCCAGATCGAGAGCGGCACGTTCCAATACATTGATCGCATCGAAAACCGCCGCGTGTTTGCGGCTGATCCGGTGACAGGTCTGGTGATGGGGCTGTCGCACTTCCGGCATCCGATGGACAACCTGCCCTACAACGTCACCAACACCGATGGCTCCACTGCTGAGCGTACACTGGCCAACTTCCCGTTCGCGCCGTTCGATCTGCCGGCCGCCCACATCTTCAAGGTGGGGGCCGACGGTTTGATGCACGAGATCGAGGCGATGGGCTTCACCACCGGCTACAACGTGCCGACTGGTTGGGAATAACAATCAGCACTGAACCAGCACCACGCCAACCGGAGGCCTTATGTCGTTTCACCGCACAGAACTACACTTCTCTCATCGTAACCAGTGGTTGCGCGCGGCGGTGCTTGGCGCCAACGATGGCATCGTCTCCACGGCCAGCCTGGTACTCGGGGTAGCAGCGGCAGATCCAGCGCCAGGCCAAGTGCTGCTCGCTGGCGTGGCAGCACTGGTGGCGGGGGCGCTATCGATGGCGGCCGGAGAATATGTATCGGTCAGCTCGCAAGCGGATACCGAGCAAGCAGACCTGACGCGTGAGCGGCAGGAGCTTGCTGACAATCACGAGTTCGAACTCAACGAACTGACACACATCTACATCAATCGTGGTCTCGATGAAGCACTGGCGCGCGAGGTGGCGATACAACTGACGGCGCACGACGCACTCGGCGCCCACGCGCGCGACGAACTCGGCCTAAGCGAGCTGCATACCGCACGACCATTGCAGGCCGCCCTGGCGTCAGCGCTGACCTTTGCCATCGGGGCAGCACTGCCGTTGGCTCTGGTGGTACTCGCACCAGCCGCACACTTCGATATCGTCGTAGCCGGCGGCTCACTGCTGACACTGGCACTGCTCGGCGCACTCGCCGCCAAAGCGGGCGGTGCCGCACTGTGGAAAGGCACGGCGCGTGTCACGCTGTGGGGCGCAGTGGCAATGGCAGCAACGATGGGCATCGGCTCGTGGTTCGGTACTACCATCGGCTGACTCTCAGGCGCCCAAGCGTTTCAGGTAACGGCGTGTCTTGAAATGGATCCGCAGTCGCTTCTCCCATTTTTTGAAGGGTTCGGAGCCATCGCTGTAGCGGCAAGGGAACTGCTGTGGCTCCACACCGTCCAGCATCAGTTGCCAGCGCGAATCGCTTTCGTAGCCGTAGTATTCCAGATCTTCCTGCAGCACCGGGAACCGCAGCAATTGGGCTTTCACGCGCGGCAGGTGCTGGTGCCACTTGCATATTGAAGCGGCATCCACCGACCGCAAGCCGTTCAAAGCATCAATTGCCGTCTTGCCCGGTTTGGCATAGTCGGCGAATTCCGAAAAGCGGTGCCTGCACTTGAGGAACGGGAAAGCCTGACTGATGCGCTGCTGGATGCGATCCGGATCCGTGGCGAGATCTTCGTAGTGGATCTGCAGGAACCGCGGATGTCCCGACAACCGGCGGGACGCTGTCTCGCACTCCTTCCATATGCGGTAATTGGAAAAATATCCTTTGATCGCTTTGTGCTTGCTGGCCACAACTGCACGCGGATCTCGAATGATGTGGATCACGTACAGTTTTGGATCGAATTGGATGAGTGGCGGGAGGTGCACGATATCCGTTGGCTGTTTGCTCACAACGACACCACGGATGGCGCTGAAGGACTTGAAAATACTGAACTCGAACTGACTGCGCTCGGTCACTTCAAAACAACTTCCCATCAATTCCAGCAACAACGTTGTTCCGCTGCGGAGGCAGCCAACTATGTGTATCCGTTTCAACATTTTCATCTACTGCATACAGGTGAAAGTCTGTGAAACGAAACGCAGCGGATTGGGTTTACAGCTTGCTGCACCCATAAACCAACTTCCACGGAACTTGCAGAAAGCCGCGAAAAAAGACCGGATTCTTTCGCAATTCCGCTATTCGTCGCTAAAACCGTGCAATCAACATGCAATCTTTACTGTTGTGACCGCCGGTAGCGCGGAGTGGCCAGCCCGCTCGGATTTTGTTAAGGTGCGCCCGTCCTAAGGGGTGGACTGCAGCCAGTGCTGCAGTTCTGAGATCAAACCCTTTGAACCTGAACCAGTTAATACTGGCGTAGGAATAGGTCTTTTTATCCAGCCGTCCGATTTTTGCTGCCGCCCTGCGGCAGTGGGTTCCGAAATGTGCCACCGCACCATGGTGGTGGATTCCGGTCCAGCGATCGGCCTGCGGATTCCGGCTCTTTCTCCGTCGTACTGACTGTGTTGTTGCAATCTCTGGTCAGTTGGCAGTACGTCAGGAGAAACCATGAAGCTATCCACACTCACACTTGCTGTGTTTGCCGCCGGTTCGGCACACGCGCAATCACCACAGAATCCCGTCGAAGAAATCATCGTCACCGCCGACTTCCGCCAGAGTCCGCTCGACCGCATCGCTGCCAGCATCAGCGTACTCGATGCCACGCTGATGCAGCAGAAAAACGCGCTGCACCTGGAAGACCTGCTGCTAAACGCCCCCAACGTCAACATGGCTTCGGGCAGCTCGCGTGCACGGTATGTGCAGTTGCGTGGCATCGGTGAAACCGGCCAGTTTGCCGAGCCGCTGAATCCGTCGGTCGGCATGTTGATAGACGGCGTCGATTTTTCCGGCATTGGCGCTGCAGCAATGCTGTATGACATCGAGCAGGTGGAAATCCTGCTGGGGCCACAGGGCACGCGCTATGGCTCCAACGCACTGGCCGGGCTGATCAACCTGCAGAGCAAGGCTCCCACCACAACAGCGGAATACGGCCTGCAACTGCAGGGCGAAAACTACGACGGCCGCGGCCTGGCGGGTCACGTATCCGGCCCACTGGGCGACAAGGCCGGTTTCCGGCTGGCGGCGCAGCAACTGCGCAGCGACGGTTTCAGCACCAATACCTTTCTGCACAAGCCCACCAACACACGCGACGAACAGACCGTGCGCGGCACGCTGCAATGGCAGGCGGCACCGACACTACAGCTGACACTGCGCGGCGGTTTCATCGACGTACAGAACGGCTACGATGCGTTTTCACTCGACAACGTGCGCGATACCCAAAGCGATGAACCCGGCCACGATGACCAACGTTCACGCTACGGCAGTGTGCAGGCCACCAGCACCGCATTCGACGCATTCACGCTGGAAGCCATCGCCACTGTGGCCAGGTCGGACGTCAATTACGGTTATGACGAAGACTGGGTCTACGAGGGCTTCCATCCCGATGGATATTCGTCGACCGATTACTACCAACGCCAGCACGACACCACCAGTGGCGAACTGCGCCTGCTGTCGTCACCGGCCGGTACGCTGTTCGATGGCCGCACCTCATGGGTGGCAGGCTTGTACACGCTGGAACAGGATGTGGACCTCGCACGCATCTACACCTATGCCGCCAGCGATTTCCACAGCGCCTACACGATGCAGCGCAACGCTGCCTACGCCGAGACCATCACCGTGTTGAGTGAACAATGGTCGCTCGACGCCGGCCTGCGCGCCGAACGCTACAGCGCTGACTATGATGATTCGAATACCGTACGGTTCTCACCAGATGATGATCTGTTCGGCGGCAAACTGGCACTGAACTACCGCACCGCCAGCGGCAATCTGCTGTATGCCAGTCTGTCACGCGGCTACAAGAACGGCGGCTTCAACACCGACGGCTCACTTGATGCCGACCTGCGCGAATATGGCAGCGAATCCCTATGGAATTACGAGGTGGGATTCAAGGGTTCTGCGCTGGACGACAAGTTGCGCACCCGCCTTGCGCTGTTCTGGATGAACCGCGACGACGTGCAGATCCAAAGCTCGACGCTGCGCACACGCGCCAACGGCAGCACCGAGTTCATCGAGTTCACCGGCAATGCCGCCGCCGGTTTCAATCGCGGCATCGAACTCAATAGTGACTTCACACTGAGTGACACTGCGCAGCTCTACGGCACGCTCGGCCTGCTCGACAGCGAATACGCCGACTTCATCAACTCCAACGGCGATGACCTCGACGGCCGCGAACAGGCGCAGGCGCCGGGTTATCAGTACACCATCGGCAGCCGCCTGCAGCTGTGGCCCGCCCTCGCCTTCGACATCAACCTGCAAGGCCGCGACGCCTTCTATTTCAGCGACAGCAACGACGTGCGTTCCAACGCCTACGACCTCGTCAACGCCAGCCTGACATGGACACAACAGCAATGGCAGCTGACCCTGTGGGGCCGCAATCTCACCGACGAGGATTATCTTGTGCGCGGTTTTTACTTCGGCAACGACCCGCGCGACGGCTACACCGACAAAGGCTACACCCAACTCGGCGAACCGGCGCGTTATGGCATGACGGTGAATCTGGACTTCTGAAAAGTGTGACTCCCTGGATGATTGGCTGGAGCCAGACGCGGTGAGCCGGTGCTGCGGGCGACGAGCGGACGCGAGGGAGCGGCAGCAGCGGGGAGCGCAAGCGTCTGGCCTGCGCTGAACCCCGAAAGAAAATCGGTGCCGACGCCTACATCCACTGCCCGATGATAAGCCCCATCAGCGTGAAACTAAGCGTCCAGTACGCACCATTGATGACAATGTAGGACATCGGCTTCTGCTCGAACAACGCGTTCACAGCCAGCGCAAAGCCAACCCACGGCAGACCGGTGAGGAACCCGTACAACATGCCCTGCAACAGATCGGCATCGTTGCCGATGAAGTAGGCCATGCATGCCGCCATCACCCACTCCAGCATGAACACGATGGTCAGCAACTGGCGCAGTCCCTTCTTTGACTGCCCTTTCATCACGGCGGGATCAAGACCAAGCGAACGCATCCATGGCTCGCCGAACAGCGGCCCGTACCACAGGCCTCCCAGCGACGAGCCCACCAGCGCGGCAGCAAGCACCACTATCCAATTGATGTCGACTTCTGCCATGGCTGTCTCCTTTTTGGAATGACGCAAATTGCCGGATTACGTGGGTTGTCAAATGCCGTTGGTGTGCCGTGTCAGATCAGCCGGATCATCCCGATGTTGACGCTGAGGGTACGGGCATCACCCGGCGGATTCCACACCGGCGAGGCATGGATCTCTACCTGGTAGTCCTGCGCCTCTGGCAGATCGGCTTCCACCACAAAAGCACCGTTGCGATCCAGCGTCCAGCTTTGCAGCGGCGCGCCGTTCACCACCACGCGTATCTCGCCGCACGCGGCGCAACACGGCGTCGGCCCGCTCGCCCATCCAGCGGTATTTGTTGCCGTGGATTCCTTCCAGCTCGAACCAGTTGCCGACCAGTTTGGTTTCGTGGCCGGGTATCGAGAAATCAATGATGTCTTCACGGTCGCCCGGATACAGTTCGGCGCGTTCTTTCGAGCCGATCAGGTTATAGACCTCGCTCTCGAAGGCAGCCTGGTAACTGCACGACGTGCAACGCAGCGTGGCGTCGGCATCACGCGCCAGCGAACTTTTGCAATCAGGGCAGCGCAGCAGTGTTTCGAAATCCTGGTTCCAGGCAGCAACCGGCGACGTACCGGCCTTGCGGCATACCGCCGACACCGTGCCACCCAGCCATTGCGCGGCCCGTTGCGGCGACCCGGCGATTTTCTTGGCCAGCCGTTCGCCCCAGCCGCGTTCGGGCGAAAACAGATCGTACTCGCGCGCCTCGAAATATTTGGCGGCCATGGCGTCCCAATCACGCAGGAACATGGTGTGGTTCTGACGGATGCCGAAACTCTCTTCCTGATGGGCGCCGATGACGTCGCGCACCAGATAACCGAGCAGGCCCCAGTCATACAGTTTGCGTTCCCACGGTTTCATGGTGTCGTAATAAGGGCAGCGATAGAGCCGCAGCGACAGCTGACGCAACAGCGGCTCCTCGGCAAACAGGAAAATGCCGCCCGGCTGCAACACGCGATGCACTTCGCGGAACACCGCTTCGATGTCCATGAACTGGCTCAGCGTTTGATAGGTGCACACAAAACGCAGCGAGCCGTCGGCAAACGGCAGGTTGAGTGCATCACCGGCCATGCGCACCGGTGCGCGCGTGAGGTTCCATTCCTGCATCAGGAAGCGGCCATGGCGCAGCGCATCAGCCGAGATGTCGAGCGCAAAACCGTCGGCACCGAATTCATTTTCCAGCATGTAGCTGGAGTGGCCGGCATTAGCGCCGATCTCGAGAAACGGTGTCATCGAGCCGATGAACGCTGCATGTTTACGGATAAGTCCGCCACGCCGCTTGTTCTCTTCACTGTAACTTTCCAGTACCCGCTCGGGCTGCCCCATCGACGCGAAATTGTGGAACTCTACCTGCGCCCGTTTGACCGAAAATGACTGTGCTTCCATTGAAATGCCGGTTTTTATTGGAATGAGCGAAGAATAAACCACTGGCACTGCTTCGGCGACAAAGATCAGCATCACGGCATATGTGCCGGGTGCGATTCAAATTGATTTGCTGTTTTTTCAGCTCGTAGCCCGGCGGCGCAGCGTCATGCCTCCAAAACCCGTCTGAGGCCTGGATGGCCGAAGCCGGAGCCCCCATGGATGGGTTTACGGCGTGTTTTGGAGGCATGACGCTGCGCGGGCTTTGAGCAACACCAACACAGCAGGCTCGCCGGTTTGCATCGCCCAAAAAAACAAAAAGGGCCGAAACCAATGATTCCGACCCTTCTTGTTTGACTGCAGAACTCTCTGACTAACCGCAGCGATCGCGTTCACCAGATAGTCGAGGTTGGCATTGTTGATGCCGGCCACGTTGATGCGGCTCGAACCCACCATGTAGATGCTGTATTCGCCGATCAGCTTCTTCACCTGTTCTGGTGTCAGACCGAGGAACGAGAACATGCCTTTTTCGTTCTGGATGAACGAGAAGTCGCGGTTCACGCCTTTCTGTTTCAGCTTGGCCACCAGCTTAGCGCGCAGTCCGTTGATGCGATCGCGCATTTCGGTGAGTTCGGCATCCCACTCGGCTTTGAGTGCAGCGTCGTCGAGGATCATGCCGACCAGTGCCGCGCCGTGTGCCGGCGGTACTGAGTACATTTCACGCGCGGTGCCGATCACCTGGCTGCCGGAGGCCTCGGCAGCTGCCTGCGTCTCGGCCACCAGCATCACGGTGCCGGTACGTTCGCGGTACAGACCGAAGTTCTTGGAGGCAGAAGCGGCCACGATCACTTCCGGTACTTTGCTGGCCAACAGGCGCAGACCGTAAACGTCTTCCACCAGGCCATCGCCCAGACCCTGGTAGGCCAGGTCGATGAACGGCGTGAAGCCCTGTTTCAGCGCGGCGTCGGCCACGGCGTTCCACATGTCGCGGTTCAAGTCGGCGCCGCAAGGGTTGTGGCAGCAGCCGTGGATCAAGACGAGGTCGCCTTTGCCGGCGCTTTTCAGCTTGTCCATCATCTGGTCGAACTTGATGTTGTGGGCGGCGTAATCGTAGTACGGGTACAGCTCCAGCTTGAGGCCGGCACTGCCCAAGAGCGGGATGTGATTGTTCCACGTGGGATCGCTGACGAAGATGCGGGTGCCCGGGTAGCTCTTGGCGACGAACTCTGCCGCTACGCGTAGGGCGCCGGAACCGCCGGGAGCCAGTACGGTGGACACGCGTTTGTCTTTGGCAGCCACGTGGTCGTTGCCGAGCAACAGGTCTACCGAATGCTTCAGGAACAGCTCGGGGCCAGCCTGGGCGATGTAGGACTTGCTGTCCTCGATCTGCCACAGCTTCTGCTCGGCAGTCTTGACGGCCTTCATCACCGGGCAGTTGCCTGCCTCGTCCTTGTAAACGCCAACGCCAAGGTCGACCTTATTGGGATTCGTGTCGTTTTTGTAGGCCGCGCTAAGCCCCAGAATGGGGTCGGGGGGACGCCGTTCTATCGTCTGAAACATTGCTGTATCCGTGATAAGAAATGAAGGGTTGGGTGCCCGGTTCGGGCGGGGCGCGAGTATACCAGCGCCTCCCTGCCAAACGCAGCCAAATAAGCGGCAAACGCAGTCAGGAAACCGTAAGGGCTTGATGCGGATCAGCCGCCGGACAGATCAGTTGACGGGGAGCTCAGCCGGAGCAGGCAGCAGCGCCACAGCCTCGCGGTATGGCAGTGCCGCAATGCCGCTGAGCTGCATTGAGCGGCGCAGCGAACGTCCGAGGATGTAGGCGAACACCCGGCCCTGGTAGCCAAGACTTGGTACGTAGGTGGGCAATACGTCTTCGATGTGTTCGGCCCGCTCCAGTGCGACTTGCAACACCGCGCGCTGGCGTTCGATATGGGCAATGAAGGCATCATCACGTGCCACTTCGTCGGCAAGCTCCAGCGTCCAGGTGCGGTCTTGCAGCAGTTCGCAGCGGCCGATGTAACGGTGCGGCATCACCTGGTGCCATTCATCCGGGCCTATCAGCGACAGCCGGTACCCTTCTGCACGCGAATACAACCAGTACACCTGCCCCACTGCCGGATTGAAACGGATCTCACTCTGGAGCACGAACAGCGAAGTGAACAGCTCCATCTCGATCTGCGTGATCGGCTTCGGCGGCACCTGCAACCGCAACACATGCTGCTGCAGTCCCGCCAGCAGGGGAACTAGTCCCTTGCCCTGCGGGTTCGGATTTTTCCTGATTGCCTTTGCCATTACTTCATCCCGTAAGCTTCCCGCTTTCGGTACGCGGGAATTGCCGCTTTGGATGATGGCCAGAGGCTCACGGCGAGCCGAGTGGCGTGCCATCGCCCTCTACCAACCCAAGGGCCCACTTCAATGCATTGAAGAACATCTGCTGCACCTGCGGGTTGTCCCACGACTGGTCACTGTGGCCAAGCACCGAATAGAACACACGGCCCTTGCCGTAGTGGCGCGCCCACGCGATCGGCACTTCCTTGTCGGTCTCGGGACTACGGCCCAGCGCAGGATCCAATTTGCCGAGATCAACACTGGCAAGCACACGCACGTTGTCGCGTGAATACGGCGGTTTGTGTACTGCGGCTTCGTCGTACACGGTGAACGTAGACGGCAGGCCGTGCATGGCCGGGAAACCGGGATCTTCAACAATTATCGGCAATTCCACTTCCAGCTTCTCGGCTTTGGTCCACGGGTGATCCCACAAGCCGCCCACCATGTCGCGGTACCCCGGATGCTGCTGGAAGGCGTTGTCGCCGGTATGGGCGGCCACAAAACCTTTGCCGTCGTCGCGTACAAAGGACAGCAGGTCAACCATCTGCTGCTCGCTCAACGTGCCGGGGCCAGCGCCGAAGAAAAACACGGCATCGAAAAAATCGAGGTTTTTCGAATTCAGCACCGGCGCGCCGTTGAACATCACCGGCGCTTTCGTCACCAACTGGGTATCGGTGCGGATGATGGTCATGTAGACACCGCTCTCGCGCCCGAGCCGTTCGATGGTGGCCAGCGCGTGCGACACCGAGTCGTGCTGGAAGGCGGTGGATACATCGGCAAATGCCAGTACCTTCTTGTGGCCGGGCCATGGGTCAGGCCGTGGCGCTGCAGCAGGGGCGGCCTGCTGGGCCAACGTCAGCGTCGGCAGCAGACAAAGACAGGCCAGCAAGGCACGGGCGGCAGGGACGAGTCGCATGCAAATCTCCTGTAGGGACAATCACAAAAGCCGGCAGTAGATTCCACAATGCCTTCACAGTAAAGGCCCGCCAGCGTCAGCCAGACTCTGGAGCCTGACCCGGAATCCCATTACATTGCGCACCCCTGCCCTGGCCTTGTTCTGCATGTTGCTGCGTAACGCCCTCACCCTGTCCGCTTGCCTGTTATTGCTGACCCCGGCCCAGGCTGCCGATGTCGATGCCCTGCTGGGCCAGATGACGCTCGACGAGAAGCTGGCGCTGCTGCACGGCCGCAAGGACCCTGAGCCCTCCATTGGTTTCGACAGTGCCGGCTATCTGCCCGGCGTCCCACGCCTCAGCATTCCACCGCTGCGCCTTACCGACGGCCCTGCCGGCATCCGCACCACCCAGACTGCCACCGCATTGCCGGCGCCGGTTGCACTGGCGGCCAGCTTCGATCCTGCCTTGGCCAGGCGTTATGGCGGAGTGCTCGGCATTGAGGGCGTCGCGCGCAATCAGCAGGTGCTGCTGTCGCCGATGGTCAATCTGGTTCGCGTGCCCTATGCCGGCCGCAATTTCGAAACCTTCGGTGAAGATCCGCTGCTGGCCGGCGTCATCGTGGCTGCCGAGATCGACGGCATCCAGCACAACGGCATGATGGCCACCGTCAAACACTTCGCGGCCAACAACCAGGAACAGGATCGCCTCACCATCGACGCCGTCGTCGACGAACGCACGCTGCACGAACTCTACCTGCCGGCGTTTGAAGCCGCAGTGAAGGCAGGCGTCGCCAGCGTGATGTGCGCCTACAACCAGATCAACGGCCAGTTCGGCTGCGAGAATACCCACCTGCTGCAAGACGTCCTGCGGCAGGAGTGGGGCTTTGAAGGCTTCGTGATGACTGACTGGTGGGCGCGCCATTCGCTGCAGGCGATCGACAACGGTCTCAATGTCGAAATGCCAGGCTATACACATCCGGAATATCCGGTTGATGTGTACTTCGATGCACCGCTGCGTGAAGCAGTGCAGCAAGGCCACATAGCCGAAAGTACAGTGGATGCCGCCGTGCGGCCACTGCTGTTGATGATGGATCGCTTCGGCATGCTCG
>Ga0255096_1001091_pt1 | contig 11679 bp, 9 predicted proteins | sample Colum_Atlam_RepA_2_FD_188563 | JGI IMG/M metagenome (GOLD analysis project Ga0255096, IMG submission 188563) | Freshwater microbial communities from Columbia River, Oregon, United States - Colum_Atlam_RepA_8d | ecosystem: Environmental > Aquatic > Freshwater > River | place: USA: Oregon...
CGATGATGCAATGCGGATTTGTGAACTTCCATTCTACTACCTTGCCTGTCAGCTCTACAGGATGCTCGGAATCATAGATGGCAGTGGAGTGGTGAGCCGACACAAGCGGCGAGAGCAACAGCACAGCGAACAACAGCAGGGATTTTGCGATACCAACCGGGCCAACGCGCAACATGACCACCTCCTATCTTATTTATTGTTATTTATTATTTTCTTATTAGTTATTGTTTCTTTGTTCTGGTTATTCTGTCTTTATCCTCACAGACAAGAGCAGCAAATAAGGCAAGTACACTGCTATCCGTATCATATGTCAGTAGCCGACGATGCAATTTCTTCAAAAAGGAAATTCACATTGTTTTCACAGCACTGCGGGACTATCTCGACAGTACTCTCCGCAGCAGCCGGCCTGCACCGACTTCATCGATAGTCCAGCATTCCCTCTGGTTCCAGCGAGCAAGCCCGCCATCAAAATAGCAACGAAGCGGAGGGACAACATGCTCCGGTGCAGACTTGTCAACACAGGGGGGTGATACCGACTACTTCTTCTCCTCTTCGATACCCGGCCCGTTGTCGGTGCCGCATCTTTCCAGAATGGTATTGATGCGGCTGGTATCGCGCGCGAACAGATCCAGTTCGTATTTCTCGGCTACCTGCTGCCAATTGCGTGCATACTCGCATTCGTACTCTTCACGTGGACGCCAGTCGCCGATGCTGCGCTGCCGCTTCTTTTTGGCCGTTTCGCGGCCGACAGGGATCAGATTGATCGGATCATTGGCGAACTGCGCGCGCTTGTTGTAATCCCATTGGTAGCCATTGGTGGCGTTGGCGTATTTGGGGTGGATGATGTGATCGACTTCCATTGCGCCGGCGCGAGTAAACTCTTCGCCGGTGTATTCATCGATCCATAGCCCTTCGCGCACTTCGCATTGACGCGGATTGGTGTAGGTGACCGGCACCTTGCTGGTGGCTTCAAGCACAATGATCCGTGCAGTGCGGCACCCGCCATCGGGTGAAAGCCAATATGGCCAGTCGTCCTGCAGGAAGTAATTATCCATGTCGCGCTGGTTGAATACGCGGCTGCGATACTGGTTGCGCGACACCGTTGGCACACAGCCATTCAGGTGGCAATGGTAGAAGCCGCCGTCGTCGTAATGGCCGCCGTTGGCATCGTACTGCTTGGTTTCGTGGGCGCCGCCCGCCGGCGATAGCACGATACCGGCGAGAACAAACACTGCAGTGGTTACACGCATCTGATTGCCTCCGTGCGGGGTGCCGGGTTGTCCAATGACGTTCCGGATCACGCCGCTAGCCCAACTTGATCAACTGTGCCTGCAACTGTGCCAGTGCCGATTGGTTCGCGGCAAGCCGCTCCCGTTCTTTTGCTACTACCGCCGGCGGCGCGTTGGCAACAAAACGCTCGTTCGACAACTGGCCGGTGACCTTGGCGATGTCGGTTTCCAGTCTGACAATTTCTTTCTGCAGGCGTGCCTGCTCCGCTTTGACGTCGACAAAGCCTGCCAAAGGCACGCGAATTTCCATGCCGCCGGCCAATTGCATCGCGGCTGCCGGGGCGCTGGCAGGATCGTCAAGCCATTCGATGGACTCCAGCTTGGCGAGCTTCAGCAGGTAATCCCTGTTGGCTCCCAACAAAGCCTTGTCGCTGATACTGCCGCTCAACAGCGCAGGCATGGCTTTGGCCGGAGAAATATTCAGCTCACCGCGTATGTTGCGCAGGGCCAGGGCGACACGTTGAATCCATTCAATGCCATCGGAGACTGCTGCGGTATCACCCAGGTCGTCCAGCTGCGGGTAAGGCTGCAGCATGATGGTAGCGCCACTGATGCCGAGCATCGGTGCCGCCTTCAGCCAGATTTCCTCGGTAATGAACGGTATCAACGGGTGTGCGAGGCGCAGGCTCTGTTCAAGTACGCTGAGCAGCGTATAGCGTGTGGCATTCTTTTGTGCCTCGCTGGCGTTCGCGTCCCACAGGATCGGTTTCGACAATTCGAGGTACCAGTCGCAGTACTCGTTCCAGAAGAAGTCGTAGATCGCTTGCGATACCAGGTCGAGTCGGTAAGTCGCCATGTTGTCCTGGACCAGTTTCAGCGCGTGCTGGAAGCGAGCCTGTATCCATACGTCACCCTGGGAATAATCGGCCGCATTGGTGGGTTTGCTGATCGTCTGTTCTTCCGTGTTCATGAATACGTAGCGCGCTGCATTCCATATCTTGTTGCAGAAGTTGCGGTAGCCGTCCATGCGGCCCATGTCGAAGTTGATGTCGCGGCCGGTCGATGCGAGCGAGTAGAACGTGTAGCGCATCGCATCGGTGCCGTGCGCCGGAATGCCGTCGGGGAACTGCTTGCGGGTTGCTTTCTCGATCTTGGTGGCCAGTTGAGGCTGCATCATGCCGCTGGTGCGTTTCTGTACCAGTGCTTCCAGTTCAATGCCGTCGATGAGGTCGATGGGGTCGAGCACGTTGCCCTTTGACTTCGACATCTTCTGGCCCTCGGCATCGCGGATGAGCCCGTGCACGTAGACAGTCTTGAACGGGATCTCGCCGGTGAATTTCAGCGTCATCATCATCATGCGGGCAACCCAGAAGAAGATGATGTCGAAACCGGTAACGAGTACGTCTGTCGGATGGAATTTCTTCAGCTCTGGCGTTTCTTCCGGCCAGCCGAGAGTGCCGAAGGTCCATAGCGCCGATGAGAACCAGGTATCAAGTACGTCTTCGTCCTGCGTCAGTACGAGGTCGGCACTGAGGTTGTACTTGGCGCGGACTTCGGCTTCGGTGTGTGCGACATAGATGTTGCCCTCGGCGTCATACCAAGCCGGAATGCGGTGGCCCCACCACAGCTGCCGGCTGATGCACCAGTCCTGGATGTCGCGCATCCAGGCGTAATATGTGTTTTCCCATTGCTTAGGCACGAACTGCAAACGGCCGTCTTCCACCGCCTTGATAGCTGGTTCGGCCAGACTCTTGGTGGCGACATACCATTGATTGGTGAGGAAGGGTTCAATGACAACACCGCTGCGATCACCGCGTGGTACTTTCAATTTGTGCGGTTCTATTTTTTCCAGCAGGCCGGCGGACTCTATATCGCGCACCAGTTGTTTACGGCAGTCAAAACGATCGAGGCCGCGGTAGGCAGCCGGCGCACTTTCGTTGATGGCGCCGTCCTTGGTAAGGATGTTGATCAGCGGCAGATTGTGCCGCTGGCCCACGTCGTAGTCGTTGAAATCATGTGCCGGCGTGATCTTGACGCAGCCGGTACCGAAGGCAGGGTCAACGTAGGTATCGGCAATGATCAGAATGCTGCGGTTGCAAAGCGGTAGTTCCACCGCCTGGCCGATCAGGTGTTTGAAACGTTCATCGTCCGGATGCACGGCCACGGCGCTGTCGCCCAGCAGGGTCTCCGGGCGGGTGGTGGCAATGGTGATATACGGCTTGCCGTCGGCAGTGGTGGCGCCGTTCAGCAGCGGGTAGCGGAAATACCAGAAGCTACCCGGTTCTTCTTCCGCCACCACTTCGAGATCAGAGATGGCGGTGTGCAGCTTGCAGTCCCAGTTGACGAGACGGTTGCCGCGATAGACCAGCTTTTCGTCGTACAGGCGGATAAATACTTCTTCGACCGCGCGCGAGAACCCCGCGTCCATCGTGAAGCGCTCACGACTCCAGTCGATCGACGAGCCAAGCCGGCGCAACTGGCGAGTGATGGTGCTGCCGGATTCTTCCTTCCATTCCCACACGCGCTTGAGAAAGTCTTCGCGGCCGAGATCGTGGCGCGTTTTGCCCTGTGCCTGCAGTTGACGCTCCACTACCATCTGGGTGGCAATTCCGGCGTGGTCCGTGCCTCCCTGCCAGAGGGCGCTGTAGCCCTTCATACGATGGTAGCGGATCAAAGCATCCATGATGGCGTTGTTGAAGCCATGCCCCATGTGCAAGCTGCCCGTCACGTTCGGTGGCGGGATCATGATGGAGTAGGGCGTGCCGGTGTCGGCAGGCTTGAAGAAGTCGAGCTGTTCCCAGCGCTGGTAGTGCTTCTTCTCTATCGCGTGGGGGTCGTAGGTTTTGTCCATGGGGCGCAACTGCAGAAAGTGAAAAAGGGGGCGTGCAATTCAAGACGCGATTATAGCCTGAGCCCGCGTTGATCCGCTGGCCTGCAGTACCCGTACCGGTAGCATGACTATACCGACGTTCCTCCCCGTGTGACCGCTGCAGTCGTTCTGTTTCCCCACCAGTTGTTTGCCGACAGTCCCTTGCTGCGCCTCGGTATGCCGGTGTGGCTGGTAGAAGAGCCGCTGTTCTTCAGCCAATACGCCTTTCACCGGCAAAAGCTGGTATATCACCGCGCCACGCTGTTGCATTACCAGCAGCGGTTACAGCAGCAAGGCCTTATTGTTCACCATCTGCGGCACCATGAGCCTGTCGCCGATGTCCGCCGGTTGCCGGCATGGCTGCGCGGACAGGGTATTGCCACGCTGCACGGGCATGACCCGGTGGATGACTGGCTTGGTCGCCGCCTGCAACAGGCCTGTGCCGCCGCCGGCGTGGATCTGCAGCTGACCGCGTCGCCGCAGTTCATCAGCGACACCACGGTGCTGGCAGCGGAGTTTGCCCCGGCCCGCAAACGCTTTCTGCTGCAGACTTTCTACCAGCGCCAGCGGCAGCGCCACCAACTGTTGCTTGATGCCAACGGCGGCCCACAAGGCGGCCAGTGGAGCTTCGATGTCGATAATCGTCTGCGCTACCCCGCGCGTCAGCAGCCACCTGCTGTGCAAATGCCGCCGGTAACGCCGCTGCTGCAGTTGGCGCGGTCGCATATTGCCGCCGAATTTCCCGATAATCCGGGCGCGCTCGAAGGCCCACTGCGCTATCCGCTGACGCACGAACAGGCGGCAGCTTGGCTGCATGACTTTCTGGAATGGCGTTTTGCCGGCTTCGGCCCTTATGAAGATGCCATCGTTGCCGACGCCCATGTGCTGCATCACAGTGTGCTGACACCGATGCTGAACAATGGCCTACTGACTCCGCAGCAAGTGCTGGATGCCACGCTTCAGTATGCTGCTGAGACCAACATACCGTTCAACAGCGTCGAAGGTTTTGTGCGGCAAGTGCTTGGCTGGCGCGAGTTCATCCGCGGGCTCTATCACTTCCGCGGTCGCCAGCAGCGTACTGCCAACCACTTCGGCTGCAGTAATCCAATGCCGGCAGCATTCTATGACGGCACCACCGGCCTGCCGCCAGTCGATACCACTATCCGCAAGTTGCTGGCCACCGGCTACTGCCATCACATCGAGCGGCTTATGGTGCTCGGCAACCTCATGCTGCTGTGCGAGATCCAGCCCGATGCGGTCTATCGCTGGTTCATGGAATTGTTCATTGATGCCTACGATTGGGTGATGGTGCCGAATGTGTACGGCATGAGCCAGTTCGCCGACGGTGGCCTGATGGCCAGCAAGCCCTACTTGAGTGGCAGCAACTATCTGCGCAAGATGAGTGACTATCCGCCAGGGCCTTGGTGCGACATCTGGGATGCACTTTTCTGGCGTTTTCTAGCCAAACACCGCGCTACCTTCGCAGCCAATCCACGCATGGCACTATTGCTGGGCAATCTTGATCGCATGCCCGAAGCACGAAGGACAGGGTTGATGGCCGCAGCGGAAGCGTATTTGATGCAATTGTTTGGCGGCAGTCGAAGTTGATAGCGGGGGTCCCCGCGCCGGGGACAAATGCAATCCGATTAAACGGAAGTTTCACATGAAAATCCTGATTTGTGGTGCCAGTGGTTTTGTAGGTCGTCATCTGCTGCAAGTCCTGCGTGACGCCGGACATCACTGCGTCCGAGGTCTGCGTCTGCAGCAGCAGCCGGATGATATCGTCATCAATTATGTGCAGGACGTGTCTACAGAGGCGTGGATCGACAAGTTGCGCGGCTTCGATGTGGTAATCAATGCCGTTGGCATCCTGCGGGATTCACCGACGATGCCGATGCAGCAGGTGCTGGCCGATGCACCTGCTGCAATATTCAGGGCGTGTGCCGAAGCCGGTGTGCAGCGCATCGTCAATGTTTCTGCGCTCGGCGTGGAAGGGTCGCTGATGACTGCTTACTTCCAGCGGCGGCGTGAAGCTGAGGCGGTGCTGTTCGCTACGCCGCCACCAGTGCGGTGGCTCAACCTGCGACCTTCAGTGATCTATGGCGAAGACGGAGCCAGTGCAAAAATGTTCCGGCTTCTGGCCGCACTGCCGATTCATGCACTGCCGATGGGCGGGGTGCAGACGCTGCAGCCGGTGCATATTGATGACGTGGTGGATGCTGTGTGTCGCTGGCTGGCGGATGATCTGGCCGGTCGCCAGTGTGTCAACGCAACCGGCGCCGAAGCAACGACGATGCGCGGCATGCTGGACAGCTATCGTGCGCAATCTGGACGTGGCAGGGCGCTGCACATCCCGGTCCCCGGGTTGCTGGTAAAGCTCGGCGCGCGTGTCGGCGACTTCCTGCCGTTCAGCCCGCTCTGCACCGATACGCTCATGATGCTCAATGCCGGCAATACCGGCGACTACCGCGCCTTCGCGCAACTGCTGGGCAGACAACCGCTGGCATTCAACAGCTTCATCCATTGATTGTCATGTCATTCAATCGATACCGGCACAACAATAGGGTTGCATAGCTTGTGTCGTCGGGTGTGGCTGGTTATCTTGCCGGGCCGACTTGTTGGTGGTTCACGTGCTGAAAAACTTCCTCCCCGATTCCTTCATGCTGGCCTTGCTGGCCACACTGGTGCTGGCCACGTTGCTGCCGGCCAGTGGCGTGGTGGCCGACATGGTCGACATCCTCTCGACCGTTACTGTCGTCCTGCTTTTCTTTTTCCATGGTGCCAAGCTGGCACGTAGTGCTGTCGTCGCCGGTCTCACCCACTGGCGGCTGCATCTGGTGATTCTCGCTTGTACGTTTGTGATGTTTCCGTTGCTGGGGCTGCTGACAACGGCGCTGTTTGGTTCACTGTTGAATCCTGCGCTCGGTATCGGCCTGCTGTTCCTGGCGGCATTGCCGTCCACAGTGCAGTCGTCGATCGCGTTCGTATCAGTGGCGAAGGGTAATGTACCGGCTGCAATTGCGTCGGCGTCGGCGTCGCAGGTTGCAGGTGTAGTGCTCACGCCGGTGTTAATGGGGCTCATGGTAGGCGTGCAGGGTGGCGAGGTACCTTTGTCGGGCATCGGCAAGGTAGCGTTGCAAATCCTGTTGCCGTTCGTGGCAGGCCATATGGTGAGGCCGTGGATCGGTGACTTTGTGGCGCGCAACAAATCAACCATCGGACTAACAGATCGTGCCACCATCCTGATCGCCGTATACAGTGCATTTTCATCCGCCGTGCTCGAGGGCTTGTGGAGCCGTTTGCCGCCGAAAGAATTCGCGTTGCTGCTGTTGGTGTGCTGCCTGATGCTGACGTTTGGACTGCTGTTCACCAGTGGCATTGCAAAATTGCTTGGCTTTGCGCGCGACGACCAGAAAGTGGTTGTCTTCTGCGGTACCAAGAAGTCGCTGGTGCAGGGTGTGCCCATGGGGCGCGTGCTGTTTCCCGGGCCTGATCTCGGTCTAATCCTGCTGCCGATCATGATTTTCCACCAGGTGCAGTTAATGGTGTGCGCGTACATCGCTCGCCGCTATGCAAGAGGAGTCGACAACAATGAGCAACAACAATAACAACCACTCAAGCGACAACCGTCCCTGGCCGCAGGCCGGCCGGGTTCGCATGATCGCTCGCTCGCCGCTCGGCAACATCGGTACCGGTGACGAGTGGGACGAAGATGCCATGTTGGCGCGCATGGACGACAAACATGTGTTCATGATGGGTGACAATCCTGCGCTGCCACGCATGCCTGAAAAGCCGACGCTGGTCGATTTCTTCAAATACCGTTTCGGCAAGATCACCGTGAACCATCTATTGGGCGCGTGCCAACGCGCCATCGACGACGGTCAGCGCGATGAAATTGCCATGGCCTGCCTGCTGCATGATCTTTCCAACGGCTGTCTGGTCAGGCCTGACCACGGGTACTGGAGTGCTCAATTGGTGGCGCCGTATGTAGCAGAAGAGGTGGCGTGGGCGGTGAAGTACCACCAAGCGCTGCGCTATGTCGCCGATCCGGCAGTGGGTTACCAGTACCCGCCCAGCTATCACAGGTTCTTCGGCCCGGATTATGAGCCACCTGAGTACATACGTCGCGATGCCGAGATTGCGAAGAACCACAAGTGGTACATGACCGCCCGCACAGTGACGCTATATGACCACTATTTCTTTGACGATAACGCCATCCAGCACAACCCCGATGACTTCACCGATTTCATCAATCGCAATTTTCGCCAGCCTGCAGAAGGTCTCGGCCACGACGACAGTCCAACTTCGCACATGTGGCGGACGATGATCTGGCCTAACAATTTTCTGTGAAGCGGCAGAAGTTTCTTCGAAAGTAGTATCGTATCGGTTGATTGTGACGGGTTCGAACACCGCTGGCATCTGCATGCGCGGTGATCGCTGCTATAGCTTCTACAGCTGGTGCAGCTGTAGCTCATAGCCAAGCTGCTTGTAGTGGTTCCAGCGCACACGGCTTTTTGCCTTGGCATCGTCGTCGTTTAGTATGAACTCGGCGATGGCGCCAAGCAGTTCAGTGGCTTTCACCGGCCCCTCGGCCAGATTCAACACGCAAGTGGTTGCCGGCGGAATCGCGCCGGCTCCAATCACGACGCTGGCGCTTTCAGCAGCGGCGTCGTCCGTCAGTGCGTGCGGCACAAAGCTCTCTGGCATGAAACTCCACAGCAAGTGGTCCAGCTCATAGGCGGCATCTTCGGACTGCGCCTGCAGATAAACGCGCTGGCCAAGCCGCATCTGCTGTTCGGCCAGCTTGCACGCCAACGCTGCCCGCGCAGCGTCGGTGGTTTGCTTCAGCAGATAGAAATTGACCTTTGGCATGAGTTGTCCGCGTTTCATAACGCCACAAAGAGATTGGCGGCATCAATGATTAAGCAGATATTCCAGCAGCAAGGGGACAGGGCGTCCGGTAGCGCCTTTCTCGCCGCCCTGCAGCCACGCCGTGCCGGCAATGTCGAGATGCGCCCAGGTGTATTTTTTGGTGAAGCGGGCAAGGAAGCAGCCGGCTGTCACGGTGCCGGCTTTCGGACCACCGATGTTGGCTATATCGGCAAAGTTGCTCTTCAGTTGTTCCTGGTATTCGTCCCAGAGCGGCAGGCGCCAGACGGGGTCAAGGCTGTCGAGACCGCACTGATACAGTGTTTGTGCCAAGTCGTCGCTTGGGCTCATCAAGCCGCTGCACACTGATCCCAGTGCCGTGATGCAGGCACCGGTCAGCGTGGCGATATCGACCACTGATTTGGGTTTGAAACGTTCGACATAGGTCAGCGCATCACACAGCACAAGACGGCCTTCGGCATCGGTGTTGAGGATTTCAACTGTCTGGCCGCTCATCGTGGTGACAACGTCGCCTGGCTTGGTAGCGGTACCGCTTGGCATGTTTTCGGCACTGGCGATGACGCCGATCACGTTCATCTTCGGTTTGAGTTCACACAGCGCATTCATGACGCCAAGCACGCTAGCGGCACCGCACATGTCGAATTTCATTTCATCCATGCCCAGGCCACCCTTGATGCTGATTCCGCCGGTGTCGAAGGTGATGCCCTTGCCGACAATGATGTGCGGGCGATCTGACGCGGCACCACCCTTATACTGCATGACGATCAGCGCCGATGACTGCGCGCTACCGTTGCCTACCGACAGCAGTGAGTGCATGCCGAGGCGTTTCATCTGTGCTTCGCCCAAGACCTGCGTCGTCAGAAGTTTGTTTTTCTTTGCCAGCTGCAGCGCCTGTTTGCCGAGGTAGGTAGGGGTACAGATGTTGGCAGGCAGGTTGCCTAATTCTCGTGCTACGTTCATGCCGCGGCCGGTGGCGGTACCGGTGGCGAGGCCGCGCTGGGCGGGCGTGCGGTCCTTGCTTTCGTCCAGCAGCAGTGTGATCTGCTCCAGCTGAAAGGGCTTGCCTGCTTTCGGTTTGGTGGTGTTGTAGCGGTACTGGGCAGTGACAAACAGGCGGGCAAGCAACGACGCCTTGCGTTCGGCGCCAATATCCTTGATGTCGAGAGCTGGCAACGTCACCAGCGCATTGGCCAATTGGTACTGTTGGAGCGCCTTCACCGTGGCGCGCAAAGCGGTGGCGTATTTCTTGGTGTCGATTTCCTGCTGTTTGCCGAGGCCGATCAACAGGATGCGCTGAGCACGACAGCCCTCGGTTTTCTGCAGCAGCAGCGATTCGCCGAGCTTTCCTTTGATATCGCCGGCTTTGATGACCCGGCTCAACACCGAGCGGGTGGCCTTGTTGGTTGCGGCGCTCAGGGGCGGCAGCGTGCCGTCGTCGAACAGACCGAGAACTAGCACAGGGGTAGCGAGCGTAGTGGGATTGCCGGTCTTGACAGAGAAATTCATGGGTTGCGCCTTAGGGGGTGGTCAGGAATGGTGAAAATTCTACGCCAGCACAGGTGTGAAAGGCAGCGTTAGTACCCTGTAACTGTCAGGTAGAATGCCAGCCATGATCATCACTCGTTACATTTGCCGGCAGATTCTGCAGGCCACTGCGGCCATCGCCATGGTGTTGCTCGTGGTTGTCGTGCTGGGTCGCATGCTGAACTACCTCGCCAAGGCGTCGCAGGGCCAGCTTGATCCTGACCTGCTGGCGCAGGTACTCACTTACCGCTTGCCAGACTTTCTACAGCTGATCCTGCCGCTGGCGTTGCTGCTCGGCATCCTGCTGGCGCTGGGGCGGCTTTATGCCGACAGTGAGATGACCGTGCTAATTGCCACTGGCATGAGCCAGCGGCGTCTGCTGGGTATTGCGTCGGTGGCTGCGCTGGGGGTCACTGTGCTGGTGGCAGTGCTCAGCCTGCAGTTGGCACCACGTGGTTCGCGCAAGGTCGGCGAGCTGCTGGAGACCCAGCGCAATCTAAGCGAATTCGACCTGCTGGTGCCGGGATTGTTCCAGACCATGTCCGGTGCCGGGCGCACAACCTATGCCGAACGCATTGAAGGCAACCAGCTGCAGCAGGTGTTCATGCACGACGGTGTCAACGGTCGAGTCATCATGGCCGAGTCGGCGGTGCCGATCGAAAATGATAAGGGCGAACGCTTCGTGGTGTTCCGCAACGGCAGTATGACGCAGGGCCTCGGCAGCGCGCAGGGCTACGACCTGACCCGGTTCGACGAGCTCGGATTCCGGCTGCCACCGCGTGATCTCGGCATTACGCCAGACGTCGAGGAAATGTCGATGACGACGACTGAGTTGCTGGCCGACGGCACGCCGTCGCGGTTGGCGGAATTGCAGTGGAGGTTATCGCTGATTGTGCTGGTACCGCTGCTGGCCCTGCTGGCAGTGCCCCTGAGTCGTGTCAGTCCACGCCAGGGCCGCTTCGCCAAACTGCTGCCGGCAATAATGTTGTATATGGCCTATCTTGGCCTGCTGCTGCTCAGTCGCGATGCTGTGGCAGAGGCAAAGCTGCCCACCATGCCGGGTATGTGGTTGGTACATCTGCTATTCCTCGCCGTGGGATTCCTGCTGTTCACCGGCCGTTTGCCATGGCTTGGGGGTCGCCGTGGGTAAACTGGACCGTTATATCG
>Ga0255096_1001095_pt1 | contig 11651 bp, 9 predicted proteins | sample Colum_Atlam_RepA_2_FD_188563 | JGI IMG/M metagenome (GOLD analysis project Ga0255096, IMG submission 188563) | Freshwater microbial communities from Columbia River, Oregon, United States - Colum_Atlam_RepA_8d | ecosystem: Environmental > Aquatic > Freshwater > River | place: USA: Oregon...
GCGCTGATGAAGCTGCGGGAATCCTACGAGGGAACCCGTATCCCAACCAACTCCCTGCCACCGTCTGGCGCTCCCAGCAAGGATGAGTTGTACCAGATGGTTGCCGATCCCAAGTACAAAACCGATCCGGCATTCCGTCAGAAAGTGGAGCGGATGTTCTCAGCCAGCTTCCAGTAAGCTATTTGTCAGGTTTTTCGTCGCCACCTTTCCCCCGGCCATCCACCGGGGGTTTTTTTTAAGTTAGCGCTTGCTTTCTACAACCGGGGGCGTATGATCCAGCCCAAGGCATACCGGATTTTTGGCCCTTCTTACAGCAAGCGCTGTCGCGTGGTTGGCGTAACCAACAAGCATTCGGCCCAGACTCTTGGCATACCGGCGCGAGAACCCAATCCTAAATTTTTGAATGAGGTAATACCATGAGCGTGTCTCTCTCGAACGCCTTCGTTACTCTCTTCGATGCGGAAGTCAAGCAGGCTTACCAAGGTAAGGCCATGCTGGTTCCGGCGGTTCGCCAGCGTCGAGGGGTTGAAGGCAGCACTGTGAAGTTCCCGAAAGTGGGCAAGGGCGTAGCAACGATCCGCGTTCCGCAGACCGATGTCACCCCGCTGAATGTCGCTTTCTCCACCGTCACCTGTACCCTGTCCGACTACAACGCTGCCGAGTACTCTGACATTTTCAGCCAAGCCAAAGTCAACTTCGACGAGCGCCAAGAACTGGTGCAAGTTGTTGCTGGCGCTATGGGCCGCCGTCAAGACCAGATGATTCTGGATGCGTTGACTGCTTCGTCCACCTCGCTGACCGTCAGCAATGACATTGGCGGCACAGACAGCAACCTCAATGTGGCAAAGCTGCGTGAAGCTAAGCGTCTGCTGGATAAAAACAATGTGCCGCCGGAAGGCCGTCACATCATTATCCACGGCAACGGTCTTGCTTCGCTGCTGTCGGAAACCTCTGTTACCTCTAGCGACTTCAACAGCGTGAAGGCGCTGGTGCAGGGCGATATCAATTCGTTCCTGGGCTTCACCTTCCACACGCTGGGCGATCGTTCCGAGGGTGGCTTGGTTATTGATGGCTCGCTGGATCGTTCTTGCTTTGCTTTCCATCAGATGGCTGTTGGCTACGGTGAAGGCATTGGAATGCGTACCGAGATCAATTACATTGCAGAAAAGACTTCGTGGCTGGTTAACGAAGTGTTTTCGGCTGGTGCGATTGCCATCGACGATGAAGGTATCGTCAAAATCACCTGCCGCGAAACCTGAGATAAGGAGCAATAAATCATGGCTTTTTCCGCAACCGGCTTCAATGCCGTTGGTGGTCAATCGAAGGCTGGCAATGCACCGGCTATCTATACCTACAGCAGCACTGATGCCCAGTCGGTCATCCGCGCTTCGGGGTATTTCAATAGCATTGCTTCCATCCTCAAGGTTGGCGATCTGATCTTCTGCTACTCGGCAACGGGTGGCACTCCGGTGATGTCTACCGCCTATGTTAATGCCAACAGCGGTACTGTTGTTGACATTACTGACGGCGTGACTGTGACTGCAACGGATACGGACTAATGCAGTGGGGTGGCAGGGCCGTCCTTGTTGTCGGCTCTGCCACTTGCGTTTCGTCTGACTTGTCTTATGCGTTGCAAATCAGGCCGAACGCTGATTTGATTGCTGTAAAGTTTTCGGTGTCTATCGTTAAGGCAAAACATGCTGTGACGCATCATCCAGAACATGCTGTTAGGATGAAAAAACTGCACCGAGAAAAATGGGGTGACGAGGTTGTTATTCACACTCCGTACAAGTCAAGTATCAAGCCTGATGATCTGAAGTCGATTGATTGTGTTTGGCCGTGCCTTGCTGGTGTCCGTGGTACTTCCGGCTGGGGAGCGGCCCGTATTGCAAGCCTGCTTGGCTATGATGAGGTGATCCTTTGCGGATGCCCAATTGACCTGGTTCCTGATGATGGGCAGTTTTTCGATACTCAAGTTAAACATGATGCCTCAAAGGTTGGTGCATCAAATCCGCGTGGCGCTCCGTGGAAAAGCAAATCAAATCTTGATGAATGGCATGCTGCAATTCAAAAAGACATTTCTGCTGGGTTAGCTACCAACATTCGTTCAATGAGCGGATGGACAAGACAAGTACTGGGAGCGCCAAATGGCAGCAGGTGATTCAGCCCTTTCGATCTGTTCTGATGCGCTGATCATGCTCGGCGCAAAGCCGATCTCTTCGTTCAATGAAGGAACGGACGAGGCCAATACCTGTGATCGTCTTTACGCAGATATCCGCGATCAGGCGCTGCTGATCTATCCTTGGTCCTTCAGTTTCAAGAAGGTTGCTCTGGCCCAGTTGGTAACCACGCCAGAAACCGAGTACACCTACGAATATGCAATGCCTGGTGACAAGATCGGACCGCCACGGGCGCTGTTTACCAGTGCATCGCCTGGTGACTATCCGCGCAAGGAATACCGCATTTTCGGTGACAAGATACTGACCGACTACACGGCGGTCTGGATTGACTATCCGTACTCTGTGCCGGAATACTCCATGCCGGTCTACTTTGTCCAGCTGCTCAAGTACCTGATGGCTTGGCATCTCGCCATGCCTATCACCGACCAGGGTGACAAGGCCAGCTATTGGCAGGGCGTGGCTGTTGGACCACCGGCAGAGAATGGCCGTGGCGGCTATATGCGGACCGCCATGCAGATCGACGGCGCAGGCCAGCCGGTCAACAGCATCAATGACTTCAGCCTCATTGCGGTGAGGTACTAATGACTCGCTTCGTTTCAATCCAGACCAACTTTGGCAGTGGTGAACTTGACCCGTTGCTGCGGTCTAGGGTTGACCTGGCGGCTTATGCTAATGCGCTGGAGGAGGCCACCAATGTGGTCTGCCAGCCACAGGGCGGGATTCGCCGCCGCGCCGGACTGCGCTACCTGACCAGCCTGCCAAACAGCAGCACCACCTCGGCAGCAAACGGGGTGCGACTGATCCCGTTTGAGTTTAGTACTACCGATTCGTATATGTTAGTGCTTACTCACAATCGAGCCGTTGTCATCAAGGCTGGGTCAGTGATCACTAACATAAACGCATCTGGGAATGATTATTTGGACCTCTCAGGCGTTGGCGTTACTGGGGCAATGCTCAACAGCATCTGCTGGACGCAAAGCGCTGATACGCTGATTTTGGTGCATCCTGACCTGGCTCCTGTCAAGATCGTGCGTGGTGGTACTGACGCTACCTGGACGGCAAGCGCGATTTCCTTTGTCAGCATTCCAAAGTATGCCTTTACCCCGGCCTCATCGACTCCAGCCGGGACGCTAACGCCCAGCGCGGTAAGCGGCAACATCACGCTGACTGCTTCCAGTTCTGTCTTTACCGCTGGCTCTGTAGGCCAGTATGTGACAGCCCAGCCGCAGGGGCGCGCCAGGATCGTGGCATACACCAGCGGCACGGTGGTCAGCGCTGTGACGGAGTTCCCGTTCTTCAGTACCTCCGCAGTTGCCAGTGGTTCTTGGACCTATGAGTCTGGCTACGAAGCTGTCTGGTCATCGACCAAAGGCTGGCCGCGCAGCGTCACCTTCCATGAAGGACGGCTGTACTTCGGTGGCAGCAAGTCTCGGCCATCCACAGTTTGGGGCAGCAAGGTTGGCCTGTTCTTTGAATTCGATCCTGACGAAGGGTTGGATGACGATAGCGTCGAGGCCACGCTGGACACCAACAATTACAGCGCGATTGTGGACATCTTGTCTGGCCGCGACTTGCAGGTGTTCACTTCTGGCGGCGAGTTCTATGTGCCGCAGTCTGGCCTTGATCCGATCACCCCGACCAACTTCTTCATCAAGACGGCAACGCGAAACGGGGCCAAGGAAGGCGCGCGGGTACAGACGCTCGAGTCCGGGACGCTATTCATCCAGCGCCAGGGCAAGAGTCTGAACGAGTTCGCATACACGGACACGCAGCTGACCTATGTCACCAGCAAGATCAGCCTGCTGGCTGGACACCTGCTGAAGACCCCAAAGCGCATGGCGCTGCGTCGATCGGTGAACACGGACGAGAACGATCTGCTGCTGATTACAAACGGCGATGACGGCTCTATGGCTGTCTTCTCGCTGCTGCGTGTGCAGAACATCATTGCGCCATCGCAGTTCATTACCGATGGCGAGTTCCTTGATGTCGGCATTGACATCAGCACTATCTATGTTGTGGTCAAGCGCACTGTAAACAGCACGACCCAATACTATGTCGAGTATTTTGATGACACGCTATCTACGGACTGCGCTAAGTCAGGCGGTGCTGCGGCCACCGTATCAATGTCGCACCTGGTTGCTAAGACCTGCGAGTTGGTACTGGATGGCGCTGTGCAAGAGGATGAGGTTGTGCCTGGCGGTGGAACGGTGACATTCCCACGGGCATCTGCATCATCCTACGAATGCGGCCTGCAATACACGGTGCGCGCCGTGACAATGCCTGTCGATCTGAAGCTGCAAACCGGAACGCGAATTGGATTCAAGAAACGGATTGTCGAGGTAAATGCGCTGGTCTATGAAACGCAGCACATGAAAATCAATGGCATTGAGATACCGTTCCGCACCTTTGACACGATCAACATTCTTGACAGCGCAGTGCCTGAGTACACCGGAACCAAGACGCTAAACGGAATCCGCGGCTACTCGCAAGAAAGCAAGATCACGATTGAACAAGACCTCCCGCTCAAGATGACGCTGCTTGGGCTGGAGTACAAAGTAGCAACGCACCAGGGGACATAATGGAACTCTCGACAATTGCGTCCATTGCATCGATTGCCAGCGCCGTAGGCTCTGTCCGAGAAGGATACCAGCGGCAGGCAGCGTTGCAGCAGCAGGCGGCAATGACTCGCATTCAGACCGAGGCGCAGCGCTTGGAGTCTGAGCGCAGGGCAATTCAGTACGAACAGCAAGGCACTGCCATTCTTCGCCGGATCAACATGGCGAATGCCGCTGCATCAGCGAGAGCCGCCGCTGGTGGCGTGATGCCGTTTGAGGGGTCTGCTGCGCTTGTGGCTACCATGAGCGAGAAGGCCGGTGGCCGTGAGTATGGCTATGCCACTGAAGGCGCTGGCGCTACCAGACGCATGGGGCTTGTTGCAGCAAAGCTTGGCGAGTTGAAAGCCGATCAGTACACGCAGGCGGCAGACACCGCAGTCGAGTCTGGTTGGATGAGCGCTGCTGGAAAACTTGGCATGACGGTGTTTAGTTATGGGAAGCTTGGTCAAGCGCCTGCTCCAGTTGAAGATAGATTCCCGTTTGGAAGAGGGTAATCATGGCTGAACTTCAACGCTACACGCCGGTTGGTCTTGGATTGGCATCCTTGCCTGGATTGCCGAATGTAGAGCCTATTGCTTTGCAAGAGCAAATTCGCCAAACACAAGGTCTTCAGTCCAGTCTTGACCGTATCTCACAGTTCGCGTTCAAGGAAGCTGGAGAGGAAGCAAAGCGCCAAGGCCTGCAATATGGCGCTGAAAACCCTGTCACAAAAGATCAGATCGAAGTTGCGCTTGGTACTGGCAAAAAGCCAGCAGAGTTGTTTGCAAAGCGCGGAACGATCTTCGGTGAAGCTGCATTGCAAGCGCAATCAGCACAGCTACGGCTTGAACTTGAAAATGATGCCAGAAGCAAAATGGCAAGAACTGCGGCAGAAGTTGACGCTGGCAGACTGTTGGACATTCAAGAGATCAGGACGCAGATCAACGGACCGATTGATGGCTTTGCAAAGCTGCTTGCTGGGATCGATCCAGAGGAGTCAGTTCGCTTCCGTGCGTCGATGGCTGCTGCTGGAAACACGGTTCTCAAAAGCGCCTATGACAAAGTGTTGAGCGTACAGAATGCAGCGCTGCGCTCAAGGCTTGCCGAGTCTGTTCCTACCACGCTTGATTTTGTCTCTAGGCTGTACGATACAGAGCCAGACATCAATAAGCAAAAAGATCTGATTTCCGTATACAGAGACACGCTGCTCAAGTCTTTGCTGCCGACAGCTGATGCAGCGTTTATCAATTCGACAATGGCGAAGTTTGAAGAAGGCGTTGCCAAGCTTCGCGTCGATGCTGTTTCAAAGTATGTCACCAGCACAGACTTCTCTGCTGACCCGCTGACTGCTGTGTCAAAGCTTGACAAGAATGACGCTGGAAAAATGACATCGCTATGGTCCACGCTCAACTTTGAGGACCAGGCAAAGGTGCGTAGCAACCTTCGTACTGTTGCTGGTCAGCGTTGGGATGTCAATGAAAAGGCAAAGAAAGAACTTGAAGATCAAGACTCTCTGGCCGCTGCAACAGCGATGTCTGATTATTTCAAGACAGGCTCTGCTGAATCTTTGCGGATACTGAATCAAATCTCAATTCGCAGTCCAAAGGTGATTTCTCCCAAGACTGTTTTTGAGTTGCCGAAAGAGCGCTCTGAGGTTTTGAATGCAGAGGTTGCAAACCCGAGAGGCGAGATTGTTCTGAAAACAGAGATGCTGTCTGGAAAGATTCAAACGCCAGAAGCCATGATTGCCAGGGCAAAAGAACTTGGCGTTGGCATGAAGGCCATCTCAAATAGCATGTTCCCATTCTTCATTGCTAGAAACAATGAGGATGAGCGTGATGTTGATCGCACTCTGCGTAATGCGGCAAAGATCGTACCTGGTCAATTCAACATTTCTCAAAAGTCTGCCGAGGCATATTCAGCAATGACAATGAAAGTTGAGAAGCGTTGGAACGAAGCGCTAGAAAGAAACAGAGAAGACCCGATCAAGAACCCTTTGCCTTCTCGCAAATCTCTTGCTACAGAAGTCATCAAGGAACGAACGACATCTGCAAAAACAACGCAGATCAATGCGCTGCTTGATGGTCTTAACAGAAGTTATGGCAAAAGAACTGGCGTTACATTTTCTGAAGAAACAGACCCTTCTGATATAGCGAGTCGTAGAACGCAATTAAACCTGCAATTAGAAGAAGCAAATGCAATTAAAGAAGCTTATAGATCAATAGAAACTTTGCGGAAACAGCGGGATGCTGAATAATGGACTTCAACGATCTCTACATCAACCGCATGCTGGAGCGCGAGTATCCGGCTGTTCAGCAAGAGCCTATGCTGCTGGCCGAGGCTCCGGCGCAAACCATGACCGATGCTGGCGCGGCTGGCTATGGCGTGTCTCCCATGTTCGGAAAACAGGCCGATCGGCCCAAAGTTGGGGAAGCCGCGGCTGAAGCCACCATGACCGTTGGCAGCGCGCTTGCTGGCGCATTGCCTGCTGGTCTGGGCGGCATTGCCAAGCTGATTGCCACGCAAGACCCAAATAAGGCCGTAGCAGCGATTGAAGACCTGATGCAGGCGTTCACCTACATCCCCAGGACTCCAGAAGGCCAGAGGCAGGCTGAAGCGCTTGCACAGTCATTGCAGCTGCTCGGCATCCCGGCAGAGTGGGTTGGTGACAAGGTGCTGGAAATGACCGGCTCTCCGCTGGCGGCTACTGCGGCCAATGTGGCGCTTGACCCTTTGAATTTAGCGCTGTCACCGGCAGCGGGTAAAGTGGCGAAATCTGCTGCGCGATCAGCAAAGCGCGCCCTCACTTCTGGACAATAACGATGGCAATTCAACCGATTGAACAGCGCCTTGACAGCATGACTGTCAGCGCGGATGTGGACAAGATTCCAACCACCATGCCGAACACGCCGGACATGGAGAATCTTGCTGCACCGCAAGATGATCCGCAAGAAGAGCCAATCCAGGTTGCTGGTGTTGGCTCTATCGGTAAAGTTCTTGCCCCGCTGACGAAAAAGGGCGCTCGGGCTGCGAAAGAGCCTGTCATTACCCGCCCTGATCCGATTGCCCCGCCTGCGGCAGCGCCAGCCGCAGCAGCTGCTCCTACGGCCACACAGGCCAAGACTGTGACTGTTCAGCCGACCCGGCCTGTAGACATCACCGATGTCAACGCTGTTGTGCAAGAGCGTGAGCGGATGCTGGACATTGACACCAGAATCGCTGAAGGAGAGCCGCAGGCAAGACCGCCAGAGGTTCCGATCTCCAGCATGTGGACTGACAATGACGGGCTTGCCGCGACCATCAACGCAGCTGGAACCAGGGCCGCGCAGCAAGAGCCGACAATGTCGCTGCGTAGCATCTACATGCAGGCGATCAACGCTGGCGTACCTGAGTCATTCCTCAAGAGGACGCTGGCCGGTGAAAGCCTGGAGGTCACCGTTGGCAGCAGCCAGCTTGCAAAGCAGATTGCTGGAGCCGTATTCGCGCATGATGAAAGCGCGAAGGTGCTTGATGATCTGATGGAGAAGATGGCAACTGGCACTCTGAGCGATGTAGGAAAGTTGGACTTGCGGATGCGCCTTGCCCAGCATGACATCTTGGTCAAGCAGTTGAAAGGCATGCAGACAGATGTCGCTCGGTCACTGAATGTGTTCAAGCGCGTTCAAGACGCTGGACCTGGGCTTGATGCAACTGCTACCAGGAAAGCGCTTGATGAACTTGGCGCGCAGCAATCCGATTCCGTGCTGTACCAGTTGGCCGTTGACTACCTTGAGTCTCCGAACCGCGCGGGCAAGAACAGGCTGCTTGAGGCTGGCCTTGGCGCAAAAATGCGCGATGTCTGGTTTCATGTTTACCAGAGCAACTTGCTCAATGATCCTGTGACGCATGCCTACAACATTGTTGGCACTGCGGTGTTTGGCGCGATGGCTCCGATAGAGCGGACGCTTGCATCTGGCCTTGGCCTTGCAAGGCAGCTTGTGCCTGGCGCGGAAGCAGAGCGCTATCACTTGTCTGATGTCTTGGCTGGTTTGACGGGGGTCAAGAACGGATTCCTTGACGGCTGGGAACTTGCTGTCGATGCCATGCGGCGAGGCGGTGATTCTAAGTTCACAGACTCAGGCAAGGCCGTTGCCAATCCACTGTCAGCAGAAAACCTGTCAGACACGCCTCTGCGGCTGTTTGGCAAGGAAGTGTGGCGCACCCCTGATCTGACCGACTCATTCATTGGCAAGGCGATTGACGGCCTCGGGCTTGTGCATGACATCTCATTCCGTGGGCTGAAGGCTGGCGATGAACTGGTTGGAGCGATCGTCGCAAGGTATCAGCTGCATCAAGAGGCATGGCGCTTTGCAAACACCGAATACGATAGGCTTGTCGCTGCTGGCCTTACGCCTGATGGTGCAAGGATAGAGATTGACGCAAAGGTCACTCAGTTCTTGACTGAGCGTCCAGCGCAGATTCAAGAGTCAATTGAAGGCATGCGTAACATGGTTACGCTGCAAGAAAAGATTGACAAGCAGGGTGTGCTTGGCGAGACATACTGGTGGTCAAATCAGATTCTGAACCTGGCTCCGGCTAAAATATTTGTGCCGTTTGCAAAGACGGTGACTAACCTGTTTATAGAAGGCTCAAGCTACATTCCTGTATTGAACATGCTGAGTCCACGCTTCTATAACATGTGGGAGCAGGGCGGCAGACATCGCGATGCGGCCATTGCGCGCTTGGCTATGGGCGGTAGCGCCGTCACCGGAGCGGCGTGGCTTTCCCTGGACAACAGGCTCACAGGATCAGGGCCGTCACAAACAGAGGATAGAAAAGCGCTGGAAGCATTGGGCTGGCAACCGTATTCGCTGGTCTTCGACCGCGGGGAAATCTCCGAGAAAAACATCGCCGCACTTCAGAATATCACCAAGGTTGGCGTTGGCCCGGACAAGGTCTATGTGTCATTTGCAAGGTTTGACCCTGTATCGATGGTTTTTGCAATGGGCGCTGACATGGCTGATGCGGCCAAGTTTGACCGCCACCCAGAGCGCGACGAGTTCACCAACATGGCGATGGCTGGCATGGTTGGCGTTGGCGAGTACATTGGCAACCTGCCATTCATGCAGGGCGTTGGCGAGTTGCTGGCAATCGCTCGGTCACGCAGCACTGACACTGGTGACAAGATGGTGGAGATCATGGGTGGCATATCGCGCCAGTTCGCCAACTTCGTCTATACCGGCACACCTGGCGTTGGCCTGTCAAACAGCACTCTAATGGGACACATTGAGCGCATGACAGACCCCACAAAGTCGAACATCATGTCTCCGGTGATGGATCAGCCGCCATTCATCCGTGCGTTCTACGAGGCGCGGCAGAAGGTGATGTCTCGCATCCCTGGCTTGTCCAAGGATGTGCTTCCGCTGCTGGACAGCCTTGGCCGTGAGGTGAAGGTCAAAAATCGTGGACTTGATTATTGGGTCAACTGGACTCCAATCATTCAAGCGACAGAGGGCAAGTTCTCAGAGACTGACGCGCTGCTGGCCGAATTGAACTTTGGCATAGCGGAGCCTAGCAAGGTCTGGGATGGCGTTCGGCTTTCTGCTGACCAGTACAACCGATTCAAGAAACTGTACGGCCAGGAAATCCTTGATGACGGCATGAACCTTGAGCAAAGGATTCCCATTGAGGTCCGTCGAGCAGAAACAGACTCTGATGCCGCTGGAGAGCCTTTGCTTATTGGAGACAAGCAAAAAATAATCTCTCAAGTTGTTGAGCGGTATCGAAGCCTTGCCAAGGCCAGGATGATTGGTGATAAAGAAGGTCTTCCTGTAGATGTCGGCATGCCTGATATTCGCCTTGAGTTTGAAGACCTTGCGACAGCTATCAAAAAGAAGCAAGAAACTACCAGAGTTTTTGGCAAGTAATTTTTAGGGAATTGACATGGCAAACTATCCAATCAGCAATGTAACGCGGCGCGTTGTCTACACTGGCTCTGCCGGTGTTGGTCCGTATGCGTTCAGCTTTGAGATCATCGAGAACACGGACATTGCCGTGTACAAGAATGATGTGCTGCTGACACTGACCACCAACTACACGGTGACGATCAATGCCAATGGCACTGGATCAGTCACTCTGGTGAGCGCAGCAACAGGCTCTGACAACATCACAATTGTCGGGGCCAGGGCAGTAGAGCGCACCACTGACTTCTCGACTGGTGGCGATCTGTTTGCCAACACCATCAACGAGGAACTGGACAGCGAGGTGATTCTGATCCAGCAGGTGGCAGAGTCTAATGATCGTGCGATCAAGGCTCCCGTCACCGATCCGACCACGATTGACATGACGCTGCCAGCCAAGGCCACCCGCGCCTACAAGCTGCTGGCATTCGACGCTGATGGCAACCCGATTGCTGATGAGCATATCGGAACGAACCGCGGCAACTGGGCCACATCGACGGTTTACTATGTGCGCGATCTGGTGAAAGACACCAGCAACAGCAACATCTACCAGTGTCTTGTCGAGCATACATCGACAGGTTCACAACCGATCAGCACAAACGCAGATGTTGCCAAGTGGAGCCTGGTGGTCAATGCTGCTGCTGCTGCGACAAGCGCTGCGGCTGCGGCTGTCAGCGAAACCAATGCCGCGGCATCTGCCATTCTTGCCAATGACTGGGCTACGAAGACCTCTGGCCCTGTAGCTGGCGGCGAGTACTCTGCCAAGTACCATGCAACCGCTGCCTCCTCCAGCGCGTCTACGGCCTCCACAGCGGCCACCAACGCAAGCAATGCACAGACTGCTGCTGAGTCTGCAAGAGATGCGACATTGTCTGCGTATGACAATTTTGATGATCGCTACCTTGGGACGAAGACTAGCGATCCAACGCTAGACAATG
>Ga0255096_1001096_pt1 | contig 11637 bp, 8 predicted proteins | sample Colum_Atlam_RepA_2_FD_188563 | JGI IMG/M metagenome (GOLD analysis project Ga0255096, IMG submission 188563) | Freshwater microbial communities from Columbia River, Oregon, United States - Colum_Atlam_RepA_8d | ecosystem: Environmental > Aquatic > Freshwater > River | place: USA: Oregon...
GAGTGAGAGGCACTGCATACCCCCCTTACAACGCAAGGGAAGCGAGCCATGCCGATTCACAACCAAACAGATCGCTACGAACTGCCTTCGGGCACGCTTGAGCTGTTGATCCTGCGCAGCGTCGCGCACACAGCGCGCCACGGCTATGGCATCTCGCACGACATCAAGGAGCGCAGCCGCAGCGCGCTGTTGATTGAAGAAGGCTCGCTCTATCCGGCACTGCAACGACTCGTGCGCCACAAGCAACTCAAAGCCAAATGGGGAACCAGCGAGCACAATCGCAAGGCACGCTTCTACACGCTGACTCCTACCGGTCGGCGGCGACTCGTGGCTGACACAGAGCGCTGGCGCGCTGTGTCAAGAGCTGTGACCAAGGCCTTGGTTGGCTACTCTTGAATGCAATCGCACACGAGGCACACATGCGTGAACACTTCACACGAGCCATCACTGCAGCCGGAATCGGGGCGGTGCTCGTCGTGGCGATCCTGCTCGCGAGCATGTCCAGCGCCGACTTGTTCCGCGAGGCTTGGTGCCTGCATCAGCTCTATGGGTTGCCCATCGCGTTGGCTTGCGGCGCGTGTGCCGTAGGCTTGCGCCCACTGTACGCTCAACTTGCGCTGCTGCTCGTGGGCATCGTTGCGCTGTGGATCAGCCTGTACTTGGGCCTCGACGCTGGCTTCCGTGCGCTCCAAGAAAGCGCCAACCCGCCAGCGGAAGCATTCGCTGATGGCGGCCCGATGATGGGCGCGCTGTTCCTCGGCTGGCTTCCAGCCGCGTGGATCGTGGGCATCGCCTTCCTCGCGTCGCACTATCACGCGCGTCGCACCGGACACCGCGCCTGAGTCCCGTTGCGTGGGACGAAGAGTCAGCTAGCGGCCTCGTTGTGCGCGTAGACAACCTGAGAAGTAACCAGGCGCGTGACACTCGATTCGTAGTCGTGCCGAGAGCCACTGTATGACTCCTTCACACGGCTCTTCTGAACCCCGCCAGCAGGGCGCATCCGATCCGGTGCCCCTCACGCTACAGTCCTAGGCAGCATGGCACCCAAAGCCTCGACTGAATCGGGCCGACTCGCCGTCGATGCTTCGCGCGAGGCGAACTGGAAACGGTTCGGACCGTATTTGGCCGCGCGACAATGGGGCACCGTTCGCGAGGACTACTCGGAAGACGGAGACTGCTGGTCGTACTTCTCGCACGAGGACGCGCGCAGCCGCGCGTATCGCTGGGGCGAAGACGGCCTCCTCGGCTGGACCGACCGCCAATGCCGCATCTGCTTCGCGGTCGCGCTATGGAACGGCCGCGACGCGTTCCTCAAGGAGCGTCTCTTCGGTCTGGTCCACCATGAAGGCAACCACGGCGAGGACGTGAAGGAGGAGTACTACTTCCTCGAGTCCACACCGACGCACTCTTGGTGCAAGGCGCTCTACAAGTACCCGCAGGCGGCGTTTCCCTACGACGAGCTGCGCGCCGTCAACAAGAGGCGCGGCAAGACCGACCCGGAGTACGAGCTCGCCGACACGGGCATCTTTGCAGAGGGACGCCACTTCGACATCGAAGTCGTCTACGCAAAGGCGGGCCCGGACGACACGCTGATCAGGATCAGCGCCACCAACCGCGGTCCCGAGCGTGCGCCGCTGCACCTGCTGCCCACGGTGTGGTTCCGCAACACGTGGTCCTGGGGCTGCCGCGAAGAAGGCTGCGACATGCGGCCGCGCCTGAAGCGCGACGGCGACCTGCGCATCCGGCTCGACGAGCCCACTCTGGGCCGTTACGAGCTGTCGATGGACCATGTGCAAGGCGCGCAGGTCGAACTGCTCTTCACGGAGAACGAGACCAACGCCGCGCGGCTGTTCGGATCGCCGAATGCCGCGCCGTTCGTCAAGGACGCTTTCCACGAGCATGTCGTCGAGAACCTGCCTGGCGTCGTCAACCCGGCCGGACAGGGAACCAAGGCCGCCTTCCATGTGAGCTGCGAACTCGGCCCCGGCGAAACCAAGGTGCTGCAATTGCGGCTCCGCCCGACGGAGGACGCGCCGCGGGAACGCTTCGGCGCCGCCTTCCGGCGCACGCTGGCCGCGCGCAAGTCGGAACACGACGAGTACTACGATTCGCTCGAGAAGGGCCGCATGGGCGACGAGGAGCGCTCGGTGGTGCGGCAGGCTTACGCTGGCCTTCTATGGTCGAAGCAGTTCTACCACTACGCGGTCGACGCTTGGCTGGAAGGCGACGAGGCGCAGCCTCGGCCTCCGCAATCGCGCAAGACCGGGCGCAACCACGAATGGCGCCACTTCCACGCGCGGGATGTGCTGTCGATGCCCGACACTTGGGAGTACCCGTGGTTCGCGGCTTGGGACAGCGCCTTCCACATGGTCGCCATGGCGCGCGTCGACCCGCAGTTCGCGAAGGAGCAGCTGTTGCTCTTCCTGCGCGAGTGGTACATGGCGCCGAACGGGGCGTTGCCGGCATACGAGTTCCAGTTCGCAGATGTGAATCCGCCCGTGCACGCGTGGGCTTGCTGGCGCGTCTACAAGAGCACCGCGGCGCGCGGCAAACGCGACCGCAAGTTCCTTGCACGCGCCTTCCACAAGCTGCTGCTCAACTTCACCTGGTGGGTCAACCGCAAGGACCCTGACGGAAGGAACATCTTCTCCGGTGGCTTCCTCGGTCTCGACAACATCGGCATCTTCGACCGTTCGCGCCCCTTGCCGGGCGGCGGCCAGCTGATGCAGGCCGACGGCACCGCGTGGATGGCGTTCTTCTGCCTGAACATGCTGGGGATGGCGGTCGAGCTCGCGCAGGAGGACGACTCGTACGAGGATGTCGCCAGCAAGTTCTTCGAGCACTTCGTCGGCATCTGCGACGCGATGAACAAGCTGGGCGGGCGCGGACTGTGGGACGAGCACGATGGCTACTACCACGATGTGATGCTCCTAGAAGGACGGACCGTGCCGCTACGCGTGCGCTCGATGGTCGGGCTCGTGCCGCTGATCGCCTGCGCTGTCGTCGATGAAGCTGCCGTCGCCAGTCTGCCCCGCATGCGCCGCCGCATCGACTGGTTCCTAGCCAACCGCCACGACCTTGCCGAGGGCATCTCCTACTTCGAGCGCGATCCGGCAACTGGCCGCGGTCTGCTGGCGATCCCCTCGCGCACGCGTTTGTTGCGCGTGCTGGAGCGCGTGTTCGACGAAACCGAGCTGCTCTCGCCGCACGGATTGCGCTCCCTGTCGAAGGCGCACGAAGCGGCGCCGTTCTCACTGCGCATCGGCGGCGAGGACTTTCGCGCCGAATACGAGCCCGGCGAAACGAAACACCGCATCTTCGGCGGCAACTCGAACTGGCGCGGGCCCGTTTGGTTCCCGCTCAACTACCTGCTGGCCGAGGCGCTGCGCCGCTACCACCACTACTACGGTTCTTCCGTGACCGTGGAGCTGGGCAAAGGCTCGGGCGTGCGGATCGACTTGCGTCAGGCGTCCTACGAGATCGAACGCCGTCTAGCAGGACTGTTCCTGCCTGGCGCGGACGGGCATCGGCCCTGTCATGGAGGCGACCCGCGCTACGCACAAGATCCGGGCTGGAAGGACCTCGTGCTGTTTCACGAGTACTTCCACGGCGACACGGGCAAGGGCCTAGGTGCGAGCCACCAGACGGGCTGGACCGCCCTTGCCGCGCGCTGCATCGAAGACATCGCAGCCGAACGCGGCCGCGCTACGCGTACGAGTACGCGCACGCGCAAAGGCTAGGCGGCCGCCCACAGCGGTCACTTGTACATCACTTCGTCTTTCAGCGAGTACAGGATCGCCAGCATCTCGCGCCGCCGAGGCGTTCAGAAAGTCCTGAGAGCAGGCAGGATGCTGGAGTGGTTTGGTGGCGTGGGAAACCGCAACTAGGACTCGAAGTAGACCGTCGCCCACCGTACTGCATGAGGACCGGATAAGGCGTTGCCGCACTGAGTTCAGAACATGAAGCGGCCGCTGCCACTCGCGACTCACGACAGCGCCTTGCGCACACATCAGTACGCGCAAGACTCCACAGTCAAGCTGGGTAAGGGACGCTCTGGCTCCAGCAATGACCAGCAAGCGGCCGAACAGGCCAAAGGCTAGCGCTGGATACTCCTGGTCTGTGTCCGCAAACCGCGATCGTACTTCGCACTGCACGATACACACACGGACCTAACTCGACGGAGCCGCGGCGGCAGGCGCTTGCTATCGTGCATGTGTGCGCCAGATGCGTTCCCGTTCCGGTTGGCTCTTAGCGGCGGTGATCGCTGCGATGGCCGTTGTCGCCGCAGTGGCCTTGCGCACGCTGGCGGCGGACGCGGAACGCGCGCGCGTCAAGTACGCGGAACAACTGGATGGCGTCGCGCGCGGCCTCGCCAACGAGTTGCAGCGTGCAGCGACGCTGGCGGCAAGCCATCCTGATGCGATTCGCTGGCGGGCTTCGGTTGGAGCAGAGCTCATCGAGCCGTCGATCGCTGCGCGAGCGGCACCCGACGCTGCGGTAAGCCGCTTGCGAGCGGACTTGGAACGCGAACTGGATCGACTCGAACGCGAAGGCGGTGTCGATGCTGTAGGCGCAAGGCTGCAGATGCTGGCGACGACGGCGATGCGTCCGGAACTGGCGGCGTGGGTGCTGCTGGTGCAAGGCGCGCACGCCAAACGCGGCGGCGATCTCGCGGCTGCGCGCGCCGCATGGCAGAGCGTCGTCGAACGCCATGCGAGCACGCGCGACGAGCGTGGACTGCGCCACGCCCATGCTGCGCGCAACGAACTGCTTGCGATCGATGGCGAGCACCTTGGGGAACTCGTAGCTCTGCACGACGAGTTGCTGCGCGATCGTTCAAGTCTAGAGGATACTGCAGGTGCGGCCATGGCCGAGTCGCTGCTGCGGCGCATCGAGGCGCGCGATCCCGCAGCGGCAGAGGCGGCTAGGTTACGCCTGCTTGCAGCAGCGCGACCGCTGCGACTAGCCGCGGCTTGGAGTCTGGGCATCTCCGAGTGGGTAGCGAGCGGCGCACCTGGCGGCTTGCGCTTGTTGGAACTGCCTGCCGATCCAGTCGGTGGGCCGACGAGCCCCGCTCGGCTTTCGACGGTGGCTTTGATTGGCGCGAAGCAAGATGAAGCCGGCTGGAGCGGCTTCGCGGTGGAGCTCGCAGCGTTGTGCTCGACCAGCTTGCAAGCTGCCGCGCGCGCCGGATGGTCCGAGCTCGGCGTAGCAGCTGCCGTCCACGCGCCGGATGGCTCGATCATCGCGGGCGAGACGACGCCGATCGATGCGATCGCCGCCGACGCGCCCTTGGAGGCGCCACTCCGCGGTTGCAACGTGCGCGTGTACGGCAAGGACTATGCGGCGTTCGAAGCAGAGGAGAAACGGCGCTACTGGCTGATCGTCGCCGCCACGGTCGGCGCGTTGCTGCTGGCGAGCGCCGCCGGTCTAGCGACCGTACGCGCGCTGCGGCGCGAAGAGCGCGCGCTGCGCGAACGCGAGCAGTTCGTCGCTGCAGTCACGCACGAGCTGAAGACTCCGCTTGCCTCGATTCGCTTGCTTGCGGAGTTGATTGAGGGCGGCGACCTTCCGCCAGAGACGGTGCGCGACTTTGGTGCACGCACTGTTCGCGAGAGCGACCGTCTCGCCAAGCTCGTCGACAGCGTACTGCGCTACGCACGGCTCGAGCACGGGCTGCGCCCAGAGCAGCTTCAGCTGCTGGAGCTTGAGGAACTCGCGCAGGCAGCGCTGCACGCGACGCGCGCTTTGGCTGCCGAGCGCGGCTTCGAGCTGCGTTTGTCGCGTGCAGCGACCAAGGTCCTCGTGCGCGGCGAACACGAGGCGCTGCTCAGTGCGGTTTCCGAGCTAGTCGAGAACGCCACCAAGTACGGTGCGCCCGCTGCCGGCATCGAGCTATGCGTGCGCGTGCACGCCGGGCGCGCGCGCATCGAGGTTCTCGACCGTGGACGCGGTGTGCCGGACGCAGAACGCGAACGCATCTTCGAGCCCTTCCAACGCCTCGGTGACGAGTTGACGCGCGAGCGCGCCGGCGTCGGGTTGGGCTTGGCGCTGGTGCGCGGCGTCGCACAAGCGCATGGCGGCGAAGCCGGCTGTTCCTCTCGCGAAGGCGGCGGATCGTGCTTTTGGATGGAGCTTCCAATCGCAGCAACCGGAGCCGGCACATGAGCAAGAAGCCGCGGATCTTGGTGGTCGAGGACGAAGAGGCGCTCGCCATCGGCTTGCAGCACGCCTTGGCGCGCGAAGGCTACGAGGTCGTGCTAGCGCGCGACGGCGCAGCTGCACAGCAAGCCTTGCGCGACGCATCGCACGACCTAGTGCTCCTCGATGTGATGCTGCCGCGCAAGTCTGGCTTCGAAGTCTTGGCCCAGTTGCGGCGCGAAGGACGCAGCGTGCCTGTGGTGATGCTCACCTCGAAGAACGAAGAGATCGACAAGGTCCACGGCTTGGATCTCGGCGCCGATGACTACATGACCAAGCCGTTCAGCTTGGCAGAACTGCTCGCGCGGGTGCGTGCGCGTTTGCGCCGCAGCACAGCGCGCGAAGAGGACATCGTCGAGTTGCAACTTGGACCCGCACGGATCGATCTGCGCGCGATGCGCATCGAACTCGACGGCCGCGTCGACGAGCTCAGCTTGCGCGAGGTCGACATGCTCAAGCTGTTATGGCGCGAACGCGGACGCCCCGTGGCGCGCGAGCGCTTTCTCGAAGAGGTCTGGGGCCACGAGCGCTTCCCCACCACGCGCACCGTCGATCAACACATGGTCAAGCTGCGCCAGAAGGTCGAGCGCGATCCCGCCGACCCCAAGCACCTGCTGACCGCCTTCGGAGTCGGCTACAGGCTCGAGCCCTGAACATCGGGCATGGGTTTCGGTGCCGCCACCGATCCACGCGGCGACGGTTTGACAACCTTTGACAACTGAGTGACAGGCACTTGGCAAGCTCAGCGCGTGCTGATCGTCAGATGCAGCCAAGGAGACAACTCTCATGAACCACCGCTGCAACCAATCTTCCTTCCGCCAGCAGTTACGGGGCCTCGTTCTCAGCGCCGCGCTGGGCGGACTCGTCATGGCCCAAGAGCGCGCCGCCACGACGACCAACCAATCGAACGGCTCGTCGCGCACTTTGCTGGAGCAAGCGCACTACGCCGAGACGCACCAACGCGACTTCGCCGCAGCCGAAGCGGGCTATCGGCAAGCCGTCGAGGTCGCGCGCGCAACCAACGATGCCAAGGGCGCGGAAGCCGCGCAGGCGGCGCTGGACGCGCTCTTGGTACGCCAAGGCAAGCAAGCAGCACAACCGGGTTCCGACGAGATCCCCGCGGGCGCGATGCAAGCGCTGCTGCAGCCCGCAGGCGAAGCGATGGGCGATCTGATCTTGTATGGCGATGCTGTCGTGCCTCTCATGACGCGCTTGGCGCTGGCCGCGACCGACGAGCGAGTAACGATCCGCGCCGGTGGTCAGGACTACACGCGAACCAACAACCAGGTGTTCGCCATCGGCGTGCTGGCGAAGATTGCCACGCCCGCTTCGGACGACGCGTTGCTGCGCGTGCTGGGCTCCAAAGATCCGGTCCTGCGCCGCGAAGTGGTCAACCGCTGTTCCTCGTCGTGCACCACGGTGCTGCTCGCGGCGGCGAAGGATTCCGTCGAACCGGTGCGCACCACCGCGATCCGTAAGCTGCTGGGTGGCGAGGATCCGCGCACGGCCGAACTGGCGCGTCCCTTGGCCGCCGCAGGCATGTCCGAGGCGGTCAAATGGCTGTGCGAGCATGATTGGCGCAGCGCGTGGGATCTGGCCGAGAAGGGCATTCCCGACTACGACCTGCAGCGTGTGATGCAGGACCTGCGCAATGGCGCGATGCGCAGCGAAGGCGTCCGTGCGCTGCAAGAAGCGGTCGACCGTCGCGCCGCGAGCACCAACCCCGCGTTCCGCAAAGCCGTCGAGCCGCTGCTGTTCCAGCTCGCGGTCAGCCTCCAGCCCGACGCCGCGACCGGCAACCGGTACACGCCCGAGGCGCTCGCCGCCCTGCACGCGATGGCGCGCAAGAGCTGCCTGCCTCTCTTCATCCAGGTCCTGAGTTCCTCCGAGGCGGATCCTGCGCAGCGCCTGATGACGGCGACCGCCTATGCGCAAGGATTGCCGCAGGACGACGAGGCGGTGCTAGCTGCCGTAGAGCAACTGCTTCCCGAACGGAGCACCACCCGTCCGGTTCCGTCGCAGGCGTTCCTCGGTCTGGTCGCTGCTCTGGCGGCGCGCACGGACTCCAAGCACGACCTCGAAGCCATGGAGAAAGTCGCGGGCTGGTGGGGTGCGCGCGTCGGCTCCGCCGAGGGCGACGCTGCTCGACAGGCCCTACTCGCCGAAGCCATCGGCGTCGGCCGTCTGTTGCGCACCACGGCCCAGCGGAAGGCGGCCATCCGTGTCGCCACGGAATTGCCCAAGGCGTTCAACCGCGAACTCGACCGGGAGACGGGCTTGTGGGCAGCCGGCAGCTTCCCGACCGAGGCCGTCGTGCTCGTCGACTGGCTGATGGACACGAGAGCGTCCGCATACGAGGGTTCGATCGCGCTCGCCATCCAGGCCGCCTGCGATCCCGCCCGCGCCCTGCCGCTCTTGTGCGACCTCGTCGCCAACGACTGCCCGATCAAACCGGGCGGAGGGCAGGCCGCGGAAATCGTCCGTCGCGCACTCGCCGTCGATCCGGCCGCGGCCAAGGCGCTGTTGTCCGAGCGCCTGGAGCGCCACGCGGCCGAGGCGGCCAGCGGCTCGCCGGCGGACCTGGCCCGCTTGACGCGTCAAGTCCACTTGACGACGACCCTGCCGCCGGCCGAAGCCGCCGCGCTGCTGCGCAAGGCGGCCGAGAAGGCCTCACCTGCCTGCAAGCTGCGTCTCGCCAGCCCGTCGCAGGCCATGCTGGCCTCCGGCGCGACCATCGCGCCCGAGTTGCTCGCGGCGATGGTGGAACTCCTGTCGAGCGCGGACCTCGACGCCGATCCGGACAGATCGGTCGAAGCCATCAACGTGTTTTGCGCCACGCTGCACGAACCGGCCTTGCCCTTGATCGGCAAGGCGCTGCGCAGCTCCTCGCAACCGGTGCGCGAGGCCGCACAAGCCGCGATGAATGCGTTCCGCAAGCAGCGCGAGGCACTCGAGGAGTTCGACTTGTGGATGCAGGCCGCGCGCCACGAAGCGTCGACCACGAGCCAACTAGTCGCGTTGCTCGCGAGCCAAGACCGCGCCGTCGTCCTCGGTGCCGTGAAGGCGCTCACCGCCATCAAGGCACGCAGCGCACTACCGGCACTGGTCGCGCTGCTCGCCCGCAACGACAAGGAGTTGACGAGCGCGGTGGAAGCCGCCATCAGCGCCATGGCCGCACCGGTTCCCGCTCCAGTCTCCGAGGCGACCAAGCACTGAGGGCCCGGCTAGGATGCTTAGAGCACCCACTGCACGCGCACGCCGTTCGTCAAATTGAAGCGCGCCGTGTCCGTGCAGTAGGTCGCGTTCGCGTCGCGATACCACGCTTGGTACGCGCGCTGCACGCCGCCACCCCCAGGAATCGCGCCACGCACCGAGATGGACTGCGCGCCGGGCACCGGCCACGAGGACGCTCCGTTGGCGTTGGTCGTCGTGCCAAGCCGGATGATGGTGCCCGTCGCGCAGCGCAAGCCATCGCCGAACACCGCGCCCGCGCCCTGTGTCGTGCCTTGGAAGTACAGCACGCTCGAAGACGGCGTCATGCCGCTGCCGGAAAGCACCAAGCTGTCGTTCAGCACGCTCGGCAGACCGCTCGCCACCAGCCGCGCGCCCTGTGCGTTGACCGAGTTGCCGCACGGGCACGCCGTGCCCGAGTCATCGCCAGCGCAGAAGGTCGCGCCTCCCGACTGGCAGGCATCCGCCACACCATCTTGGTTGACATCGCCTTCCCAAGCATCCGGCACGAAGTTGCCGTTGCAGTCGTTGCCGCCCTGCGCCAGCTCGGCCGGATCGTCCAGCCCATCGTTGTCGCAATCGATCAGCGGGCGGTAGGTGTAAACCGCGCCCGCGTCAGGCGCGCCGTTGGACAGGGCGCCAGCCGGTCGCTGAGCCCTAGGCAAGTTTCCCAGACTTTCCTATCCACGGGAACGCGGGCAGGGTCCCAGGATGGTGTGCACTCGACCTCGGGTGCGCCACGCAACCTCTAGCTGGCAAGTACCACCATGAAACTCCTGTCGATCCTCGCTGTCCTGAGCCTCGGTCTCCTGTCGTACGCGGCCCCCTCCACCCAACGCATCGCGCCGCGCCCGAAAGCACCGGCGCCCGTGCCGGCGCTGAGGTGGACGCCTGGGGTCGCCACCCCCAACATGCTGGTCACCTCGGCGGATCCTGACACGCGGCGCTACATGGTGCGGGTGCCGAGCACCTACTCGACCCAGCACGCGCCCTATCCGGTTGTCTTCATGCTGCATGGCACCGGCCAAACGGCACAGATCGCCTTGACCAACACGACCTGGAACCAGGCCTCGGAGATGCTCGACTTCATCGTGGTCTATCCGGAGGCGTTGCCGTACCTGCTGTTGGACGGCACGACACGCACGAAGTGGCATACGGAAGAGGTCGCCGCGAATGTTGTCGATCCGTCCGAGCTGCCGCTGGCCGACGATGTCGTGTTCCTGCGCGAAGTGCACGCCACGCTGGCGGCGCACCTCAACATCGACGCCACGCGTGTCTATGCCACGGGCTTCTCGAACGGCGGCGCGTTCGTCAAGACGAAGATCCATGTGGACCTCGCTGACATCTTTGCCGCGACGACTTCGGCGGGCGGCATCGGGCTCGGTGGTGGCCTAGCTTCGCAGTACTACCCGACGAACGGGTACGACTTCCGGCCGCACTTTGAGGTCGTGGGCACGGTGGATGACAAGAAGCGCGAGAATTGCGTGCTGCTGGGTGATCTGAACCCAGGCGATCTGCTGCCGCGCGCGGTGCTCGATGTCATCGCGACGCCCTGCATGTGGGATCCGTTGATGCTGTACACGAACGCGCTAGGCCTGAACACGGCGGCATGCACGACGGTCGAGAACGCCAGCTACACGCAGTTCTTGTGGAACACGAGTGTGCTGCCGGGCCCCGGTCCGCGCGAATACCGCTTCCGGATCCTGCCGGGGATGACCCACGAGTACCCGAGCGGGACGAACTACGCGGTCGACTATGTGCCGATCTTCTACTCGTGGATGAGCCAGTACACGCTCTGAGGACTCGCAATCGACGGCTCGAGCGATCATCCTGTGGGTATGGCCCCGATCGACTACAAACAGGCCGGCGTCGACTACGGCAAGATCGACCCGCTGAAGATTCTGGCGCAGCAGGCCGCCGCCGCCACGGCGGGCAACCTGCAGCGCCACGGCATGCGCGAAGTGTCTGCGTCGCGCGGTGAGTCTGCTTACTTGGTCGAGTGCGGTGATCTCTACCTAGCGTCGATCACCGAGTGCTTGGGCACGAAGGCGCTGGTCGCCGACGCGACGCGCAAGATCACGGGTCGGACCTATTACGAGTTGATCGCGCAAGACACGCTGGCGATGGCGATCAACGACTTGATCACCGTGGGTGCGACGCCGCTGTCGGTGCATGCGTACTGGGCCGCGGGCGGCAGCGCTTGGT
>Ga0255096_1001109_pt1 | contig 11555 bp, 10 predicted proteins | sample Colum_Atlam_RepA_2_FD_188563 | JGI IMG/M metagenome (GOLD analysis project Ga0255096, IMG submission 188563) | Freshwater microbial communities from Columbia River, Oregon, United States - Colum_Atlam_RepA_8d | ecosystem: Environmental > Aquatic > Freshwater > River | place: USA: Oregon...
GGCGATCGGTTGAACCTGTCGGTCGGTCTGTCTGATCTGGCCGGCATTGGCGAAGATATTGCGGCGGGCGATCCGCTGTGCATGGTGCATGCGGCGACCGAAGCGGCGGCCGAACAGGCGATCCGCGCGGTGCAGGCGGCCTATGTCTTGGCCGAGGTGGCCCCGGCGGACCCGGCGTTGATTTTGAAAAGGATCGCCTGAATGGCCCGCGCGTTTTTGGTGGTGATGGATTCTGTTGGCGCAGGCGGCGCGCCGGATGCCGTCTCTTTTGGCGACGAGGGTGCGAATACTTTGGGCCACATCGCGCGCGCTTGCGCGGCAGGGCAGGCCGATGTGGGCCGCACAGGGCCGCTGCATCTGCCGCATCTTGATGGCTTGGGGCTTGGCGCGGCGGTTAAGCTGGCGTCGGGGGCCGATTTTGGTGCGGGCGCTGTGCCTTCAGGGCGCTGGGGGGCTGCGACCGAAGTGTCGCGCGGCAAAGATACCCCATCGGGGCATTGGGAATTGGCTGGGGTGCCGGTGCCGTGGGAATGGACCTATTTCCCCGACACCGTGCCCACCTTTCCGCCCGATCTGGTCGCCTTGGTGTGCAAACTGGCCGGAACCGATGGTATCTTGGGCAATTGCCATGCCTCTGGTGTGCCGATCATCGAAAAGCACTGCGCCGAACATCTGCGCACCGGCTGGCCGATTTGCTATACCTCGGCGGATTCGGTGTTTCAGATCGCGGCGCATGAAGAAGCCTTCGGGTTAGAGCGGCTGTTGAAGCTGTGTCAGGATCTGGCGCCACATCTGCACGCGATGAAGGTCGGTCGGGTGATCGCGCGGCCATTCACCGGCACGCCGGGGGCGTTCAAACGCACCTCGAACCGCCACGACTATGCCATCGCGCCGCCAGCGCCCACGCTGCTGGATTGGGTGGCGGGCGCTGGGCGGGCAACCCATGCGATTGGCAAGATTGGCGATATTTTTTCGATGCAAGGCATCGGCGCGCTGCATAAGGGCAAAAGTGATGCAGATCTTTTCGATCATTTGGATCGGTTGGTTGCCGAGGCTGCGGACGGGTCTTTGACATTTGCCAACTTTGTCGAATTCGACACGCTTTACGGCCATCCGCGCGATGTGGCGGGCTATGCGCGGGCGCTGGAATGGTTCGACGCGCGGGTTGGCGCGGTGCTGCCGCGTTTGCGGGCGGGCGATCTGATGATCTTCACTGCCGACCACGGCAATGACCCTACCTGGCGCGGCACCGAACACACCCGCGAACGGGTTCCGGTGATCTGCGCCGGAATTGGCGCGGGCAGCTTGGGTTTGCGCGCGTTTACTGATGTTGCCGCAAGTGTCGCCGCCCATCTTGGCGTGCCCGCCCATGGCCCAGGAAGGAGCTTTCTGTGACGCTTGCCGCAATGCCTAAGATCGAACTGCATCTTCACCTTGAAGGCGGTGCGCCGCCCGCGTTCATTCGCGGCTTGGCGAAGGAAAAGAAGATCGACATTTCGGGCATCTTTACCGAAACCGGCGGCTATCGCTTTACCGATTTCTGGAATTTCCTGAAGGTCTACGAAGCCGCCTGCACCACGCTGCAGGGGCCGATGGATTTCTATCGTCTGACCTTGGCGGTGCTGGAGGAAAGCGCTGCCAACGGGGTGATTTACAGCGAAACCTTCCTAAGCCCTGATTTCTGCGGTGGCCGGGATCTGGGGGCGTGGAAGGAATATCTGCACGCGATCTCGGAAGCGGCCGACAAAGCGAAGGCCGATATGGGCATCACGCTGAAAGGCATCGTTACGCCGATCCGCCACTTTGGCCCCGACAAGGCCCGCGAAACCGCGCGCTGTGCGGCGGAAACGGCGGGCGATTTTATCGTGGGGTTCGGCATTGGTGGCGACGAAAAAGTCGGCCAGTTGAAAGACTTCCTGTGGTCCTTCGATATGGCGCGCGAAGCTGGGCTGCGCATCACTGCCCATGCCGGCGAATGGGGCGGGCCAGACTCTGTGCGCGCGGCGATCAATGATCTGGGTGCGGAACGCGTGGGCCACGGTGTGCGCGCGATTGAAGATATGGCGTTGGTCGAAGAAATCGCTGAACGCGGCATCGTGTTAGAGGTTTGTCCGGGGTCGAATGTGGCGCTGGGCATTTACCCCAGTTTCCGCAAGCACCCGATTGGCGAAATGTTTGATCGCGGTGTCAAAGTCACCATCAGCACCGATGATCCGCCGTTCTTTCACACCAACATGTCGCGCGAATACGACTTGCTGAACCGCGCCTTCGATTGGGACGACGGGGTTTTTACCAAGATCGCCCGCACCTCGCTTGACGCGGCGTTTTGTGACGCCGATACCAAAGCGGAAATTCTGAACAAACTAGAGCCTCAGCCTGTGGAGACTGCCCATGCTTGACTACCTTACCGTCGTTTCCCACCCGCTGGTGCAGCACAAGCTTACCCTGATGCGCGAAAAAGACACCTCGACGGCGTCGTTTCGCAAACTGCTGCGCGAAATCAGCTTGCTGTTGGCCTATGAAGTCACCCGCGAATTGCCGATGACCACCAAGCACATCGAGACCCCGATCCAGCCGATGGAAGCGCCAACGATTGACGGCAAGAAGCTGGCGCTGATTTCGATCTTGCGGGCGGGCAACGGCCTTTTGGACGGGATATTAGAGCTGATCCCGGCGGCGCGGGTGGGATTTGTCGGGCTGTATCGCGACCCCGAAACGCTGCAGCCGGTGCAATACTACTGCAAGCTGCCCGATCATCTGGAAGAGCGAATCTCGATCGTGGTCGATCCGATGCTGGCGACGGGCAACTCTTCTGTCGCCGCTATTTCGCTTTTGAAACAATCTGGCGCTAAAAATATCCGTTTCTTGTGCCTGTTGGCGGCGCCCGAAGGCATCGCCCGGATGAAAGAAGCGCATCCTGACGTGCCAATCGTCACAGCGGCAGTAGATACCCACCTGAACGACCATGGATATATTGTTCCGGGGCTAGGGGATGCGGGCGACCGCATGTTTGGCACTAAATAAAGTTCGGGGGCCTTTACTCGGAAACAATCCTGACGCATGCTACCCCCAATGCTACTTGGGGGTAGTTATGGTTTCGGGATTTGTAAGGGCCGCAATTATCGCGGCCGTGTTTGGTTCTTTTGCAGCACAGGCGCAGACGATTGCGCAAATTGGCGATCCGGCAGAACTGCCGCCATCCGGCTTCAAGGGCGCGCAGTATGTTGACAGCCGGGGCTGCGTTTTCATGCGCATCTCTTCCGGTGGTCGCACGTCTTGGTATCCACGGGTGAACCGGGATCGCAAAGTTGTCTGCGGCATGCCGCCCAGCTTTGGCGCCGCTCCGGCGATAGAGGTGGCCGAAGAGGCCCCCGCGAAAGCACCTGCAACAAAGGTCACGATGGCACCCGCGGTGCCGTCCAAACCCGCGCCGCGTGGTCCGGGGGCGCCGATTGCAACGATTGCCAGCGCGATGATGCCAGAGGCGTTGGTGGTCAAGCCGCAGGTGGTGGCGGCACCGGTGGCTGTGGTGAAACCTGCGCCAAAAGCCAGCTATGAAACCGCCGCCGCCAATGGCCCGCCCAAAGGCAAAATCGGCTGTTATACCTCTGCTCCGGTGGCCGAAGTCGTGCGGCTGCGCAATGGCGGCACTGCCGTGGTTTGCACCCGTGGCGATGGGTCGCTGACCGGCTGGCGTCCGCCGATTTACCCCAGCGATGCTGGTGTTGGCGCATCCCTGCGCGATCCGGTTGCGGTGGTGCGTGCCGATACCGCCGCTGCTGCTGCGCCGGTTGTGGTGCCGAAGGGCTATAAACTGGCGTGGAGCGATGACCGCCTGAACCCGCAGCGCGGCATTGGCACGGCGGCCGGGCAGGCGGCGCAAGACCAGATCTGGACCAAGGACGTGCCGCAAAAATTGGTTGCCGACGTTGCAGCAAAGAAAACCAAAAAACCTGTCGAGCAGGTAACGGTGTCGACCAAGAATGCACCGAAAGACAAGGTGGCTTCCGGCGGCCAACTTTGGGTGCAAGTTGGCACCTTTGGCGTGGCCGCAAATGCCGCAGGCGCGTCGCAGCGCTTGGCCGCGCTGGGCTTGCCGGTGGCAAAGGCGAAACTGCACAAAGGCGGCAAGGATTTGCAAATGGTGATGGCAGGCCCGTTTGCATCGCAGGCTGATGCGCGCACCGCATTGCAGGCAGTGCGCGGCGCCGGATTTGGCGACGCTTTCCTGCGCTGAGTGCTGATCAAGCCGCCGTTTCAGCCAAGTCTGAAGCGGCGGTTAACCCGTGCAGATCGACTGCAAGTTCAACCACATCGCATCATCCAACACCGGCGGGCTGCTGCCTTTCGGGAAAGGATCAGCCTCGATCAATGGCAGCGTGGTTTCGCCCGACTTATCAATGGCGTAAGCGTAGGGCGTTGTGCTGATCTGGGTCGCCTTGAACACCGCTAGCAGCACATCGGCTGGCTGCGTCGGCGGCGTTGATGCCAGAAGGCTTTCGCCATAGCCATCCAGCGCATCCGTCGAAATCGCGCCGCTTGCCAGCAGGCGCAAGGTGGCAATCAACCCGGCATGTTCCAGCAATGGCTGCGTCGGGTCGGCCTGCCGCGCGTTTTGGCTGGCGGCGATGATATAGCCGGCAATCGCCTCTGGCCCGTCGCTTGCTTCCAGCAGTTTTGCGGGCAGCAGCACCAGATCGCCCGGCAGCACCAGTGGCGCGGTCAGCGCATCGCGCACCACCAGCACATGCGGCGGGTGGGTTTTGTCGATGCGCAGCCCAAGCGCCACCGACGCATCGGTGCCTTGCGGTGTTGAACACGGCGATCCGGTCAGCTTGGTCAAATCTTGCATCGCCAGCTTGCCCAGATCGGCGCGTGTGGCGGCGGGCAGCATCGACGCGGTGTAGTCAATCAGCTTGCCCGGCAGCCAAAACACCACCAGCGCCCCAAGCACAGCGCCAAAGCCGCCAATCAGTGCGCCGCGCAATCGCCCGCGCTTTGGCCTGCGCCGTTCCAGCGCCGCGCGCACGGTTTCCAACGCCGCCAGCATATCGGCATCGTCGATTTCCAGCGTTTCGCCATCATCGCCGCCCGGCCCGTAAAGCCCCGGCGTTTTGTTGCCATTCAGCCGCGCCAATGCCGGCAGCGACCATTGCGTCAGCGCCATTTCGGTTTTTGGGTCTGACAAAACCAAGGTCGCCTCGCGCAGGCCAACGATGACCTCACGCAATTGCGCATCGGTATTCTCGCGCCAAAGCCCCGGGCTTTCCAGCCGCAGGTATTTGCGCAGCGCCGTCATGCGGCGGACTGATCCGTCGTGTCTGTCATGGCGCCACGATAGCGGCTTGATCGCCAAGCCACAATCAGGCGTCCAGCAGTTTTGCCACCGCGCGCAGCTCGAACTTTTGGATTTTTCCGGTCGATGTCTTGGGCAGTTCGGTAAACACCACAAATTTCGGGCTTTTGAACCCCGCCAGCCGGGCGCGGCAATGCGCGATCAACTCGGCCTCGCTGGCCTTTGCCCCCGGTTTCAGCTCGACAAAAGCGCAAGGCACTTCGCCCCATTTTTCATCGGGCTTGGCCACCACGGCGCAAAGCGACACCGCAGGGTGGTGCATCAGCGCGCCTTCAACCTCGACCGACGACACGTTTTCGCCGCCTGAAATGATGATGTCCTTGGCGCGGTCGGTGATTTTCAGATAGCCGTCGGCGTGCTGAAACGCGATGTCACCAGACCGAAACCAGCCGCCCTTGAACGCCTCGGCGGTGGCTTCGGGGTTCTTGTAATAGCCCTTCATCACCAGATTGCCGCGCATGGCAATTTCACCCAGATGCTGCGCGTCGCGCGGCACCGGTTGGCCTGCGGTGTCATGCACCTCGGCCCCTTCCAGCATCGCCATCGCCACGCCGGTGCGCGCCTTTAGCGCCGAACGCTCGTCGCCCGTCGCGCTGTTCCATTCGGTTTGCCACAGACATTCTGTTGCCGGGCCATAGGTTTCGGTCAGCCCGTATACCTGCGTCACGTTGAACCCCAAGGGTTCAAAGGCGGCCAGCGTGGCAGCGGGCGGCGGTGCGCCCGCGGTAAACACCTCGACAATATGGTCAAAGGGGCGGCGGTCTTCGGTTTTGCAGTTGATCATGGTGTTCAACACAATCGGCGCGCCGCCAAAATGGGTCACACCTTCGTCGGCGATGGCGTCATAAATCGCCTTGGCAGTAATGTCGCGGCAGCACACCACAGTGCCACCCAGCATCGGGATCATCCAAGTGTGGCACCAGCCGTTGCAGTGAAACAGCGGCACGATGGTCAGATACACCGGGAACAGTTGCATCCGCCATGCAATCGCATTGGCCGTGGTGGCAAGATAAGCGCCGCGGTGATGATACACCACGCCCTTCGGCCGCCCGGTGGTGCCAGAGGTGTAGTTGATCGCAAGGCTTTCCCACTCATCTGCGGGCATCAGCCAGTCAAAGCCCGCATCGCCGGTTGCCAGCACCGACTCGTAGGTTTCATAGCGCCCCGAGGCGGTAAAGCCGTGGTCGACCACTTCGATGATCTGCGGCGCGTCGGTTTGCATCAGGGCAATCGCGGCTTCGGCCAACGGCAGAAACGCCGTGTCGCACAGCAGCAGCTTCGCGCCCGCATGGCCGAAAATATAGGCAACGGTTTCCGGCTCTAGCCTTGTGTTGATGGTGTTCAGCACCGCACCACAGGCCGGGACGCCAAAATGCGCTTCGGCTTGCGCGGGGATATTCGGCAGCAGGGTCGCCACAACGTCACCGGGTTGAATACCGCGCTGCGCCAGCGCCGAACCAAGCTGGCTGACGCGTGCGGCATAATCGGCATAGCTTAGCCGGGTCGATTTCCACACCAGCGCCGTGCGATGGGCAAAGATTTCCGCCGCGCGCTTCAGATGCGACAGCGGCGTCAGCGCCACAAAGTTTGCGGCTGTTTTTTCAAGCCCGGACTCATCCGCCAACCAACCCATTGCTTCCCCCCGTAAACTTCGCGCGCAAGTGTCGCTTTCTGACGGGCAGTTTGCTGTGCTTCTGATCAGTTTGAAAGTCAGGAAACGATAGGACATGCTGTGACAGCGACCAAAGACCGCACCTTAGCCGCCGCAGGTTTCATATCTGTCTATGCGTTTATCATCGGCTTTACCGACAACTATGTGCGGGTGATCGCCGAAAATGCCGGGCTTTGGCAGTTTCACCTGACGCGCAGCATCGTGGCCTTGTCGGTGCTGGGGCTGGTGGCAATGCTGTTTCGGCGGCGGGTGCGGCCGGTGAACCTGCGCGCGGTGGTGGCGCGGTCTGCCATTCACGGGCTGGCGATGGTGATTTATTTTGGCGCTTTGGCGTTTCTGCCGGTGGCATTGGTGGCGGCGGGGCTGTTTACCGCGCCCATCTTCGTGCTGCTGATTTCGCGCTTTGCCTATGGCCATGCCATTGGTCCGGTGCGGATCTTTGCTGTCGCCATCGGCTTTCTGGGCGTCATTCTGGTGCTTGGCCCCGAAGCAATGTCGGGCGCATCAATCGCAGCGCTGCTGCCGGTGATCGCGGGGGCGATGTATGCGATGGGCAACATTGCCACGCGTGAATGGTGCCCTGAAGAATCCGCCGAAACCCTGCTGGCGGGTTTTTTCACCGCGCTTTTGCTGATTGGCTTGATTGGCATGACCATCCTGACGCTGCATCCCATCGCGGTGCCGGCGGGGGCCGATGGTTTCTTGCAGCGCGGGCCGGTGTGGCCCAACGGTGCCTTCTATTTCTGGACGGTGGTGCAGGCGGTTGGTTCGCTGCTTGGGGTCGGCATGATGATCCGCGCCTATCAGATCACCGATGCCAGCCGCGCCAGCGTGTTGGAATACATCATCCTGCCCGCGTCGGCGTTCTGGTCATACCTGATCTGGGGGCAGACGTTGCAGCCCATTGCGGTGCTGGGCATGGGGCTGATTGTGGCCGCAGGGTCGATGATCGCGCTGCGGGCGCGGGCGCAAGAAGCGCCGCTTGCGGCCAACTAGTCGCCGACCGCTTCGCGCCAATGGCGGCGGCACAGCGAAACATAGGTTTCGTTGCCGCCGATCACCACCTGTTCGCCATCCTTTAACGCCCGCCCATCCGGGCCGCGCCGGATCACCATGGTGGCCTTTTTGCCGCAATGGCAGATGGTGCGGACCTCGCGCATTTCATCGGCCCAAGCCAACAGCGCGGCAGAGCCGGGAAACAGGTTGCCCTGAAAATCCACCCGCAGGCCATAGCACATCACCGGAACGCCCAGGTCATCCACCGCGCGCGCCAGTTGCCAGACCTGCGCCTTGGTCAGAAATTGCGATTCATCAATGAAAACGCAGGCAACCTTGCCCTGATCAAAGCGCGCTTTCAGTTTTTCGAACAAATCATCGCCGGGCGCGAAGGTATCTGCCGCTTCGCCAATGCCGATGCGGCTGGCAATTCGGCCTTCGCCTGCGCGGTTATCAAACTGCGCAGTGATCAGATAGGTTTCCATCCCGCCTTCGCGATAGTTGTGCGAGGCTTGCAACAGCGAGGTCGATTTCCCCGCATTCATCGTCGAGTAGTTGAAGTACAGTTTGGCCATGGGCCGATCTAGCCCATGGCCAAAGCCCCTTGCAAGGGCGATAGACGGCCACCGATCCCACATCGGCCGCCCTTTCCCGTGGCGCGAAATTTGCGCCTGAACACACGCACAACCGACCGATACGTCGAGGGAACGCCGCACACAGTCCAACTCGTTACGCGCCAAACTGGCAAACTGTTAAGACGGGCCCGCCACACGACTGCAACAAGCAGCAGTATATGTGCCCAAACAGGACTGGCGCGCGGCGGACCCCCACCCAAAACCAGCGCTGGGGACGCTGGCCACTCGTTACAGTTCCGGCTACCCGGAACACCTTTATCAATGACAAACCGTTACTGGGGCATTAATGGGAAAACATATATTGAATTCCCCCAGGTAATATTTTCCGGCGTATTTTAGTCAGTTAAGGCGCAGCATGAGTATCGAGAGCTATCTCAAGAAACATTCCGAAGCATTGGTCAAAGACGTGGGGATCGAGGCCGCTTGCCAGTTGACGGGAAAGTCAAAGGCAACGCTGGGCCGCTATTATTCCGATGCCGACGAACATGATGATCGGTTCATGCCGATCGACGTGGTGGCGCTGCTAGAGGCTGGGGCGCGCTTTCCACATGTCACGGCGGCTTTGGCCGACCTGCGCGGTGTGACGCTCAGCTATGACGGCGAAAAGCGCAATGCGGCGACCAAGGGTGTCAATCAAGACGTGGTCACATTGGCGCAACGCTTTGCGATGCTGATGTCAGAATATAATTCTGCAATTGGCGATGGGGTGATTTCGGTTAACGAAGCCAAGCGGATGCTGCGCGAAACCTTGGCAATCCAACAGGTTCTGTTGGAAATGAAGCTTAATCTGGAAGAAGAGGTTAGCTGACCCGCAGCAAGGCGGGTCAGCTAATGTTTGATTACGACCGGCCGGTTTTTGCACGCGGCTTGGCGGCATCGCTGCGGCGCGGGGCAAAGCTGCCACCTGCCGGTTTTGCGCCTGCCGGTTTGCCCGCAGGTTTTGCACCGGGCTTACCGGGGGCTGCGCGCTGCACGGGCTGCGAGCCAGCTTTCTGGCCGCCGCGGTTGGTCGGGCGCTGACCACGGTTCTGGCCGGGCTTCGGCGCTGCCGCAACCACTTCGGCCGCCCAAGGCGCACCGCCAATGATCGGCAACGGCTTTTTCAGCAGCTTTTCAACGGCTTGCAATTCGCCCATCTCTGCCGGAGCACAGAATGCAATCGCGGTGCCTTCCTTGCCAGCCCGCGCGGTGCGGCCAATGCGGTGCACGTAGTTTTCCGGCACGTTCGGCATGTCGAAGTTGTAAACATAGCGCACGCCCGGAATGTCGATGCCGCGCGCAGCCACGTCGGTTGCAACCAGCACGTCCAGCTCTGCATTGCGGAATTCGGTCAGCGTGCGGTCGCGCTGGTTCTGGCTTTTGTTGCCGTGGATCGACCCGGCCTTAAAGCCCCAGGTCACCAGCAATTTCATCAGCTTTTCCGACCCGTGCTTGGTGCGGCCAAACACCAAAGCCTGTTCGCCCGGATGCTTTTGCAGGTATTCCTTCAGCATCGTCGCCTTGTCGCCGTTGGGCAGGTAATGCACGCCCTGCACGATCTTTTCAGCAGGCTTACCCGGAGGCGCAACCTGCACCTTGATCGGGTTTTGCAGATAGGTTTCGGCCAGTTCTTCGATGTCTTTCGGCATGGTGGCCGAGAACAGCAGCGTTTGGCGCTTCAACGGAATATGCTTGGCGATTTTGCGCAGGCTATGGATAAAACCCATGTCCAGCATGTGGTCGGCTTCGTCCAGCACCAGATAGCCGGTGGCGTTCAGCGTCACATCACCGCGTTCGATCAGGTCGATCAGACGGCCCGGCGTCGCGACAAGAATGTCAGCGCCGCGCTTCAGGCGTTCGGCTTGTTTGAACAGCGACGCACCGCCGACGACCATGGCGATTTTAACCGCGGTGCCTTTGGTGAACACTTCAAGGTTGGCGGTGATCTGGCTGACCAGTTCACGCGTCGGCGCAAGGATCAGCGCGCGCACGGTTTTCGGGGCAGGCGGGTGGCCCAGATCAAGAATGCGGTGCAACAGCGGCAGGCCGAAAGCAGCGGTTTTGCCGGTGCCGGTCTGCGCCAGACCCATCAGGTCTTTGCCTGCCATAATATGCGGAATCGCCTGCACCTGAATCGGTGTCGGCGTTTGCATGGTGGTTTTTTCCAAAGCTTTCAGGATATTCGGGGAAAGCCCCAAATCTGCGAATGTGGTCATGATAGTCTTTCTGACGGCCCAACTGGCCGCCTTCGGCCCCAAAAGGCCGACAGTGGGAAGCGCCACGCCCTCGCATCCAGCCCTTGCCAGATACCGTGTGTGTCGCGGAACCCCTGCGTGCGGTGGGAACCAGTCTCCGGGCCTTACACATGCTCACGCGGCACGGGCACTCGGATTACGGGCAGATGGGCGCTTTTACGGCATATGTCAAGTATTTGCTTCATAGCGCCTGCCGCTGCGCCGATTTCGGTCGGCAAAGCATCGGCCATAAATGCCCTAAGGCGCGCAAATCTGCGCGCCTTAGGATTGTCTTTGCCACACTGGCCCCAAAAACAGGGCCGCGGGCTTAGCCTTGCAGCGTGCGCACGCCATAGCCTTCGCCGCGGGCCTTCATCGCGGCGACAACTGCGATGCTGGCGGCGGCGGTGGTGAAGTAAGGGATCTTGTCCATCAACGCCACGCGACGAATATCGCGGCTGTCGCTGATCGCCTGCGACCCCTCGGTGGTGTTCATAACCATCGCGATGTCGTTGTTTTTCAACCGGTCGACAATGTTCGGACGGCCCTCGTAGACCTTGTTGACCAAGGTGCAGGCGATGGACTGCGCCGACAGCCAGCCAGCGGTGCCTTTGGTGGCGACGATTTCAAACCCAAGGCCGACCAGATCGCGCATCGCATCGGCAAAGGCGGCGGTCTTGTCC
>Ga0255096_1001112_pt1 | contig 11518 bp, 9 predicted proteins | sample Colum_Atlam_RepA_2_FD_188563 | JGI IMG/M metagenome (GOLD analysis project Ga0255096, IMG submission 188563) | Freshwater microbial communities from Columbia River, Oregon, United States - Colum_Atlam_RepA_8d | ecosystem: Environmental > Aquatic > Freshwater > River | place: USA: Oregon...
CATGATCACCTGCGCCAAGGGGCTGACCTCTGGCTATCTGCCGCTTGGCGCGCTGATCCTGTCCGACCGGATCTGGGCCGCAATGGCGCAAGGCGGGCATCGCTGGTTCACCACCGGCCTGACCTATTCCGGCCATCCGGTGTCTTGTGCCGCGGGTCTGAAGAATATCGAGATTTTGCAGCGCGAAGATTTGCTGGCCAACGCCGCCAAAGTCGGCGCCTATTTCCAGACCCGGATGAAGGCGCTGGAATCCCTGCCGCTGGTCGGCAACGTGCGCGGCAAGGGGCTGATGCTGTGCGTTGAAAACGTCGCCGACAAGGCCCGCAAAACCCTGCTGCCCGATGCGGTGAATGAAAGCAAACGCATCTCTGATGTGGCAGAACAGCTTGGCCTGATCGTGCGGCCCATCGGCCATCTGAACGTGATGTCGCCGCCCTTGATCTTCACCGAATCCGACGTTGATTTCATCGCCGATACGCTGCATCAGGCCATTCGCCGCGTCAGCGATGATCTGACCCGCGAAGGCATCAAGCTTGTTTAACCGATTCGCATAGCGGCGCTATTCTTATCAGCAAATGCACCAATAGAATTTGCGCTAAATCATTGTGTGACATGCAAAATCTGCATATTTTTACCCTAACGGTTTAGTATACTTGGATTATGCGACGGTGATGCGGCACATGCTATGACTTGACAAGGCAGGGGGGCTTCTGTCCCTTTGCACCCACCGGATCCGTGGCGTCTCCGGCCCCTTGGCAAATGACGACGCGAAAAATTCCCCGAGTATCTCATGGCTTTAGAAGACGCCAAAACCCAAGTTGACACCGCATTCACCCGCACCATCCAACGCGGCTACGCCTTTGAAAACGCGTTCGGCGGCGCCACGTCGTTCCTGCGCCGCACCTACACCAAAGACCTGACCGGCGTTGATCTGGCGATCACCGGCGTGCCGTTTGATCAGGCCGTCACCCACCGCACCGGCACCCGGTTTGGCCCGCGCGCCATCCGCGAGGCGTCGTCGTTGCAGCCCTACGATCCGCCCTATGGCTGGCCAACCAACCCGCTGGAAGATCTGAACATCATCGACTACGGCGATTGCGCCTTCGATTACGCCAAAACCTCGGATTTCTCGGAAACCCTGACCGCCCATATCCGCACCATTCTGGCGGCGGGTGCGGGCAGCATCACCTTGGGCGGTGATCACTATATCACCCTGCCGATCCTGAAGGCCTATGCCGAAAAATTCGGGCCGCTTGCGGTTATTCACTTCGACGCCCATTCCGATCTGTGGCCCGATGATGACATGACCCGCATCGACCACGGCACCATGATGTATAAGGCGGTGAAGCAGGGCTACGTTGACCCGAAGCGGTCGGTTCAGATCGGCATCCGCACCACGACCGAAGACTATCTGGGCTTCAACGTCATCGACGCGCGCGAAGTGCATGAAAAGGGCACGGCGGCAGTGGTGGCCAAGGCCAAGGATATCGTCGGCGATGGTGCCACCTATGTCACCTTCGATATCGACGCGCTTGACCCCGCCTATGCACCCGGCACCGGCACCCCGGTTTGGGGCGGCCTGCATTCCTGGCAAGCCGCCGCCTGTTTGCGCGACCTTGCCGGTATCAACATGGTTGGCGGCGATATCGTCGAAGTCTCGCCGCCCTATGACACCACTGGCGCCACTGCGATTGCCGGCGCGCATGTCGCCTATGAACTGATTTGCCTGTATCACTGGGCAAAGACCCAAAGATGAGCACACTTGGCTCCCTGCTGGCGGTTCCCTTGATCCTGTTTGCAGGGGGCCAAGCCTTTATTCGCCTGTCCCCGGTTGATCCGGCGCAGTGGCACTTTGACATCACCTCGATTGCGGCGAAATCGTCGAACTGTCAGGTTGCCACCGCAAAAGGCGGCGCGGTTTATCGCTGCGCCGTGCAGAAATCGGCGCAAGATACCTTGGCAAAACTTGACAGCATCGCGCTGGCAACTCCGCGCACCCGCCGCGTTGCAGGTTCGGTCGCCGAAGGCCGGGTGACATGGGAAACCCGCAGTCTGTTCTGGGGCTTTCCCGATTACACCACCGCGCAGGTAGAGGATCAGGCGTTGCAGGTCTACGCTCGCCAACGCTTTGGCAGCAATGACTTCGGCGTCAACGCCGCCCGCTTGCGCGACTGGCTGATGGGGCTATGACGCGGCACAGGCCTTGACCTGCACGGTGGTTTTCTTCAAACCGCTGCCATGGTTCCGTTAGACAAACTCGCCCAGATCACCCAGCGCTTCGAATTTCTCGAAGCAAAGCTGAACGAAGGCTCAAGCCCTGCCGAAATCGCCGCTTTGTCGCGCGAATATTCCGATCTGAAGCCGGTGGCCGATGAAATCACCGCTTACCGCCGCGCGCTGGATGATCTGGCCGAAGCCGAAATCATGCTGGCCGACCCCGAGATGAAAAGCCTTGCGGAAGAAGAACTTCCGCGCCTGAAGGCCCGTATCCCGGAAATGGAGCAGCGGTTGCAAATCGCCTTGCTGCCCAAAGACGCCGCCGATGCGCGCCCCGCGATTTTGGAAATTCGTCCCGGCACCGGTGGCGACGAAGCAGCGCTTTTCGCCGCCGATCTGTTGCGGATGTATCAGCGTTACGCCGAAAAGATGGGCTGGAAATTCGAAATCCTTGAACAGCAAGACAGCGAACTTGGTGGCATCAAGGATGTCTCGGTGCATATCGAAGGCGAAGGCGTGTTCGCCAAGCTAAAATTCGAATCCGGCGTTCACCGCGTGCAGCGGGTGCCGGAAACCGAAGCGCAGGGCCGCATCCACACCTCTGCCGCCACCGTCGCGGTGTTGCCAGAGGCGGAAGAGGTTGATCTTGTGATCCCGCCCAGCGACATCCGCATTGATACCATGCGCGCGTCGGGGGCAGGCGGGCAGCACGTCAACACCACCGACTCTGCGGTGCGGATCACCCACTTGCCCACCGGTATTATCGTGACCTCGGCGCAAAAATCGCAACACCGTAACCGCGAAATGGCAATGCAGGTGTTGCGCGCCCGGCTTTACGATCTGGAACGCGCCCGCGTCGATGATGCCCGCGCGGCGGATCGCAAGGCGCAGGTTGGCTCTGGCGATCGGTCGGAACGCATCCGCACCTATAACTTCCCGCAGGGCCGGATGACCGACCATCGCATCAACCTTACACTTTATTCGCTGGGCCAGATCATGCAGGGCGATCTGAACGAGGTGGTCGAGGCGCTGGTGTCCCATGATCAGGCCGCCAAGCTGGCCGAGATGGAAGGATGACCGCAAACGAAGCGCTGCGCGCCGCGCTGCCGCGTTTGCAGGCCGCTGGCATCGAAACCGCCGCCCGCGATGCGCGGGTGTTGCTGGCCTATGCGATGGGCATCGCGCCCGACCGTCTGACGCTGCATTTGCCAGATACGCTGTCTGACCAAAACCTTGCCACCTTCAATGCCGCCGTCACCGCGCGACTTCGCCATCAGCCGGTGGCGCAGATCACCGGGCAGCGGCTGTTCTGGGGTCGGTCGTTCAAAGTCACCCGCGACACGCTGGATCCGCGCCCCGAAACCGAAATTCTGGTGGCCGAGGCGCTGTCGCGGCCGTTCCTGAAACTGCTCGATCTTGGCACCGGCACCGGCTGTATCTTGCTGTCGTGCCTTGCCGATATGCCGATGGCCACTGGCGTTGGCAGTGATCTGTCGGCCGCAGCGCTTGCCGTTGCACGCGAAAACGCCGAAAATCTTGGCCTGACCGCCCGCGCCAAGCTGGTGCAGTCTGATTGGTTCGCGGCCATTCCGGGCCGTTTTGATCTGATCGTGTCGAACCCGCCCTATATTGCGCAGGACGAAATGGCGGGCCTGTCGCCCGATGTGTTGAACTGGGAACCGCATTCCGCCCTGACCCCCGGCGGCGATGGTTTGGCCGCCTACCGCGCCTTGGCGCAAGGCGCGCCCGCGCGGTTGATGAACGGCGGGCGTCTGTTGTTGGAAATCGGCCCGACGCAAGCCGCCACTGTTTCGGCGCTGCTGGCGGCGCAGGGGATGACCCACATTCGCGTCTTGCAAGACCTTGATGGCCGCGACCGCGTCGTTGCTGCGCAAAAGCCGCAAGATCCCGACAGTTGTGGCGCGCTTTAGCCCATTCTGCCCATTTTTCGCAAGATTTTCCTTGTCACAGCCCGCCCCCTGTGATTATTCAACCTTACGCGGCACCTGCACATTCGGTGCAACACCGCGCAAACCCGGTCATTGCAGTGTGCCCCCCATCGGGGCTGTCGATCCCGAAAGGATCAGCCGCAATCGAAACTGGACCATCTGGATCAAAGGACAAGATGCGCTCTTCCAAGTCCCGCTCGCGTTCAAAGGCGAACCGCCCGCGCACCCTCGGCAACATCATCAACCGCGTTTTCGACAGCTCGGGCCCCGAAGGTAAGGTGCGCGGCACGCCGCAGCAGATCATCGAAAAATACCAGATGCTTGCGCGTGACGCACAGCTGTCGAACGACCGTGTCGCTGCGGAAAACTTCCTGCAGCACGCTGAACATTACACCCGCATGCTTGCCGAAGCGACGCGCGAAATGGCCGCCGAACAAGAGCAGCGCCAGCAGCAGTTCCAGCAAAACGGCAATGGCCAGCCCGGCAACCGCGACCGCGACTATCGCAATGATCGGCAAGACTACCGGCCCGAACGGTCCGATCAACCCGACAGCGATCAGCCCTATGCCGGCGGATTCGCGGTGGTGGATGATGAGGACAACAGCCTTGTCGAGCTGCCCGAAGCAAACCGCCAACAGCCCCGGCAGGACTATCGCCGCGACGAAAACCGCCGTGATGACAATCGCCGCGACGACCGTCCGCGTGACGATCGGCCTCGCGATGATCGCCCGCGCGAAAACCGCCAAGACAACCAGCCGCGCCGCGATGACAACCGCTCGGATCAGCCGCGCCGTGAACCGCGCCGTGACGACAACCGCCGCGATGATCGTCCCCGTGACGACCGCCCCCGTGACGACCGACCGCGTGACGACCGCCCGCGCGATGAATACCGGCCCCGCGAACAACGTGCGCAGCAGCCGCGTTCGGAGCAGCCGCGTTCGGAAAACACCCGCAGCGAACAGCCGCGGTCTGAACAGCCGCGCAGCGAGCAACCTCGCGCAGAACAACCGCGTATCGAACAGCCGCAGGTCGAACAACCTGCCGTGATCGAAGCCGCCGTCGAAGCACCGCGCAGCGAAATGCCGCGCTTTGAATCGCCTGCAGCCGTGATTGCACAGGTTGAAAAGGCCGCCGCAGCAACTCCCGCCAAGCCGCGCGCGCCGAAAGAACCCAAAGCTGACGCCGAGGCAAAGCCCGCCGTCGCCCGCGCCACCCGCACCCGCAAACCAGCGGTGAAAGCCGTGGCAGAGGGCGAGCCGACGGAAACCACCGAATAATCGCGCCCCGCGATTATCGGCCCATCCCATGCAAAAGGCCCGCCAATTGGCGGGCCTTTTCATTACACAGCCACCTGTAGGATCAGGCGCCTTTGACAATCCGCGCCAGCGCGCAGAACCGCTCTAACGAGATTTCTTCGGCCCGTGCCGTCGGTTCGATCCCCGCCGCCACCAACTGCGCCTCAATCTCTGGCCCCATCGCCTTCAGGCTTGACCGCAGCATCTTGCGCCGCTGGTTGAAGGCCATCGTGGTGATCCGGTTCAACACTGCCTCATCCGCCGGAAACCGCGGTTCGGCCAAACGGGTCAGATGCACCACCGCCGAATGCACCTTCGGGGCAGGGGTGAAGGCTTCGGGCGGCAGATGCATCACGATCTTTGCATCGCAGCGCCACTGCACCAACAGCGCCAGACGGCCATAATGTTCGGTGCGCGGCTTGGCGACGATGCGTTCGGCCACTTCTTTTTGGAACATCAAGGTCAGGCTTTCCCAGAACGGCGGCCAGACCTTGGGCGTCAACCAGCGGATCAACAGCTCGGTGCCGACGTTATAGGGCAGGTTGGCCACAATCCGCACCGGTGCCGTCAGATGCGACAGCACTTCGACTTCCATCGCGTCGCCGTTGATCACCTCTAGTTTGCCGGGATAGGCCGCGCCAATTTCGGCCAGCGCCGGAATGCAGCGCGGGTCTTTTTCCACCGCCAACACCCGCCGCGCGCCTTCAACCAGCAGCCCGCGCGTCAAGCCACCGGGGCCGGGGCCAACCTCCAGCACATCACACGCCGAAAGGTCGCCCGCCAGCCGCGCGATTTTCGCGGTCAGGTTCAGGTCCAGCAGAAAGTTCTGCCCCAACTGTTTTTTCGCCACCAGATCATGCGCCCGGATAACCTCGCGCAGGGGCGGCAAGCCATCAATCGTTGCCATAGGGTCTTCCTCTCGGCGTAAATTTCGTAGGGTAGACAACGGGTTCGCCATTGCTTTGCGAAGCGCGGTCTACAGGGCACCGCCCCGGTTAGCGGTGCCGTGCCGCCGCCATCTCGGCGGCCAGCTTCAACGCTGCAATCAGGCTGTCAGGCTTTGCGATGCCTTGGCCCGCAATGTCAAACGCGGTGCCATGATCGGGCGAGGTGCGCACAAACGGCAGACCCAGCGTCACATTCACCCCGCCATCAAAATCCAGCGTCTTGATCGGAATCAGCGCCTGATCATGATACATGCAGACCGCCACATCGTATCCGGCACGCGCGCGGGCGTGAAACATCGTGTCAGCCGAGGCGGGGCCGGTCACAGCCATGCCTTCGGCGCGCAGCTTTGCCACCACCGGGCTGATCAGATCAATTTCCTCGTGCCCCATGGCGCCGCCTTCGCCTGCGTGCGGGTTCAGCCCGGCCACCGCAAGGCGCGGCGCGGCAATGCCAAAATCGCGGCGCAACCCGGCTTCGGTGATGCGCAGGGTGTCTTCCAGCAAATCGGCGGTCAGCGCGCTTGGCACATCGCACAGCGGAATATGTATCGTCACCGGCACCACCCGCAACAGCGGGCTTGCCAGCATCATCACCACCCGATCAACGCCCGCCAGATGCGCCAAAAACTCGGTATGGCCGGGAAATGCAAAACCCGCGCCGTCTTTCAGCGCCTTTTTGTGAATAGGGGCGGTGCAAACGCCGCCCGCCTTGCCCGCCTGCACCAAAGCCACGGCGCGTTCGATCACTTCGATCACACCGCGCGCATTCGCCGCCGCAGGCTGCCCCGGTTGCGACCGGGTGGCAAAGCGGTGGCTTAGCACCGGCAGCACATCGCCGGGCACGGCGGCGGCTTGCATTGGGTCATGAATTTCCGCAATCGCCGTGCCTTTCGGCAAATGCCGCGGATCGCCGATCCAGAACAGCGGCAGGCTATCGCCCAAAGCGGCCCGCGCCGCCACGGCAAGCTCTGGCCCCACACCGGCCGGTTCGCCACATGTCAAAGCAATCGGCAGCGTCATGGCGTCTTGATGATCGCTTCAGAGCGCAGCTCTTCCAGATAAATCTCGGCCCGCGCCCCAAGTTGCTGGTTGGTCAGCTGCATCCGCACCTCGTCGCGGCTGGGCTGTTCGGTTTCCGGCGCGCCACGACGGCACAGCATCAGAAAGACCCGCCAGTTGCCACGCGTCAGCGCGACAGAGCTTTCGCCCGCGTCCAGCGTGGCCAGTGCCCCGGCAACATCCTTCGGCAGTTGCGCTTGCGGCACGGTTTTGCGGCTTAGCCGATCTGATGCCGAGCCTTTGGCAACGCCATAAAGATCGTTGCAGGTGTCAACTTTCGCCCGCACTGCGGCCGCTTCGCTGCCATCGGCCACCAGATATTCGGCGTAATCCACCACCACCGCAGAGGGTTCTGCGGTCATCTGCTGGCGTTGTTCCTGCATCTGATAGATGACAACCTTGTCATCCAGCACCACCGGCTCTGACACTTGCCCCGGCTGCAAGCTGCGCACTGCAGCCGCCGCGTTCGGCTTCAATTGCGACAAAAGCTGCCAGTCCAGCGCGCCGCCAGCACCTGCCGTCGGCCCCGCTGAATTCGCCCGCGCTGCCGCCGCGAAATCGCCGCCAAAGGTCAGATCTTGCTGCAACGCCCGCGCCTTTTTCAGCGCCGCTTCACGCCCTGTTCCAACCGCCGGGATCGAGATTTCGGCCAGCCGCACCTGCAGCGCCGCCATCGGTTTGAAATTGGCCAAAGCCCGGTCAATCTGCGCATCCGAAATCGCAATCGACGCGCCATATTTGCCGCGCACGATATCGCGCCACACCAAGCCTGCTTCAACAAAATCGCGGAAGGTTTCCGGCTGAATGCCTTCTTGCCCAACGATCTCAACGAACTTGTCGGCGGTCAAATTCGCGCGCCCGGCAAATTCTTCCATCCCGGCCTTGATCTGCTCGGGCGTTGCCTTCACGTCAAACTGCTTGGCCGCCCACATCCGCAAACGGTCATCAACCAGCGAGTCCATCGCCTGCTTTTCCAGATCACCCGGTTGCCGCAACAGCTGCAGAAAATGCAGCCGCTGCTCATATTCAAACTGGGTTATCACCGCGTCGTTCACGACCTTGATCGGCGAAAACGGCCCAGCCTCTGCTGCACCGCCAAGCCACCCCATCGCCATCAGCGCCATTACAACGCGAAATCCTGCCGGTTTAGACATCTTCACCTGCCGTCGTCCCATTCTGCCCAACCACTGCCCCTAGCGCCGACATTGTCGCGCAACACCGGGATCAGAGGCGCCGCCAAAGCCAAGAAGTTCAACCGAAAGGCCGAAATCCGTTGTCGGCTTCACACTAGTCGAGGACGTGAACCGACGCGAGAGAGAAAGATCAACCAACAGGCATTCATTGCGGAAGGTTAGGCCAACACCCGCCTTAGCGGCGCGATCCGCTTCGAAATCATAGCGGCTGGCAACGCGGCCAGTCCAGCCTTGGCTAAACTGATAGCTTGAGGCCACGGTTAATTCGGACGCCGGCGTTTCGCGATTTTCCCACTGGTCGGCCACGGTATGCACAAAGCCAACCGCCATCCCATAGCGATCACCGGTGTAGGCCGCCTGCAATTCTGCCTTGGCAAAGCTGAAATCATCGTCAAACAGCAGCCGGTTGGTCAGGCCGAAATTGGCGGTATCCAACTGCCAAACCGCCATCCAATCCGAAGTCGTCCCCGCCAGCCCCGAACCGGTGCTGAACTGGTCAATGTCGTCGGCGCGCAGCACCCGGCCCACAGTCACGCCCAGCGTCCACCCCGCAGGGTCGGCACGCAAATAACTGATGCCCAGATTGGCGCGATACCCGCCCTCTACTGCATCCGATCCGGGAAAGCGCGACAGGTCAAACAGATTGCCCTCGTCAAATTCCACCAAAGCCGAATCTTCGTTCGGAATCTCTTTGCCACTTTTCGACGCCATCACCAACTGCACCACCGGTTCGATCACATGCGACACACCGTTCGCCCCGGCCTTGACCCAAGGCCAGCGCAGCTCTGTTGCCAGCGCGCCATGCAGGCGAGTGTTGCTGCCGCTATACCGCGCATCTTGCCCGATCATGTAGAAATCGGCGGTGGTTTCGCCCAAGACCGAAGCCTCGATGCCATTTTGCAGCACAAAGCTGCGCCGCCAATCGGCGCGCAGGGAAATCCGCTGCATGTCGCGGCCATCGGCAATGCCATCGCCGTTCACATCCAGCACCGCCTCGTCCGACGGCCGCTGATGTGCGTGGGTTTGAAATTGCAGGCCGCCATTGCCGCCCAATGGCCCCAGCGTAAAGCGGCGTTGCCAGGTCAGGTCGGCCACCGTCGCGGGCAGGGTGGCGTTGTCTTCGCCTTCGCGGATCGAATGAAACCCGATCAACCGGGCCGAGATATATTCGTTGCGCCGCACCCGGCTGGCCTCAGCGCGGCTTTCCAGCCGGTCCACCTCGGGGTAGCCATAGTCTAGCAAATAGGCCGGGTCGCTGACCATTTCGCCGCGCAGATCCAAGGTGAAATCTTGCGGCAAGGCAAAGCGGCCGGTTGCCAAGACATAGCTGCGCGTCTTGCCGGGTCGCAAATTATCCTGCGAAACCGCACCCTTGATCTCAATATTGCCAAGCGCATAGGCCTGACGATAGCGCAGATCCAGGCTGCGGCTGCCATCGGTGGTGAAAAACGGCGTCAACGTCAGGTCGCGGTGATCGCCAATTTTAACAAAATACGGCAGCTTCAACCCAGTGCCAAAGTTGGAACTGGTGCGGATCGTCGGCATCAAGAACCCCGACGCGCGGTCCAAACTTGGGTCGGGCATCCGTAAGCGCGGAATATAAAACACCGGCACCCCGGCAAAGCGCAGCTGCGCTCGGTCAAAGTAAAGCTGCTGCGCCACTTCGTCATGCACAACGCGGTTGGCACGAATTTCCCACAGCGGCGTCGGGTTGCTGGCACAAACCTTGCACGACGATGCCACCACTTTGCTTAGCGACGTATAGCGGCCATCAACGCGCTGAATTTCCGCAGCCGCCAGTTGCAACTGCTGTTGCAGCACAATCCGCGCCGAGGTCAGCAGCCCTTCGGTCAGATCGGCGCGCATTTCCGCCTGCGACGCCAAAATCACGCTGCCCTTGCCATCGGTCAGCACAATCGGGCCGTCGATGATCAGCCGATCATGGCTTTGGTCATAGACAATGCCTGTCGCGGTCAGCGTCACACCTTGGAAGAACACCTCCACATGGCCGCGCGCGATCAGCGTATCGCTGCCGGTTATGCTTAGACTATCGGCAACCAAGGTGGCACGGTCTTGCGCCTGCGCCGGAAATATCGCGGGCAGGGCGGTGCCCATTAACAGGGCAATCAGGCAAAGCGTGCGCCGCATCAGCCATCCTCCAGATGCAACAACAGGCCAAGCGCCAGAAACGCGGCGGCAATCGGCGGGCTCCATGCCGCCAAAACCACCGGAATCTGGCCATTTTCGCCCAAGATCTGCGCAAAGCTGCGCAGGAAGAAAATCAAGAAACCACCGGCAAGCGCCAGCAGCACCATTTGGCCGGTTTTACCGGCGCGGGCGTGGCGCATGGTGAACCCTGCGGCAATCAACACCATCGCAGCCAGCAGCACCGGCAAGGCAAGCTCCATCTGGAACCAGACCTGATAGGCGCGGGCCGAAAACCCCGCCCGTTCCAGTTCCGCGATATGGCCGGGCAGGGCCCAGAACGCCACCGAAGACACTTCGCCAAACCCCTCGCGCAGCCGATCAATCGTCAGATCGGTCGGTATCCGCAGATCGGCACTGGCGTGGCTGGCGGTTTGTTCGGGGTTGGCATCGCCCAACGCCCAGCGTTTGGTGCCCGAAAGCAGCCATTCCCCGGCAGTCAGCCGCGCATCCGCCGCTTCGATCCGTTCAACCGGCGTGCCATCGGGGCCAAAGGTCAGGATCGACACATCGTGCAACACCGTGCCGTCGGCGCTGGTACGCGCGGCTTTGATCACCGATTGGCCCTTTGCGGTGCCTTGCCGCAGCCACAACCCTTCAGCCGAAATCGACAGCACCGCGCCGCCATCGCTGCCACGCAGCGCCTGCAACCG
>Ga0255096_1001119_pt1 | contig 11487 bp, 10 predicted proteins | sample Colum_Atlam_RepA_2_FD_188563 | JGI IMG/M metagenome (GOLD analysis project Ga0255096, IMG submission 188563) | Freshwater microbial communities from Columbia River, Oregon, United States - Colum_Atlam_RepA_8d | ecosystem: Environmental > Aquatic > Freshwater > River | place: USA: Oregon...
AGACAATCGCTGTGGGTAGTGCACCAGTTGCGCCCCATGGAGGAAAGTCCGGGCTCCATAGAGCAGGGTGCCAGGTAACACCTGGGAGGCGCGAGCCTACGGAAAGTGCAACAGAAAGATACCGCCTCTTGTCTGCCTGCGTGAAAACGCGCGCGATGAGCGGTAAGGGTGAAATGGTGCGGTAAGAGCGCACCGCATGGGTGGCAACATTCCATGGCTAGGCAAACCCCACTCGGAGCAAGGCCAAATAGGAACCCATCAGGTGCTGCTCGCACCGGGTTCGGGTAGGCTGCTTGAGGACTGCGGTGACGCAGCTCCCAGATGAATGATTGTCCACGACAGAACCCGGCTTATCGGCCGACTCACTTTTTACGAATGTGCGAAGTGTTGTTTGCAAGGCTGCTGCGCCGGTCTTGCAGAGTAACTTCGCACGCTGCGCGCTTTTCATGTGCCGACCAGGAAAGCTGTTTGACGTTTGCTTCTGGTCCTGCGTGCTCATGCTGTCCTCTTGTCGGGGTCACCCTCCAGTGCTTTTTGCTCCCAACTCTTAAGAGATTACTTTAAGTTTGTTTCATAGCTTTTTGTAATTGGCGGGTTTAGTTTTCGCCAAAATTTGTGAAGCTGCAGGTACAGCCGACACGAAATTTTCTTAATAAAAACAATGAAATACAGCTTGCGATACCGGAGGATGCTCGTCTATAGTGGCGTGAAGTGGCGTAGTTGTGGGTAATAAGTGGTTTTAGGTGTCAGCAGCGATACCTGCATCATTTGTTTGAACAAAAAATTTTGAAATCGCCATAAATCTTCACGGTGAAATCGGGCTTCTGCCGGGTTTTTGCCAGTTTTCCAGGGCTTAGTAGCCCGGGTATTGAGACGAGGGTTGGTGCAGTGTTGCTGACTGGGCAGCAAACAACGGCTTTGGATGCAAAGGGTCGCCTTGCGATCCCTGCTCGCTTCCGTGCCGTGCTCGATGAGAGTTGCCAAGGGCAGCTGGTCGTCACCGTCAACCATGACCGCGAATCCCTCCTTCTATATCCGCGCCACGAATACGAACAACGCGCGCAGATCATCAACAAGCTAAGTGATTTCGATCCCCTTGAGCGGCGCTTGAAGCTGCTCTTCATCGGCCATGCCTTCGATCTTGAGATGGACAACAGCGCCCGTGTGCTGGTGCCGCCGCGCTTGCGCGAAATTGTCGGTATCAGTCGTGATGTGGTGCTGGTGGGTCAGCATCACAAGCTGGAGCTGTGGGATGAGGGTGCGTGGAACCGCAAGCTTGATTCTCTATTCACGATCGGTGCGGAAGTGGGTGTGTCTGAGAAGCTGAAGAGCTTGGCGCTGTAGGCATTGCTGATGACGCAGCTGTACCAGCACCAAAGTGTACTGCTGCAAGAGGCGGTTGAAGCCTTTGTCGCCGATCCTGCGGGGCGTTATGTCGATGGCACCTTCGGTCGTGGTGGGCATAGTAGGTTGATCCTGCAGAAGCTTGCAGCGGAAGGGCGGTTGCTTGTGATGGACAAGGACCCGCAGGCGATTGCGGTAGCTAAGGAGTTGCAGGCAGAAGATGCGCGTGTGCTTGTGTGGCATGGCAGTTTCGCCGGGTTGCGTGAAGCGGTGGCTGCCCAAGGGTGGCCTGACGTCCAGGGAGTGTTGCTGGACCTCGGGGTGTCATCGCCGCAGCTGGACGATGCATCGCGCGGATTCAGCTTCGGCAAGGACGGTCCGCTCGATATGCGGATGGATACCACTAGTGGGCTGACTGCCTCCGAGTGGCTGCAGCAAGCGCCTGAGCAGGAAATCGCACGGGTGTTGTGGGAGTACGGCGAAGAAAAGTTTTCGCGGCGGATGGCAAGAGCCATCGTCGCCGCTAGAAGCAATGGCCCCCTTACCGGCACCTTGCAACTGGCAGAGATAGTGAAAGAGGCGAATCCAGCATGGGAGCGGCACAAACATCCGGCGACGCGCGCTTTCCAGGCGATTCGCATTTTCATCAATAATGAATTGCAGGATCTCGACGCGGTGCTGCCTGCGATGCTGGATGTGCTGGCGATTGGTGGGCGGATGGTCGTGATCAGCTTCCATTCGCTGGAAGACCGGCAGGTGAAGCGGTTCATCAGGCAGATGGAAAAGGGCGATGACTTCCCGCCCGGATTACCGGTGACCGTGGACATGATGAAGCCTCGCTTGCGCAGCATCGGCAAGCCTGTGATGAGTGGTGAGACGGAACTGGAAGGCAATGTCAGGGCGCGCAGCGCCGTGATGCGGGTAGCAGCAAAAACAGCATAGGGTGCAGCGCGTGTTGGAAAAGGCAGGTCAATGGTTGGAGGGTCAGCAGGCGCAGGTCCGTCAGGGCCACTGGGTGCTGTTCTTCGCGCTGCTGCTTGCCATTGTCGGGACTTCGCTTGGAGTTGTGATCACGACCTACAACGCAAGGCTTTTGCTGAATAGTTTGCAGGGATTGGTGCAGGAGCAGAATCATCTGCAAGTGGAATGGGGTCAGCTCTTGTTGGAGCAGAGCAGTCTGGTGGCCCAGGGACAGGTGGAAGAGATAGCAATCAGTCAGTTGGGCATGGAAGTGCCGTCAATGGACAAGGTCGTGGTGTTTACGGGTGACTAGATCTGTCAGAAGCAATCAGCAGCCCTTGTGGAGACTGATGTTCGTCTTCGCGGTGATTGCCGCGCTGCTGATCGTGATCGGTTGGAAGGTTGCTGACCTGCAGGTACTCAATAACGACGTGCTGCAGCAGCAAGGCGACGCCCGCACGCTGCGCAATGAGCAAATCATCGCCACGCGGGGCAACATAGTTGACCGCAATGGCGAGCCACTGGCACTCAGCACCCCGGTGCTGACGTTGTGGCTCAATCCAAAGGAAGTCTTGCAGAGTCCGGAACAGGGCGAACAACTCGACGAAGTATTCACCAGCCTTGAACTCGATGCGGCGCAGATGCGTCAGCGCATCCTCGAAAATGCCTCGCGTGAATTCATGTATGTGAAGCGCCGCATGCCGCCGGCAGAGGCGCAGGCAGTTCTTGATCGCAAGCTCAAAGGCATCTACGCCCAGGAAGAATACAAGCGCTTCTATCCAATGGGTGAGGCTGCTGTGCACCTTGTTGGGCTTACCAGCAACGAGGAGATCGGCCAGGAAGGGCTCGAGCTCGTCTATGAAGGCTGGCTCAAGGGTACGCCCGGCAATCGCCAGGTCATAAAGGACAGGATAGGTCGCCTCGTGCGGGACCTGGGAGTGACTGCCACTGCCGTGCCCGGTAACGATCTGGTGCTAAGCATCGATTCGCGCCTGCAGTATCTGGCCTACAAGGCCTTGAAGGAAAACGTTGCATTGCGTCATGCCAAGGCCGGTACCGCCACCGTGCTAGATGCTCGCACCGGTGAGGTGTTGGCAATGGTGAGCCAGCCATCATGGAATCCGAACAACCGTCAGAGTCGCAACCAGAGCGGGCTCGTCAATCGTGCGATGGTGGATCTGCTTGAGCCCGGCTCCACTGTGAAAACCTTTACGGTCACTGCTGCACTGGAAAGCGGCAAGTTCGACATCAATACAATCATTGATACCAGCCCAGGTCGCATTGTCGTAGACGGGCGCACCTTGAAGGACGCAGCAAATTACGGCCCTTCGACACTGGCCCGCATCATGGCCAAGTCCAGCAACGTTGGTGCCAGCAAGATAGGTCTGGAACTGGGACCTGATCCGATGCTTGATGTACTCAAGCGCGTGGGCTTCGGCGAAAAAATTGGCACCGGTTTTCCGGGTGAGACCACTGGCGTATTGCCGCATCCTGCTCGCTGGAGTCGCGGTGAAACTGCATCTCTTGCCTACGGTTATGGTTTCCAGGTAACACCACTGCAACTGGCACAAGCCTATCTTGTCTTTGCCAATCGCGGGATCCGCAAGCCCGTCTCGCTGCTCAAAGCGCCGGGGCCTGTTGATGGCTATCGCGTTGTCGACGCAAGTATCGCCCAGATGGTGGTCGATATGATGAAGGGAGTTGTCAGCAAGGAAATGGGGGGCACCGGCGTTGCCGCCAATATTCCTTCCTATCATGTGGCAGGCAAGAGTGGTACCACTTGGCTGTATGTGCCTGGCAAAGGCTATGACAACCACAACTACATCGCTCACTTCGCTGGCATGGCGCCAGTTGACAATCCACGTGTCGTCATCGTGGTGTCGATCCAGGAGCCACAAGGCAAGAATGTGGGCGGCGGTACGGTATCCGGTGCCATCTTCTCGCAGATCGCAGCGGGTGCCATGCGGATTCTCGACGTGCCGCCAGAGCTGCCGGAATCGGCAGTTGCACCAGTAGCGTCAGTGCCATTGCCGCTCCAGGCTGCGCCGCAAGTGCCGGAGTCGTCGCCAGATATTGAGGTGCCGTTCGATGATGATCCGGCCGGAGGTCTCCAGTGATGGTTCCGGTTGCTGCGACTCCGATACTACTTTCCACTGTATTACAGGGAATCTATCCCCTGCCGATGCGCGCAGACAGAACGCTGCTGGGTATCGCGCTGGATTCGCGTCGGGTACAGCAAGGCAGCTTGTTCATGGCCTGCAAAGGGCGCAGCCATGATGGTCGGCAATACATCGATAGGGCGATAGCCGCCGGTGCCGCTGCCATCTTGGTGGAGGCCGATGAAGTCGACTGGTGCTGCGAGCAGGAGCGTAATGGTGTGCCGCTGTTGCCAGTGTTGAATTTACACGGGCAAATGGCTGAATTGGCTTCGCGTTTCTACGGTGAGCCCGGCAAAAAGATGCACCTGGTCGGTGTGACCGGCACCAATGGCAAAACCAGTACAAGCCAGTTGCTGGCGAACGGGTTCACTGCACTCGGCTACCGCTGCGGCGTAATCGGCACGCTCGGGCATGGCATGGCGGGCGAAGATCTGCGTCACGACATCAGCGGCCCGATCACCACGCCCGATGCCGTGATGCTGCAACAGATATTCGCCGGATTGCATGCGCAGCAGGCCGAAAGCCTGGTGATGGAAGTATCCTCTCATGCACTCGACCAGAGTCGTGTGATTGTCGATGATTTTGCGATCGGGGTATTCACCAACCTGACACGTGATCATCTTGATTATCACCATACTTTAGAAGCCTATGGCGAGTCCAAGCGGATGCTGTTCAGAGGCCGGGGCCTTCAGTTGGCGGTACTTAACGCTGACGACGACTACGCCGCTGCCACTGCTCGTGTGGTGCAGCCTGATGTGCGCTGTTTCACTTTTGGTCTGCACAACAAGGCAGCTGACGTCTTTGCCGAGCGACTCAGCTTCACTGCAGCCGGACTCCATTTGAAGGTGCGCACTCCCTGGGGTGTTCACACACTAACGAGTTCGCTGCTTGGCTCTTTCAACGCCAGCAACCTGTTGGCTGTGCTGGCAACGCTACTGGCTGCGACTTCGCTCGATGAGAGTTTTGATGCAGCGGCGGTTGTCAGTGTGGTTGCAAAACTCGCGCCGGTGGTCGGACGCATGCAATTGGTGGGTGGATATCCGGTGACCGCAGTTATCGATTATGCCCATACGCCGGATGCTCTCGAAAAAGCGCTACAGGCCGTGCGTGAACACTGCACCGGCAGAGTCTGGTGCGTATTTGGATGCGGCGGCAATCGTGATCGAGGCAAGCGGCCGCACATGGCAGTAATCGCCGAACAGTTTGCCGACAGGCTGGTGCTTACAGACGACAATCCGCGCGACGAAGATCCTTTGCACATTCTGGCAGAGATGACAGCCGGCCTCCGTGATCCTGATTCGGCGTTGGTATATCCGGGGCGCGCAGAAGCTATTACAACAGCGTTGATGCAGGCAACAGCGGGTGACGTCGTGCTTATCGCCGGAAAAGGGCATGAGAATTACCAGGAGATCGCTGGGCGCATGCAGCCATTCAGTGATGTCGATTGCGCACAGCAAGTACTGGCTATGAGATTCGGCAGCAGCGTGGTGCGCGCATGATCACGCCCCTTAGGCTTTCACAGGTGCAGACTGTTACCGGTGGCACTCTGACTGTTGCAGATGCGGTTTTTGCATCTGTAAGTACGGATACGCGTACTGTTCAGCCCGGCGATCTTTTTGTTGCCCTCAAGGGGCCCAACTTCAACGGCAACGCTTTTCTCGCTGTTGCTGCTGAGAAAAAGGCGGCAGCAGCGCTTGTGAGCGAAGCAGTAACGGGTCTGCTGCCGACGTTGCAAGTAGCGGATACCCGCATTGCACTAGGCCAGCTCGCTCGTCATAACCGCCGGCTTTCCTCTGCCCGCGTTATCGCACTGACCGGTAGCCAGGGCAAAACCACCGTAAAGGAAATGACGGCCGCAATACTGCGCGAAGCCGGTACTGTGCTGAGTACTCAAGGAAATCTGAACAATGACTATGGCGTTCCATTGACGCTGCTGCGCCTTGAAGCGACGCATCAGTTTGCCGTGATTGAAATGGGAGCCAACGCCGGTGGTGAGATTGCCTATACCACCGCGCTGGCTGAGCCAGATATTGCGCATATCACTTGTGTGGCGCCAACCCATGTCGAAGGCTTTGGATCGTTGCAGGGCGTTGCGTGCGCGAAGGCTGAAATATGGCAGGGCCTCGGTGATGGTGGTATCGCCGTGCTGAATCTGGACGACGCCAATGTCATGGAGCATTACGTTCCGCGGACAGGTGTGAAAGTGGTAACGATCAGCGCAAATGGCAAGACTTGGGCTGACTACAGGCTGGCTGCCGTGATTGATCGCGGGTTGGCCGGGAGTGAGTTCGAGTTGCAGTCACCACAGGGGGCGGTGAAATTGCGGTTGGAGTTACCAGGATTGCACAACGCCGCAAATGCGCTGGCGGCCGCGGTTATCGCAGTTGAAGCTGGAGCCACGCTGTCGCAGGTACGCAGCGGGCTTGGCAATATGCACAGTGTCAAGGGACGCTTGGTCGTGCGTCGCGGCAAAAATGGTGCCGTGATTCTTGACGACACCTATAACGCCAGCCCTGCCTCATTCAAAGCTGCAATTGATGTCCTGGCGACCCAACAGGGACTTCGAATTGTGGTTGGCGGAGATATGGGAGAGCTCGGTTCACTGGAAGAGGTTGGCCACCAGGAAGTCGGCGTCTATGCAAAGGCGAAGGGTATTGAGCGGTTCTACGCTACAGGCAACCTGATGAAGAAGGCGCTCGCGGCATTTGGTACCGATGCCGTTCATGCCACTGATTGCGTGGTATTGGCCGCGCTGCTGCAGCCATTGCTGGATGCCAATGTCAGTGTGTTGGTGAAGGGATCGCGCAGTGCAGGCATGGAGCGTGTTGTGCAACTGCTGATCGATAAAGGGGATTGAGCGCATGCTGCTGTGGCTTGCCAACCATTTTGCGCAGTACAACCCAGACTTCTCTGTGTTCCAGTATCTCACCGTGCGCGCAATCCTGGGCGTACTGACGTCGCTCACGCTGTCTCTGTTGATCGGGCCGATCGTGATCCGTCGTCTCACCAATCACAAGATCGGACAGGTTGTGCGCAAGGACGGTCCGCAATCGCATCTTGGGAAGGCGGGCACCCCAACGATGGGTGGTGCGCTGATTCTTGTATGCATCCTGTTCAGCTGTTTGTTGTGGTCGGACCTGAACAACCACTTTGTCTGGGTGGTAATGCTGGTCACTCTCAGCTTCGGAGTAATCGGCTGGGTTGATGACTACCGCAAGGTATTTGAACGTGATCCGAAAGGCCTGCCTGCGAAATGGAAGTACTTTTGGCAGAGTGTGTTCGGTGCCATTGCGGTGATCTATCTCTACAGCAAGGCTGTTTCTCCCGCTGAGACACAACTTTTCGTGCCGTTCTTCAAGAATGTGGCGTGGAACATGGGTGTGCTCTATTTGTTCTTCTCGTACTTCATCGTCGTCGGATTCAGCAACGCCGTAAATCTGACTGATGGCCTTGATGGTCTTGCTATCCTGCCGAGCGTGATGGTGGCGTCGGCGCTGGGCGTGATTGCATACCTTACCGGCAACAGCGAATTCTCGGCCTATTTGAATATTCCCTATATTCCCGGCACCGGCGAACTGGTGGTTTTCTGCAGTGCACTCGCCGGCGCTGGTCTTGGGTTCCTGTGGTTCAACACGTATCCGGCTCAGATATTCATGGGCGATGTCGGCGCCCTCGCACTGGGTGCTGCGCTCGGCGTTGTGGCGGTGATTATTCGCCATGAGATCGTGCTGGTGATCATGGGCGGCGTATTCGTGATGGAGACCGTGTCGGTGATGCTTCAGGTTGCGTCGTTCAAACTCACGGGCAAGCGCATATTCCGCATGGCGCCGATCCATCACCATTTTGAACTGAAGGGATGGCCGGAGCCGCGTGTAATCGTGCGATTCTGGATCATTACGATCATCCTGGTGTTGATCGGACTTGCGACACTGAAATTCAGGTAACGGATACAGATGCAACTGGCAACAGGTACAACGCATATCGTCGTCGGTCTCGGAAAGACCGGCGTATCGTGCGCGCGTTGGTTACAAAAGCAGGGCGTGCGCTTTGCTGCCGTTGATACCCGTACAACACCGCCTGGGATAGACAGGTTCATCTCTGAGTTTCCTGGAGTGCAGGTCGAGTGTGGCGACTTGCAGGCGAATACCCTGCAGCAGGCTGCAACTCTGGTGATGAGTCCGGGAGTTGATCCAAGGGTGCCGCCCGTACGCCGCGCCATAGCCAATGGCGTCAAGCTCAGCGGGGATGTCGATCTGTTCGCAAGGGCAGTGAAAGCGCCGGTCGTTGCCATCACCGGCTCCAATGCAAAAAGTACCGTTACCACGCTAGTTGGGGAGATGGCGAAAGCGGCAGGCGTGAAGACGGCCGTGTGCGGCAATATCGGTACGCCGGTACTCGACATGCTGGATCATGATCAGCACGACCTTTACGTCTTGGAGCTGTCGAGCTTCCAGCTCGAAACCACTCACAAACTCAACGCAAAAGTAGCGACAGTTCTCAACATCAGCCCGGATCATCTCGATCGCTACGATTCGATGCAGGCTTATCATGCGGCGAAGCACCGTATCTTCCAGGGCTGCGAACAGATCGTCGTCAACCGCGATGATGCACTGAGCCGGCCACTGGTGGCTGCAGGCATGAAGATCACGAGCTTCGGTCTCGCCAGCGATGACAGCAACGAGTATGCGGTGCTGCAGCGCAACGGCGAACGCTGGTTGGGTTTCAATCGCGAGCCGCTGATGCCGGTGCATGAAATGAAAATGCCCGGTGCCCATAATGTAGCGAATGCGCTGGCTTCGCTGGCGTTGGGGCGTGCGGCCGGACTCGAATTTGCTCCGATGCTGGCTGCCCTTCGCTCCTTTGCCGGGCTGCCTCACCGCTGTCAGTGGGTAGCCACAATCAATGATGTGTCGTGGTACAACGATTCCAAAGGTACCAATGTCGGTGCGAGTGTGGCGGCCATTCTCGGTCTCGGACAGAGCGGCAGGATCGTGCTCTTGGCGGGTGGTGTTGGCAAGGGCGCCGAGTTCAGTGCGCTGGCCCCGGTGATGCGCAGGTTCGGCAGTCGCGCCATTCTGTTCGGTGAAGACGCCGGCAAGATTGCAGCAGCGCTCAATGGAGTTGTGCCGATCGATCTTGTTGATACCCTTGAAGCGGCTGTACATACCGCACAGGCTAAGGCAGTTGTCGGCGAACTGGTGCTGTTATCGCCGGCTTGTGCAAGTTTCGACATGTTCGACAACTACGAACATCGTGGCCGCGTGTTCACCCAACTGGTGGAGGCGATGGCATGACGACGTTGACAATGCCGCACACACTAAGTACCCGCCAGTACTATGGCGATCCGGCGCTCATCATAATGGCATCGCTGTTGGTGACATTCGGTTTGGTGATGATGACGTCGGCTTCAATCGAAATCGCCAGCCGCTCCTATGGCGATCCGTTCTTCTTCTTCAAGCGCCAGCTGATATTCATGGTGATGGGACTGGTGTTGGGCGCTGGCATCATCATGAATCCGATGCGACTTTGGTACCGCAGCAGCGTCTTACTGTTGTTTATTGCCTATCTGGTACTGGTGCTGGTGCTGATCCCTGGTATTGGTCGCGAAGTGAATGGCTCACGCCGCTGGGTCCAGTTGCCCGGTTTTGGTTTGCAGGCATCGGAAATAGCGAAGCTGTTTGTCATCACCTTCACTGCATGGTTCCTCAGCCGCCATCGCGAACTGGTCCGCGGGTCGTTGCGTGGCCTGCTGTATCCGGCGACGTTGCTGTCCCCCGTGGTAGGGTTGCTGCTGCTAGAACCGGACTTTGGTGCCACGGTAGTGCTGTGTCTGGCCGTAATGGGAATGTTGTTTCTCGGTGGGATCAATCTTTTCTACATGATTCTTGCCGCCTGCATTCTGGGTGGTGGAGGCTGGTTGACCATCGTAACGTCTGAATACCGCCTAATGCGCCTGACCACATTCCTGCAAATGCTGCAGAATCCGTTCAGCGAGGATGTAGTGTTCGGCTCGGGTTATCAGTTGGCGCAAGCGTTGATTGGCTTTGGTCGCGGCGAGTGGGGTGGTGTGGGGCTCGGCAACAGCATACAGAAGATGTACTTCCTGCCGGAGGCTCATACCGATTTCGTGCTAGCGATCATTGCAGAGGAACTCGGTCTGGTCAGCGTGGTATTGCTGTTGCTTTTGTTCTTCGCTTTCATCGCGCGCGCGCTGGTATTGGCGCGGCGCAACGAAGAAAGCGGCCGACTTTTCGCCGCCTATCTAGGCTATGGCATAAGCCTGCTATTCCTTGGGCAGTTGGTCATCAATGCGGCGGTCAATGTAGGTTTGATGCCGACCAAAGGGCTCACGCTGCCATTCCTAAGCTATGGCGGTTCCAGCTTGATCATGAGCATTGCGATGGTGGCGGTGCTGCTGCGAATTGATATTGAACATCATCTCTATACCACCCAGCCGCGTGCGCTGCAGCCCAATCCCTCAGAGGTGCCGCGATGAGTGCGCTGGCGCCGCGCGTATTGATAATGGCCGGTGGTACTGGAGGCCACGTCTTCCCGGCGTTGACAATTGCGCAGGAATTGCTGGCGCGCGGTTCGCAGGTGGAATGGTTGGGTACACGTGCAGGGATAGAGGCGCGTGTGATTGCCAATACGACAATCCCACTGCATTTCATCAGCGTTGCCGGACTGCGTGGCAAGAGTCTGCTGCGCAAACTGCTGGCACCGTTCACGCTGGTGCTCGCAGTAATCCAGGCGATACAGCTGATACGCCGCTACGATCCTGCTTGTGTACTTGGTATGGGGGGGTATGTCACCGGACCAGGTGGAATTGCTGCACGTCTGTTGGGCAAGACACTGCTCATACATGAGCAGAATGCCGTAGCAGGTATGGCGAACGCGTGGCTGTTCCCGCTGGCAAGGGTTGCCATGGAGGGTTTCGCTGGTGCATTTGCGCGCAAGCTGGGTGCGCGCACAGGCAACAAAGTTGTTGTAGTTGGCAATCCCGTGCGCGCCGACATCCTTGCGG
>Ga0255096_1001124_pt1 | contig 11466 bp, 10 predicted proteins | sample Colum_Atlam_RepA_2_FD_188563 | JGI IMG/M metagenome (GOLD analysis project Ga0255096, IMG submission 188563) | Freshwater microbial communities from Columbia River, Oregon, United States - Colum_Atlam_RepA_8d | ecosystem: Environmental > Aquatic > Freshwater > River | place: USA: Oregon...
TCGCCGATTTGTATTACACCGGCATCTCGGTGGGTTGGAACTGGGGCTACCAGGAGACTCCGTGCCGCGCCAACGTCATCGAATACAATCGGGTCGAACGGGTGGGGCAGGGGCGCCTCAGCGACATGGGCGGCTTCTACACCCTCGGGCCTCAGCCGGGTACGATCATCCGCAACAACCTCTTCCAGGACATCCAGAGCTACCGCTACGGCGGTTGGGCTCTCTACACCGATGAGGGCAGCACGGGCATTGTCGTTGAAAACAATGTCGCCACCCGCTGCACCGATGCCGGGTTCCACCAGCATTACGGACGCGACAATGTCATCCGCAACAACTTGCTGGCCTGGAACACCAACCACTCGGTCATGCGCACTCGGGCCGAGCCGCACCGGTCCTTCTGGTTCACGAACAATGTGATCATCACCCAATCAGGAACCCTGCTCGGGAGCGATTGGAGCGGCGGCACGAACCAATTCACGAGCGACGGCAATGTGTGGTTCGACCGTCGGCAAGGCACCAACGTCGCGGCCTACCGATTTGCGGGGCAGACGTGGGACCAGTGGCGCGAGCGAGGGCAGGAGTCCTTGTCGCAAATCGCCGACCCGCTGCTGGTGGATGAGGCGCACCCCGAGAAGGGGCTTCGAAAGCAGTCGCCGGCCTACGTGGTGGGATTCCGACCCATCGACCTGAGCACGGTGGGCCCTCGACCCCGGGAGCCACGTCGGGCGGGGCTTCATGCTCCGTGATCCGGGTTGGAGAACCGAAGGGCATCTCCATAGCCGGAATCGGGCTCGGGCTTCTGAAGGGAAATCGGACCGGGGGGCCGCGGTGGGATCAGATCATGGCGGCTGCCCATTCGCTCAGGTCGATCACGACCGAGAGGGCTCCCGTTCGGAAAGCCTCTTTCACGGCTCGATCCATCAACTCTCTGGGTGTTTTTTGGCCCAGAAGACCGAGGGTCTCGGACATCCGCTGTTGCAGTTTGCGCAGGGGGCGAATGAATGGGGCGCCCGAAAGGCAATGCTGGAGCCAGGTATGGCCTGCGATGATCCCCCGGATGTGGTCGGCATTGCCCTGAAGAGATGGGGGTTCTCCGGCGGGATGGTCGGCTTTTCGGAGCACTGCGGTGACGTTGCCTCCATCGGCCGAGGTGAAGGTCCGAACCACCTCGAACCCGGCCCGCCGGCCCAGGGCCGCCAAGGTGGCGTCGTTGAAGTTGTAAAGATGAGCCCGATGGAATCGGTGCGAGGGCGCCTGGCAGACCGCCTCCACATTGGGCACCTCGATCCACAACAGTCCGCCAGAGCGGAGCCACCGGTGGATCAGGTGCATGGCTTCGAAGGGTTTGTCCAGATGCTCCATCACGTGGAAGAGCGTCACAGCCGCGAGCGTGCCGTCCGGGATCTCTGCCTCCTGCCAACAACCCGACTCCACCGGGGCTTCCAGCCGTTCGCGGGCGAATCGGGCGTAGCCCTCGTTGGGCTCGATGCCGCGGGCTTCGAATCCCAGTTTCCGGAGCACATAAACCACCTCCCCGCCGCCCGCTCCCAAATCCAGGACGGATTGGCCGCGGACCAGTTCACCGCGCAGTTGCCGACACCGCTCGACGGCGACCCGGGCCGCCCGAAGGGTATGCCGGGGCTTGGGTTCCAGAGTTCCCTTGTAATCTTGGCGGTATTGCTCGCGGTAGTAGGCCGCCAAGGCCTCAGCGCTGGGGCGAGGGTCGTTCCAGACCAGCCCGCATCGGGGGCACATCACCACCTGCAGTGGCGAGGCATCCCGGTCGTGAGTGGCTACGATTTCCACGTTCTGATTTTCACACAGCTCGCACGGAACTGTCGCAATCGGCTGATCTTGCACCATGGGGGAGGCAACCTGACCTGAACTCATCGACTGTCAAAGCACGGAGGAACCTCGATGTCTTCGCGGACTGGCCCGGGGGACAGGCTCGACAGGGACAGGCTCGACAGGGACAGGCTCGACAGGGACAGGCTCGACAGGGACAGGCTCGACAGGGACAGGCTCGACAGGGACAGGCTCGATAGGGACAGGCTCGACAGGGACAGGCTCGATAGGGACAGGCTCGATAGGGACAGGCTTGCCGGTTTGAATCGGCGCCGGTTCTCCCACACTCTTCGCGTCGATGGAGGGCTTCAAATACCGGCACCGGGTCACCTATGGCGATTGCACGGTGGGCAACCACGTCTATTACGGCCGATACCTCGAACTCCTTGAAGCGGCCCGTGGCGAGTGGTTCCGCTCGATGGGCAAATCCTTCGATGAGTGGCACCACGGCCAGGGGTTGATCTTCCCTGTCCTCGAAGTTCAACTGAAATACCGGAGCCCTGCCCGGTATGACGAGGTGCTGACAATCGAAGTGTGGGTGCTCGAGGCGCGGGGCGTGCGTTTGAACGTGGGCTACCGAGTCGTAGGTTCGGAAGGGCAGGTGCGCGCAGAGGGGTACACCCATCATGTGTGCACCAATCTCGAGGACAAACCGCGTCGGCTGCCCGCGGAATTGCTCTCAGCACTCGGAATCCCGGCGGCAGGCCATCGCAACTCGGAGCCGTGAACCGAACGCCGAGCGGGTGGGCTCAGTTGACCGACTTCGCCAGCGTCTCCTCGAAATCCACCAACTCCTGGATTTGGATGAGGAACCAGCGGTCGATCTTGGTGAGGTGAAACACCTCTTCGATGCTGAATCCGGCGCGGAACGCGTGGCGGATGAAGAAGATGCGCTCGGCGTTCGGGGCGCTGAGTTTCCGCGAGATCAGGTCCTTGGGCAGCACCTCGCGGTCGCCGTAGCTGTGGGTGCCGACGCGCCAGGGCTTGCCGTCGCCGCCGATGCCGCTGCGACCGATCTCCAGCGAGCGCAGACACTTCTGGAGGGATTCCTTGAAGGTGCGTCCGATGGCCATGGCCTCGCCGACGCTCTTCATTTGCGTGGTCAGCGTCGGATCGGCCTGCGGGAACTTCTCGAAGGCGAAGCGGGGGATCTTGGTCACCACGTAGTCGATGGTCGGCTCGAAGCTGGCCGGGGTCTCGCGGGTGATGTCGTTGCGGATCTCGTCGAGCAAGTAGCCCACCGCCAGTTTGGCGGCGATCTTCGCGATGGGGAACCCGGTGGCCTTGGACGCCAGGGCCGAGCTGCGGCTGACCCGGGGGTTCATCTCGATGATGACGATGCGCCCGGTGTCGGGATGCACGCCAAACTGGATGTTCGAGCCGCCCGTCTCGACACCCACGGCGCGGATCACCGCGAAGCTCTGGTCGCGGAGCATCTGGTACTCCTTGTCGGTGAGCGTCTGGATCGGGGCCACCGTGATGGAGTCACCGGTGTGCACCCCCATCGGGTCGAAGTTCTCGATGGAGCAGATGATGACGCAGTTGTCGGCGCGGTCGCGCATGACCTCCATCTCGTACTCCTTCCAGCCCAGGAGCGATTCCTCCACCAGGATTTCGCTGACCGGCGACAGGTCGAGCCCGCGCTTGGCGATCTCCTCGAACTCTTCGCGGTTGTAGCCAATGCCGCCGCCGGTGCCGCCGAGGGTATAAGCCGGCCGGATGATCAGCGGGTATCGGCCGATCTTGGCGGCGATGGCGCGTGCCTCGTCCAGCGTGTGGGCCGTGCCGCTGATGGGCACGTCCAGACCGATGGAGAGCATCAGGTCCTTGAAGATCTGGCGGTCTTCGCCCTTCTCGATGGCCTCGGCCTTGGCGCCGATCATTTCCACACCCAGTCGCTCGAGCGTACCGGAGCGGTGCAGCTTCATGGCCGTATTCAGCGCTGTCTGGCCGCCGAGCGTCGGCAACAAGACCAGCTTGCCGGTGGCTCCCAACCGCTTCATTTCGGCCTGCTCACGAACGATGATCTTCTCCACCGCCTCCGGGGTGACCGGCTCGATGTAGGTCCGATCCGCGAACTCCGGATCGGTCATGATGGTGGCCGGGTTGGAGTTCACCAGGATCACACGGTAACCCTCTTCCCGCAGGGCTTTGCAGGCCTGGGTTCCGGAATAATCGAATTCACAGGCCTGTCCGATGATGATCGGACCCGCGCCTATGATGAGGACAGAGTGGATGTCGGTGCGCTTCGGCATGGTCAGAAAAGCTGGCGGATGAAACACGGTCCTTGCCCGGCGGGCGACGGAAATCTGATGACGTTTGGGGACAGGCTCGGAAGCCCCCTCGACGCGGAGTTCTTCGGCCCAGTGAGTGGCGGACCCACACCTCTGCTACAGGCCGCAGTCCTGGAGCATGGCTTGAATCGCTTCCGGGCTGGATTCCAATTTTGAGGAACCTTGGAGCAGGTCTGCCGTGTCCACCCCGTACCAGTGGCGTTTTTCCGGATCGCACAGCCCGGCCACGTTGATGGGTTCTATGATTGCTGCCACCCGGGCGATCCAAGCGTCCTCGGGTGCTCGGCCGGCGTCGGTCAGGAGCGCGCGCAGGGCAGGTGCGATGCGGGGGTGGGCCCGCAGGAGGAATCCTGGGGCCAGTTCGGGTCGACCCAATCGCAGCGCCGTTTCGGAAAAGCTGGCGCTTGCGAAATAAAGCATGGTCAGGGCTTCGAATGCATCGGGCTTGCCGAGCACTCGATAGGCGCCGCTGATGAGTCGCGCGGTGGCGTCGAGGTCAGCCAGCGTCTCGGTTTCATAAGCGGCGAGGGCGGTTTCTGTGCAGCCGTTTTCCAAAGCCCGAGCCAGTCGATCAATCCCCAGGAGCGAAAGCAAAAAGCCGGTGGAAAAGAGCGGATCCACGAACCCAGCTGCCATGGGTAATTGTGCCCATCGAGGTCCGACGCAGCGGGAGCTTCGGAACGCCAGAGGTTCGGCGCATACCCAGGGACGGATGGGTTGGGCGGAGGCGAACTGTTTTCCGATGGAAGGAAAGCGATTCAGAAAACGGCTCCAAGTTTGAGCCGGATCGAAGACAGAGGCCGCGGACGGGGTAGAAACTTCCGCAAAACCCGCGCTGGTGATGCCGTTGTTGAAGCGCAGCACCCACATCCAGCCGCCATCGAAAGTGTGGTGCAGGGCGGCATCATCCGGAGGGAAGGGCGCATCGTTGAAGACCAGGTTGCCCTGGGCCCATGAGCCGACTCCGGTGAAATGCGAAAACAGAGCCCGGGTCCGGGGGAAGTCTTCGAACTGGGTCTCGGGCAGACCGAGCGCCTGATGCAAGTAGCCACGAGGGCCGCTGGCATCGACCAAGAAACGGGCGCGCGCCCGGAAAGGGGTTCCGTGACGTGTCCCCGCCATTTGAATGCCATCGGCCTCGATATCGCAGGCAGTGAGTGTGGTTTCGTCGTGGTACTCCACGCCGAGCTGGATGGCTTCCTTGACCAGAAAGGCATCGAAATCGGGTCGAAACCAATGGGTGTCGGCTACGAAATCGTTGGGGCTGGCCGCCACGAGCAGTTGATCGGAACGGTCGTTGCGGGCCTCCCAAGTTTTTCCGGCCGAATGATGGAAGTAGCTGAACCCGCGCTTGAGACCGCAGCCAATGTGCGGGTGTGAGGCTTGCCAGGTGCCCCACTGGGATAGCGGGCGCAGGCGAGGCAAGTCGTAGCGGTCGGCCAGAATCTCCAGCCACAAATTGGCCAAGGGCGTGGATGATTCGCCGATGGCGAAGCGCGGGTGGCGTCCGCGTTCAATCATCAGCACCGAGCGACCGAGGCGTCGGGCGATCATGGCCAGCAACGTTCCGGCAAATCCGGAACCGACGATGGCGAGGTCGAAGTCGGCGGACACGGCTCGGAGGTTACGGGTTGGTGATCCGGTGACCAGTCTGGAAGCTTTGGAGATTTGCGGATTCCTGAAACGCCATTACCGACTCTAAACCTTTTACCCACCACTCCACTCTCGACGTTCGGCGGGGTGCGGGTACGGTTAGCCCGTCATGTTCAACGACGCCCCGTCGGGGCCTGCCGCCCCCGCCGCATCCAAGAAAGTGAACCTCCGCAGGCCGGACGTCATGCAGGCAGTCTCGGCGCAGGTGGTGACTCACTACCGCAGCGAGTTGGTGGAACGCCTCCGTGCCAATGGCGGCACGTTTTCCTACGGCGGACTCACCATTCGTTTGGCCAAGGAATTCGGCTTTTGCTACGGCGTTGAACGGGCCATTGATTTGGCTTATGCGGCGCGCAAGGTTTTCCCCGAACCGACCCGCATTTTCCTGTTGGGTGAAATCATCCACAACCCCGAGGTGAATGATCAGATCCGGGGAATGGGCATTGTGAGCATCTCGCCCAAGCCCAGTGATCTGGAACTGGCCGGCCTCAAGCTCAATGCCGATGACGTGGTCATCATCCCGGCTTTCGGTACCGAGGTCTCCACCCGCCAGCGCATCGAGAGTTTCGGTTGCCAGACGGTGGACACGACTTGCGGCGACGTGATGTCGGTCTGGAAGCGGGTGCGCCAGTACAGCAAGGAGTCGGTGACCAGTATCATTCATGGCAAGGCCAAGCATGAGGAAACCAAGGCGACCACCTCGCAGGCCACCGCCTACGGGACGGGGCATTATCTGGTGGTCTTCGACCTGGCCGAGACCGATTACGTCTGCGACTACATCCTCAAAGGGGGCGACCGGAACGAGTTTCTCGAACGATTCAAAGGGGCTCACTCTCCCGGATTCGACCCGGACTTGCATTTGGTGGCCGTGGGCGTGGCCAATCAGACGACCATGTTGCGCGGTGAGACTGAGGAAGTTCAGAAGCGCTTCCAGCGGGCCATGCAACAGAAGCACGGTTCTGAAAAGGTGGCTGAGCATTTCCGGTTCTTCGACACCATTTGCGGTGCGACTCAAGACCGTCAGGATGCTCTGGAGAAAATGCTCCGCGAGCCCATCGATCTTCTGATCGTCGTCGGGGGCTACAATTCCTCGAACACCTCCCATTTGGCAGAGATGGGCGAGAAGGTGCTGCCGACCTACTTCATCAAGAACGCGGCCATGATGCAGTCGCCGGCCCTCATCCGTCATTGGAATCAGCACATCACCGCTGAGGTGACCACCGCCGATTGGTACCGGTCTGAAGGGACTCTGACGGTCGGAATCACCGCCGGTGCGAGCTGCCCGAACAACCTGATCGAGGACACCATCAAGCGTCTGTTCGACTTCCGTGGTGTCAACATCCGGGAAGTCCTCCAACCGCAAGGTGTGCAGCGATGAGAGGGTCTGATTTCAGGTTTTCGTCGATTTATTGCGGAATTCTGGACTTTCGGCTTGCCCGGATGGCTAGAGCTTCCTATAGCGACCTAAGTCTCCTGAAGCAGCGAGTTGGTTTGATCGTACGCATGATGCATTTTCAACCGGAGGCGGCACTTTGAGCCGCCCGTTTTCACGCCCTCAACCGGGTCAGCCGCAGCACCGGATCAACGGAAAGATCCGAGCACGCGAGGTTCGCGTCATCGGCATCGACGGGCAGCAGGTGGGGATCATGGATCTGGCAGCCGCCATCAACCTGGCCCGACAAAGTGCCGTCGACTTGGTGGAAATTGCCGCGACGGCGGTTCCGCCGGTTTGCCGCATCGTCGACTACGGCAAGTTCAAATACGAACTCTCCAAGAAGGAGCGCGACAGCAAGAAGCACCAGGCGGTGAATCTGGTGAAGGAGGTTCAGCTCTCTCCCCGTATCGATCCGCATGATCTGGGCATCAAGAAGGAGCACACCATTGGCTTCTTGTGTGAGGACATGAAGGTGAAGGCAACCTTGCGTTTCCGTGGGCGCGAAATGGCCCATACGGAAGTCGGCAAGGAAGTCATGAACAAGTTCCTGGAGCAGTTGGCTCCGTGGGGACATCCGGATTTTCCGCCCAAGCTGGTGGGCAAGGCGATCAATGTGATGATCAGCCCCCTGCCGAAGAACAAGCGCGCCAAGAACCCGAAGGAAACCAAGGAAGAGGAGGCTCCTGCAACGCCGAAGGCCCCTTCCAAGGCTTCCTCCAAGGCAGAATCCAACGGCAAGCCGGAACCGGTTCGCGTGGCGACCGATGCGGCCTCGCAGTCGGCATCCTTCGGACAGAACCCGTTCTCCGGGTTGTCGGTGCCCACGGAGGGTTGAGTTTTTCCGGGGCAGGGCGGCTTCAGCGTCGTCCTGTCACCGGTTGGCAGAATTCAGAGGTTGATCACCATGGGCCGTCTGCGAGCCATCGCTGCCATGTCGGAGAACCGGGTCATTGGCGACTCTGGCAAGATTCCTTGGCACCTTCCGGCCGATTTTCGTTGGTTTCGTCAGGTGACGCTCGGCGGGATCTTGGTCATGGGTCGTAAGACCTTTGACTCCATCGGCAAGCCCTTGCCCGGACGGCAGACCATTGTGCTTTCCCGCAGTGGCGCAACCATCCCAGGAGTGCGCACGGTTGCCGAATTAGAACCGTTGTTGGAAGAGCTTCAGAATGATCCCCGCCCGGTCTGGGTTTGCGGTGGGTCGGAAATCTACCGATTGCTGCTGCCCCGATGCAGCGATTTGTTCCTGACCCGGGTGCCCATCACCGTGCCAGGCGATGCGGTGTTCCCGCCGTTTGAGGGCGATTTCGTCTGGATGGCTGAAGTCCTTCGCACCTCGGAGTTTCGTGTCGAACACTGGGTGCACCGGTCTACATTGATCGCCACTCACACTCCTGAATCCGCCCCGGTCGCCTGACCGGGGCAATAAACATCCGCTGACTGGAGTAAACCGATGGGGCCGATCGCCCCGTCAACCGATGGGTTGGCTGACTTGCAAGGCGGCGATGAATTGCTTCATGGCCGGCGACAGCACCTTCGACTTCTTGTGGATGAGTCCGATGGGACGGTTGAGTTCGATGTCCGCGAAGGGCATGGCGACGAGGGTGTTCTTAGAAACTTCCTGAGCGACGGTGCCCGCCGGAACAATGCTCACGCCGGCCCCGATTTCCACGGCCCGCTTCACGGTTTCGATGTTGTCGAACTCCATGACGTGCTTCACGGCGACTCCGTGTTCCTTGAGCTCCCGGTCGATGGCTTTCCGAGTTGGGATGTCGGGTTCAAAACCGATGAATTTCTGGCCTTCCAGCTGGGAGACCTTGAGACCCTTGGACTTGGTGAAGGCGTGTCCCGGAGCGCAGATGAGCACCAGTTTCTCCGGCTTCAGAGCAATGGTCTCGAGCTTGGATTCCTTCAGCGGATAGGCGACCAGACCGATGTCCACGACATTGCCCAGGACATCATCATACACCTGGTTGGCGCGTTGGTATTCGACGTGGACCTTCACCGACGGGTGCGCCTTGAGGAAGCGCTTCACGTAGGGTTGGAGATCGTGCAGGCCGATGCTGTAGATGGCGGCGATGCGGATGGTGCCCGAGATGACGTCCCGCAGTTCCTGAAGGCGGTGAACCAATCCCTCGTAGGTGAGGATGATTTGTTTGCCGTGTTCGTAGAGCAGTTCGCCTTCGCGGGTGAGCCGGAACTTCTTCTTGCTGCGTTCAATGAGAAGGGTCTTCAGCTGGCGTTCCAAAGAGGTGATCTGCTGGCTGACCGCACTCTGGGTGATGTTGTTGATCAGGGCCGCCTTGGTGAACGATTCCGTCTCGGCGAGGTCGCAGAAAACTTTGAAGGACTCGATTTGCACGGCTCAAAGATACCCTGAACTGGCCATCTGCCATCAGGATTTTTACCACAATAGGGGTCGGTCCCACACATTTACACAAAAGGGGTCATTCCTTCATTTATTGAAGCCCCGTTCCTGCACGAAAACATTTGGCCTCGACACAACGGATCAAGAATGGCGTGAGATCGGAGGCGGGGTGTGGTTCAATCGGCAGGTGGCCAAGCCGGACTTCTTTGAACTGCCTGACGGAACGATCGTGAACATCCTCTACGAGGACCGTGGGGTGCTGGCCATCGACAAGCCGGCGGGCTGGATGCTGGGCCCGGATGACGGTGAGCATGCCGACCGCGGGCTCCATCGAGCCTTGGTTGATGCCATTGAAACTGGGGAGTGGTGGGCCCGGTCGCGGAACCTCAAGTTTCTGCGCTTCGTGCACCGCCTGGATGCGCCGACTACCGGGGTGCTGCTGTTCTCCAAGAGCCAAGGAGCCATGCCGGCGTTGTCGCGCGTGTTCGCTGAGCGGACGGTCAAGAAAGCCTACCTCGCGGTGACCGATGGCGTGCCCCGACAGGGTGAATGGGTTTGCCGTGAACCGCTCGGGCCCGATCCGGCCGAGCACGGCAAGCATCGGGTGGATTACGGTCCAGAGAGCAAGCCCGCAGAGACGGCTTTCCGTGTGCTGGGTGCCCGCGAGGGCAGGGCGCTGGTCTTGGCGTTGCCGGTCACAGGACGGACCCACCAGATCCGCCTGCACTTGGCCCACGCCGGGTGCCCGGTCGCTGGGGATATTTTGTACGGCCGCCGCGACTTCCATGGATTGGCGCTGCGGGCCTTCCGTTTGGAATACCCCGACCCCTTCCTGCATCGATCGACGCTCATCATCGCGCCGACGGAAGCGTTCTGCCGCCGCTACGGCTACGATCCGCTGCTCGTGCCGGAGGAGTTGCGAACCCGCCCACGGCGTCCGGTTGCTCCCGCTGCAAAGGTTCCTGCCGGTAAGGCCGCCGATGAAAAGACTCCCGCGAGTTCACGCGGCGCTTCTGGGGCTCACCCTCAGGCCAAGCCGGCCCCCGCTCCGGGTCAGCCGAACCGGGTGATCAAAGAGCTGGCTCAGCGACCGGCTGGTCAGCGACCGCCCGATCGGTCCCGAGGCCAGCGCGGTGCCGCCCCGAAGCAGTAGGGCGTGGCTGAAGATTGGGGTGATTTCCTCCACGTGGTGGGTCACCAAAACCAGCGTCGGGGCATTGGCTCGGCGTGAAAGCCGACCCAGGAACTCCAGGAATAGCTCCCGGGCCACAGGGTCTAACCCGGTGCACGGCTCATCGAGGATGAGCAGTCTGGCGTCCGACATCATGGCCCGTGCGATGAGCACGCGCTGGCGTTCGCCCTGCGACAAAACCGCCCACGGGCGCTTGGCCAGGTGGCCGATTTCCACCGACTCCATCAGTTCACGGGCTCTCGCGGCGTCAGCGCGTTTTGGAGTTCCCCAGTAATCGATGATCGCGTAGCGGCCGCTGACCACCGTGTCGAGGGCAGGCTCGGTGTCGTTCATCATTTGGCGCACCGACGAGCTGACGATGCCTAGCTTCATCCGGAGCTCCCGCCAGTCGGCCTGGCCGTACTGTTCGCCCAGGAGAGCGATGTCGCCGGTGGTGGGCATTAGGTAACCCGCCAGCGCCGACAACAGACTCGTTTTGCCCGAGCCGTTGCCGCCCAACAGCGCCCAGTGCTCGCCGGGCATCACCCGCCACGACAAGTCGGTCAGGATGGGGACGCGATCCCGGAGGATGGTTAGGTGGGTGATGTCGAGGACCGGTGCCGAACTCATGAAGCCGGAGACACTCGGGAATCCGCGTGCAAAAGGGAAGCCGGGGCCGGGCGGGGCATCGAGTGCGAAA
>Ga0255096_1001128_pt1 | contig 11446 bp, 9 predicted proteins | sample Colum_Atlam_RepA_2_FD_188563 | JGI IMG/M metagenome (GOLD analysis project Ga0255096, IMG submission 188563) | Freshwater microbial communities from Columbia River, Oregon, United States - Colum_Atlam_RepA_8d | ecosystem: Environmental > Aquatic > Freshwater > River | place: USA: Oregon...
CTGTTAGGCCGAATCTTGAAGCATGATTTACGCCACGCCCCAAGGGACAGGCTCCTTTCAAGGGACAGGCTCCTTTCAAGGGACAGGCTCCTTTCAAGGGACAGGCTCCTTTCAAGGGACAGGCTCCTTTCAAGGGACAGGCTCCTTTCAAGGGACAGGCTCCTCTCAAGGGACAGGCTCCTCTCAAGGGACAGGCTCCTCTCAAGGGACAGGCTCCTTGGAGACTGGATCGGTTGCCAACGGGTCGGAGAAGCCGGACGATCTGGCTATGTCGCAGCTGGTTCGCTTGACGGGCTTGGTGGTGTATCCGGTGAAATCCGCGCGGGGCATCGCCCTAACACAATCCCTGGTGACGTCGCACGGGTTGGCCCACGACCGGGAGTGGATGGTGGTCGATGAGGCTGGCCGTTTTGTCACCCAACGGCAGACGCCCCGTATGGCACTCATCGAAACGACCCTGACCGCCGACGCGCTGGAACTCCGAGCGCCAGGCTTGGAACCTCTTACGGTCCCCCGGTTCCGCCCTCCCGGAAGTCCGTTTGAGGCGACACGTCCAGTCACGGTGTGGCGGCATGCGACAGAGGCTCTCGACGAGGGGGACCGAGCTGCAGCTTGGTTGAGTGAATTCCTCGAATTGCGTGCGCGACTCGTCCGATGGGATCCCACGCGTCGACGACTCAGTTCCAAGGAGTGGACCGGGTCCCGGGAGGCCGAGAACTATTTCAGCGACGGCTACCCATTCCTGGTGGCCTCCGAGGAATCCCTGGCCGACCTCAACCAACGCATCGGGGGCGGCTCAGACCTGCCCATGGACCGGTTCCGGCCGAACCTCGTCATCGCCGGGGGCGGTGTGAGGTCCGAAGACCACGGCACGACCCTTCGCTCCGAAGCCGTCGAATTTGCCCGGGTGAAACCCTGCATCCGCTGCGTGATGACCACGACCGATCAGGAAACTACCCGCCGCGGCCCCGAGCCCTTGAGAACTCTGGCCCGATATCGCATGGACCCGCGCTTCGATTCGCCGCTCTTCGGCCACAACCTGATCCTCATCCGCGGAGCCGGGGCCACCCTGCGCGTCGGTGATTCCTTGGAGACCTTCTGATCGTTTGAAAGGCCATCCGAGAAAGGCGTGATCAGTCGCATCAACTCCGCTCTGAGCTTGCGGCCGCGGTCCGTTACCGGACCCTCCCAAGATTCCATGCAACGGTTTCAAAAACTATTGTTCCTGAGCCTGATCTGGGCTTTGAGCACCCGTGGCCCGCTGTCGGCGCAAATCCCGATCAAACCCGAAGACACCGTAGTCTGCTACGGCAATTCACTGGTGGAACGCCTTCTGGAACACGGTGAGTTGCAGGCTTGGATCCATCTGACCGACACGAACCGACCGCTGCATTTCCGCAGCTTCGCCTGGACCGGAGACGAGGTGGGGCACCGGTTGCGGGCCGAAGGATATGCCGACCACATGAAATCCCTGCTGGCGCTGTGGCCCGCCCAGGTCGTGGTGGTCGGTTATGGAATGAATGAATCGTTTGCCGGATCCAAAGGCCTTCCGGAGTTTCGTTCGCAATGGGAGGTCTTGCTCGGACAACTGGAACGATTGCACCCGGGAGCCCGAATCGTGGTCTTGTCTCCCACCGCTGTAGAAACCGGACACCCCGGGCCGGATGCCGCGACCCGCAATGCCGACATCACGGCCTATTCAGAAGTTCTCCGCGAGACGGCTGCCGCCCGGAAGGCCCTTTACGTCGATCTCTTGGTTCCTAGCCAGAAGGCTTATTTGGCCGCCAAAAAGCCTCTGACCACCGACGGCATGCACCTCAATGATTCCGGCAACCGCATCATCGCCCGCGTCATTGCTCACGCAATCGTCGGTGCGCCCGCACTCGATCGGATCAAGCCCGCCCGCCTGAAGGAAGTCGCCGCCGCATCCTCCCAATTGGCTCACTTCGTGGCCGAGGTGGTCCGCCCCAAGAACGGAATCCTCTACTATGGCCAGCGCAAGCGGGCCGAGGAACGCGAGGCCGAGATCCCTCTCTACCTCAAGCGCATCGAGAAAGCCGACGCGTTGGTGCAGCAAATCGCCACCAGCCCGAAAGCCCGATTTGCCGACGCCCCGTTCATCGCACTGGCCCCGCCCCCGGTGCCCGAGTCCGGCGGAACCACCCACAGCGTGGGCACCGTAAAATCGGCCGCCGAAATGCAGGCCGGATTCCAGGTCGCCGACGGCTACGCCGTAAACCTCTTCGCGTCGGAAGAACAATTCCCCGCGCTGCGCGCCCCGGTGCAAATCGCCTTCGATGGCCGAGGCCGTCTCTGGGTGGTTACCATGCCCAGCTTCCCGCACACGCTGCCGGGCCAACCCCAGGAAGATCAGCTCGTGGTGCTCGAAGACACCAACCGGGACGGAAAGGCCGACAAGCTCACCGTCTTCGCCTCTGGGTTCGATGCCCTCGATGGAGTCGCCTTCACGGCCGACGGCGTGCTGGTCTCCGAACAATCCCGCCACTGGCTCCTGCAAGACACCGACGGGGACGGCCGCGCCGATCGCAAGACCGAGCAACTCCGCGGACTGGACCTCACTGACTCGCACCACGGCGGCATGATGGCCACCGATCCCACCGGAGCCGTCTGGTTCTGCGACGGCGTGTTCCACCGCTCGCAATTTGAAACCCCCTTCGGCCCGGTGCGCGGGGTGGATTCAACGACCTACCGAATGAATCCGCGCAACGGTCGTATCGAGCCGGAATGGCAAAGCATCACCCCGAACCCTTGGAAGGTCACCTTCGACCGCACCGGCAACATCTTCCAAATGTACGGCGACGGATTGGTTCTCGACGGATTGCCACTCACCTGGACCCCGCTGGGCATTTACCATCCCTTCGCCCATGCCGTGACCGTGGGCTACGGCAAGGGCAGCGCCGCGGCGAGCATCTCCAGCCTGAATTTCCCGGAAGAATACCAACAAGGAATGGCCTCGGCTGCCTGCGTCGGACCCTACGTGGTGTCCATCACCCGATACGACTTCAGCCAAGGCATGGTGCGGGGCAGCGGTCGTTTGGACTTGGTCTCTTCCAAAAATGCGGCCTTCCGGCCCGTGGACGTGGAGTTCGGCATGGACGGCGCCCTCTACGTCTCCGACTTCGCCAGCGCCATCATCGGTCACGCCCAGCACCCCATGCGCGACGTGCGTTGGAATCACGTGAAGGGCCGCATCTGGCGCATCATCAACCAGTCGCGCCCGCTGACCACCGAATGGCCGCGAATCGAGGGAGCCAAACTCCCCGCCCTGCTGGATTTGCTCACCCACCGGCAAGATCTGGTCCGCAAACACGCCCGCCTCGAACTGCGCCGGCGTGGAGCTTCTGGCCTGAAAGCGTTGGAGGCTTGGGTCGAGCAACATCCAAACGACGAACAAGCGCTGCTGGAGGCGTTGTTCGTGGCCGAGAGTTTTGGCGAGGTCAGACCAGCTTGGTTGGCCAAGCTCAGAACCGCCCGATCTCCCCTGCACCGCGCGGCCGCCGTTAGACTCACTCGCTATCAGGCCGATCGTCTGACCGGAGTGGCGGACGCCTTGCACGCCGCGGCCGCCGATCCGCACCCCCGGGTGCAAATGGAAGTGGTGGACGCGGTGGCACACCTGCGTCCAACGATGCCCACCGTGGAGCATGCCCTGCACGCCCTCCCGGGAACCCACGCCGACGTGAAGCGCATGCTGGCCGACCTCCGCCACGGAACCCAATCGGCCCGAAGCCGAAGCGTGCCCGTGCTGGAAGTGGCCCCCGGCACACGCCTCCGACACTGGCAATGGCTGGGAGCCGTAGGAAACTCCGAGCCGCGCGTCTGGGACGCGGAGGCCACCGACACGGCCCGAACCGGAGCCGGCCTTTACCGAACCTTCCTCCGCAGCGAAGTCGCCCAACCGGCCACCCTCTCGGTGAAACACGGCTTCCTCGACATCACCGTCAACGGCGTGCAACTGCTCTCGCACGACTCGCAGTGGAGCAGCGAGCAGCAAGTCCAACTCGAACTCCAGCCGGGCCTGAACCGCATCGAGGTACTGTTCCGGAATCTCGGAGGCCGTCCTCCCGCCGTCTTCCTCTACGATCCTCTCGGACGCCCCCTACCCCGAACCCAACTGGCTGCCGACGCCGAGACCTTGGGACAACTGGCTCAGGCTTGGGAATCGGCCGAGCACGGAATGGGCCCCACACTGCGGATTCAAGCGGCGGCCGGTCTGCGATTCGTGCCCCGCGAACTGCGGGTGGCGGCCGGTTCTGCCGTGCGGCTGATCTTTGAGAACCCCGACGTCATGACCCACAATCTGGTGCTTGTGGACGCAGGTGCCGCCGACGAAATCGGAGCCCTCGCCGACCGGTTGACGGCTGACCCGCAGGGCATGGCCAAGGGCTACTTGCCGGTGTCGCCCAAGGTGCTCCAAGCCACGCCACTGGTGAACCCCAAGGGCCGCGCCGAATTGAACTTCACGGCCCCGAAGACGCCGGGACGGTATCCGTTCCTGTGCACCTTCCCAGGCCATTGGCGACTCATGCGCGGCGAACTGATCGTGGAATAGCCGCTACGGCTCGGGGCCACCAAAATCGCACTCACTCCGCAGACCTCAGCGAATCTCAACAAATCCCAGCCATTCTCAACGCGGCCGAGTCCGGGATGCAGTGCCGGGTTTCCACACCTCGCAGAGCGGCGGAAACACCCGCTGCCAACCCGGCGGCAGTGGCTCGTCGGCCAGACGGTAAATCCGTTCAGGGCTTACGGCCTTTCGGCATTCGTGCAAAGCGATGACTTCGCGTCGGGGCGGAGCCTGTGTCGCCGAGACCTCCCGCCAAAGTTCCAGCGGGCCGGAAGCCGAGTCGTCTTCCAACCTCCAAGTGCCTACCCACCGTTCCTTCCGATGTTCGACCGACAGACGGTATCGTTCGTTGAGGTATTCCACCCGGAGATCGAGGCGTCGGTTGTGCCAACGCCCTTCCGTCAGATGGGCGAACCGGTAATCGGTGTCCGGGTCGAAGCGGGCTGAAACGCGTTGGCCATCGACCGCCAGTTCCAAGGCGAAGCGATGACGCGAGCAATCTTCACGAATGGCCAACGCCTCCCATCGACCTGAGACCCTGCCAGCCTCCGACTCCCGGCGCGGCGGCCAGGCAAAAAAGACGGGGTCGCTGAAACTCTCCTGTCCCTTGCCTGGGATTCGACGCAGCTCGACGCGACCCTGAGTTTCGACGGCGAAGATCGGCACCAAACCTGGAGGCGCTGTTTTCCCAGTCACCGCTCGGAACGCGACCACCGTGTTGCTGACCACCGCGACGACCGGCGTTCTTCCCGGCGCCGACTCAAACGCAAACCCGCTCAGCGCCGCCACCGTCTCGGCAGCCCTCGAAGACTGCGAGAAAACCAAACATCCGACCGCCAGCAATGCGGTCAAGGCCCGCAGGCTGCGGAGATTCCAGAACCTGACGGTTAGCCGACGCTCCACAGTCATTGACCCTCAATCATCGATGGTCTGGCCGACCAATTGGCGGAACTTCCAACCGGTGTTGTCGTCGCCGCCCTGGGTCTGCTTCATGAGCACGCCGAGAATCTGCTCCTTGGGATCAGCAAAGTACTGTGTGTTGAAATACCCGCCCCAGTCGAAGGTGCCGGCGCTGCCCTCGCCCCCACGAGCCTGTCCCTGTTCGGTGACCACCCCGAAGGCCAACCCGTAGTACTTGTCGCCGCCGCCGAAGAGGTTCTTGGCCACCTGCTCGCGCATCATCAGGTCGATGGTCGTGCGGCTGAGGATTCGCTTGCCGCCCAACTCGCCACCGTTGAGGTACATCTGCAGGAAGGTGGCGTAATCGAGGGCCGTGCTGCACAGCCCTGCGCCGCCCGAGAAGAACGACTTGGCGCCTGTGATCGGGTAATTCGGATCGTAGAAGGTCACCGGATAGCGCACCCATTTCCCGCCCTCGGGCTTCTGGACGGCCACCAACCGAGCGGCCTTCTCAGCCGGCAAGTAGAAGCCCGTGTCCTTCATGCCCAGCGGCCCGAACAGGCGCTTTTGCAAGAACACATCGAAGGGCATGCCCGAAACCACCTCGATGACATAGCCCAGCACATCGAGCCCCTCACTGTAGGTGAACTTCTCACCCGGATGGTGGTGCAACGGCAGCTTAGCCAGGCGCAGCACGCTCTCGCGGATGGTCACGGGCTCGGTAGTGAAAAGATCCACCACACCGGCCTTGGCATAGAGCTTTTTGAAGCGGGCGTCGCCGTCGATGACGCCATACCCGAGACCCGAGGTGTGCGTGAGCAAATCGCGAATGGTGATCTCGCGCTTGGCAGGCTCGCCGGTCCAAGTGCCATCGGCCTCATTGTAGGTCTTGAGCACCTGCGGCTTCTTGAACTCCGGGATCCAGTTCGACACCGGATCATCGAGCCGGAACCGCCCCTCCTCCCAGAGCATCATCACCGCGGTCGAGGTGATGGCCTTGGTTTGCGAGGCGATGCGGAAGATGTCGTCGCGCTTGAGCGCCCGACTGGCCTCGTTGTCGGCCATGCCGAAAGCCTTGTGATAGACCACCTTGCCATTGCGGGCCACCAGCGCCACCGCCCCCGGAATGCGCCCCTCGCGGATGGCCTGCTCGCAAACGGCATCGATGCGGGCCAATCGCTGCGGCGACACCCCGGCCTTCTGCGCCGGCACCTCACGCAAGGCCGGCGACTGCCGCACCGAAGCCGTCTGCGCCACCGCGGCCGGCCCGTACACCGCCACCGCCGACAAGGCCAAGCCCAACACCACCGCACGGCCACACGCGGCGAAAGAATCAAAAATCGAGATCGGTTTCATGACAGATTCAGGGGGAAGCAAGAACGCAGGATACATCGGTGACTGTCGGTGAGCTGGGAGAAGCAAGAATGCCTAAAAGCTCCCCCAAACCCACACCCGAGTCACGCCCAACCGGAAGGCCGGACGCCCAAACGTCAGCTTGGGCACTTCCCACACCTCCTCTAAGGCTTGCTTCCCCTCCTTCGAGGACGTCCATCCCGGATTCCTACTTTTCAACCAGCCGGCCCATCGTCACCGCCAACTCAGGGACCCATCGATCGTTACCAGACGTGCGGCTCGATGGACATCAACCGTTGGAGGGTCGACTCGGGTAACCCCCCGTACAAATCGACAAACAATTCTCGCAAACTCTCCGCCATGCTTTGAAAAGAACCCTTTCTCAACTCAATCTGTTCCCCTACCCACTCGCGCTCCATGGCGACCCTTACCGGATCCATCCTTGGGTCTTCGGAAAGGGATTTCTCCAACTCGATCTCCCTCTTGAGGATGTCTTCCACCACCTGCCGATGACCCCACAAGATTCGAGTCACGCCCATGGCGCCGGTATAAAGCTTGGAGGACTTACGAACCGCCTTTTCCTCGGTCAGAATAGAAAGGATTTGGGCGTATTCCGGGTGATGCTTGAGGTCTCGGTTGAACTGATAGCGGGACGCGACTTCCCATGCGTCAGACATCCAAAAACGATTGGTTCGATTCGAATTGCCATCGGTCGAAGAAGAGGTCACCGAATAACTCAACGATTCCAGATCGCTCTTCGACAACCGCTGGATATCTTTCAGCAATTCCGGCCGCCTGCCAATCAACGCCGTCACCAAAATAAAGGAATCGCGCGTCTCTTCGGGAGTTCTTTCAAAAACATGACGCTGATCTAGGATCCAACACGTCGAAAACAGGCATGCCAACAAAATCAACAGCCAAGGTTTTGTCATCATGGGATTTTCTTCGTCGCCTCGCGTTGGCCGGATTGTCTGGGGTTCAACGGAGGTGAGGACGGTTGATTAGACGGGAGGATCAACGGCTTAGGAACCCCCCAGATGTGGACAGAATTCAACCGTTGGAAAACAGCCTCCGGGAATGCTCCATACAAACGCTTCAAGCGATCTTGGCATCGCCTCTGATAATACTTTTGCTCCACACGTACCCGATCCTTTAAAACCGAGCTTGAGTTGTCCGTCGTTGCAAACAGGGCCTTCTTATGAGCCACGACCTGGTGGGTATTGAGCACTTTGAGCAGGCTTCGCCGGATAACCTCGCGAAATTCCGCCCGGGCCACAAACACCTCATGAATCCCGCTGTACAGCAACCCCGATTCACGCGCCGGCGGGAATTCTTCCAAGATCGCCTTGATTTCACCCAGCCCTTTCTCCTCAGCGACACGAGTCAAGAAATCCTGTTTTGCCATTTCTTCGTAATCCTGGGTTCCAAACCAACGATCCGCCCCGGGAAGCTCCAACACTTGCACCGTCCGGCTCCCGGAGGGAAATTCGTAGACATTGGATACAATCCCTGACGGGTACTCATCCGACTCCAAAGACATCCTTGCCCACTTTCCATCCCCACTGGAAAGCTTTCGACGGATAACACCTTGAATTCCGTACACATGATTCGAGAGGAGAATCGCTGTGTCATGACCCGCAGCAAGTGGATAGCCATGCTTCGCAACCCCTCGCTCCTCGCGCCAAATCCAACCTACCATCCCCACAGAGACAAGAATCAAGAGCACCCACGGAAGCATCCATTTCTTTGCTTGCGGCTTATTCGTTCTCATCATCGTTGTCTCTTTGAAGCGTCAAGAAGTTGAATTTATAAACACTGATGCCGGCGGAGATCAAAACCTTGAAGAGATAGAGCGCGAGTTCAACTACCAAAGAACCAAATCAACAACACTGATTCACACCTTTGGAAAACCCGCTCATTAAAATGTTTGTTGATACTCCACAGCCATCAGGCGTTGGAAAAGATCTTTTGGAAAATCTCCGTACAATTCTTTCAAAACGGCCCAATACTGCTCCTTTTGTCCATTGATGCTTTGCCAAGATCGCAGGCATCGTTCTTGGTGCCTCTCATAATCCCACTGTATCCTTGTCTCTGTAAAATCATTGACCTCATTCAACGTCGTTTTCACCCTGCTTTCAAATCTAATCTCCGCGTCAATTGACCGGTCCACTTCGTTACAAATGTTAAAAAGAACAAATTTTGCAGCATAGGCTCCTGTGAATAGCCGTGATGAATCCCTTGCTGGCGGGTACTCTCTGAGAATATCAAGAATTTGACTTTGACCCGGTTCCAGCGCGCAGTCATTTTGAAACTGTATTTTTGAAAAAAGCTCCCAGTCGTCCGTGCCAAAATGCTTATTTTTGCGGACAGAGGTGATTTGCACCAGAGTGCTGTTAGTACCTGATTTAACAATATTAGTAACAGTCGTCACATTGGTTTCATACCTGTCATTCCAATATTTGTCCATGGAATCACTTGATTGAGGATCAAATCCAAAAGGCTTATGAGTTTCTGTACGCCTCTGTAGTGCGTCGAACTTTTTCGCATCCGTGATGTCACCGCTATCTTTTGACATTTCAGACACCTGCTGTTCAGGCACAACCATCCGTGTTTTTATAAAATAAAAAACCATGATTACAATTACAAAAAAACCAATAACGGCAGAAATTTTTTTCATTTCAATAAAATTTAAATCTCTTTCTAGGGCAAGCCGATCGCTTACAGGCTATTCAATACAACGGGATTCCAAAACACAGGAATCGACATTAAACGATCAAAGCATGTGTCTGGGAACCTCCCAAATAACTTCTCTAGACGCGTCTTCCCATGTTGATAGTAGACTGCCTGCTCGAGGCGGGACTTATTGTAAATAGTGCCAAATTCATAATCCTTGTCGGCCACGACTCCTGAACCATTCACGCCGTAAGATAATATTTTTTTCTCATTAAAACGCCGCTTGAGTTGTCTGATTTGTGCTCTGATAGTATATATCTCCCAAATACCACTGTACAATTTTGATTCAGCGTCATCAAGCCCGTACTCGGATATGATTTCACGGAATTCAAGGAGCGCAGGCTCAATCGCAATACGACTTTCAAATGCATCTCGGGCTTTGGATTCATATTCTTTTGTTCCCAGCAGGCTCGGGCTCAGGGGCCAAAAAATCGATTGTGTAATAATGATTCCGTCCGGAAGAATAAATACGTTGCTTAATTGACCATCGGCAAACTCTGCGCAGTTGACCACTACTCCAGAAGCAGCGATATCACCCATCGAGGCTCTCCATTGCCTGCCTCCACCATTTCCATTTGTAGGACTATCAAATTTTTGAATCACCACCTTGCTTGGCGATCTAGCTTCAACAGTACGATTTTTAGAATAGGTTAGTAAACCTCGCACTGAGAAATACAGCACCAACCCTACAATCCCCACGAGCACCAGTAAGCCTGATCTCAACTTTGTCATCGCAGACTCAAGGGTAAATATATTATTGAACACATTCAGGTTTTCACTATTGATTTAGAACGATAGTAATTTCTGGCATCCAAACTGGTTGCTTGTTGATTGGTTCATGGTCGTTTGAGTTCGGCTCGAAAAAATTTGTTGATTGGTTCAAAATTAAGGCTGGCATTTTGTGTGTTTGCACCTATGTTCACACGGCCAAACAGTGAGTTGTACGGTAGCGCTTTGATTATGCCCCCTGTTCTATCCATTTTCTTTATCGGCTTTTCCGTAGTAAAATAAGCGCTATTTTCAGGGTAGGATTCTCCGCAAGACATCTGCTGGTTTTTCCAATTTGAAAGGGTCAACTGAAAATGCCTCTCGTTTCTCCACCACCATTCACCATTCTCCTTAGGAGTGTATTTCCAAGCAATATTATATGCGAAGTGATCTTCTTGTGTCGTCTTCCAACTGGCATTCTCTGTGCACTCAAATGCCCGAACTGCGAGGAAATACGCTCTTGGAAATTTTTTTTCTTTTTGAGCTTCAGCTTCTAATTCCTCTGGAGTTGGACCGTCTCCAATCCATGTCTTAAACGCGGATTTCGTATCTCTTTCATGATAGAGAAGTTTCCCGTGGAGCCCTGCAAACACTTCTCGGGTATACTCATATTTTACTTCAATAACTGTTAAATCCGTCGCATTTACTAAAGATGAAATTGAAGCACTGGACTCGTATTTTCCGCCCGCGTATTCACGGCTATAAAGATGGTCAAAAGACGAAAGCCTTGCTGTCAACGAAACATCATCTCTCAGCACCTCATTTCCAGAATAAAGCGCGCCTGCTACTAGAGAACCAGGTCCTAGACCAGATCCTCGACTATGTAATGGAGAAACTGAGGTGATCGCCATAATAATCGATGCGGCAATCGAGAAAATTGGCACGGGACCAAACTGTTTCCTGATAGGATTGGAATTGATTTGTTTCATTGATTCTATTTTGTTAAGCGTTACGCTTTACTAATTGATTTGGTGATTTATTTGAAGTGCCAGTTTTCTTTTTGATTTGATTGGCAGATTTGATTTATCGCTATTTCCGCGGAAACTACGGCGAGTGGACGGACACCAATGTGTCCTATGATGTACGTCCGGATGACAGCCCGCC
>Ga0255096_1001131_pt1 | contig 11439 bp, 13 predicted proteins | sample Colum_Atlam_RepA_2_FD_188563 | JGI IMG/M metagenome (GOLD analysis project Ga0255096, IMG submission 188563) | Freshwater microbial communities from Columbia River, Oregon, United States - Colum_Atlam_RepA_8d | ecosystem: Environmental > Aquatic > Freshwater > River | place: USA: Oregon...
CGCCGAGCAGCCCAGCAAGGCCACGCCCGGTGCCACCATCTTTGGAATGGACTGCCAGCCGCCTTCGGAAATGGCGCGCGCGCCGTAAGCCACGCGTTTGCCGCCTTTCAGCAGTTCAGCCACCATCGGGTGATGCTTGAAGCGCTGGAATTCCATGTAGGGGTAAAGGTGCGGGTTCTTGTAGTTCAGGTGAACCACAAATCCGACGTAAACCTGGTTGTTTTCAAGGTGGTAGATAAAGCTACCGCCGCCCGCGTTCGACCCAAGCGGCCAGCCCATGGTATGGGTGACGGTGCCAAGCTTGTGCTTCTTGGGGTCGATCTGCCAGATTTCTTTCATGCCGATGCCGAATTTCTGCGGCTCGTGACCCTTCGACAGGTCGTATTTGGCGATGACTTCTTTCGCGAGGCTGCCGCGCACGCCTTCCGACAGGAAGACGTATTTGCCCGCCAGAACCATGCCCGGTTCATAAGACGGGCCGGGGGTGCCATCGGGGTTGCGGCCAAATTCGCCTGCGACCACGCCTTTGACTTCGCCCGCGTCGCCATAGATCAGTTCCGAACAGGCCATGCCGGGGAAGATCTCGACGCCCAGTTCTTCGGCCTGACCCGCCATCCAGCGGCAGACATTCGCCATCGAGACGATGTAATTGCCGTGGTTGTTCATCAGGGGCGGCATCGGGAAGTTGGGGATGCGCATCTGACCAGCTGGCCCAAGGATATAGAAGTTATCCTCTTGCACCGGGGTGTGCAGCGGCGCGCCTTTGGCTTTCCAATCAGGGATCAGCGCATCCAGACCCGACGGGTCCAACACGGCACCCGACAGGATGTGCGCGCCCACTTCAGAGCCTTTTTCCAGCACCACGACTGAAAGATCAGGGTTGATTTGCTTCAGACGGATCGCGGCCGAAAGGCCTGCGGGGCCAGCGCCCACGATCACAACATCATAGTCCATCTGCTCGCGCACGATATCTTGCGGCATTGATCCCTCCGGCCCGGCCAAACTGTTGTCGCGTCATTGCCCGAAGCCGCAGCCGGGGTCAACTGTAACGCAACATCCCAAGCCTGCATCGCAGTGTTGGCGCAACAATCTTTCCCTGTTGCGACGCCACCCCGCCGATTCCCGCCATTCACCAGCCTTACCCCCTTGCAATCATGGCCTTGGTCGGGTCAGGTAGCGGCAAGAGTGGCAGAAGGTCATGGCTCTAATCGGGCCATGACCTTGTTATTTGCGTGAAGAGGCCAATGGAAAAGATTCCGATGACGCGCGCGGGGTTCACCGCGCTGGACGAAGAGCTGAAGCAGTTGAAATCGGTGGAACGCCCCGCCGTGATCCGTGCCATCGCCGAAGCGCGCGAGCATGGCGACCTTTCGGAAAACGCCGAATATCACGCCGCGCGTGAAAAGCAGAGCTTCATTGAAGGCCGCGTCAAAGAGCTGGAAGCGATCATTTCGCTGGCCGAGGTGATTGAGGTTGCCAAGCTGTCGGGCGCGATCAAATTTGGCGCGACAGTAACTTTGGTTGATGAAGAGACCGAAGAAGAAAAGACCTATCAGATTGTCGGCGAAACCGAGGCTGTCATTGAAAAGAACCTGCTGAACATCCGGTCGCCCTTGGCGCGCGCGTTGATCGGCAAGGACGAAGGTGACTCGGTTGAAGTGAAAACGCCGGGCGGTCAGCGCAGCTATGAGATCATTTCCATCCGGTACATCTGACCCTGTCTTGGGGGCGACTGCATGAACGAACCTGACGACAAGCCGCGCGACCTGGGGGTGTTTTCGCCCAAGCCGGTGCAGCCGGATCTGTCTGTGCCGGAATGGGCTGCGGGCGGATTGGCGGTGATTTGGGTGGTGGCCGTGGCCGCTTATGTGTTCACAGCACCCACCGATTCTGGTTCTTTGGGATTCGTGCTGACGTTGTTGGTGGTGTTCTTGCCGCTGGCGCTGATCTGGGCTGCGATCACGACGCTGCGGTCGGTGCGGGCGCTGCGGGCAGAAGCCGCGCGGCTGCAGGCCACGGTTGATGCGATGCGCGCGGCTTATGTGTCGCAGCAGCAGGGCGGTTTGCGGCCTTCGGTGGAGCGCAAGCTTGATGAAATTGCCGCCACCACGCGGCATACCGAAACCGCGCTGGCCAGTTTCAATTCGCGCCGCGATACCGGGCTGACTCAGCCATCGGCGGATCGCAAAGCGGTGATGATGGCCCCTTCGCAACAGCCCGAAGCCGAACAGCCCGGCCTTGCCTTGGGCACCCCGGCCGAGGCGTTGCAAGCGCCGCTGTCGGTGGCCGATTTTGTGCGCGCCTTGCAGTTTCCCGAAAGTGCCGACGACAAGGACGGTTTTCGCGCCCTGCGGTTGGCGTTGGAAGATCGCAATGTCGCCAAGCTGATCCGCGCGGCGCAAGATGTGCTGACCTTGCTGTCGCAAGAAGGCATCTTCATGGATGACCTGAAGCCAGACCGCGCGCGGCCAGAGCTGTGGCGCAAGTTTGCGGCGGGCGAACGGGGCCGTGGCATTGCGGCCTTGGGCGGGGTGCGCGACCGATCATCGCTGGCTCTGACGGCCGGGAGGATGCGCGAAGACCCGGTGTTTCGCGACGCGGCACACCATTTCCTGCGCACCTTTGACCGCACGTTTTCCGAATTTGAAACGCGGGCAACCGATGCCGATCTGGCGGATCTGTCCGATACCCGCACAGCGCGGGCGTTCATGCTGTTTGGCCGCGTTACCGGCACGTTCGACTAGGCCGCGCGTCAGGGCAGCGATTTGACCATGGTTGTCGACGACTGAAACCCGAAGGCATAGCGCAACACGCCGATATCGTCGGTTTTTTCGGGTTTATAGCCCAAGCGTTGATACAGCGCCTTGGCGCGCCAGTTGCCGTCAACGACATCCAGCCGGACCGCTTGATAGCCGCGCTGCCGCGCCTCTGCTTCGATGATGGTCATCAGGGTTGCACCGATGCCTTGGCTGCGGGCGGCTTTGGTGACGCAGATCCCGTCCAGCAAAAAGCGGGCATTATCCACTTCGCGCCCCAGCGCCCACAGCAGCGGCAGCCGCCATGCCGCGCCAAGCCTGCCGTAAATCGCCAGCATATCCGCCACATCGCCGCCCGCAAAACTGCCCGCAGGCGTTTTGAAGCCCGCCATGCCCAGCAATGCGCCGTGATCGTCCAGCGCGATCACCACATGATCCGCGCGCAGCACCCGCAGCAAAAACCGTTGGGCTTTCGGTTTTGGGCCCATCACCCGGCCCAGTTTGCTGCCAAAGGCTTGCCAGTAAAGCTCTGCCGCCTCTGCGCGCAGATGATCGGGCAGGCCAAGCTGATAGGTCACACTCATCTGCCAAGCGCCTGCAGCAGGGCGGCTTGCTGGCTGGCGCCAAGAATCCAGCCTTCTTCGGTGGCCTGCGCTGGCGTGGCCAGCAGGGGCGACATGTCTTGTTGCGCAAGGCGGTAAAGCGCGTGCGACAACAGCCGCACCTGCGCTTCGTCTTTGATCGGGGCGGTATCGGCGGTGACTGCAGCTGCCAACAGCGATGGGTAAACTTCGGCCAGCATCACCGGCGTGGTAGGTGCGGTAAACGGCCAGACTGACACGCCGCTTATCTGGCTTAGACGGTGGATCATGGGTTGCCCGACCAGCCCCTGCGACCCGGCGGCGCCGGTGGTGTAAAGCTTCCACACCGGCTGCGCGCGCGGCACAGTGGTCTCAATCAGCCGCCGTTCGGCCAAGCCAAGCCGCGGGTAATCTACGGTTTTCAACATCGGCAAATGCGGCAAAGCCAGCGTCGCGGGGCGGCCCCAGAACGGGCCTGCGCCGCCAAACTGCTGATTGATCTGGTTCGCAACGGCAAAGCGGTTGTTTTGGTTATGTGCCGCGTCTTGCAGATGATCGGCCAGCCACGCCCAAACCGCCTGCGCGCGCGGATCGCCGGTCAGGCGCTGCGCGAACCCCGCCGGATAGCCCATTGGAAAATCGAAACCGATCAGCAGGCGGCTGCCGTTTGCCAAGGCGGCGGCGATTTCACCACGCAGCGCGGTTTCGGCGCTGGCGCGGGTGCGGTGATACTGGCTGTGCTGCCCGTCTTTATCGCAAATGCCCAGCCAGATCGCATTGGCCGAAGGACGCGCGGGCGAGGGGGTGCTGGCCGCCGACCAATCCGCGATGATGACGCGGTCAAACCGCGACAAGGCCGACCTCTATCAAGATGAATTCGGCGATTTGGGCGGTGTTGTTCAGGTCCAACACCGGCACCGGCAGGTCGCCAAGATCGCTGTCGGTGGCAACGGCGCGAACCAGCGGGTCGTTGGGCTGAATCAGGTTGTGGCCAGCCTCGCGGCGAAACACTTCAATCTTGGCATGGGCGTCACGCTTGTAGCCTTCGACCAAAATCAGATCGACGGGTGCCAGGCGGGCCAGAATTTCCGGCAGTTCCGGTTCCGGGCCGCGATGTTCGCGCATCAAGGCAAAGCGGTGTGCCGAGGCCAGCACCACTTCCGACGCGCCAGCGCTGCGGTGGCGGTGGCTGTCTTTGCCGGGCTGATCCAGATCGACATCGTGATGCACATGCTTGACGGTGGATACCGAAAAACCCCGTCCGGTGATTTCGGCAACCAGACGTTCCATCAGGCTGGTTTTGCCAGAATTCTTCCAGCCGATCACGCCATAGACCCTCATGCGGCACCTGTCAGCAAGGCTTCGGCGGCAGCAAGGTCGGCAGGGGTGTTCAGGTTTTGAAAGGCGGCTTCGTCGGGAAAATGGGCGCGTGCTGCGTGGTGGCTTTCGGCAAAGGCCAAGACGCGGGCTTTGGCCCCCGATGCCAGAAACGCCGCCAGCGGGTCAGCCAAGGCCACCGGCCACAGCGCGCAAGCCGGGTGGTCTTTGGCGCTGCTGGCAAGCGCCAGACCTTCGGCAGCGGTTTCTGCCGCAAGACACAGCTGCGGCACCAGATCGCCGGGCAGGAAGGGCGTGTCGACCGACACCGACACCACGGCGGTTGCGCCCAAAGGCGCCGCCCAACGCAGCGCCGCTAGCACGCCCGACAGCGGCCCGATCGGGGTTTCATCGGCCAGAACCGGCAGGCCAAAGCCAGCAAAGCGCGCAGCCGCGCCGTTGGCCGAAATCGCCAACCGTTCCACCTGCGGGTCAAGCCGGGCAATGGCGTGGCTGATCAGCGGCACACCGGCCAAATTCAGCAACGCTTTATCTGCGCCGCCCATGCGACGGCCTTCGCCGCCCGCCAGAATGACCCCGAAAATCCGCACCTTGCCCCCTTCATTTCCCCTGACCAAAGGCCTAAGCCACTCTGCATTCGGCGTAAAGCCGCCCCGACGCCCAGAGGCCCTATGTCTGACGCCCGAACCTCTTACCTGCGCGGCATCCGCGATGCGCTGCCGTTTACGGTTGTTATCGTGCCATTTGCGATGATGTTTGGTTTGCTTGCCACCGAAGCCGGGCTGCATCTTTATGAAATCATGGCGTTTTCGGTGGCGGTGTTTGCAGGCGCGTCGCAGTTTGCCGCCCTGCAACTGCTGCAAGATCATGCGCCGGTGCTGGTTATTCTGGCCACGGCCTTGGCGGTGAACCTGCGCATGCTGATGTATTCGGTGGCACTGGCACCGCATTTAGGGGCGGCACCGCTGCGGACACGGGCGGCGATGGCCTATCTGCTGGTGGATCAGACCTTTGCGCTGTCGACCGCCGAATTCGAACGCCGCCCCGCGCTGACAATGGCGGAAAAGACCGGGTATTTCTTTGGCGCGATCACGCCGATTTTGCCGCTGTGGATGGCGGCAACGGTGACGGGGGCGGTGATGGGCCGGGCAATTCCGCAAGATTACGCGTTGGATTTCGCGATGCCGATCACCTTTCTGGCAATGATCGCGCCCTTGCTGCAATCGCGCGCGCATCTGGTGGCAGCGGCGGTTTCGGTGGCGCTGACGCTGATGCTTGGCTTTCTGCCCTATGGCACCGGCTTGCTGATTGCCGCCGCAACGGGCATGGCGGTTGGTGCAATTTTGGAAGCCCTGCAAGAAAAGGCCAAAGCATGATTGACCGCACGCAGTTCTGGCTGGTTGTGGTGCTGCTGGCGATTGGCACCTATGCGATCCGGTTTTCGTTTTTGGGCATGCTGGGCAATCACCCGCTGCCGCGCTGGCTGGTGCGGTCGTTGCGCTATACAGCGGTGTCGGTGATGCCTGCTTTGGTGGCACCCGCAGTGCTGTGGCCTGCCGCGACCGGTGGCCATACCGACCCCGCGCGGCTAAGTGCGGCGGGGGCCACGATCTTGGTCGGGATGTTCACCCGTTCCATGATGCGGGCGATTTTCGCCGGGGTGGTGGTGCTGTTTACGGTGCAGTCGCTGCTTGGCTAGCGGCTAGTTCGGCGCGTTTTCGGCCTGCACCATCAAAACGCCGTGGTTATCGTCGGCGTCGTCATCGGTGATCAACTTGTAAGTCGCACCCGGAATCTTGCCGAATTCGGCGGATAGTTTGTTCGGGAACCAAGTGTGCTTGATGCTTTCAAAGCCCGGAACACCGCCCAAAATCGTCGAGATCGAATTGGCACATTCGGCCTTCGGCACCGCACCATAGGCTTCGGCGCGCTGCTTGATCAGTTCGGCCACCTCGGGCGAAACCAACACGGTTTGTTCAATCACGTTATAGGTTTTGCGGGCGTGGTAATCGATGTAAAAGCTGACCATGCGCGGCGTGACGCCAAAGTGCACGTCGTTCCGTTCGGGCAGGTAGGGGTGATACCAAGTGCCCGCCGGGTCGAACATCACCTGTTCTGACGCGTTGATCAACAGACCCGAATGCGCGCCAGAGCCGCTGCGGGTGCTGACCACGGTAAACAGCGTAATCGACCGGGGCGCTTCAGCGACAAAATGCGCTTTTGCAACCGCCTCATCCGGGGCCCATTTGGGCTCTGCTGCGCAGGCGGTCAGCGCAATCAGCGCCAGAACGGAAATAGCCTTGAAGGTCATGTCAATGTTCCGGCGCTGTTGCGGGTTAGGATCAGGCGTTTGCCAAAGCCATGAAAATCAGAACGCAGACCGACAGGATCGCGCCCCAAGTCACCATGCGGATAAAGCCGTCAAAGGTTTTTTCCTGAACGGTGATATCCATGCTGCCCGCTTTGTGTTCGGCCATTTTGTTCGTCCTTTCGTGTATTGTTATCTTGCCCATATCTGATTCACCGGCTTCTGTCACGGGGTCAGACGCGGGCTTTGCCGAATTCCAAATCAAACAGACCCGTCGCCGGATTCGCCCCCGGTCCAGCCACTTGCAAGCCGAAAGCCGATGCGGGTCGGCGGTTCCGCCGGTTCCGATTTAAGCACTGCACGCAGCATCACCGACAGTTGCGCGACATGCTGGATCAGTTGCGTTTTCATGCCGTTTTCGTCACGGCCATAAAAGGTGATCAGATCGGGTTCAAAAAAGCCCAAGCCTTCGATCTTCAGCACCCCAGCATCCGAACCTGCAAAGCCCAAGGCAATTTCCTGCGTGGCGTCAAGCTGGCTTTCAAAGTTGCGGATATACAGGATGATGCGTTCGTAGGCCCATTCAGCAGCACTTTTTTCGGCCACCGGTTTGCGTTGCAATGCCGCGGGCAGCGGTTCTTGTTCAGCGCTGGGTGGGGCGGCGGGGTCTGCGTGCACTGCAAAGGCGCGCGGCAGGCCGGCGGCTTTGGCCACGGCTTCGGCAAGGGCAGCTTCGGCTTTCGGATCAGTCATGGCGCATCCTTATTGGGCCTGCCAAGACCAAGCCCCATCTGCGGTTAAAGAACGCGAAACCAGTCCGCGCTTCAAGAGATAGTTAAGATGCGCCACCGCTTCGACCAAGGCCAAACCATGCTGCGATCCGGTAATTTCGCGTTTGAACAACGGCAAGAAACATTCGGCGGCGCTATGCGGCGTGGCAAGATGCGCCAGCAAGCGATCCAGCGCGTTTTCATGGTTTTCAACCATCTGCACCAGCCGGAACGGCAGGCCGGTAAACGGCAGCTTATGCCCCGGCAACACCAGATGATCGGCGCGGGCATGCGGGGCAAAGCTGCGGCAAGCCTGCAACCATTCGCCCAGCGGATCAGCCTCTGGTTCGGTGGGATAGACGCCGATATTCGCACTTATCCCCGGCAACAACTGATCACCGCCAAGGATCAGAGTGTCATCAAGGCTCCATAGCGTGGCATGATCGGGGGCATGGCCCTGACCAAACCGCACCAACCAGCGGCGTTGCCCCAGCACCAGCGTGTCGCCTTCGTCGATGCGGCTGAAGCCTTGCGGAATTGGCGCCACCACATCGGCAAAGTTGAACGGGCGTTCGGTGGCCTTGACCGCGCGCTGCGCGGCAGACACCCCGGCGCGCTGATAAAACAGCATGGCTTCGGGCGTTGGCAGCGGCTGTTCATCCAGCACCAACATGCGGGCGTAAAGCCAGGCGGTGCGGGTGGTCAGCAGTTCCGCCCCCTGCGCCTGAAACCATCCGGCAAGGCCAATATGGTCGGGATGGTGATGCGTGACCAGCAGGCGGCGCACCGGTTTGCCGCGCAACGGCCCGTCGATCAGCGACTGCCAGATTGCCTTGGTGCGGCGGCTTTGAAAACCGGTATCAACCACGGTCCAGCCATCACCATCATCCAGCGCATAGACGTTGACATGATCCAACGCCATCGGCAGCGGCAAGCGCAGCCAAAGCACATGCGGTGCGATTTCAATCGCGCAGGCTTCGGCGGGGGCCTCTGGCCATGGAAAGTGAATGGCGTCGCTCACGCCGAAAGCACCTCTGGCGTCACGGCATAGACCCCGGCGGCACCTTCGCGCACCTGCGCCAAAAGCCCGCTGTGTTCGGGCAGCAACCGTTTGATGGCAAACTGGGCCAAAGCCACGCGGTCGGCATCTGATACTGCGGCTTTCAGGTGGAAATGCCCGCCAAGCACCCGCGCAAAGGCGCGCAGATACGGCACGGCCCCTGCAAAACGATCATTCAGCGGCATCGCAACCAAGGCTTCGGTCGCCTCACGCAGCGCTTCTGCCGCCGTCCACACGGCAGTGGCAAGATCGGGATGGGCGGTGCGGGCAAGCTCAGCTTCGGCCTGCACCTCGTCGATCAGACGATAGGCGGCATCGCCATTGTCCATCATCTTGCGCGCCACAAGGTCCATCGCCTGAATGCCGTTGGTGCCTTCGTATATCGCGGTCACGCGGGCATCGCGGGCAAACTGAGCGGCACCGGTTTCTTCAATATAGCCCATACCGCCATGCACCTGCACGCCCAGTTGCGCCACCTCGTTGCCAATGTCGGTGCCATAGGCCTTGGCAATCGGCGTCAGCAGCGCCGCGCGGGCCTGCCATTCGGGCGACGCGGTGGCGCGCGCCATGTCAATTGCCACTGCGCAAGCGAGCCCGATGGCGCGGGCCGAAAACACTTCGGCTTTCATCAGCGCCAGCATCCGCCGCACATCGGCATGATCAATGATCGCACCACTGCCCAACGGCGTCTTGCCCTGCTTGCGGTCGCTGGCATAGGCCAAAGCCTGCTGAAACGCCGCTTCGGCCACCGCCACGCCCTGCATGCCAACCCCAAGACGGGCGTTGTTCATCATGGTGAACATCGCGGCCATGCCTTTATGTGGCTCGCCAATCAGCCAGCCCTTGGCGCCATCATACTGCATCACGGCAGTCGGCGATCCGTGCAGCCCCAGCTTATGCTCAAGGCTGACCACTTTCAAACTGTTGCGCGCGCCCAGATTGCCATCGGCATCGGGGATGATTTTCGGCACCATGAACAGGCTGATGCCCTTGGTGCCGTCGCCGCCATCAGGCAGGCGGGCCAAAACCAAATGGCAGACATTGGCCGAAAAATCATTGTCTGCCCAAGTGATAAAGATCTTCTGCCCGGTGATCGCGTAGCTGCCGTCGCCCAAGGGCTCTGCCTTGCTGCGCAGCGCGCCAACGTCCGACCCGGCCTGCGGTTCGGTCAGGTTCATCGTGCCGCACCATTCGCCCGACACCAGCTTGGGAATATACAGCGCCTTCAACGCGTCAGAGGCATGGTGTTCCAACGCTTCGATCTGGCCCTGCGTCATCAGCGGGTTCAACTGCAACGCCAGACAGGCAGAGCCCATCATGTCATTGACGCAGGTTGCCACCGTCATTGGCAGGCCCATCCCGCCAAACGCGGGGTTTGCCGCCATGCCGATCCAACCGCCGTCGGCAATCGCCCGATAGCCGTCGGCAAAGCCCAAAGACGTGCGCACCACACCATTTTCCAACCGTGCCGGATGCTTGTCGCCATTGCGGTTCAGCGCCGCCAGGGTGTTTTCGCTCAGCTTGCCCGCCTCGACCAAAATCGCCTCGACCGTGTCACTGGTGGCGTCGCTGAACCGCTCTGTCGCGGCAACTTGTGAAAACCCCACGATGTCCAGCAGAAAGCGAAAATCGGCAAGAGGGGCGCGGTAGGGCATTCGGTGGCTCCGAGTGGCTTGGCAAACCAAGGGTTCGCGGATAATGGCTTTGATGCAATGGTTAGACCAGTCGCCTGCGGCTTCAACCCCTACGCTACGTCACGAATGATGATCGAAACCGAAACCCTGATGCCCACAGCCGAAGGTCTGGCCCGTGCCGCTGCAATTTTGCGGGCAGAGGGGCTTGTCGCCTTCCCAACCGAAACGGTCTATGGCTTGGGCGGCGATGCGCGGTCGGATCGTGCGGTCGCGCGGATTTTCGATGCCAAGGGCCGCCCTCGCTTTAACCCGTTGATCGTGCATGTTCCTGATCTTGCCGCCGCCCAAGCGTTTGCGCAGTTTGATGCGCGCGCGACGGCGATCGCGGCGCAGTTCTGGCCCGGCCCACTGACATTGGTGCTGCCGTTGCGGCCTGATGCGGGGCTGTCGCCCTATGTCACCGCAGAACTTGACAGCGTCGCCATTCGGGTGCCGGCGCATCCAGTGGCGCAGGCTTTGCTGCGCGCCTTTGGCGGCCCGCTTGCCGCGCCGTCTGCCAACCCGTCAGGGCGGGTGTCGCCCACCCGCGCGCAGCATGTGCGCGATGGGCTGACCGGCAAGATCGAAGCCGTGCTTGATGGCGGCGCTTGCGACGTTGGCGTCGAATCCACCATTCTTGGCCTTGTCGGCGCGCCCGCGCTCCTGCGCCCCGGTGGCCTTGCGACCGAAGCACTCGAAGCCCTGCTAGGCCCGCTGCCGGTGGGTGGCTCTGCCAGCAAACCCAATGCGCCGGGGCAACTTGCGTCGCATTACGCTCCGGGTGCGGCGGTGCGGCTGGACGCCGATACCACACACCCGGATGAAATCCGGCTTGGCTTTGGCCCAGGGCCTGCCGACCTGAACCTTTCGGCCAGTGGCGATCTTGTCGAAGCCGCCGCCAACCTTTTCCACCTGCTGCGCGAAGCGGATCGGCTGGCTGCAGGCGAGAAATC
>Ga0255096_1001135_pt1 | contig 11433 bp, 9 predicted proteins | sample Colum_Atlam_RepA_2_FD_188563 | JGI IMG/M metagenome (GOLD analysis project Ga0255096, IMG submission 188563) | Freshwater microbial communities from Columbia River, Oregon, United States - Colum_Atlam_RepA_8d | ecosystem: Environmental > Aquatic > Freshwater > River | place: USA: Oregon...
GGTCGCGAGTGCGCCGCCCGCTGTTGCACCGCCGCCCGCAGCCGCGCCGGTTGGGGCACGACCGCCGCCCGCACCGATCACACAGCCCGCCATGGCCGCGCCCGCCACCATCAAGCCGCCGCCCCCGTCAGCTTCTGCCGACTTGGCTGCAACGGTGACTCAGATGCCCGTTCGTCCACCCGCCGCCGTGGCGCCACCTTCAGCTCCCACCAGCGTCGCGCCACCGCCAGCGGTCACACCGCCAGCAGCCACACCGTCAACGGTCACGCCGACACTTGCCGCTCCGCTGGGATCTCGCGCCACGCTGGAAGACATCTTCCATCAACGGGATCCGCGAATCCGTGTCGACGTACAGGCACCTCGGCAATTGAAGATCGGGCAGGATCCGATGTCATTTACCGTGCGCTCCAGCGTCGATGGGTATCTCTACATCGTGCTGCTGGGCAGTGACGAAAAGAGCTTTTATCTGCTCTACCCCAACACACTGGATAAAGACAACCGCATCAAGGCCAATCAGTCGCTTGCGCTGCCCGGTCCTGGCTGGCAGATCAAGGCAGCGGGGCCACCGGGCGTCGACCGCTTGCTCTTTGTCGTGAGTTCGGCGCCGAGAGACCCGGCCTTGTTCGTGCCGGAGCCGCCCTCCAAAGGAGAGGTTTTCACCTACTCGGTGGCTGATGGAGTGTCCCGTCAGCGCCTGCTGGACTTTTTCATGGGTCGTGGTCACAGGTCCGGCAATGCTGCGCTTGGGGCCGACCTGCTCGAGATCAGGGAGGTTCCATGAGCGTGCCCGCATTGACTGTCACCAATGACCGGCTGAGTTCATCGGGCCGCGGGCTTGCAACCCTCCTGATGACGCTGGTGTTGCTGGGTCTTGCAACGCTTTGGTCATCCGCAACGAGGGCCCAGGGTGCGCCAGGAAGCTTTCGCGAACCGGTCACCGATGCTTCGGTGGATGACTTCGTGAAGGCGCTCAAGCCCGAGGTTCGGACGCGGGGTCTGGGACGGAACCTCAAGGTTGAGCCGGCCCGCATCGATGTGACGGTCAATTTCGACTTCGATTCGGCCCGGCTTCGACCTGAAAGCCTTCCGCAACTCGAGCGACTGGGGGCTGCGATGCGCACGGATGCGCTCCAGGCTTTGCGGTTTCGGATTGAAGGCCACACCGATGCCAAGGGCAGTGATCGTTACAACGAGGCGCTTTCTGCGCGCAGGGCTCAGGCCGTGGTGGATTTCCTGGTCAGTCAGGGCGTTGGGGCGCAGCGTCTGAGCCCGGTGGGCATGGGCTTTTCGGAATTGCTCGATACCGCCGATCCTCTGGCGGCTCGCAATCGCCGCGTGAGGGTGCAAACGCTCGACTGAGCGAGATCGCTCATGGCGGTGGCTCCGGCTGATCCTGAAGGTTGGTGTTCCAGAAGAGCACTGGGTTAAACTCAGCGGTCCTGTACCGGAGTCAACCCCATGTCCACCGCCCAATATTCTCCCGCTGGCCGCCTTGATGGCTCCAACGCACCCGCCGTTGAGAAAGAGCTCCTCTCCTTGCTCGAGACGAACAGCACTGTGGATGTCAATCTTGCAGGGCTCGAATACGTGAGCAGCGCCGGCCTGAGGGTGTTCCTTGCAGCCGCCAAGGCAGCCAAAGGCAAGGGGGGTAAGGTTGTCTTGGTTTCGCCCAAACCAGCAGTTCTTGAAGTGCTCCAGATCAGTGGTTTCGATCGCATCCTCGAGATTCGTTCCTGAGAACCCCCAACCACAGCGCAGAGGCCATCATGAGCACCAACAGCAATCGCCTGACCCTGGCCGAGGAGCTCATGCTCATCGCTTTGGATGACGACAGCGGTACGCCGATCAGCCTTCCGCCCATGGCGCTCGAGCTCGGCCTGGCGGCTGCATTGGTGGGTGAGCTGACGCTCGAAGGGCGTCTTGATACCGATTCGGACAAGCTGTTCGTCACGTCCAGGGTGTCGGTGGGTGATGCGCTGCTCGATGAGATGCTCGCTGATGTGGTCGCTGAGTCGCGTCAGCTGCCGACCGACACCTGGTTGCGTCGCATCGCCGAGGCCGGCCCGGTCCTGCGCGATCGCATCGCCCAGCGCCTCGTGCAGCGCGGTGTGCTCAAGCAGACAGAAAAGCGGCTGCTCTGGGTTTTCAAGACGCGCGTTTATCCGCCCACCAGCGGAATCGAGGAAAGCGAGGTCAAGAGTCGCATCATGACCTTGCTCAACAACGACGATATTCCCTCGGCTCGCGATGCCCTGCTGGTGGGTGTTCTGCGCGCCACCGGGATGTTTGATGTGCTGCTCAGTGGCCCCGAGCATGAACGTCTGCGCTCCCGCATTGATCAGGTTGCCGATCTTGAGGAGATCGGTCGCTCGCTCAATCACACGGTAGCAGTCCTCCAGATGGCTCTGGCGGCAGCCTACGTGGGGCCCATGTAAACCCGCGCTTGCGCTCGATGTTTCCCAGGTAGTCAGCGGCTCGGGCCGCGACTACACTGAACGATGTGACCGGTTGTGACGTCAGTGGATGACGCGGTTCGGGCACATCATTTCCTCAGGAGACATCCATGCATATCCCAAGGCTTTTGGGCGCGGTGGCCGCTTCGGCTCTGCTTGCCACCACACTGACTGTCGGCGCCCAGCCGGCTGTGCCCCCCAGCAAGTGGGGCCCCAAGGACGAAATCGGCGCCGCCAACTACCTCACGCCAGCCATGGCGCTCCAGGCGGCGCGTCTGGTCAAGACCGGCAAGACCTATTCCCTCGGAATTACCGTGGGCAGTTCGACCCCGGCCTATCCGCCTCGCACCTGTACCCTCTATGTGGTGCAGCCGGGCCAGGCGGGCAGCAGCAAGGGCCTGGGGCCCACAGCCACCACCTACAACGACGACATCCTGAACTGCTGGGTCGGTATCGGCACCCAGCTCGACGGTTTGGGTCACATCGGCGTGGGAGACACCTACTTCAATGGCTTCAAGTGGGGCGAGATCGGGCAGATGACCGGTCTGACCAAGCTCGGGGTAGAAAAGATTCCTCCCATCGTGACGCGTGGCGTATTGCTCGACATGGCAGCCTATTACGGGGTTGAGGTGGTTCCCGAGGGCACCGCCTTCAATCAGAAGGAGATCGAAGAGGCTGCCAAGCGCCAGGGCGTCACCATCCAGCAAGGCGATGTGGTGCTCTTTCATACGGGCTGGCTCAGCCTGATCACCAAGGATCCCAAGCGTTACGCCTCGGTGGAGCCGGGCCTGGGGCGCGGTGGTGCGCGGTATCTGGTGTCCAAGGGCATCGTGGCGGTGGGGGCCGACACCTGGGGCCTGGAGGTGATTCCGTTTGAAAAGGATGCGGGCGTCTTTGAAGTTCACCAGATTCTGCTGCCCTTGAGCGGCACCTTCATTCTGGAGAACATCAACACGGCCGAGCTGGCCAAGGACAAGGCCTATGAGTTCCTGTTCGTTCTTGGGCAGCCGAAGTATCAGGGCGCGGTGCAGGCCATGATCAATCCGGTGGCCATCCGCTGAGTTTGGTGCCGGTCAGTCCGCTGGGTTGACCGGCCATCGGGAGCCTGCGGGCTTGGCAAGACGCGTTTGGCGCACAGTGCCGCGAGCCCAATGTGCAACCCACGCGGGTTCGCAAGGCGATCGACCAAAAGAAAAAGGGCTGACCAGATGGTCAGCCCTTTTGTGATGGCGCGCCCGGCAGGATTCGAACCCACGACCCCTTGGTTCGTAGCCAAGTACTCTATCCAACTGAGCTACGGGCGCAGAGCCACGCACTATAGCAGAATTCAGCGAAGCAATGTTGTTATCGTAATATGAAATTTAATTTCTTCATACGGTAATCGACTATACTGCTCAGCATCTGCCTTACGGAGACTTCCCCATGTCGGCCTTGCCTCAGCAACCCGCCTCCAATGACCCCGATGCCCTCGAAACCCAGGAGTGGCTTGATGCGCTCGAGGCCGTCATCGACCGTGAAGGCCCCCAGCGCGCACATTTCCTGCTCGAAACCCTGATTGAAAAGGCCCGTCGCAGCGGCGCCTTCATTCCCTTCTCGGCCAATACCGCTTACATCAACACCATTCCCGTTGCCCTCGAGGCCCGCAGCCCCGGCAATGCGGAGTTTGAGGAGCGCATTCGTTCCTATATCCGCTGGAATGCCATGGCCATGGTGGTTCGGGCGAACCGGCTTGACCCGCCCGATGGTGGTGACCTGGGGGGGCACATCGCCTCGTTCGCCTCGCTCGCCACCATGATCGGTGCCGGCATGAACCACTTCTGGCATGCCCCGCATGAAGGCCACGGCGGTGATCTGGTGTATTTCCAGGGCCATTCCGCCCCCGGCATTTACGGGCGCGCGTTTGTCGAGGGGCGCCTTGACGAAGCGCGTCTGTCGAAATTCCGCCAGGAAGTCGATGGCCAGGGCCTGCCGTCGTATCCGCATCCCAAGCTGATGCCCGATTTCTGGCAGTTTCCGACGGTCTCGATGGGCCTGGGGCCCATCATGGCGATCTATCAGGCGCGCTTTCTCAAGTACCTGCATGCGCGGGGCCTGGCCGACACCTCCAACCGCAAGGTGTGGGTCTTCTGTGGCGACGGGGAGATGGATGAGCCCGAGTCCCTGGGCGCGATCAGCCTGGCCGCCCGCGAAAAGCTCGACAACCTGATCTTCGTCGTGAACTGCAACCTGCAGCGCCTGGATGGTCCGGTGCGTGGCAACGGCAAGATCATCCAGGAGCTCGAGGGAGAGTTCCGGGGCTCGGGCTGGAATGTCATCAAGCTGATCTGGGGGTCGTACTGGGATCCGCTGCTTGCCCGGGACAAGGACGGCATCCTGCAGCGGATCATGGAAGAAACCGTTGATGGCGAGTACCAGGCCTACAAGGCCAACGATGGTGCTTTCGTGCGCAAGCATTTCTTTGGCAAGCATCCCAAGCTGCTCGAGATGGTCTCGCGCATGACCGATGACGATATCTGGCGCCTCAATCGCGGGGGCCATGATCCGCACAAGGTGTTTGCGGCCTTTCATGCGGCCATCAACCATGCCGGCCAGCCCACCGTCATTCTGGCCAAGACCGTCAAGGGCTACGGCATGGGGCAGGTGGGTGAGGCCAAGAACCCCACGCACCAGCTCAAGAAGCTCGATACCGATGCCATTCGCGATTTCCGCGATCGCTTCAACATTCCGGTGCCTGACGATCGGCTCGATGAACTGCCGTTCTATCGGCCGTCTGACGATGCGCCCGAGATGGTCTACATGCACGAGCGGCGCAAGGCTCTGGGCGGCTATCTGCCGCAGCGTCGACGGCGTGCTGACGAATCACTGGCCGTGCCGTCGCTCGATGCCTTCAAGGCCATTACCGAAGCCACAGCCGAAGGTCGCGAAATCTCCACGACCCAGGCCTTTGTACGTGCACTGACAGCCCTCGTGCGCGACCCTGAATTAGGCAAGCGCGTGGTGCCGATCGTGCCCGATGAGGCCCGGACCTTTGGCATGGAGGGCATGTTCAGGCAACTGGGCATCTATGCCCATGAAGGGCAGAAGTACACGCCGGTCGACAAGGATCAGGTCATGTACTACCGCGAGGACAAGGCGGGTCAGATTCTCGAGGAAGGCATCAATGAAGCCGGCGCCTTTTCGTCCTGGATCGCAGCGGCCACGTCGTACTCGACCAACAACCGCGTCATGGTGCCGTTCTACATCTACTACTCGATGTTCGGCTTTCAGCGGGTGGGCGATCTGGCCTGGGCGGCCGGTGACATGCAGGCCCGCGGATTTCTGCTCGGTGGCACGTCAGGGCGCACGACACTCAATGGCGAGGGTCTGCAGCACGAGGATGGTCACAGCCACATCCTCTCGGCCACCATTCCCAATTGCGTGTCCTACGACCCCACCTTTGCGCACGAGGTGGCGGTGATCATTCAGGATGGTCTGCGGCGCATGGTGGGCGAGCAGGAGAACGTTTTCTACTACATCACCCTGCTCAACGAGAACTATCCTCACCCGGGCCTCAAGGCCGGCCAGGAGGAGGGCATCAAGCGCGGTCTTTATCTGCTTCAGGAAGGCGAGGCCGGCAACGCCACCCGCGTGCAACTGCTGGGATCGGGTGCGATCCTGCGGGAGTCGCTCGCGGCTGCTCAGTTGCTCGAGCAAGACTGGGGTGTGGCCGCCGATGTCTGGTCGGTCACCAGCTTTACCGAGTTGCGACGTGATGGTCTGGACTGCGAGCGCTTCAACCTGCTCAACCCGACCGCCAAGGAGCGTGTGCCCTATGTCACTGAACAGCTCGCAGCCCATGGCGGGCCGATCGTGGCATCGACCGATTACATGAAGCTCTACGCCGATCAGATTCGCCCCTTCGTTCCGGCAGGCCGCAGCTACCACGTGTTGGGCACCGACGGTTTCGGGCGTTCGGATTTCCGCTACAAGCTGCGCGAACACTTCGAGGTCAACCGTCACTTCATTGTGCTGTCGGCCCTGCGTGCACTGGTGCGTGACAAAAAGGTCAAGCCGGCGAAGCTGAAAGAAGCCATCGCCCGCTACGGCATCGATCCGGGCAAATCCAATCCGCACTACGCCTGAGGCGGCAAGCATGGCAACCATTGAACTGAAAGTGCCCGACATCGGCGACTTCGATTCGGTCGAGGTCATCGAGCTTCTCGTCCAGCCGGGCAGCGTGGTGCAACTCGAGCAGAGCCTGATCACGGTGGAGTCCGAGAAGGCTTCCATGGAGATCCCCGCCGGCAGTGCGGGTCGTATCCAGGAACTCAAGGTCAAGATCGGTGACAAGGTCAGCGAGGGCAGCGTCATTGCCCTGGTGGAGACCCTCGATGCGGCGCAGCCGGATCCGGGGCAGACGCCATCGGCCGCGGCGCCATCGGGATCAACGCCCGGCGCTGCACCCGCAGCCGATCGGGCGCAAGCGGCTCAACCCCAACCCACAGCGGCTGCTCCGGTGGGTGCGGCGTCTGCGGCAGCGGTCCGAACACCGCCCGTTCCAACCGAACAAACCGATGCGACTGTGCTGGTCGTCAAGCCGCATGCCTCGCCCTCGGTGCGCAAGTTTGCCCGCGAACTCGGCGTCGATCTGTCGGTGGTACGTGCAACGGGACCCAAGCAGCGCATCACACCCGACGACGTTCGTGCGCATGTCAAGGCCGTCATGCAGGGCGAGATCAGCTCGGGCGGGGCAGGGCGCGGCAGTGCGATTGCTGGCGCTGCTGTTGATGGCGGCGCTGCCCTGGGTCTGCTGCCCTGGCCCAAGGTGGATTTTGCAAAGTTCGGTCCCATCGAGCACAAGCCGCTGGCCCGGATCCGAAAGATTTCGGCCGCCAATCTGCACCGCAACTGGGTGATGATTCCGCATGTCACCCATCATGAGCAGGCCGATGTCACCGACCTCGAGGCCTTCCGGGTGACGCTCAATGCCGAGCTCACCGCGGGGGCTGCCAAGTTCACGATGCTGGCCTTTCTGATCAAGGCCTGTGTGCATGCGCTCAAGCAGTATCCCGAGTTCAATGCCTCGCTCGAGGGCGATCAGCTGGTGCTCAAGCAGTACTGGCATATCGGTTTCGCGGCCGATACGCCCAACGGGCTGGTGGTTCCGGTTGTTCGGGATGCCGATCGCAAGAGCCTGTCCGAGATTGCGGCCGAGACTTCGGCACTGGCCAAGCTCGCCCGTGATGGCAAGCTCGCCCCAGCGCAGATGCAGGGGGGCACCTTCTCCATCTCGAGCCTGGGCGGCATTGGCGGCACCGCCTTCACCCCCATCATCAATGCGCCCGAGGTGGCCATCCTGGGTGTCAATCGCACGGCCATGCAGCCCCAATGGGACGGCAAGGCCTTTGTGCCCCGGCTGATGCTGCCCATGTCGCTGTCGTATGACCATCGTGTGATCGATGGCGCCGCTGCGGCGCGCTTTTGCGTGCATCTGACCCGGCTGATGGCCGACTTCAGGCGGGTCATGGTCTGATGACAACCATTGTGGTGGTGCGCCGAGGCCTGCAGGTGGCCATCGGTGCGGATTCGCTGGTTACCTTTGGTGAGACGCGGTTGCCGGGTCATTACGAGGCCAATGACAAGCTGATCCGCGTGGGCGACAGCTGCGTGGGGCTGGCTGGCAGCACGGCTCACTTTGAAGTGCTGCGCCGGGTCTTGCCTCAGCTTGATGGCGCGGCCATGCACACTCGCTCGCAGGTCTTCGAGACCTTCCTGAAGGTCCATCAGGTGCTCAAGGAGCAATACTTCCTGAACACCAAGGAAGAGGAAGACGATCCCTACGAGAGCTCGCAGATCACGGCACTGATCGCCAACCCCGGGGGCATCTTCGGGGTGTATTCGTATCGGGAAGTGTTCAGTTTTGAGCGCTTCTGGGCGATCGGCTCGGGGCGCAACTTTGCGCTCGGCGCCATGCATGCCGCCTGGAGCCGCTCGGATCTCGACGCGCAGGCCATCGCGCGCATCGGTCTGGAGGCGGGTGCCGAATTCGATCGCAGCACGGCAGGCCCCTTCAACATCATTACCATGGACTGCCTGCAGTCCGGAGTTGCGTCATGAGTGCATCCCCATCCGCGTCTGAGTCCGAGATGCTGCGCTGTCGCCTGCTGGTGTTGGGCGGTGGGCCGGGCGGTTATTCAGCCGCCTTTCGTGCAGCCGATCTGGGAATGGACGTGATCCTGGTCGAGCGCTACGGCACGCTGGGCGGGGTGTGCCTGAATGTGGGTTGCATTCCGTCCAAGGCCCTGTTGCACACCGCGGCGGTGATCGATGAAACCCGGGCGCTCGCGGCCCATGGCATCCGGTTTGGAGAGCCCCAGGTGGATCTGCCCGCCTTGCGTGGCTGGAAGGACTCGGTCATTCACAAACTCACCACGGGTTTGGCGGGCATGGCCAAGGCTCGCAAGGTGAGGGTGGTGCGAGGGGTGGGCATGCTCACAGGACCCCATCGCCTTTCGGTTGAACTGACCGAAGGCGAGGGCCAGCAGCGCACGGGCCAGACTCAGGTCATCGACTTCGAGCAGGCCATCCTTGCAGCCGGCAGTCAGGCGGTGCGGCTGCCTTTTCTGCCCGAAGACCCTCGCGTGGTGGATTCAACCGGTGCGCTGGCTCTGAGCTCGATTCCCAAACGCATGCTGGTGATTGGCGGCGGCATCATCGGGCTGGAGATGGCCTCGGTGTATTCCACACTTGGTGCCCGCATCGATGTGGTCGAAATGCTCGATGGTCTGATGCCTGGCGCTGATCGCGATGCGGTCAAGGTCTGGCAGAAATTCAATGCTCATCGATTCGATCAGGTGATGCTCGGAACCCGCACGCTGGCGGCGCAGGCCACGCCCGAAGGAATCGTGGTGCGTTTTGAAGGTCCCAAGGCCCCGGCCGAGCCCCAGTGCTACGACCTCGTGCTCTGCGCGGTGGGGCGCCGCCCCAATGGCGCGTCCATCGGGGCGCAGGCGGCTGGCGTTCAGATCAACGAGCGCGGCTTCATCGAGGTGGATGCCCAGATGCGCACCAGTGCTCCCCACATCTTTGCCATCGGCGACATCGTCGGTCAGCCCATGCTGGCCCACAAGGCCGTCCATGAGGGTCATGTGGCTGCCGAGGCTGCCGCCGGTGAAAAGGCCTTCTTTGATGCCAAGGTGATTCCCTCGGTGGCCTATACCGACCCCGAGATCGCCTGGGTGGGCCTGACTGAGGAGCAGGCCAAGGCTCAGGGCCTTGCGGTGGGCAAGGCGATGTTCCCGTGGGCGGCCTCGGGCCGGGCGATTGCCAATGGCCGCGACGAAGGCTTCACCAAGCTGCTCTTTGATGAGCAGACCCACCGCGTGGTGGGCGGCACGATCGTGGGCACGCATGCCGGCGACATGATCGGCGAGATCGCGCTGGCCATCGAAATGGGGGCCGATGCCACCGACATCGGCCGAACCATTCACCCCCACCCGACGCTGGGTGAGAGCATCGGTATGGCGGCGGAGCTTTTTGAGGGGGTCTGCACGGATCTGCCGCCGCCGCGCAAGCGCGCAGCGCCGGGCGCCTGATCACGCTGCAGTGGGTCCTGCGGAGAAGCGCCTTGCGTTTTCCTCGTCCGTCAGGCGGGGGCTAAGGATGACTGCTGATTGATGCCAGCGGGCCGCCGATCCTCGGGGCCCGCCGGAGATTGGCCTCAGTCTTCCTTGATCGCGAAGGGATTGTCTGCGCCCTTGCCGTCCGAGGTTGAATCCTTGCTGTCGTCGCCTTTGACCTCGAAGCTCACATTGCTGGTGTCGACATCGGTCTTCTTGTCGAGCCGGTCGAGCACCAGACTCGGAAAGGCGATCACCACCGCAAGCATGATGAGCTGCATGATCACAAAGTGCACCGAGCCCTTGTAGATCTCAGCCGTTGAGACCTTGCGGATGGCCTTCCTGGTGACTCGATCCACGTAATCGTTGTTCGGTGCCACCGAGCGCAGATAAAAGAGTGCAAAGCCAAAGGGTGGGGTGAGGAAAGAGGTCTGCAGGTTCATGGCCACGATGATTCCGAACCAGATCAGATCGATGCCCAGCTTGTCGGCCACGGGGGCCAGCAGGGGCAGCAGGATGAAGGCGATCTCGAAGAAATCAATGAAAAAGCCCAGCCCGAAGATCAGCAGGTTCACAAAGAGCAGAAAGCCCAGCTGGCCGCCTGGCAACTGATCAAACAGGTGCTCGACCCACTTGGGCCCATCCACGGCCTGGAAAGTGAGACTGAAGATGGTCGAGCCCACCAGCACGAACATCACAAAGCAGGAGAGCTTGGCGGTTGAGTCCAGGCCCTGACGCAGCAGGGTGAGATTGATCCGACGCCGCATGGCCGCCAGGATCAGCGCGCCCACGGCACCCATGGCACCGCCTTCAGTCGGAGTGGCAATCCCCAGAAAGATGGTGCCCAGCACCAGAAACACGAGCAGCAGGGGCGGGATGAGCACGAATGTGACCTGCTCGGCCAGTCGCGAGAGCAGGCCCAGGCGCATGGCCTTGTTGAGCAGGGCCAGCACCAGGGCCAGCATCACCCCGGCGGACATCGACATCACCACGGTCTCGTCGAACGGTACTTCGACTTCCGTGCCCCGGATCCAGGACAACAGGGCGCCGTAATTGGCCTGCATCAGGCTTGCCGCCAGCACGCACAGCAAAAGCAGCACCACGAGCGAGGTGTGGCCGCTTGCGCCCGTGTCCTCGCGATAGATGCGAGCCTCGGGGGGCAGGGCGGGGACCCATTCGGGTTTGATGATCGCCACAGCAAAGATGTAGAGGCAATACAGACCGACCAGCATGAAGCCGGGCAGGAAGGCCGCCAGGTACATGTCACCGACGCTGCGTCCGAGCTGGTCGGCAATCACGATCAGGACCAGAGAGGGCGGGATGATCTGGGCCAGTGTTCCGGATGCCGTGATCGCGCCCGAGGCGAGCTGTCGGTTATAGCC
>Ga0255096_1001136_pt1 | contig 11420 bp, 10 predicted proteins | sample Colum_Atlam_RepA_2_FD_188563 | JGI IMG/M metagenome (GOLD analysis project Ga0255096, IMG submission 188563) | Freshwater microbial communities from Columbia River, Oregon, United States - Colum_Atlam_RepA_8d | ecosystem: Environmental > Aquatic > Freshwater > River | place: USA: Oregon...
ATGTCGCGCAACTCTGCAACGTAGGCCTTTGCAACCTCAGGGGCATATTTACCTGTGCCAGGAACAATCTTGGTAACAATTTCAACCAATGGAATTCCTGCACGGTTGTAATCTAGAAGTGAATACTCTGCTCCGTGAATACGTCCAGTTGCACCACCCACGTGTAAAGACTTTCCTGTGTCTTCTTCCATGTGAACGCGCTCTACTTCAATGCGGAAAACCTTTGGACCCTCATCAGTTTCGATCTCAACGTCAACATATCCGTTGACGCAGATTGGCTCGTCATACTGTGAAATCTGGAAATTCTTTGGCATATCTGGATAAAAATAGTTTTTACGTGCAAAGCGGCTAAATGGCGCAATTGAGCAGTTCAGAGCCAGACCAATTTTGATTGTTGATTCAATTGCCTTCTCATTAACAGTTGGTAGCGCACCTGGCAGAGCTAAACAAACGGGGCAGGTTTGTGTATTTGGCTCTGCACCGAAAATAGTAGAACAGCCACAAAACATCTTTGAGTTTGTATTGAGTTCAACGTGAACTTCAAGACCCAGTACTGGCTCGTACTTTGCTACAACATCATCATATGTCAGGCTCATTTGCTACCTGCTAACGCTGGAATTGTTGAAAGCAATGGTGCGCCCCACTTAGAAAGCAAAGCTGCCTCAAGTGCTGCACCAACTGAATACATTCGATCATCTTTCATTACCGGTGACATAATCTGGAAACCAACTGGTAGACCATCTTCCTCTGCAACACCTGAAGGCAATGACATTCCACCGATTCCAGCCATGTTCACAGGAATAGTTGCAATATCATTGAGATACATAGCTAGAGGATCATTAGCCTTCTCGCCGATTTTAAACGCTGTTGTTGGGCATGTTGGTGAAACCAAAACATCAGCCTTTTCAAATGCTTTGTTGAAATCTTGAGTGATAAGTGTGCGAACTTTTTGTGCACTGCCGTAATAGGCATCGTAGTAACCAGATGAAAGAGCATACGTTCCAAGGATGATGCGGCGCTTTACTTCGCGGCCAAAGCCAACTTCACGAGTTAAATTCATAACTGATTCAGCAGATGCTCCATCGTTATCGCCCACGCGAAGGCCATAACGCATTGCATCAAAGCGAGCTAAGTTTGAAGAACACTCAGATGGTGCGATTAAGTAATACGCAGCAAGGGCATATTCAAAGTTAGGTGCAGATACTTCAACGATTTCAGCGCCAGCAGCTGCAAGTAATTCAAGAGATTCTTCAAAACGAGTGCGCACGCCCTTTTGGTAGCCATCACCATTGAGCTCTTTAACAACACCGATCTTCATTCCCTTAACGTTGCCTGCCTTAGCAGCAGCAACTACTGCAGGAACTGGAGCGTTAATTGAAGTTGAATCTTTTGGATCATGACCTGCAATTGCTTCATGCAAGAGAGCAGCATCTAATACCGTTCGAGCACATGGGCCTGCTTGATCAAGGGATGAAGAGAAAGCAACAAGGCCATAACGCGAAACTCCGCCATATGTTGGCTTCACTCCCACAGTTCCAGTAACGGCTGCAGGTTGGCGAATCGATCCACCAGTATCAGTTCCAATGGCAAGTGGTGCTTCAAATGCGGCCAATGCTGCAGCTGATCCGCCACCAGAACCGCCAGGAATACGTGTTAGGTCCCATGGATTGTGCGTTGGACCATATGCAGAGTTTTCTGTAGAAGAACCCATCGCGAATTCATCCATATTTGTCTTACCTAAAATAACAATGCCATTTTTCTTTAAATTAACAACAACAGTTGAGTCATAAGGTGGGCGCCAGCCTTCAAGAATCTTGGAGCCACATGTTGTTGGAATTCCCTTTTGTGTCATCACATCTTTGAGCGCAAGTGGTACCCCAGCTAAAGGTGAGAGCATCTCTCCACTTTTGCGCTTTGCATCAACAGCTGCAGCTTGAGCAAGTGCACCTTCAGTGTCAACATGCAAGAAGGCATGAACATCTTTATCAACTGCTGAAATTTGATCTAGGTGAGCTTGCGTTAGCGCAACTGAAGTAATTTCCCCACTAGCTAATTTACTAGCCATCTCTGATGCGGAGTTACGAATCATTCTTCACCCAAAATCTGAGGAACGCGAAAACGTTGTTCTTCTTGGGCAGGTGCACCAGAGAGTGCATCAGCTGGTGTAAGTGATGGAATAACTACATCGGGACGAAAAACGTTACGAAGTGGCAATGGGTGTGACGTAGCAGGAACATCAGCGCTAGCAACTTCTTGCACGCGAGCCACTGCATCCAAGATGACAGTGAACTCATTTGAGAGTGCGACTAACTCTTCATCACTCATTTCAATGCGAGCAAGGCCGGCAAGCTTTGCTACATCATCACGGGAAAGGCTGGTCATGGGTGTGAGTCTAATTAACTTCGCACTTAACTGCGAATTTGCCCATCTCCTGTAACGATCCAGGTAGTGGTCGTCATAGCTTCAAGACCCATAGGCCCACGGGCATGGAGTTTTTGATTTGAAATTCCAATTTCAGCTCCAAATCCCATTTGCTCACCGTCGGTAAATCGTGTTGAAGTATTGACCATCACGGCTGCGCAATCACTCAACGCAATAAAGCGATCAGCATTGCCCTTATTTTCAGTGATGATGGCTTCAGTGTGTTTGGTGCCGAATTTAGCAATGTGCTCACTGGCAGCATCAACTGAATCAACAATCGCAACATTCATCTCAAGAGTTCCGTACTCCGTGCACCAATTCTCCTCCGTTGCCGCACTCATAGGAATTGAGCCAGCTAGAGCTAAAACTTGTGCATCCCCATGCAGAATAACTCCTGCATCATGTAGAGCTTTCAAGGCAACTGGGGCAAAATCTTTTGCAATTGCTTTATGAATCAATAGGGTCTCAGCAGCATTGCACACACTTGGACGCTGTGTCTTTGAGTTGATAATGATTGGAAGTGCCTTAGCAAGATCAGCAAATTCATCGATAAACACATGACAAACGCCGGCTCCCGTTTCAATCGTTGGCACAGTCGACTCATCTACAACCATACGAATAAGGGAAGCACTCCCCCGTGGAATTACCAGATCCACTTTGCCACGAGCATTTAACAAAGCTTTAACTGTCTCACGATCATCTGATGGCACTAGTTGGATGACATCTGGAGAAATCTTTGTATTCTTGAGTGCATCACGCATAACAGTTACGAGGATTTGATTACTCGATGCTGCACTTGAAGACCCGCGAAGGAGCGCGGCGTTACCTGACATCAATAAAATGACTGCAGCATCGACTGTCACATTTGGACGAGCCTCATACACCATTCCAATAACACCGAATGGCACAGTAACTTGCTTCAGGTCGATGCCATTGGGCAAAGTCGAATGACGCAATGTGATTCCAAGTGGATCAGGCAACTTACTTACTTGGCGTGCTCCAGTAGCGATTCCTTCTACTCTTTGCGGAGTAAGTAGCAATCGATCAAGTAGCGCGGAGTTAATCTGTGCTGCACGAGCACGCACCATATCTTCTTCATTAGCAGCAATAATTTCAGCGCTTCTAGAAAGAATCGCATCTGCAATTGCATTAAGAGCAGCGCTGCGCTCAGCACCTGTTGATGTACTTAGAGTCCGTGCGGCTGCGCGAGCAGTATCTGCCATCTCATTGATCATTTGTTGACTCATTTAAATCAACACCAAATCATCTCGGTGGACTAGTTCGCGCTCATACTCAGCACCCATTTCTGCGGCCAGTTCTTTTGTGGAGCGGCCCAGCATCTTTGGTAGATCCTCTGAATCAAAGGCAACTAAACCACGTGCAATCACAACACCGTCTGGTCCTACTAATTCGATTGCATCTCCTGCAATAAACTCACCCTCAACTGCAGTCACACCTGCTGGAAGCAATGAAACACCACGCTCCAAAATTGCTTTCACTGCACCTGCATCTAAAACTAATTTGCCGTGTGGCTTAGTTGCATGCGCCAACCACAGTAGGCGTGATGTTGTCTTGCTTGCGTGTGCATGAAAGTGAGTACCAAAATCCTGACCAGCTAAGGTTTTATCAGCGTCTTCTAGGGATGTCAGCAGCATTGGGATACCGGCAGAGGTTGCAATGCGCGCAGCTTCAACCTTAGTAACCATTCCCCCGCTGCCAACTCCGGAAGATCCTGCACCACCCAAAGTCTCATTTTCGATATCTGCAACATTTGCTACTTCGTGAATACGTTTTGCTCCTGCCTGTGTTGGTGGAGCGTCATAGAGCGCATCAATATCAGATACAAGAACTAACAAATCTGCGCTAATTAGAAGTGCTACTAATGCAGCAAGTCGATCATTATCGCCGAAACGAATTTCACCAGTACCAACTGTGTCATTTTCATTAATGATTGGAACGACTCCAAGTTGCAGCAAGCGATAAAGAGTGCGCTGGGCGTTTTGGTAGTGAGAGCGGCGCACAACATCTTCAGTTGTAAGCAATACTTGCGATGCCGTAATTGAATGGCGATTAAAGCTCTGGGTGTATTGGGCAATCAGAAGGCCTTGGCCAACTGATGCTGCCGCTTGCTGCGTTGCTAAATCTTTTGGACGCGTAGTTAAACCCAATGGAGCAAGACCAGCAGCGATAGCTCCAGAGGAAACAACGACTACTTCAGATCCACGTGCTTTGCATGCAGCAACAAGATCTACAAGTTTATTGACCGCATCAGCATCTAGTGCAGAACCGGCTTTACCGGTGAGAGAGGATGAGCCAATCTTGATGACGATTCGCTTTGCAGAAGTAATCTGCGCTCGGCTCACTTGTCATCTCCATCCTCTGATTCATTCACTTCAACAACTGAAATCTTAGGTGAATGTGGGTCTTCAATGTTGTATTCCCACTGCTTTGCAATCTCGTCATCGCTAAGAACATCATCAACACGCTCGGTCTGCTGCCATGTTGATTCAAGACGTGAATCCTCACCACGGCGATGCAAGTGACCAGCAAGCTGCTCTGCTCCAGCTTCAATTGTTGGCTCCCAATCAAACACAACTTGTGTGAGGCCATCACCAATACGAACTTCACTTCCTGCAACAGCGCCCTTTTTAAAGAGATCTTTTTCAACACCTAATTGCGCTAAGCGATCAGCTAAGTAACCAATTGCTTCTGCATTCTTAAAGTTAGTTTGGCGCACCCAGCGCTCAACCTTTTTGCCACGAACATTAAATGAACCATCGGCATTAGCTTTAACTTCAAAGCCAGAGTCATCGACGGCAACTGGACGCAAAATAATGCGTGTGCGAACTTCAATTGCTGCTGCAGCTGCGCGATCCTTTTGAATCAAACGAGCCATTGCATAAGTCAATTCTTGTAGACCAGCACGTGATGCAGCAGAGACTTGATAGACCTCATAGCCACGCTCGCGCAATTCGTCTTCAACCATATCTGCCATGGCTTTTCCATCAGGGATGTCGGTTTTATTAAGCGCGATGATTCGCACTCGATCTTCTAAGCCACCATAAATCGCTAATTCATTTTCGATAATTTCAAGGTCTTGCACTGGATTGCGATCTGTTTCCAGAGTTCCACAGTCCAACACATGCACAAGTGCAACGCAGCGCTCGACATGGCGTAGGAATTCAAGGCCTAAACCTTTTCCTTGGCTTGCACCTGGAATTAATCCTGGAACATCGGCAACGGTAAAACGTGTTTCACCTGCTTGAACAACACCTAAATTTGGTGCAAGAGTGGTGAATGGATAATCAGCAATCTTTGGACGGGCTGCAGAAATAGCTGCAATGAGTGATGACTTTCCAGCACTTGGATAACCAACGAGCGCGATGTCTGCAACTGATTTAAGTTCAAGGAAAAGTGTGCGCTCTTCACCTGGTTCACCTAATAAAGCAAAACCTGGTGCACGTCGCTTTGATGAAGACAAAGCCATATTTCCAAGGCCACCAAAACCACCTTGGGCTGCAATAAAAGTTGTTCCAGTTCCAACAAGATCGGCGATCTGTTCACCGGCAGCATCAAAGACAACTGTTCCATTTGGAACACCCAGGATTAAATCATCACCTTGGTGTCCATCTTTGCGATCGCCATAACCTTGATGGCCTGAGGTTGCTTTGCGGTGAGGTGAATGATGAAAATCGAGCAGGGTTGTAACACTTGGATCAACAACCAGAATTACATCGCCGCCGCGTCCACCATTACCGCCATCTGGTCCGCCCAGTGGTTTAAATTTTTCGCGCTTAACAGAAACGCAGCCATCTCCACCTTTTCCGGCAGATGCGTAGAGAGTCACACGATCAACAAATGTTGTCATGTCTTTACTCCCTTCACTGCAGAAAATAAAAAAGCGAGCCGTGTGATTACGGCTCGCCCTTTTTAGAGAAACCTTTTATAGAGCTACCGGAACCACAACATTCACTACGCGACGTCCGCGAGCGCGACCGTATTCAACTGCACCAGCTGCTAATGCAAACAGTGTGTCGTCCTTACCGCGTCCAACGTTCTTGCCTGGGTGAAAATGTGTTCCGCGCTGGCGAACTAGGATTTCGCCTGCATTTACTTCTTGTCCGCCAAAGCGCTTGATACCAAGGTATTGCGCATTTGAATCGCGACCGTTTCGTGTCGAGGAGACACCCTTCTTACTTGCCATTTATTTATCCCTTACTTCGCGCCGTTGATGGCGGTAATTTTTACGAGAGTCTGCTTAGCGCGGAATCCCTGACGACGACGGTGACCTGTCTTGTTCTTGTAACGCAAAATATCGATTTTTGGTCCCTTAGTCTCTTCAAGAACTTCGCCTGTGACCTTAACGCCAGAGAGAAGCTTTGGATCTGAAGTAACAGATGCACCATCTACTACGAGCACTGCAGGAAATGAAACAGTTGCGCCAACAGCAGCATCGATACGATCGACGGTGACTGTGTCTCCAACTGCCACTTTTTCCTGATGGCCGCCAGCTTTAACGATTGCGTACACGTGTAACTCCAGTTCATTTTTAGCCCATGGAGCAGAACCAAAGGTTCCTTCGGGCAGAGGTTAAGGGTACGGAACCTCTAGGCCAGGGTCAAATTGCGATATCTAGCCCTTTTGGGCGATACGGGTCAAGGCCTTTTCTAGGGCGTAAATCGGATCACTAGCCGCACCTTTTACTTGGGCATCTGCCAGGGCGATGGCCCCAACAGCATCAGCAATTTGAGCTGGTGTCCATCGATTTAACTGTCTGCGGGCCTTATCAATTTGCCATGGAGCCATACCTAATTGCCCAGCTAATTCAAAAGATTTCACGCCGCGATTAGCACCTGAAACTTTAGCGAGTGAGCGAAGTGATGAAGCAATAGCACTTGTAATCATTACTGGATCAGTTCCAGTTTCTAGTGCGCTTCGAAGAGCAATTAACGCTGCAGGCAAATTACCTTCCAGTGTTGCATCGGCAACATCAAATCCAGTTGTTTCAACTCTGCCCTGATGAAACTTATCAATTATTACTTCATCGATTGTTCCAGCGGGTGCATCTGCTGCAATCTGTCCAATTGCTGATTGAAGCTCACGCAAATCATTGCCCAAGGCCCCCACTAAAGCTGAAATTGCTCCTGGGGTTGCTTTACGTTGTAAATCAAGAAAAAGGTTTCGAACAAACTCTTCCTTTTCTGCTTCTTTCTTGATCGGCTCACATGCAATTATCTCTGGCTTAACTCTCTTAATTGCATCTAATAGCGCTTTGCCTTTAACGCCACCTTTGTGCACAAAGACAACTGTGGTCGAAGAATCTGGGGAATCTAAGTAACGAGTGACTTCATCTTTAGAATCTTCTGGCAAATCCTGTAAATCACGGATGATTAATCCACGGCGCTCTGAAAACAATGAGGGAGCAAGCGAGTCTGCAATGTCGCCAACAAGTAGGTCTGCTGCAAAGAGAGTAGTGATTTCACATTTCTCATCTTTAAGTTGGGCGGTGAGCTTGGTTAATGCTCTGTCTGCAAGAGCAGCCTCTGATCCCAGAATAAGGTAGAAGGAATTCATAATGCATCTACCCCCATCTAATGAGATTAAACCGACCTTTGGCTCTGCGCACTGTGAATTGATGATTTCGCACTTGAACTGCAACGGCACCATCTATATCTGTACGTAAAACCTCTGAGCCGAGTCTAGCCAGCGCCTGCAGAGTTTGCACCGCTGGGTGGCCATAAGTATTGCCTGCCCCCACTGAAATTATTGAAATACGTGGGTGCAAAGCGCTCATGAAAGCTAAGTCCTGATATCTGGAACCGTGATGACAGACTTTATATATATCAACAGGGCCGACATCTTTAACCAGAATTTCTTGAACCGGAGGCTCCAGATCCCCACCTGCAAAAAGTGAAAATGCATCACTTGTTATCAAGGTGGCGATGCTGGAATTATTTATTTGCGAACCATCCCCTGGCATCTCTTCAAAACTTGTAGCGCTCAAGGTGGGCCAAAGGACTCTTATTGTCAATGGACCAACTCTTGCACTCATTCCCCGCACCGCCTTAATCATCTCAACACCTTTGAGCGCTGCTTGAGCCTTAGCGCTTTCAATAAGAGGTGCAGAGTTAACACTGACCCAGACTTGTCCAACAGCGCGATTCTTTATTGCCCCCGTTAATCCTGCGACGTGATCTGCATGAAAATGCGAAAGAATAAGAAGTGGAATCTCCTTTATTCCCAGTGCTTTCAAACAGCGATCTTCTGCAACAGGATTTGGTCCCACATCTATAACTATTCCCCGATGATTGCCTAAATTAATTACCATCGAATCACCTTGGCCAATATCGCAGTTTGCCACCTGCCAATCCCCACCTGGCCAACGTTGTAGCCATGTAATGGAGATCAAAATAACCAAGGTAAAAACGATGATGTGTTTGAACCACTTCTTTAATAACCATGAACCCAGTGTGAAGCTAGCGACAATAAGGAAGCCAATTTTTCCGCTTTGCAAAGTTAATACTGGAAAAGATGATGCCCAATGCGCAATGAGTGCAATTGCCCCTGCTGGAAATCTAATGAACCAAATTAACACTGTGGAAATCAGTGGTGCAAAAGGTGAAAAAAGCGCTGCAATGAAGCCCACAATCGTTATAGGTGCGACAAAGGGTGCTGCCAATAGATTTGCAATAACACTCATAGGAGCCAAATATCCAGAGAGTGCAACGATGATGGGTGAGCAGAAAACTGTTGCAGCAATGGGTGGAGCTAACGCTTGGGCAAGTTTGCCTGGCAAATGTATTGAAAGCTTTTCAATGAGCACAGGTGCAAAGAGAAGAAGGCCTGCAGTTGCTAAAACTGAGAGTGCAAAACCTGCATCACGTGCCTGCCAGGGATCAACGACGACTACGGCGGCCATAGCAAAGCCAAGTGCTGGAAGTGAATCTCGTCCCTTCTTAGTGCCTTGTGCAACAAGTAGAACTGCAGCCATTGCTGCTGCACGCAGAACTGATGGGGATGGTCGCACCAGTGCAATAAATGCGATGAGGGATATAGCTGTTGCCGAAAGACGGAATTTCATTCTTGCAAATAGAAACTGCATCATCCACAAGACAAATGCAGAAACAAGTGCAAAGTTGGCACCACTGACTGCAACTAAGTGAGTCAAACCAGAGCGTCGCATCGAGTTTTTAAACTCCACGCTCTGTTTTGATGTATCCCCCAACACCATTCCGGGTATAAGGGCCCCAGCATTGCCATCACCGGATAGAAATCGAAGGCCCAAACGAATTGCACCTAGTGCGCTAGCCCAACGCGAAGGCGGTGTAAGAATGTGGAAGTCATCCTTTATTACAACTAACGCCGCTACTCGGGCTTCCTTGCTGGCAACTATTCGCCCCTGGGCGCTAAATCTTTGTCCAGGCAAGAGTGTGGTGATGCTTTGCTTTGATGTCATGACACGTATAGGTACACGTAGCTTGTAATGAATAGAGCTGTTGTTAACCAAAACTGCACGCGCAATAAATGAATAGCTGCCAGTACTAGTTTTACTGGGATCTGTAACAACTTCTGCTGTGATGGTTGCGCTCTGCATAAAGAATCTAGAAATCTGACTATGTGCCAGAGATGCTTGGCGAATAGACATCACCGTGGAACCCAGAAGAAGTGCGAAAATGATTACGCTGAATCTGAATTTTCTACTAATTAAGGAGAGCGCAGCCAAAATCAATGCAGCAATTGCGATTCGCCATGGGGCAGTTGCACTTTGAAACAACGCTCCAGCCCAAATTGCACCGCCGAGGGCAACTGCCCTGTAATCAGTTAAACGCGGATTTTGCTTTTGATTTGTGAGAATTTTGCCGCACCGATTCCACTGACTTTTTGGAGATCTTCTATTGTTATGAAGGGACCATGGGTCTTCCTATATGTAACTATGCGGTTTGCAATGACCGGACCAATTCCATCCAGTGAATCAAAATCACCGACCGTTGCACGATTGATATTAATTGGGCCGCTGCGCTTTGGCGCACTGACTCGAACCCCTTTGCTATTTGTAATTGCAGCATCCACATAGATTTGTTCACCATCTGCCAACACTCTGGCTAGATTAATTGTGCTCAAATCCGCTCCAGGTGCAGAACCTCCTGCGGCTTTGATTGCATCGATTACGCGCGAGCTAGCAGTAAGTGTGTAAACACCGGGGGTATTTACTGCCCCTGTGACATCGACAAAAATCTGCGGGGCTTGCACTTGCTCAACAACCACAGGGGGCGGTGTTATCTCACCAGTATTTCCTTTAACAACGATAAATACAGATAAGACAATGACCACTGCTGACACAGCAAGTAGTGCACGTTTTTGAATAGGTGTGAAATTAAGGTCAAACCACCATGTAACTAGTTTTTCAAAGATCTGTGCGAAATATTCCATGCCCTAATAGTTCAGGGCATAGTGAAATCACTGCCCTGATGAGGCTAAAGGGTGTGGATATTTACTTCTTAAGCCAGTAGTCGTTGATGTACTTCTCACCCTCGTCACAGAAGAAAGTGACGACGTTTTCAACACCGTACTGCTCCTTCAATCTCTTCGCTGCGATCATGTGTGCTCCTGAAGATGGGCCTACGAAAATGCCATGCACTCTTGCTAAACGGCGCATCTCAGCAATTGACTCCTCAGAACCCACGTCAATGACTCCATCTAATTCATGATGGTGGCGAGTAACAATGCCTGGAATAAAGCCATCAGCAATTCCTTCAATTAAATGCTTTGACACTTCTCCACACAAAATCGTGCAGGATTCCGATGGCTCCAGAGCGATAACTTTGCAGTTGGGATTCGCAGCTTTGAAGGCTTGTCCCACACCAATAACTGTTCCGCCCGTTCCAACTCCACTTACTAGTAGATCTGGCAGTACTGGCATTTGTTGCAAAATCTCTTGACCTAGCCATTGGCGGTTCTCTTCCACGTTCCATTCATTATCAAATTGTTGTGGTGCAAAA
>Ga0255096_1001137_pt1 | contig 11398 bp, 5 predicted proteins | sample Colum_Atlam_RepA_2_FD_188563 | JGI IMG/M metagenome (GOLD analysis project Ga0255096, IMG submission 188563) | Freshwater microbial communities from Columbia River, Oregon, United States - Colum_Atlam_RepA_8d | ecosystem: Environmental > Aquatic > Freshwater > River | place: USA: Oregon...
GGCTCGAACTCCTCGGCCTCGAAGAAAGGGTTACCCCTGCTGTTGTAGCCTCTTTCAGCGGCAATGCCCTTACCCTTTTAAGTGATAGCAATGATACTTTTTCTGTTTCATCTGATGCTAATGGTGTTATTTCCATTACAGGTACAACAGTGACTGCAGGTGATGCGAATGTCACCGTAGTGGCAGGTTCTACTAGCACCGTAACCGTAAATTCATTGGCGGGTGGTGCAGCAGCGGTGCAGGTGTTGGCATTAACCGGTGATATTGCAACCGAAATTCAGGACATTACCCTCATCAATATTAATAGCACAGCATTTAATACCAACTTTGGAATTTCGTTTGCATTAGATGCTGGCAATGACACTGTGAAATTGGGCGGTAGCATCAATTTGAATGGAACCGGAACATTGCTTATTACGGATCCCGCAAGTGGTGTGGATGCTGTTGTATTAGGTCAGGGATCTGACCTTACTCTTACTTCGGTAAGCGGGGCAATCACCCTGACACCTGCAGGGACTGGAGCAACTAATGTCACAACCATGTCCAATAACGCAACCATTAACAGCACCTCGGGCAACATAACCCTAGGTAATAATGTTGTGGGAGCGGGCAAGAACCTTTCCATCAATTCCGGTACCGGTACTGTTACTGCAACAGGTACCCTTGGGTTGACCACTGCTTTAGGCAAGCTCACTATTACCAGTACCAATGCAACATCTTCAGCCATCAGTTTGGCAGCAGTAACCGCAGGCGATGTTATCCTGACCGGCACCGGTGATGTCAGTGTTTCTGGTGTGGTTGCTGTAACTAGCATTAATGCTAAGTCCACTGCTGGCGATGTTATCTTTGGGAACACGGTAACCACTTCTGCAGTTGGCGGTTTCGTTTCTGAAGCTACCCTTGCAACCAAGGCGACCAAGATTGCAAACGCAGTTACTGTTGGCGCAGGTGCTAATGCCCTTGTTACCGGAAATCTGATTTCCAACAATGCAACTTTAGCTGCAATTACCACTTCTGGGGTAGGTAACATTACCATCACTGGTAATGTTGATGCTTCTGTTGCTGGTAATGGTCTTACCCTTACCGCAGGCTCTGGTTTAGTTTCCATCATTGGTAATGTTGGTTCCGGCTCGACAGCTTTTGGTACTTTAACCGCTTCTGGTACTGGCACCTTCCTAGCTGCTGGCACAGTCGCTGCTGGCTCGATTAAATTGGATCAATCTAATAAATTTGCAACATCCATCACATTTGCTAAGGCTGTTACTGTAAGTGATTCACCAGGTGGAATTGAAGTTAATGCAAGTGGTTCTGGCACAGTTACCTTTTCTGATACCATCACCGCTTTGGGCGCTGCCGGCAATAATACTGACATTGAAATTATCTCGGTAAATGGCGCTATCAATGTGGGTGGCGCTATCACTGGTTTGGATAAAGTAGCAATCATCTCTAATGGTAGTGGTTCAATCAACCTTAGTGGCAATGTCACCACTTCTGGTAACAGTACCACTCAGGATAATGGCCTTGTTTTGGTTCAAAGCACAACTGGAAATATCACCACCGTAGGTGTAATTTCCACCGCTGGCTCTTTAGCTGATATCGAAATTGATAATGCAACCTCTGGTAATATTACCATTGGTGGCAATGTTTCCACCTCTGGCGGTGGCGATATTATCCTCGGTGCAGATAGCGTAACCGGATCAAGCGGTACGGGTAATTTGACCATCAATGGCACTGTTACGACTACGGGTACAGCGGCTGGTGATATTGCCTTCGGGATTGCTGGCGGTACCGGTGCAATCAACAAAGCTGTTACCGCAGGCGCAACCGGCGATGTGATATTCATCAATAATTTGGCGACCGATGCATACACCATTGTAAGTGGCGCTAATATCTCTGCTGGTGATAATGTTCTCGATGCCTCTAGTGGTGGTGCCGCTGGTATCATCAACCTGGGTGCAAATGTTACTGCACTTAACGGTTCTGCAACTTCTACTTTGGGTGTTTTTGGTATCGGTTTCGATAATTCCATCAACCTGACTGGTGCAGTGTCCATGAAGGCTGCTGGTACTGGTGGTGATATCACCTTGGCTAGTGTCAATGGCGCCCAAAACCTGACTCTGGAAACCCCTGCAGTTGTTGGAAGTACTATCACCCTGGCCAGCGTTGGCCAAACCACGGCGTTAAACACGGTTACCGTGATCAACTCAGGTGATGTGCTTTTTAATGGTGCGTTCACCGCTGCCAATGTGGTGCTTTTAGATACTAATGATGCGGTTATTTTTAACGGGCAAACGGTTATCAGCAACAGTTTGACCACTACCGTAGAAGCTTACGATGTAACTTTTAATACTTTCCAAACCGTAGTTCTCAATGGTGCACCTGTGTTCCTTAATACCGGTGATGTACAGTTTTTTGGCACCAACACTGTTCTTCCTTCGGGTGCAACCATCGCTGGTGGTTCCTTGGCGAATGTTAATTTGGCGGGCACTATAGTTTCAGGTGGTGCGTTCAATATTGGTGCGGGTCTCGCTGGTATCAATGTTTCTGATAACACGCAATTGATTCTAAATTCTATTACTGCAAGTAGCACTTTTGCCAGCCCCATTAATCTTAATGCAGGAAGTGTCGGTGCTTTTAATTTACTGGGCGCAGGCACGCTTACCCTTTCAGCTAATTCTACTGGTGGTGTTACCACTGGTGACACTATCAATGTGACCAACGGCACTTTGAATGTAACTGGAACACTTGGTTCCGCATCGACTATTACGCTTACCAATGGCACCCTAACTGGCCCTGGTGGTACGGTTGGAAATTTGACTCCCGCTAATGGTACCGTTGATCCAGAAGGCACCTTGAATACCGGGGTTGTAACTTTCAATGCTGCTACCACCTACATTGCAGATGTGTTGACTACTACTACCGCTTCCAACCTTACAGGTAATTCAGGCTTCAACCTTGGTGGTGCAAATCTGCTCCTTGAAAATGTGGCTTCTGGCCTTGCTGTTGGTAATAGCTTTACCATCATCAACAACACTGCTGTTTCGGGTGGCCTTAGCGGCACTTTTGCAGGCCTTCCTGAAGGTGCAACCCTTTCAGCACTGGATTCTTTGGGCAACACGATAACTTTTGCAATCAGCTATGTGGGTGGCATTATTGGTGCAAATGACGTGACACTTACGGTTACCAATGTTTTGATTGCGAACCCTTCTGCGATTCCCCAACCGATGGTTGCAGGCCAACCTCAGTTGAATTACCTTACCGTAGTTGGAGCGGGTGCAGGTGGTGGCCCTATGGTTACCGTAACCCTTGATATTATTCCTGGCTTGACCACGGTTCCCACTTACTTCAGTTTCTTTGCCTACGATGAAGGGTTTACTGGTGGGGTGCATGTTGCACTTAATGAACTCGATGGAAATACAGATACTAAAGAAATTATTACTGGCCCTGGCGCTGGTGGTGGCCCCAATGTAAAGGTATTCCAATTTAATATCCGGACCCTTACTTTTAATCCCACGCCTGTTACCTCCTTCTTTGCATTCAATGACCCTGCCTTTACCGGTGGCGTTTATGTTGCAGGTGGCGATGTGACTGGCGATGGCATCGGAGATTTGTTAGTAGGCGCAGGCGAAGGTGGCGGCCCTAGAGTACAAGTTTATGCTGGCAGTGTTAACGGTGTTATCACCTCTGCACCGATAAGTGATTTCTTCGCCTACTCTACTGAATTCTTGGGTGGCGTGGTTGTTGCTGCTGGCGATCGAACGGGTGATGCTACCCTTGAAGTCGTCACCGGGCCTGCAAGCAATGGTGGCTATAATATTAAGTCATTCAATGTTGCTGGCACTGGCAATAACCCTACGCTTATCGAGAACTTCTTTGCGTTCAACGATTTCACCAGCATTGGTGGTCTAAGCATTGCGACTGCGGTTTTCGATGCCAACCCAATGGATGATCTTGTGATCGGTACAACCAACACGCAGTTTGGGGTTATCTTGAATCAAGATTATGAGGGTATTCAGGCGAATCCCTTCCCTGGCTTTGATGGGGAGATTCGTGCAGGGTTTGTGTCTTCCGTACTTTCCCAAACCTATCAGGCGGTGGCAGCAGCAGGCCCAGGTGGCGGCCCTGTTCTTTCTGTCTTCATCGTTGATCCAATCAATCTGACTCTAACCCAAACAGATTCGTTGTTTGTATTGGATCCAGAATTCACCGGCGGTTTGTTTGTTGCAAATTAACAAATGAAATTACAATGAGGGAAGTTGGTTAAGGAAGCCCCACCCAGCGCAGTGGGTGGGCTTGAATCAGTATTAAAAAGCCCATGGACTGCGTTCCATGGGTCTTTTGTTTTTAAATGATCAGAGTTAAAAGCGCAGTGGGTCCGGATTAATATTCTTAGCGTACTTTCTGACCCTTTTCAGAAATGGTTACCACTTCGAGATCTGCAAAATTGCCCGCACCACCAGGTGCAGCACCACCTACCAAGAGGGCGTTATTGCCAAATGGAACGAGGCGATGAACAATGCGTTTTGTGGTCGAGGTGCCAACCTTTTCCCAACCATCCCCCGATTCATTCAAACGAAACACCAGGCCTTCCGAGGTGCTGATGATGATTTTGTTTTTCACGATATTAGCTGCGGGGCTAAAGCCTGTTTTGTCACCTGGCAGGGCAGGGGCTTGTGACCATTTTTTTGCATCCAGATCATAAACATCAACTTGGTTAATCAATGCCCCGTTTTCATCCATTCCGCAGATTGCATAAACCTTGTTGCCTAAAGCTGCAGCAGTTAATGCGCGCCTTTTAAATGGTTGTGGAATCGATTCCCATTTTCCATCCTTGGCTTTCAAATCCAAGACAAGCGAAGTTTCATGCCAGACGGGCATATTCCCTTTACCTCTACTTTCCCAACCGCCAACCACGATGAGCTTATCGCCTGCGACAACAAGATCGTGAGAGGATCTACCTGCAGGGAGGGAAGCTATGGGAAGCCATGTATTTGTTTTGGGATCGAAACATGAGCAATCAGGGATGGAGACATTATCGGAGGGTGAATCAGGGGCGTTTTTAGGTTGCAAGCCACCGATACGATAAATTTTTCCACCATGGGTTGCAAGGTTCATTCCCTGCACCTTGGGGCCACCAGGTAAAGATTCCCATTCTTTCCCGCCATCTAACTTTAAGCGCTGGAAGGTTCCGAGAACGGTTTCGGTGTTGTATTTGTGGGTTTTGCCTGCATGGCCGCCATACACATAAAGGTAGCCATCAAGTTCTACAGCGCCTAGGCTGGAAGTGGCCTGGGTTAATGGTGGGAGTGCCAGGGAAACTGATACAAAGGCAAGTAAAAGGATCAAGGTGACAATTTTTTTCATGCTCCATCTCCGTGTGTTATTTATTGGAATTTTGAGTGTGGTAGTTGGCTAGAAACTTTGCTCCTTCATCCGGAAAATCGGTGAATATGCCATCCACATTTGCATCGACCAGATAAAGTTTGAACAATTCTTGTGCGGAAGAAACATACTTGGGCAGGGTATCTAGGCGGATGGTATAGGGGTGGACTTTCAAACCAGTGGCATGGGCGCTTTTTACAAAGTCAGTTATCTTCATGGTTTCCTGAGAGTTCCCCGAGATGATCACCTGCAAAGGTGGGCCGATGCCATCTGCAAACTGGGCGACTTCCTTTAGGCCCACGGGTTCGAGTAGGGAATCCTTTTCGCCCGTGAGTTGGATGAGTTTCCCCTGCCATTTTAATTCAGTTCGTAATCTTTTGACTTCGTCAAATTCAAAGCACTGGAGGAAACATTTGTCATTCTTGGTGCGATATTCGTATTTGTAAAGAACTTCGAGAATGGCTTTAGAAGAGTCGAAGCCTTGTTTTTTGTGCCAGGATGGAGCTTTGATTTCAGGATAGATGCCAACATTTTTTCTGGTGCTTTTATTCAAGCCCTGCACTAGTTGGATTTCCTCTTCCAAGGTGGGGATTTGAAACGAGGATTGGCCGATTGGAAAGCGGGAAGGGTAGATGGCTTTGCCTGTTTTTGGGCTGAATCGTTCTGTAACTTCTAGTTGTTTTAATTCTTTTAGGGTGAAATCGAGGGCGTAATACCTGCTATCAGCACGCTTGCGATCGGGAAAAACCCGGGCGATATTTGTCACGGCATCCAAATGAATATCATGCAAAATCACGGGAATGCCATCCTTACTTAGTACAACATCCGGCTCGATGTAATCTGCGCCCATGGCATGGGCCATGGCAGCAGCCTCTAGGGTGTGCTCGGGAAGGTAGCCACTGGCGCCCCGATGCGCAATAATGATCTTCTCATCAGCAATGGCGTTCATGCCAAAGACAAAGATGCTAATCAATAAAAGAAGTTTTTTAATCATGGTTGTTTGTAGATGGTACCAGATTTCATTACAAATTTAACTTTACGAACATCTTTTATTTCTTTTGAGGGGTCGCCCTCGAAGGCTGCCAAATCTGCGATCATACCTTCTTTAACCATGCCCACTTTGTTTTCCAGGGCAAGTAATTTGGAAGCATCCGAAGTTGCACAGCGAAGGGCCTGCAGGGGAGTCATGCCATATTTTACCAGCATCTCAAGTTCTTGATAGCCCTGCCCATGGGGAAATACCCCAATGTCGCTGCCATTTCCTATTAACACGCCCGATTCCAATGCCGCCTTGAAACTTTCTTTCTTAGAGACAAGCGCTGTGGGCAATGGGGAGTTGGGCTTCCAGCCATCATAACGGGCATAGGCTTCTGCAGTGGCGAGGGTGGGGCAGTAGCCTATTTTCTTTTGTGCCATCAAATGAAAAACTTCGATGTCGCCTGCATCGCCATGCTCGATGGTGTTAACGCCTGCAAGGGCGGCTCGTTTCATTCCCTCTTTCGATTGGGCATGTGCTGCAACTTTGACGCCTGCATCTGCAGCAGTTGCCACCACGAGTTTTAATTCTTCGATTGAGAAGGCTGGCTTTGGGTTTGGCCCTAGGCCGTGTGGTGTATCTGCGTAGATTTTAATCCAATCCGCACCTTCACGAATCTGCCTGCGAACTAGGGTGCGCAGATGATCGCCATCGGCTTCATCGGCACCTTGGGGTATGCGCCATTCGGGGGCAAAGTTTCTGGGGGCGTAGCTTCCGGTTGCAACAATGGCACGGGTGGTTACCAATAATCTTGGGCCGGGAATAATTCCTTTTTCAATAGCAGATTTGAGTCCTACATCTGCAAGCTGGGCGCCCTCGGTTCCAAGATCACGCAGCGTGGTAAAACCGCTAAGTAAATTGGCACGGGCGTGGATGGTAGCCCTGCTGATGCGTTCTGCAACGGGTTCTTTCGATACCTGATCCTCCCACTTTGCCTCATCGTATGGGTGTAATAATAAGTGGGAATGAGCATCGATCAGCCCTGGTGTTAGCGTCGTGCCTGAAAGAAGAAGGATCTGGGCATTGGAGGGCGGTTTAAAGCTTATTTTTGGCCCTGCAAAGATGATTTTTTCGCCTTGTATTGCAACGACCCATCCTTCATGAATGGAAGAAACCCCATCAAAAACCCTGTCTGGTTGTAAAACGGTTACGGGGTCTGCATGCAGGGCGAGAATAGAGAAAAAAATTAAGTGAAGCATGAATGAAACCTTTTAAAAAACCACGGTATAATGTAACATAGTAATGTTGTTCTGAGTTATGCAGTAAGTTACATCGCTGTTTAAATGGTAACCAATAATTCGTGATTAATAAAGTTTTATAAAGGGTTGAACGAATGAGAATTCTTTTTGCGATTGTAAGCATGGTTGGTTTGGTGCTTGGTATGTCGGTTATTTTGGCACAGGAAAAGAAGGAGCAAAATGTTCCAGAACAAAACGGTTCTGATCAAACGCTTTCCGCCCTCATCAAGCTGAATAAAAAAATCGAGAACATTACTTTTGTTAGTGTTACAGGAGAGAAAAAAACAATCGAAGAGCTAAGGGGCGCCAATGCCACTATTGTTGCTTTTTTGAATTTTCAGTGCCCGATATCCAACAAGCAAACGCCTGAATTGATCGAGTTAGCGGAAAAATATAAGGAAAAGAAGGTTAACATCATTGGGGTATGTTGTGATGTGGAGTCGCCTAAGGAGTTGGCAAATCATATTCAAGAATTCAAAATCAACTTCCCCGTCTTTTATGATCCCGAGCATTTTGTATCAACTCTATTTCTTGCAGACATCACGCCACAAGTGTTTTTAATCGATAGCGCAATGACTCTTCGTTATTTTGGCAGGATCAATGATCAGCATGAAGATCGAGCAACTCGAAATTTGATTGTAAAAAACCATGACCTTAAAGATGCTTTAAGCAATGTACTTGCAAATAAGGAAGTATTAGTCCAATACACGGATTCAGTAGGTTGCCCACTCGAAAGGGTTAAAAAACCTTTGGTTGAAGATGGCAAAGTTACTTTTTACCGTGATGTATTGCCTATCTTGCAGAAGAACTGTCAGGAATGCCACAGGCCGGGTGAAGCTGGCCCTTTCCCGTTGTTAACATTCAAGGACGCCTATAATTGGGCTGAATTAATCCAAGAGAATGTTGTTGCCGGGGTAATGCCGCCATGGAAGCCAACAGTAAAAAGCGTACCCTTAAGGCATGACCCCCGCATGAACAAGCAGGAAATTGAAACCATCAACAAGTGGGTTGAAGGTGGTAGTGCTCGGGGTGATAAAAAAGATGTTCCGGCACCAGCCAAGTTTAGATCTTCCAAAGAATGGGATGATGAAAACCCGCCTGATATTATTCTCGAATCTCCAGGAGATTTTCATCTCGGGCCCTTGGGTGAGGATCATTATCGTACGATCGTAATGCCGCTAAATAACAAGGAAGAACTGTTTATAAGAAAAACACAGTTTATTCCTGGTAATCCTAAGATCGTTCATCACTCCTTGTACTTTTATGATGGCACAGGAATGGTGATGGAGGCGCAAAAAAAACTAGGCAATTCGACCCCCCCGGCAAACGGGATTGGCGATTGGGGCCCCGGATATAGCTCCGGTATGGGGCTTGGGTTTATTCCGGATCCTTCGAAGGTGACACGCAACAAGGATAATCCAGGTTCTAGCCTTGGTGGTTGGGTTCCCGCAGTTGATCCTATTACTGCCCCCCCAGATACTGCTTATATCCTGCCGCCCCAATGCGATGTCTTTATGCAGATGCATTTCCATCGTAATGGCAAGCAAGAGGTTGATCGTTCTAAACTAGGCCTGTGGCTGACAAAAAAACCGCCTACCAAATTCATTAAGGGTTATTTGGTAGATACCACCTTTACCATTATCCCTGCAGGGGTTAAAAAGTATAAAGCCACCGGCTCTAGGGTTCTTGAAGAAGATATCAAGCTTTTTACCTTTGCACCTCATGCCCATAGGCTTGCTACGGAATCACGACTTTACTATTCACTTCCCGGTTCCACGGAAAAGGTTCTTTTGTTTGAAATAAAGGACTGGGATTTTAATTGGCAGCAACGCTATTATCCAATTGATTACGTTTCGTTACCCAAGGGCACTACGATTCATAACGAATGGATTTTTGATAATTCATCCAGTAACCCCCAAAACCCCTTCCACCCTGCGAAAACTATTTTCCTTGGCGAGAATACCACCGATGAAATGGGTTTCTACATTATTGCAGGGGTAGTTGATGAAAGGAACAGAGTTGTTCCTACGCAAATGCTTAATTACTTCGAAAGGCTACTTAAAGCCGAGGCTCTGAAAAAGATATTCGGTGGTAAATAAGCACAACATTCTGATTCTTGTTTGATTCACTAGTTAGACTAGATCAAACAAGTTCGGGAAGGGCTTTCCATTCATCCACCAGATAATGCGGCCTGCCTGCATAATCATTGAGTGCGGTGGTATGAGGGTTGATGCCAAAGTGCTGATAAAGGCTGGCATGAACCTCGCCGAAATGAACAGGTCGGGAAGCAATGCTGCCCCCATCCCGATCGGTTGAACCAATCACCTGACCACTGCGGAAGCCGCCCCCCGCCAGAAGCGCACCACCAACCTGTGGCCAATGATCACGGCCAGCATCCTTGTTAATTCTTGGCGTTCTGCCAAATTCGCCCCAGGCAACAACAGCAACATCTTTATCCAACCCTCGTTGATGCAGATCTGTAATCAGGCAATGCATCGCATGATCGAACATGGGGAAGTGGGTGTTTTTACATTCGCTGAAGTTGTTGCTATGGAAATCCCAACGGCCAAAATTAAGGGTCACCACCCGTGCGCCTGCTTCGATGAGTCTGCGTGCCATCAGGAAGTGTTCGATGTTTCGTGGTGCGCCATCGCCATAGTTTTTCGAATCGCCCTTGCCAAACTTTTCACGAACGGATGAGGGTTCCTTCGAAAGATCCAACGCATCCATCAGCTTGCTGGAAGTAAGTATTTCAAGTGCTTGAAGGCTGATGGAATCCATGGCATCGATTGAGCCACGTGAATCTAGATCTCTGCGCATTGCATCAAAACTTGAAAGCAACGATCGCCTGTCAGTAAGTTGCGAAGATTTAATGCTATCCAATACCATATTGTCTTTTACTGGGCCAGAGGGCCTGAATGCAGCGTTGGCAATGCCAAGGTATCCTGGATGACCGGGTGAACCATAAGGCGGATGGCCAGCAGTGGGGGCCAGCCCAATGAAAGGAGGAACTGAATTATTACTGGACCCTAGTATTTTTGAAATGGACGAACCAAGCGAAGGCCAGCCGCCTTGAGGTTGGTTTTTTACCGTACGACCGGTGTAACAAATAAAGGAATCATGATCACCACTCGGTGAACCATAAACCGAACGCAATGGCACAAGCTTGTCCATAATGGATGCAAGCTTAGGCAAATGTTCAGAAATTTGGATGCCAGGAACATTGGTGTTGATCGGTTTAAATTCACCACGAATATCAGCAGGCGCATTCATCTTAAGATCGTACATATCTTGATGCGGAGGGGCACCTGCCATGTAAATCATGATTACCGCTTTGTGCGATTTTTTTATGCCAGCAGCTTGTTCTGCCTGAAGCAGCGAGGGAAGAGAAAGTCCACCCATTCCGAGGGCGCCTATCTTCATGAATTCGCGACGGCTTTTTGTCTCTGCTTTGCGAAAACTTGTGCAACCTTTTATTTCTGGCATGGCTTACGGTCCTAAATTCTTAGGCGGGATCACTACCTTCATAATTATAGCCGCTTTCAACTGTTTGATACAATTGAAAACTTGGATGCTAATGTTAATATCGGCATTTAAGGCAAGATTAATCAATACCATTGGAACTTGGGTTTTAATCAAAGCCCAAATTATAAGATTTTACGAACGCCGGGAATTGACCGAAGCAATGCGCTAGTTCCCCAACTTAGCCCCAGAGTTACGATAAATACAATCAATGCCTTGG
>Ga0255096_1001139_pt1 | contig 11392 bp, 7 predicted proteins | sample Colum_Atlam_RepA_2_FD_188563 | JGI IMG/M metagenome (GOLD analysis project Ga0255096, IMG submission 188563) | Freshwater microbial communities from Columbia River, Oregon, United States - Colum_Atlam_RepA_8d | ecosystem: Environmental > Aquatic > Freshwater > River | place: USA: Oregon...
GTAACATACAACTTGTTATTGGACATGGCGCTGATGAAGTACGCACAGTCGTAGCTGGCCATAATGTTCAATGTGTCATGCAAGAGCAGCAGCTCGGCACAGCTCACGCGCTTCACCAGGCGCTCCCCAATCTCGACGATAGCGCCATTGCGTTGATACTGTTTGGTGATGTGCCGTTGGTGCAGGAGGCAACCCTGCGCACCTTGCTGCAGCAAGCCAGCGATACGACGATGGTTGTGCTGACGTGTGTTGCGAAAAACCCGCAAGGACTTGGCCGCATCCTGCGAGACTCTGATGGCAATATTCGCAGTATTGTGGAGGAGAAAGACGCAACACCTACACAACGGGCAATCGTCGAAATAAACACCGGCATAATGGCAATTCCAGTAGCACGCCTTCAACGATGGTTGCCGAGGATCCAAAGCAACAATGCTCAGAAGGAGTACTACCTGACTGATGTAGTCGAATTGGCCCTGGAAGATGGGTGCCGTGTGCTCACATCACCTTGTGACGACGAGAAGGAAACCGCCGGCATTAACGATAGAGCTCAGCTTGCCGATTTGGAAAGACATTACCAGCTACGGGAAACAACGAGACTCATGAAGAGTGGTGTCACACTGCGAGACCCTGCTCGCGTCGATGTGCGTGGTACGGTGAAGTGTGGCCGTGATGTCGAGCTGGATATAAACGTCATTCTCGAAGGCAGTATTGAGCTCGGAAACAATGTCACCATTGGTCCGAACTGTGTACTGAACAACTGCCGTATTGGAGACAACACTGAAGTTGCGGCCAATTCAGTGCTTGAAAATTGCCTCGTTGGCAACGGCTGCACTATCGGACCGTTTGCACGTATCCGTCCAGGTGCGGAGTTGTCTGACGACGCCAAGATTGGCAATTTCGTGGAGATCAAGAACTCGAAAATAGGTCGACACAGCAAGGTTAATCACCTCAGTTATGTTGGCGATAGCGAGCTGGGTGAAGATGTGAACATCGGTGCAGGCACAATCACCTGCAACTATGATGGGGTAAACAAGTTCAGGACGATCATCGGCGACAACGTTTTCATAGGTTCCAATACCTCACTGGTAGCACCTGTTACTGTTGCAAGTGGTGCAACTGTAGGAGCCGGTTCTGTTATCACCCAAAATGTTGCCGAGAAACAGTTGGCGATTGCGCGTGGACGCCAGAGCAATCTTGATGGCTGGCAAAGGCCGCTGAAACGGCCGAAGCAGCCGTAACCGTTCTGCAGAAGGAGCAGCAACATGTGTGGAATCGTCGGTGCAATTGCAGAACGTCAGATTGCCAATATCCTGATAGAGGGCCTGCGCAGGCTTGAGTACCGCGGCTACGACTCTGCGGGTCTTGCGGTCATTGACCGTGAGCGATCTCTGCTGCAAACGGTAAAAGCAGTAGGGAAAGTGCAAGCGTTACAAGACGAAATCATTACGAGTCCAGTGCGTGGCACTCTTGGCATCGCCCATACGCGCTGGGCGACTCATGGAAAGCCTTCGCATCGCAACGCCCATCCGCATGTATCGTCAGAGACAATCGCAGTGGTGCACAACGGCATTATCGAAAACTACAGTGACCACAAAAACGCACTTATAAAAAAAGGCTATGAATTTGTATCGGACACAGATACGGAAGTCATAGCCCATCTCATTCATTCCATCGCCGCCGAAAGAAGGCTCGAGTTTATCGATGCAGTAAAAGCTGCAGTAGCTGAGCTGCATGGCGCCTACGGCATTGCCGTTATCGACAAGTTAAACCCTACAAATATGATCTGCGCCCGCAGTGGCAGTCCACTTGTGATAGGCGTAGGTATTGGTGAGAACTTCATTGCATCCGACCCGGCGGCGCTCGGCCAGGTAACCGACCGCTTCATCTATCTTGAAGAGGGGGATATTGCACAAGTGACACTCAATTCCTGGCGGATCTGGAATGATGGCAAGGAAGTCTCACGTGACATGAATCAGATACGCCAGGACAACGACGAAGTAATGAAGGGCAAGTACCGCCATTACATGCAGAAGGAAATCCACGAGCAGTCCGCTGTCCTACGCAACACACTCCAGGGCCGCATCAGCAAGACCCAGGTATTGGAGGGGTCATTTGGTGTAGCCGCCAAGGAAATACTCGACAAAACGAACGCTGTACACATTGTTGCCTGTGGCACCAGCGCCCACGCAGGCATGGTAGCCAAACACTGGTTCGAGAACATCGCCCGCGTACCATGCACAGTCGAGATCGCTAGTGAATATCGATACCGCAGCATTTTGGTACCAGAAAACTGTCTATTCGTTACCATATCGCAATCCGGTGAAACCGCCGACACATTAGCCGCACTTCGCTACGCAAAGAAGCTTGGCTATCTGGGCTGTATAGCTATTTGCAACGTTGCCAACAGTTCATTGGTACGCGAGTCCGATGTTGCCATTATGACCTTTGCCGGCCGTGAAATAGGTGTTGCTTCTACCAAGGCATTTACAACACAGCTGTCGGTGTTGGCTTTGGTGGCACTGGCTCTTGCACGCCGCAACGGCATGACACCAGAGCAGGAGCGAGACTATGTCGTCGATCTCAACCAGTTACCTGCCATCATGGAGCAGGTGTTGAAGCTTGACGATGAAATACGCGAATTGTCACATGATTTTGCGGAGAAACGACATGCGCTGTTTCTGGGTCGCGGTATCCAGTACCCCGTGGCAATGGAGGGAGCGCTTAAGCTGAAGGAAATTTCCTACATCCATGCTGAAGCGTATCCCGCCGGCGAACTCAAGCACGGCCCGCTGGCATTAGTCGACAGTGAAATGCCGGTGATCACGGTAGCGCCAAACAACGAGCTGCTCGAGAAGCTGAAATCCAATCTGCAGGAAGTGCGTGCCCGTGGTGGACAGCTCTATGTATTTGCCGATGTAAATGCCGGCATTACCAACGAGACTGATATCAAGGTACTCAACGTGCCGCATTGCAGCGACTTCTTGGCCCCGATCATCTACACAGTGCCGCTGCAGCTGCTCAGCTACCATGTCGCCGTCATCAAAGGGACCGACGTTGATCAGCCACGGAATCTCGCTAAGAGTGTAACAGTAGAGTAAGGCTAGCGCTGTTTACCCTGTGCCCGCAAACTACGTAGACTGCGGTTCAGCCGCTTCAGGTAGTCCTGCAGCAAATCGCCGCGCCCACGCGCCACACCCATAGCCAGCACATCGATCACCACCAGATGTGCAATGCGGGACGACACTGGTGTATACACCAGCTCGCTTTCTTCCACGTTGATATGGATGGGGAAATCGCACAAATCGGCTAGGGGTGTGTTGCGCGGCACCAGTCCAATCACTTTTGCCCCGGCCTCGCGCGCCAGATTTACACTTTGGATCAACGCCTTTGTTCGTCCCGATTGGGAGATCGCGACTACCACATCATCTTTGCGCAGTGAAATGGCGGACATGTGCTGGATATGCGGGTCAGTGTAGGCAGCCGCAGATACCTGAAGCCGGAAGAATTTGTGCTGGGCGTCGATCGCGACTGACCCAGACGCGCCAAAACCATAAAACTCGACTCGTTTGGCTGCGCAGAGCGCGGCTATCGCCTGTTCCAATGCCTTGGGATCAATTTCATCTCGTACATCCAGCAGCGAACCAATAGTGGCGTCGAACACCTTATGATTAACGTCAGCCACCGAGTCCTGTGCGCTCACCGAGAACTGCACATAGTTACCACTGCTACCCAAGTACTGGGCGAGTTGCAATTTGAAAGACTGGAATCCATCAAAACCAAGCGCATGGCAAAAACGAATCACAGTGGGCTCACTGACGCCTACAGCCTCGCCAATATCAGCAATGCGCAACGGCAGTATCTGGGAAGGGTCCTGCAGAATGAACTCAGCCACCTTACGCTCGGACTTTCGCAAGAGGTCCAGCTGAGCCTGTATTCGGCGGAGCAGCGTGGAAGCGTTCAGATAAACCTCGGCCAGCGCAATAAGAGAACACGAACTCGATCTAGTGCTGAGTAGAATTACGGGCAATTAGGAAGTAGCCGGGCAAGGCAGCAAGCTTGCCGGAAGGTCATTGATCGCGCAGCGACCAATCTATAAACATATACAGCCTCGTAGCGGGCGCCGCTACGAGGCTGTAAGCATCAGGAGGCGGACAGCGACCAGAGGCTATCAGCCGCCGATTACGGAGACGTTTTCAGCCTGTGGGCCTTTGGCGCTCTGAGTCACGGTCATTTTAACTTTCTGACCTTCCTTCAGCGTGCGACGGCCATCGGATTGAATTGCGCTGTAATGCACAAATACATCCTTGCCGCCAGACTGTTCAATAAAACCGAAACCCTTTTCGTCATTAAACCATTTGACGGTGCCTTCAACTTGCTCTGCCATATCGCTCTCTTGCTTTTTGCATACCACAACTGTGGCGAAACCCAATTTTGCTTTTAGTGCCATTGGTACTTTGCCCCTCCGTTGCCGCTGTTTGATACGGGGTCAAGGGGGGACCGGCCGATAGTAACAACAATATTTTGGTTTGCCTATGCAAAGTTTCTCATTGCTCTACAATGCGGCCCCATGGATGTTTCGCATATATTGAATGGCTTGAATGACGCCCAACGGCAGGCAGTAACCGCCGAACCGGGCAATCTGCTAGTCCTGGCTGGCGCCGGCAGCGGCAAGACCCGGGTACTGGTGCATCGCATCGCCTGGCTAATCCAGATGGAGGGATTAGCCCCCGCCGGCATACTCGCAGTCACGTTTACCAACAAGGCCGCTGCCGAGATGCGTCACCGCATCGAAGACCTTCTGGGCCACCCGATTGGCGGCATGTGGGTTGGGACCTTCCATGGTCTAGCACACCGCTTGCTGCGCTCGCACTGGCAGGAAGCCGGATTGCCAGAAAAGTTCCAGATCCTTGATTCGGACGACCAGCTCCGCTTGGTCAAACGCATCCTGCAGAACCTCGAATTGGACGAAGGCAAGTGGCCTGCCAAGCAATGCCAGTGGTTCATCAACCAGCAAAAGGATGAGGGCTTGAGGGCGAGCCACCTCGAGCATTTCAATGATGAATACAACCGCGCAATGATCAGCGTCTATTCGGCTTACGAGCAGGCGTGCGAGCGCGGCGGTATGGTTGATTTTGGTGAGCTACTGTTGCGTGCGCATGAGCTATGGCTCAAACAGCCAGGATTACTCGACTACTACCAGCGCCGCTTCTCGCAAATCCTCGTCGATGAGTTCCAGGACACCAACACTATTCAGTACGCCTGGCTGCGTGTGCTGGCCGGCCCACGTGGACGCATCACCGTCGTAGGCGACGACGATCAAAGCATCTACGGCTGGCGCGGTGCGCGCATCGAGAATATCCAGCAGTTCACCCAGGATTTTGCGCCGGCCACGCTGATACGGCTTGAACAGAACTACCGCTCTACCAGCACCATTCTGAAGGCGGCCAACGAACTGATCGCCAACAACACCGGCCGTCTCGGCAAGGAATTGTGGACCGATGGCAACGAAGGCGAGCCGATTTCCGTCTATACCGCCTTCAATGAACAGGACGAAGCCCGCTTCATTGTTGACCAGATTGACCAATGGGTACGCAAGGGCCGTCGTCGCGATGACAGTGTGATCCTTTATCGCTCTAACGCACAATCTCGCGAGCTGGAAGAGGCGTTGTTGCGAGTGGGCATGCCCTATCGTATCTATGGTGGTTTCCGTTTCTACGAACGTCTGGAGATCCGCAACGCCATGGCCTACCTGCGTCTTGTGGTCAATCGTGATGATGATGCTGCCTTCGAGCGCGTCATCAACGTACCAGTGCGTGGCATCGGTAACGCAACAATAGAAAACCTGCGTACCATTGCCCGCGAACAGCGCGTGTCATTGTGGCAGGCAGGACAACGCGCAGTCGCGCACGGGATGCTGGGCGCACGCGCTGCACAGAATGTCGGTGGCTTCATGACCTTGATCAACAGCCTGCAAGACTACAGCGTCGATCATGAAATGCATGTGACGATGGACTACGTAATCCGCCAAACCGGTCTGATCCAGCACCATGAAAAAGAAGGCGGAGAGAAAGCAAGTTCACGCCTCGAGAACCTGGAAGAGCTGGTCAATGCTGCGCGCGGCTATGCACAAGAAAGTGAAGCCGCAGAGCCGGATCTGGCATTGCCTGAGCGGATGACAGGGTTCATCGACAAGGCAGCGCTCGATGCAGGCGATGCGCAGGCGGACGATCATGAGGACGCGGTCCAGTTGATGACGTTGCATTCGGCAAAAGGTCTCGAATATCCGCTGGTTTTCATTGCCGGGATGGAAGAGGGACTGTTTCCACACAAGATGTCGGCCGATGGCCTTGACGGTCTCGAAGAAGAGCGTCGACTCTGCTATGTCGGCATCACCAGGGCCATGGAAAAGTTGTTCGTGTGCCATGCCGAATCCCGCCGGCTGCACGGCGAGGAAAACTTCTCGCGACCATCGCGGTTCATTCGCGAAATTCCGGCAGCGCTCAAGCAGGATGTTCGCATGAAGGGTCAGATCAATCGCACAGCATCGTGGTCAGGTGCGCCTGCAGCGGTGCTACCCACCGACAACAGTGGCCTCCGTCTAGGTCAGCGTGTCCGGCATCCGAGCTTTGGTGAAGGTGTGGTACTCAGCTGCGAGGGAAATGGCAACAATGCCCGCCTCCAGATCAACTTCGATGCAGTGGGCGGCAAATGGCTGGTGGCCGCGTATGCAAGACTGGAAGCGCTGTAGTCGATAATAAATGTATCAGCGGCTGATGGCGCGCGTACGGCCGTTGTCGTCAATGGCAACGAACACGAACAGGCCTTCTGCTACCTTGACCCACGCCGCGTTCTTGTCGAGATTGCGCACCCACGCATCGACCTCAACACGAACCGAGCTGCGGCCGATGCCGAGAATGCGGGTAAAGCACCCGACTGTCTGGCCTACCTGGATCGGCGACAAGAACGCGATGTTCTCGATCGCCACCGTTGCCACCTTACCGTTGGTTTCGCGCGTGCTTGCCATGTTGCCCGCCATATCCATCTGCCCCACCAGCCAACCGCCGTGGATCAGTCCGTGCTGGTTGGTGTCCCCGGGCAGCGCCACCAACTGCAACGCATGCCAGCCACTTGGGCGTGGATCTGGATCAACATCCGGTTCAATCGCCATATTGACTGCTGTCTCCTAGGGGAGCTGCTCGAGACTTTCGAGGCGGAATGTCAGAGTGCGGGAATCTGTCATGCGCATTGTGACGTTGGCATACACCTTGTCCCCTACGCGCACGGTGGGGATCATCAGTACATCACCGGCGAGTGTGGCAGAAATACGGCCAGTGTCCTTCAACTCGACAATGCGAATCAGGTCCACACTGAAAAGGCTCGTATCGTCGGTATTCCGGTTGAGGACCAATTGGTAGAACTTGCTGCCAAACCTTACTGGAATGCGTATGCCAGAACCCGTGAACTGCACGCCATAGGTTGCCAGTGCCACGATGTTGCGCAGCGGGGTGGTGTCTGCTTCCGGTTGCGCGGCGACATCACGTTGGGCGAGGTAGGCGCTGTCAACGTTGATGAAATCATCCAATGAGCGGTCGGCGTCCGGATTCAGCAGCGGCACTTCGCCAAAGGCAGAACCGTAGGTAGGGCTCAGGTCGTAGGGACGAATGGACGTGATATCAGTGAGTACAGGGATATCACTCGGAATCACTTCGCCGAATACGGTAAAGCCGCCGTTGTTGGTGCTGCCGAGAACATCGGTGTTGTCGGCGGTGTTGATGAACCATTGGTTGGTGGCGCTGTTGGGTTGGTCACCCAGCTTGGCCATGGCAATGGTGCCGAAGGTGTTCGGGCGTTTGTATTCATTGGCCACGGCCGGATCGGCCGGCACTTCAGTGATAGTGCCGGTAGTGAAGCGGAAGCCGCCACCCTGCACCACAAAACCTGGTACTGAACGATGGAAGATGCTGCCGTTGTAGTCCCCGTCCGTGATGTATTTGGTGAAATTGCTCACCGTGTTCGGCGCATCATCTTTGTACAAGCGCATGCAGAGTTCGCCGAGTGAAGTTTGCAGGCAGGCAACCTCTTCAATCTGCGGCGGGATTACTTCTTTGGGAGGAAAGTTGATTCCGTAGTTGTTGAAGTCGGCCAGCGTGCCAGCGTAGCGATATACACGCTTTATCTGCACAAGGTCATCAGCAGTGATCTTGTTGTCGAGTTGCAACAGTGGCGCCTGGCTCAAGTGGCTGCTGTTGAGCGAATGCACGGTCAGTTTGGACAGACGATCCGCCACGGTCAGGCCATCACCAAGCACACGGGCAAACACGGTGCCGCTGTTCGATGGCGTGAAGCGCGCTGAGTTATCCGCCACATTGATACGGAAACCGCTGGTGGCGCTGTTGGGCTGGCCCGGTGTTGTCACCAGCGCTACGGTGCCGCGGGTATTGGCGATCGAAGTCTGATATGCCACCGGCGCATCGGCAGCCACAGCCAGCGGGTCCAGCGACGCCTGCCACATACCACCCACCAGATAGCCACCACGCTCACTCTGGTGAATCAGCGTATTGGTGTAATCGCCATCATCCACATAGCGCAGGAAGTTGGCTGTAGCCAATGGAGCCTGGCTCTGCAAAAGCTCCATGCAGAACGTATCAAGATTGGTTTCCACGCAGACTACTGTCTGCGCGTTTGCGGCGTTGGCGGATAACACTGCAGTTGCCACGAGCAGGGCCGGGCTTAAAAGTTTCTTCATGGAAATCGCATCAAAAACGCTAGGAAAAACAAGGGTTGCGCGCGGCCGCCCCGATAAAAACAGAGCGAAGAATACCATAACTGCCCACCCGTTTCGTCTCCGCGATATTTACCGAATCTTTAACATCCCTTTAAGGCTGGCCCGGAAAATTAACGTTGCCTGAATGACAGCTTTATCCGGATTTCATGAGCGGCCTCCACCATGCGCCACCGTGTGAACCAGCCCTACAACCCAACCGGAGCAAGATTCATGTCGACACTTTACAAATCCCTGCTGAAGGCAGCCTTGCTGACGGGTGTGTGCGCCGCCAATGCCGCCATCCCGCCGGCACTCATCACCATTACAGCCCCAATTACCGCCACAACCACCGCCAAGTTCTCCGGTGGCGCCACGATTAATGGAGGGGTCAACTATCTGGCTGCGATTCCATCCGGCCAGCCATTGAGCATTGTAGCGTCCTTGAACCCTGCAACAGCTGACGTGGGGAAAGAAGCCAGCCTCTATATGGCTGTACTTGCCAATGGTAAATGGTACATGCGCACTGCCGCTGGCTACGAAGCCTGGAATGGTCAGGTTGCATCATTGAAGCCATTCACCAGCAAAGTACTGACCGCCTCCGAAACCATTACCGCCAATGACATTGAAAACGGCTTGGGCCTGTCGCTTGATGGCTCCAGCTTCAACGTCCATGTTGGCTACGTTACCAGCACTTCGCCGCTGACCTACTCCAGCGCGATCGCCATCAACGCAGCCGCTGCTCCGGCGAACACCTGCCCAGCCGGCACTACCGAACGTACCCTGACCGGTGTTATCGGCAAACGTCTTTGCGAAATGAAAGGCACCATTACCACCAACCTGCAGCTGACGAGCAACTTCGAATACATCCTGTCCGGCGCGGTGTTCATCGGCGGCGACAACGTCAACCAAACGACCCTGACTGTCGATGCTGGTGTCAAAGTCTATGGCGAATCCGGGAAAGACTACCTGACCATCCGTCGCGGCTCCAAAATCCATGCTAACGGGTCGGCGGCTGCTCCAATCGTATTCACCACTGCCAGCGAAGAAACCACGTCGCTCAACAGCCGCGGTCGCTGGGGCGGTCTCGTCATCAATGGCAACGCGCCAATCAATGGCTGCGCAGCTTCCGTCACTGAATGTACTGCAGAGGGCGAAGGTAGCACCGGCCTCTATGGCGGCAACAATGCAGCCGACAACAGCGGCAACCTGAACTTTGTACAAGTACGCTTCCCAGGTTGGCCGATCACTGCCACCAACGAGCTGAACGGCATCGCCTTCCAGGGGGTCGGCAACGGCACACTGGTTGACTACGTTGAGGTATACAACAGCGCAGACGACGGTATCGAATTCTTCGGTGGCACTGTCAACGCCAAACACCTTGTGATCATTGGCAGCGACGACGACAACGTCGACTGGACCGGCGGCTACGTTGGCAAACTGCAACATGTTGTCGTAATCCAGGGTGGCGATATCGGCGACCGCGGTATCGAAGCCGACAACAACGCCATCAACCGCGACTCCTTGCCGCGTGCGCAGCCAACGATCAGCAATATGACAATCCTAGGCAACAAGAACACCGGTCTTGGCATGCTGCTGCGTGAAGGCACCGGCTTGAACATCAGCAACCTGGTTGTCAAAGGCAACGGTAAAGGCTGTCTTGATATCGACCACGACCAGACCTTCATCAACGCCGGCTCATCCGCCACCAGCCTTACTGGCAAGCTGACGATCACCAACACCGCATTCGATTGCCCGACCCCTCCAGGTAACTTTGTCGAAGTGGCGGCCGACAAGTTCAAAGTCAGCGAATTCTTCCGCGGCCAGACCGGCAACGTGGAAATCAGCACAGGCATGACCAGCCACGTCAACAGCGATGCAGTAAACGCGCTGACGGCAGCTACCGGCCTTGACGCCTTCTTTGATGTCGCACCGTATGTCGGCGCCGTCAAAAATGACGCCAGCGACTGGACCAAAGGTTGGATCTATCGCCCGTAACGCAGTAGCAGTACCACAAAAAATCAAGCTGCACCCAATGCAGGTGCGGCGAAACAAATCGGCCAACTGGGTAACCCCAGTTGGCCTTTCCCGTTGTTAACCGAGAGAGAAACATGAATCGCAAATTCAAACCATTGGTCGCCGCACTCCTGCTTGCACAACAAACCGGATTGCTGGCACAAGAAGAGGCCCCGGCTGAACCCGTGCCTGCAGGTGTCGAAGAGATTTCTGTCGTAGCAAGATTCATCCCACAGGAAAAACGCAGCACCGCCACCATTTCCAACGTACTCGATGCCAACGCCTTCACCGTAGCCGGCGACTCCAGCGTTGCCGACGGCCTCAAACGCGTCGCAGGCCTCAACCTGCAGGGCGGCAAGTTCATTTATGTGCGCGGCCTTGGCGAGCGCTATTCCAGTACCGTCCTGAATGGTTCTTCGCTGCCAAGCCCAGAGCCGATCAACCGTGTCGTCCCGCTCGACCTGTTCCCCTCCAGCATCATCGAAAGTGTGCTGGTGCAGAAAACCTATTCCGCCAAATACCCCGCTGAATTCGCTGGCGGCACCGTGCAGATGCGGACCAAAGTGGCGCCCGACTATAACTTTTTCAAATTGAGCGGCAGCGTTGGCTATTCGG
>Ga0255096_1001142_pt1 | contig 11379 bp, 8 predicted proteins | sample Colum_Atlam_RepA_2_FD_188563 | JGI IMG/M metagenome (GOLD analysis project Ga0255096, IMG submission 188563) | Freshwater microbial communities from Columbia River, Oregon, United States - Colum_Atlam_RepA_8d | ecosystem: Environmental > Aquatic > Freshwater > River | place: USA: Oregon...
GCGGAAGGGGGGGCAGGAGTAGACTCCAAACCCATGTTCTGGCGCAAGAAGGAACGCCCCAAGGAAGAGGCTACGCCTGCCGTACGGCCGGCGGCTCCGTCGCCGCGTCCGGCCGCCCCTGCGGCGCAGGACACCCGTTCTAGCTTCTTGTTGGGCAGCGACCTGTCGGATCGCCAGCGCCTCGATGCTTTGTTCGCCGCCATCACACGCGTCACGGACGCGGGCTCGACGCGCGGCGCGAACCTTCAGGACCTTCTGGCCTACTTGGTTGATCTGGCCGTTGAGTTCACCCGGGCGGAGCGCGGCTTCCTGATCGAACAGCAGGCCGATGGAAGCTTGGAGACTAGGGTTGCTCGATCGCGCGCCGCCGATCTGCCACCGCGTACGCGCTGGCCCCAGAGCTTGGTAAGGCGCTTGCTGGACGACGGTCAAGCCGTTTGTACACAGATCGATCCTGACAACGAGCAGCTCGATCTAGGCAGCTCCATCATCGACATGAAGTTGCGCGCGATGATGGCCGTGCGCTTGGATGCTTTGCGTACAGTCGATGGACAAACGTTGCGTGGAGTGCTGTACGTCGATTCCAAGCAGGTCTCCCGCACCTTTGCAGCCGGCGACCTGCGCTTCTTCCAAACACTCTCGGCGTTCATCGCGATCGCAGCTCGCAATGCTGACTATCGTGCTGCACTGGTGCAGAAAGCCCAGCAGGATCGCGAACTGGAGATCGTGCGCTCGATTCGCGATGACTTGAATCCTGCGCCTATCGTTCACCACCCGTTGTATGAAGTGGCTGCGTGGGCCGAGGCTGAGGACTTGGCTTCGGGTGACTACTATGACTGGCTCGTGTTGCCAGATGGTCGCTTGGCTGTGCAATGTGGTGACGTCACGGGCCACGGCGTGGGCTCGTCGCTCATCATGGCCTCGGCTACGGCCGCGACGCGGGCCTACTTGCACAGCGATGACGATCCGGCGCGCATCGTGGCACATGTGTCGCGCGACTTGGCACCGCATCTGCGCACCAAGACGCATCTCACCTGTTTTCTAGGCATTTTCGGCACAGATGGCATGTTGCGTGCCCTCAATGCAGGTCACACGCCGCCGCTGCACTGGCGCAAAGCCACGCAGACGGTAGATGCGATGCCTGACACGCACAATGCCGCCATCGGCTTTGTGGATGAGTCCTTTGATTGGCAAGCGGCTGCACCACGCGTCATTGAGCCGGGTGACATGGTCATCATGACTAGCGATGGCTTCACCGAGGCACGCGCGCAGGGCAGTGACGATCAACTGGGTGAAGAGGGCTTTGCACAGTTGGTGCAACGCGTGGCACCTACCTGCGCGACACCGGGGGCTGTGGTGGAAGCGCTACGGTCGGCCTTGCTTGAGTACACTGGCGGACGACTATGGGACGACACCACTTTGGTCGTCGTGCGCCGGAAGACATCGTGACACACACACACACATCTCGCGGCGCGGACTTGTTTGTACGCGGCGCTCGTATCTGGCCTTCCCATCCCCGTCACGCAGCGGTGGACATCCGCATCGTGGGTGGGGTTATCGATGAGATCGGACCCGCTTTGGACGGCGCAGGACTGCCTGTGCTGGATGCGCAAGGTCTGAGCGTCATCCCCGGCTTGGTTGATGTGCATGTGCACTTCCGTGACCCGGGCCTCGAGCACAAAGAAGGTTGGGATCACGGCTCCGCGGGAGCACTGCATGGCGGCGTGACGAGCGTGGTGGAGGTTCAGAACAACCCTCCGCTGTCGCTCGATCGTGCCGCCTTGGAAGCACGGATTGCGCATGTGCGCACGCGCTCACGGGTGGACTTCGGTTGTCTAGCCAATTTGACATCCGACTCCATTGGTAATTTGGCGGACATGGCTCCGTTGACTCCGGCTTTCAAGCTGTTCCTCGGAGGCTCAACGGGTCTGGGTGGAGAGACTGACTACGGCACGCTGCGCCGCTTGTTTCGCGCGGCGGCCTTGTCCGGCCGCATGATCGTCGCGCATTGCGAGGACGAGAACATGTTGCGCGAGGCCAAGAAGGCCTACCCCGAGCCCACCGTGCTGCAGCATCATGTGCTGCGGTCCGTCGAGTCCGAGATCCAGTCGGTGCGCATGAGCATCGAATGGGTCGAGGAAACTGGTGCAGAGCTGCACGTGTTTCACGTGTCCACGCAAGGCGCCTGTGAGCTGATTGCGGATGCGCGCCGCAGAGGCCTGCCCGTTTCCGGCAGCACGGGCCCACAGTACGTGCACCTTTCCTGCGACGACGCTCCGCGTCTGGGCAACCTGCTCAAGGTCAATCCCTCGATCAAGACACCCCGCGACGGGGCAGGTATTCTTGCCGCGGTGGAGTCGGGTGTGATTGATGCAATCGGCACGGATCACGCTCCGCATCCTCTGACAGAGAAGATGCGCGACTATGCACACGCGCCGTCGGGTATGCCTTCCGTTGATTTGTTGTGGCCCCTGACTCTCGAGCTCGTGCGTCAAGGGCGTTTGACAGCAGAGGCTGCACTGGCCAGTGTGACTTGGCGCGCTGCTCAATCGCTGCACTTGCCGCGCAAGGGGCGTTTGGTGCCCGGTTATGACGGTGATTTGACGCTGTTCGATCCCACAGAAACGCGCAAGGTGTCCGGTGCACACTTGCCTTCACGGTCGAAGTGGTCAGCGTATGAAGGCTGTGAGCTGGCTGGTTGGCCACGCTTGGTGATCCGGCGTGGTGAACTCGCCTTCAAGGACGGCGAAGTCCTGGTCAAGGCGGGCGGGCGACCGTTGGACTTGCAACCACCGCTGCCTATCCACTGCAGGTGAGTGCAGAGCTTTCTACGCAGGTGCGTTTGGAACCGGAGTTCCTCCGGCGCTTAAGCCTGCGTATCGAGCAGCGTCGAGCACAAGGCTTGCTGCGCCGCAGTTCGCAGCTGTTGGATGTGAGCCCAGCGTCGGGCGGCAAGTTGCGCGGCCTGACCGCTGGTTTTGAGTTGGACCGCATGAGGTCTTGGCGCTTTGGCGATGATCCTCGTCAACTTGATTGGGCCGCCACGCTGCGTAGTGGCGAACCTATGGTGCGCGTGGTGCGGGGCGAGTCCGCGCCGGAGTGCACACTGGTCTTGGATGCCTCCTTGTCCATGGCCGTTGGGCGGCCCACCAAGTTGCAGTGTGCGGCCGAACTGGTCGCGTGGCTGGCAGCATCCATGCTGGAGTTGGGAGGCCGCGTGCGTTTGGTTGTGCATGGCTCGGCGCTGCAGGTGCATACCGCCGGCAGTCGAACGCAGCTGTCCAGTTTGCTTGTCGCACTTCAAGGTGTGCGCGCGGCTGGGCATTGGTCGGTATCTGATTTGGCAAGTTCTGTTCCACAGCGCGGCCTTGCCTGGGTGATTGGTGACTACATGTCCGTTGATCCGGGGGCCTCGAACGGTGCCTTGTGCAGGCAGCGCACACGCGGTGGTCTGCACGCCTTGTTGGTGCTTGCGCCCGAAGAGCGTGACCCTCAACAGGGATCGGTGCTGTGGCGCGATCCCGAAGATCGCCGTGCAAGCTCGGCGCAGATTGATGGGGCACTGCAAGCCCGCTACCAAGCCGATTTGTCTAGTGAACTGGACAAGCGCGCGTTCGCTTTGCGCCAGGCTCGCGGTCAACTGGTAGTGGTCACGAGCGACGGTGCTTGGGATGAGCAGTGCAAGCTGCTGGATGAGGTGGCGTGAGCTTTCTAGCGCCTGCATGGCTGTGGTTGTTGGTCCTGCCCGTGCTGCTGTTGTTGCTGCAAGCGCGTAGCGGCGAAGAACGGTGGACTGCGACCTTGGAAGTGTGGCTGCGCTTGCGTTCCGTGTTGCCCGCGCGTCACGTGCGTTGGCGCATGTCTGTGCGCATGCTCCCCCTCCCGGCGGCTTTGGCCTGTGTGGTTGTGGCCTTGGCGGGTCCTTTTTGGCCTACACAGGCGGGCGAGTGGCGGGTCTACGTAGATGCTCGTCCGCGGATGTGGTTGGTGGAGCAGGGACGCACGCGTTTGGAGCATGGATTGGACTCGTGTGCTGCATGGCTAGAGGCGCAAGGTGCAACCGCGCGCTGGTTCGTAGACGGGCGCGAAGTAGCTCAGGGTGCGCGCCTAGACCCGACGCGTGTGCCGATGGTCCGGCGCCGCGGTGCCAGCTTTGCAGCGCCGGATGTTGCAGGTGTCCTGTGGGTAGTTGATGAACTGCCTACTGGCGTGGTGCGGCAAGCAGGAGTCCATGTGGCTCCGCGCTCACCGCAGGTTGGTCCTGTAGATCGCACTAGCCTGGGCGAACAGTGGTGGTCAGGATCGGCTGTGGACCAACGTCCCATGACAGCCGCTGCACCGCGGTTGGAGTTGGATCCTCAACTTTCTCCGCCACTGCAGGCTTTGGTGCGTGGCTGGGCTCAAGCGCGCGGACTGGACGCCAGCCCCAGCGCGTCAGGTGAACTTGTCATGCGTGTACGGCCACATGCTGTACCCGGGCAAGTGCAAGGAACCGAAGGACTTGTTGAGCTCGGGCCTGTACCTCCCGCTGCAGCCGAAGGCGGCGATCTGTCCGTGGCTTACGCCTTGCGCATCGGCGAGACGTTGGACGCCGCTCGCTTGGAACCTGCGGGCTGCGTGCCGGTCTCCGGGCGAGCCGGCACAGGTCAGGCCTATGTGGTGGAACCGGCACGTCTCGCGCTGCCTGCTAGCCGCGATCTTGCGCCGATGTGGCTTGTGCTCGCTCTGGTGCTGCTTGTGCTGGCTCTGCGCCACGAGTTGTGAGCTCGGTTCTGTACCAAGCACTCGCGCATCCAAGTCTCGGCTGGTACACCTAGGTCATGGACTCCTTCGCACCGCGCCCGGCAGACAAGTTTTCCTTCGGCTTGTGGACGGTAGGTAACACCGGCCGTGATCCCTTTGGCCACCCGGTGCGCGCGGCGCAGGCGCCGACTCGCATCGTGGAGAAGCTGGCCGCTTGCGGTGCCTGGGGCGTGAACCTGCATGACGAGGACTTGGTGCCCTTTGGCTCGTCAGCTGCCGAGCGCGATGCGATTGTGCGCGACTTCCGCCGTGCCTTGCAGGATCACGGGCTGTGCGTGCCCATGGCAACGACCAACTTGTTCTCTCAACCGATCTTCAAGGACGGTGCGTTCTCGTCGAACGATCCGCGAGTGCGTGCGTTCGCTTTGCAAAAGACGATGACTGCGATTGAGCTGGGTGTAGAGCTCGGTGCAGAGACTTATGTGTTCTGGGGGGGCCGCGAAGGTAGTGAGGCCGATGCGTGTCGCGATCCGCGCGTGGCTTTGCAACGCATGAAGGAGGCCCTCGACTTCTTGTGTGCATGGTGCAAGGACCAAGGCTATCGCCTGCGCTTTGCCTTGGAGGCCAAGCCCAATGAACCGCGGAGTGACATCTATCTGCCCACCACGGGCCACATGTTGCACTTCATTGAGACCTTGGCGCACAAGGAGATGGTGGGGGTGAACCCCGAAGTGGCGCATGAGTCGATGGCCGGTTTGTCGTTCACGCATGCTGTTGCCCAGGCCATGTGGTGCGGCAAGCTCTTCCACATCGATCTCAATGCCCAGCGCATTGGTCGTTACGACCAAGACTTGCGTTTTGGCTCCGAAGACTTGAAGCAAGCCTTCCTGCTGGTGCGTTTGCTCGAAGGCACGAGCGGCACGGCGCGCTATGAAGGTCCGCGACACTTTGACAGTCATGCGTACCGCAGCGAAGACGACGAAGGTGTGTGGGAGTTTGCGCGCGGCTCGATGCGTACCTACAACATGCTCAAACTGCGCGCCCAGCAGTTTGATGCTGATCCTCAAGTCCGCGCATGGATTGCGGAACGCAAGGATGCGCACATGGATCCGTTGCTAGCGGGTCCTTACAGCAAGGCTAGAGCACAGGCTTTGCGAGCAGCGCAGATGGATGTGGCCGCGATCGGTGCAGAAGGTTTGCACTACGAGCGCCTAGACCAGCGTATGTTGGAGCACATGTTGGGTGTGCGCAGCTGAGGCATGTCCAGCCGCCTTGTCAGCTTGGGTCTGGATGTAGGCACACAAAGCACCAAAGCTCTGTTGGTGTCGTGTGCTGACGGTTCCGTAGTCGCTCGCGGCAGTGCTGCGCACGCGCCACTGCCACCGAACAGCATTGGTCGAGCCGAACAGGATCCACGCGAGTGGTGGAGGGCGGTGCAAGCGAGCGTGCGCATGGCCTTGGATGCGGCTGGCGCGGTAGAGGTAGTCGCCCTGGGTGTCAGCGGCCAGCAACACGGCTGCGTGTTGGTCGATGCCGACAACCAACCGGTGGGACCGGCGAAGTTGTGGTGCGACACCGAAACTGCGACACAAGCGCAAGAGTTCGAACAACGCACAGGGCGTGCCCTGCCCGTGGGTTGGACTTTGTCAAAAGTGCTCTACACCATGCAGCAGCGGCCCGAGCAGTGGACGCGTGCGGATGGAGTATTGTTGCCTCACGAGTGGATCAATGCGCAACTGACCGGCAGGCGAGCCGCTGAAGCGGGTGATGCCTCTGGCACTGGTTGGTGGGATGCGCGCACGCGTCAGTACGACTCCGACATTTTGGCTGCTGTGGGGGGGGGACTCGCTCAGCGCTTGCCTGCAGTGGTCGCAAGCCATGCACTGGTTGGCACCTTGCTCCCCGAGGCAGCACGGTACTTGGGGTTGCCCGCAGGTCTGCCTGTGTCGGCCGGAGGCGGTGACAACATGTTGAGCGCCATTGGTGCCGGCGCGGTGAGCACTGGCCCCTTCGTGATCAGCCTTGGTACCTCGGCCACGGTGTTCTCGCACAGCACGCAGCCGGTGCTGGATCCACGCGCGTTGGTTTCGCCGTTCTGCGACTCGACCGGTGGTTGGCTGCCACTGATGTGCCTCTTGAACTGCACCGGTGTACTGGAAGAACTCCGACTCGGTTACGGATTGAGTCATGCCTCACTCGCACAGTTGGCATTGGCGAGTCCTGCGGGCGGTGATGGCCTGCTCTTTGTGCCGTGGCTGTTGGGTGAGCGCGTGCCTGCGGTGCCGCGCGCAGCCGGAACGATGCTGGGGTTGCGCAGCGGCATGCTGCAGCCTGGCCCGTTGGCGCGCGCTGCCGTGGAAGGTGTTGCGCACGGTTTGTTGCTCTGTTTGCAGCGCTTGCGCTTGTTTGGAATGCAGCCTGATGGTGTGCGCTTGGTCGGCGGAGCGGCACGTTCGCCGTTGTGGACGCGCGTGCTGGCGGACACGCTAGGCTTGCCTGTCACTCCGTTGCTCGAAGTGGAGACCGCTGCGTTGGGTGCGGCACTTCAAGCGCAATGGGCTTGTCAGCCTGCTTCGTCCTTGCAGGCACTTGTGCAGCGCAGTGTGCGTTTGGATGCCACGGTGCATCCAGAAGCTGCAGGTGTAGAAGCATTGCAGCAGGCACACAAGCGCTACCTGGAGTGGCTGGAGCAGGCACATGGCGCTGCGGCGCGCGTCGATCGTCTCTAGACTTGCGAGCGTCGTTCCCACACCAGTGCCAGCCAACCAAGCGCTACTGCGAACCACAGCGTGCACAAGCGCGCAGCCAGTGTGGTCGCCGCTGCTGCAGAGGCAGCTGCGTGCACTCCAAGCTCGCTAAGACGGTGTTGCAACAACGCGGTCATGGAGGCCTCCGTCACTCCTAGCCCACCAGGAGCTAAGAACGCCAAAGCTCCGACGAGCGCGCCAAGTGCAAAGATGGTGACACTTGTCGCGACCTCAACTGGTCCAAAGGTCTGCGCCAGCAGATAGAAGCCCAAGCACTCACAGAACCAGCCGAGTGCAGCCAACAACACGGGGACCACCAAGCGTCGTGGCGCCAGCACCAAGCGTGAGGCCTCCAACGAGCTCTGCACTGCTGTTGCTACAGGCGCAAGACGCCTCGACTGGACTGCTCGCCGCAGCACAGCCTCTTGCAAGCCGCGCCAGTAAAGCCCCATGAGCAGCAGCCCGATCAGGCCCAAAGTAGTCCAGGCCATCCACTGCGCCGCTCCCAACATGCTGGAGCCGCTGAGTACGAGCAACACCAAGAAGCCCAATAGATCAGTCACACGCTCGGCCACGACGATCGGGGCAGTCCTTGCGATCGGTGCCCCACAGCGGCGCAGGAGCAACCAACTCTTGATCGTCTCACCCATCTTGCCCGGTGACACTGTCAGCGCGAGCCCGGCCAGATGGATACGGAAAGAGGCTCCCCATGGCAGATGCAGGCCGAGCCACGATAGGTACAGCTGCCAGCGCACGAAGCGCACGAGGTAGTTGAGGAAGCTCAGCCCGCAAGCCGCAAGCAGCAGGCTGGCCGGGATGCGCGCCCAGGCTTGGGCCAGCCCTTCAGCGTCCACCCACAGGACGTACACCGTGTAGATGACCACCGCTGCCGCCAGTCCCAGCAGCAACCCGCGCACCAGCTTTGCAGAGGCTTGTTGGTCGGACTGTGGGGGAGTTGCGCTCATGCAGCGTCGCGGTTGGAGGCACCGCGCAGGCGTGGTACTCTGCCGCGCCCATGAGCTCCTTGTCCACACCTTGGGAGACACCTTGGTTGGTGTTAGCCGCCGTGGCCGCCGTCGTGGCGGCTGGAGCTGCTGTGTACGCAGCGGTGTTGCTGCAGGTGCGCGCCAAAGCGGCCGCACAGCAGTGGGAGCGCTTGGAGGCTTCGCTGGCCGCGCTCACCAAGGCACTCGCGGCCACGCGCGACGAGGCCCGTGAGCTGGATCTGCGGCGCGTCGAGCACGCGCTCTTGGACCTGCGGGACCTTGCGCGGCGCGTGGAAGATCGCGTCATCGTCGCTGACGAAGCGCGTCACAAGGAGCAGCTCTCGCCGTCTACCTTGCAGACGCAAGATGCAGGCTCGCTCGCGGATCGCATCGTCACGCGTCTCTTGGCCTTGGGCTACGATCGCATCACCTTTGTCACGCCTCCAACCGAGCTTGCCTTGGGCACGCAAGGTGATCTTGACGTGGTCGTGGAAGCACGGCGCGACGGCGCCGCGTGCAAGGGACGAGTCCTCGTTCGACACGGCCGCATCCACGACATCCAAATCCAATCTGCCTACGCGGCGTTCCCCTGACACTGCGGTTCCCCACACTCAGCGCTCATGCATCCCATCGCATCCATCGAGAAACTCAAGCAACACGTAGGCACCACAGTCACCTTGCGCGGCTGGCTGGCCGACAAGAGCTCGAAGGGCAAACTGCACTTCCTCAAGCTGCGTGACGGCACGGGCTATGTGCAGGCCGTCGTGTTCAAGGGGGATGTAAGTGCCGAGTTCTTTGATGAGGTAGGCCGCTTGGGCCAAGAGTCGAGCCTCATCTTGCACGGCATGGTCAAGGCCGATGAGCGTGCGCCCGGTGGCGTGGAGATCTCGGTTGTAGGCGGCGAGATCGTGCAGAAGGTCGAGGGCTTCCCGATCACGCCCAAGGAACACGGCCCCGACTTCCTCTTGTCGAACCGCCATCTTTGGCTGCGCAGCCGTCGTCAGTGGGCGATCTTGCGCATCCGCGATTGCGTGGCGAAGGCGATTCGCGACTTCTATGAACAAGAGGGCTTCATTTGCGTCGACTCGCCCATCTTCACGCCGGCTGCATGCGAAGGCACCAGCACGCTCTTCGAAGTGGACTACTTCGATGAAGAGAAAGCGTATTTGACACAGTCGGGCCAGCTGTACGCAGAAGCCTCTGCCATGGCGTTCGGCAAGGTCTACTGCTTTGGTCCGACCTTCCGTGCCGAAAAGAGCAAGACGCGCCGTCACTTGACGGAGTTTTGGATGCTCGAGCCGGAGATCGCGTACGCCAATCTCAATGATGTGATGCAGCACGCCGAAGATCTGCTGTGCTTCGTCGTCCAACGCGTGTTGGAACGGCGTCGCCCGGAGCTTGCTGCGCTGGAGCGCGATCTCTCCAAGCTCGAAGCCATCGTGCCGCCGTTCCCGCGCCTGTCCTATGACGAAGCGCATGCCTTGCTGGAACAGCTAGCTCCTGGCCAACACGAGTACGGCGACGACTTCGGTGCGCCCGATGAGACCATCATCTCGAACCAGTACAACAAGCCGGTGATGGTGCATCGCTATCCGCGCGAGGTGAAGGCCTTCTACATGAAGCGCGATCCCGAAGACGACACGAAGGCCCTGTGTGTCGATGTGCTCGCTCCTGAAGGCATCGGCGAGATCATTGGCGGCAGCCAGCGTGAAGAGGATCTAGAAGTCCTGCGCGGACGCATCGCCGAGCACAAGCTGCCGGAAGAAGCCTTCTCGTGGTACTTGGACTTGCGCCGCTACGGCAGTGTGCCGCACGGCGGCTTTGGCCTGGGGCTTGAGCGCACCGTCGCGTGGATCTGCGGCATCGAGCATGTGCGCGAAGCCAGCCCGTACCCGCGCATGATGTACCGCATCTATCCGTGATGCTACGCGCGGCGGCGTGGGCGGCGTGTGCCGCAGCTCTCGTCGTCTTGCGGCCTGCGCACCTCGATGGTGCTTGGGCCGAATGTGCGGCGTTGTGGGTGTATCTGTGTGCGGTGGTGGCCTTGCCGGGCATCGCATTGCGGCGCTTGAGCAGCGCCGCACCAGCAGAGGATGCTGCCGCGCTGGCTGTGTGGGGCTTTGTGTACGGACTGGTCCTGCACCTCGTCAGCGCGGAAGTGCTCTTGCGCGTAGGCGCGGTCTCTCACACATGGCTCGTGTGTGGAGTCGTAGGGTTGGTGGCTGCGTGGCGCGTGCAGCGCAGTCGTGCAGCGGAAACCGTTGTGTCTACGCCTGCGTCAAGCACGCACGCTCTGTGGTGGTTGGGCTTGGTGGCATTGCTGGTCTTGCGTGCTCACCATCGCGAGCCATCCTTGCGCGCAACTGACTACGACACGGACCTGTTGTGGCACGCAGGCAACGCAGCCGAGTACTTGCGTGGACCTGTGATGTGGGATCCGCGCGTGGCGGGACTCGCCTTCGAGTACCACACGCATGCGTACGCTCTGCCCGCGGTGGCCGCGCGCACTTTGGGCCTGTCCGTTGCTTCCGTCAGCATGTCGTGGCTTGCGTCGCTGATCCCCGTTCTGGTCGTGCTGGCCACAGCGATGTGGGCACGACAGCTGGGTGGCTGGAAGGCTGGCCTTGTTGCGGGCCTCTCGTTGTTACTGGCCACAGATCCCGCGCTCTCGCTTTGGTCGATGGGCTGGCAAGCGGCTGAGAGCTGGCGCTCGCACTCGTACTTTGAAGCGGGACTTTGGAATAGCCCCACGACGAGCTTCGGCTTGGTGTTGTTTATCGCTGCCTTGGAACGAGTGCAAGCGTATTTGACACGGCCTCGTCTATTGGTTGCTGTGCAGGTGCTGGTCTGTGCGTGGGCCATGGCCGGTGCCAAGGGCTCGACCGCCCCGGTGTTGGTCGCGG
>Ga0255096_1001143_pt1 | contig 11369 bp, 8 predicted proteins | sample Colum_Atlam_RepA_2_FD_188563 | JGI IMG/M metagenome (GOLD analysis project Ga0255096, IMG submission 188563) | Freshwater microbial communities from Columbia River, Oregon, United States - Colum_Atlam_RepA_8d | ecosystem: Environmental > Aquatic > Freshwater > River | place: USA: Oregon...
ATGGTCATCAGGACGCGGCGAGCTGGCTTCGTTGGCCGTCTTGCCCGGGCTCGACCTCGGTGTGGATCGTCTGCCGCGCTACATGGCCCAGTTGGACATCATGTGCGCTGGTCAAGCGCCCTTGACCATCGTGACCGATGGCAAATGGGTTTGGTCGCAGGCGGGCGATGTGCGCGGTGCGGATCTTTTCGAGGGTGAGCTGCACAATGCCTTCGCCAGCTTGGGTGCGTGGGACAAGGCGGGGTTCGATGAAAGTGCTTGGAATCCAGTGGCTGTGGAAGCGGCCGGCGTGGCGCACCAAACACTGCGTCGCACAGCCGTTGCCGTAGGGACGCGTCGCAGCGGCGCGCAACTGCGGTACGCTCCGCAAGCCAATACTTGGACCTATGACTTTGGCACAAGCCTAGCCGGATCGTTGACGGTGCGGCTGCAGGCGCAGCCCTACATGCGTGCCGCTTGGCGCTATGCGCTCAGTGCGGACGAGGAAGGACGCTTGCAGCCGCCGCAAGGCGATGGCGCGACGGACCGTCACTTGTGCATGGCGCGTACGCCCGAGCAATGGTCCTCGCTCGCAGGCTTGCACCGCTTTCGCTATGCGCAACTGACACTGAGCGACAACTACCAACCCGTGGTTCCGCCGGCTGAAGGCGAAGTGGACGCGTTGGTGGTCGAGTACGCGCCTGTCGAGCTGGGGCTGTGCAAGCTCGCGGATGGAGCGGCGCAGGTGGTGGCCAACGAGCTGGCCCGCCGGCCGCACCTCGCGTTTGACGAGGTGCGGCGTTGGTTCTTGCGCCGGCACTGCGGTGTCGACTTGCCTGATGGCGAGCAAGGTGAATGGTTGTACTCGGTGCCAGCCACCGAGCGCGGCAGTGTGGAGTGGACGCAAGCCAACCTGCGCGGCGTCTGGTCGTGGGGAACCGAAGGCTCGACCACGCAACTAGTGGCCGAGGTCCCAGCCGGAGTCACTGCACTCCTGCTGTACAGTTTGCCTGACAAGGGCACGCTGACCTTGAACGGCAAGGCCATCTCAGGCGAGGCTCAGGCCGACGGAACACTACGCCTTGCCTTGCCCGAGGGCCGGCAAGAGTTGCGGCTCACGCGTTAGGGTGGTGCTGGTCAGGAGCCAGATCAGCAGGTTTGCTGCGTTCCACGCATTCTCCCGTCGTGCGGCGCAGCACCGCGATCCAGCTCACGCCCTTGTGGCTAGGGCTGCGACGATGATCGAGCTCATGGATCAGCCGTAGACCTTCGCCCGCGAAGATTGCTTGCAAGAGCGCGTTCACCGGTGCCATAGGCGTCTTCATGTCGGTGCCCGCACCGCCACTTGTGCGTCCTTGGCGGCGATTCGCCTTGCGTGCCACACGCACCAGCGGTGCCAGTCGCCAGTTCAACGCCTCGTACAGGCGCACCTCGACCGGCAGTCCCGTCCACACGGCACGCAAGCGCCTTTCCTCATAGCGGCGCCAATGACAACTCGCTTCATCGTGCGCACTCCACAGCGCGGGATCTGCCGGCACCGTGATGAGCACATGCGCGCCAGGTTGCAGACGCGCCACCACGGCAGAGAGGAAAGCGAAGTCGTCTTCGATGTGCTCGAGCACATCCATCAACACGACCAAGTCGCGGCCTTCGACGCGCGCTAGGGTGTCGGTGTTCGTGCTGGCGCGTTCGAACTGCGCTTGCGGAAAGCGCGCACGGGCCGCCTGAATGGCCGCGTCGGCCGCGTCGACGCCGAGCACATCGTGATCCTTGGCGAGGGCGCCCGCGTTACCGCCCGTGCCGCAGCCCACATCCAGCACCTTCCAGCGCTGTCCGCGCGCCATACGGCTGACCAATGCCGCCACGATGCCACGACGCGCCGCGAACCACCAATGGCGGTCCTCCAGCTTCGCGATCCAGTCGATCTGTTCGACGCGCATGCCTGTCCAGAGTACCTTCCTACGATGCGACTTGTCCCCCTCGCTCTGCTCTTCGTGTGTTGGCTCGCATGGTGTGTTGCGCCGCTCCAAGCGCAGAAGAAGAAGGACGAAGTCTGTCCGTGGTGCAAGCATGATCCCGCGCTGATGCAGGCTGCTGGCATCGTGTCGCATGAGGCCGGTCCCTTCGGTACCTACGAAGCGGGCGAGTTGCCCAAGAAGTTGCCCTCCGCGCAGTGGGTCTTCCTCGAGACAGCGCATGTGCGACTGGCCAGCAACATGCCCGCGGTGAATTTGGACACCAAGGAAGCTCTGTTGGTTGAGGCAGAACTTGCGCGTCTTGCGCTGGTGTTGCCCGGTGTTCCGAAGAAGACGAAGAAGCTAGATCCGTGGTTGCGCGCCCACTTGTGGGCGATGAAGGCTGAGGAGTTCTACGCACGCTTCCAACGCTTGCTGCAAGTGACCGATGCGGACTTTCCCGAGTCACGCGGTGCAGGACCCTTCATGGGCGATGGCAAGTACCTCGGCGAGAAGGACAAGTTCGAGCTGATCCTCCATCAATCGCGCAGCACCCATGCCATGTTCACCAAGGACCTCGCGGGCGTCACCGTCACGGGAGCCTTGCGCTACCACGTGCCCAAGCGCCACAAGATGCTGGCCTCCATCCCGTGCGAGGACGCAGACCTCAAGAAGGATCCGCAGTTGTTCGCGCATGTGGGGCACGTGCTGTCGCACTTGATGCTGTGCGCGTACAAGCACTTCAGCTACGACCCGCCGTTGTGGCTCGACGAAGGTCTGGCGTTGTACTTGGAGAAGGAGCTCGATCCCAACTCGACCACCAACGAAGGTGAGGAGGGCATGTACACCGACACCCAAGGCCCGCGCGAGTGGATCAGTGCCGCGCGCAAGATGGTTGCCGCCGGCAAAGGTGTGGGTGTGACGCAAATGCTCGCTATGAAAGAAGTGGGTGAGCTGAGCGAAGAGATGCGGCTGTCCTGCTTTGCCGCGGTGCGCTGGCTCGTGCTCGAGAAGCCGGATGCTCTCGCCAAGATCCTTGGTGGTGTGAAAGGCCAACTCGACGAGCAGGGGATCCCGAGCGGCAAGAACCTGCTCGACTTGCAGCGCAAGTTGCTCCAAGAGCACTTGAACATGAACTTCCTGCAGTTCGACGAAGCCTGGAAAGCGCGTGCTCTCGCCGGTGTCTAGGTTATTCGCGCCGCGACTCAGGTTCGTAGCGCTTGAGGCCAGTTACCGCGGCTCGTGCGGCATCTGAAACCGGCACACCCCACGCTGCGAACAACATCGACAAGTCGGCATTGCACGCGCGGGACAAGCGAGTCATCCACTGATCACGCTTGTCAGCGTCCGTCTTGGGGCGCTCGTGATCCTTCAAGCTGCGGTACTCGCGGAAGACGCGCTCGAATGGCTCCCAGCCGTACTCCTGCTGGACATCTACATACAAAAGCAGAGCGAGGAACGGATCGTTCTTCCAGCGCTCAAAGCTCGCATCGTGATTCTGGACATGATCTTTCCAGCGCGCGTCACGAGTGCTTTGCAGGAACCGTTCGTCGTCTTCGACGGCCTTCCCGCACACCTTGTCCAACACATACAGCGTGAAGAGGTTGTTCGTCACCTCGCCCGTGCCTTCAAAGGTCCAGTCGCTGACTTGATGGTTGTGCCCCAACTCATGGAACGGTCCCCAGCCCTCAGCCTTCCAGCGCTCGGGGTTCAGCAAGAACGGCGGCGCGTCGAGGAAGCTCATGATGGGATAGCCCGAGTGCATGTAGCCGACGCTGATCTGCACATCACTCACGAAACGCTCGGGGCGTTCACGCGTCGCAAGGCCAGCGAGGTTCGCGCAGGCCTTGAGCACCTCTTCCCACTTGAGAGCAATGGGCTCCATGTTCTCGATGCCGCGCACCTCATGTGCCGGCACCGTCAAGATGATCGACGGCGTCTCTACCTCGGCCCACAGCCCGCCCAGAGTGCGTTGGCGCGCCCACTCTTCGTTGGTCGTCTTGCCCAGCACATAGCGCGGGGCTTCCACCGCGCCGCGGATCTTGACTGGCACCGCGCCTGAGGCTTGCTCGCCCGGCAGGATGTACACCAAGCCTCCAAACGGCGAAGCCACCTTCGTGGTGACTTCATCCAGCGGCCAGCTGCCCACCACACGCGGAGAGCGATGCCACTCACCATGCGCAGCGATGTTGTCGGTGTGACAACCTAACTGGACACGCCAACCTTTCTTGACATGCTCGCTGGGCAGCGTGACTTCAATCAGCTCGCCTGCGTTGGCGTACAGGCCGGTGCTGCGCCAGTCATGCAGTGAGGCATTGATCGTCTCGACCTTGATGAGACGTTGTGCGACCCCATCCAACAGCCCTGGAAAGCTCTCCGCCGCGGGCAGAGCCTTGACCTTGACGGCCGGCAGTGCGAAGGCTTCCTCGACTTGCAGCGTCAATTGGATGCGGTCTAGGGTGCTGCTCGCGCGCAGGGGCCGTTCCTTGGACGGCACTGCGGGCGGGCGTCCACGCAGCTTGGCCAATCGCGGGCGCAGCAGCTTGTCCGTGTCCGGCAACAAGCGGATCGCCTGAGTGATTGTCCAGGTTGCTTGACGCGTGGCCGCCTCGTTGAAGCCCAGCGGCGGCTCCTTGGCCAGCAGGGCATCCAACGCCGTCTGGGCGTTCAGATACGGCGACAGATCGCGCACGATCGGGAAGCCATCCGCGCCGCGCCCATGCGCGATGCCATCGCTGAACACCAGCCCCATCGGCCCAAACAGCCAATTGCCGCCGTTGCCCGTCATCGCGCCGTTGAACTGCGACCACCCCCAGCCTGTCTCGCCGCACAAGATGGCGCCGCCGCCCTTGACGTACTTGGTCAGCGACTCGAGCTGCGCACCAGTGAAGGCCCACGGCGAGAAGAACAACGCGTCGAGCTTGAGTCCCTTCTCCAGCCGCGCAAAGTCACCAATCGACTCGCCCACCATGCCGCGCTTGTTCAGCGCATCGGCCATGCCTTGGTTGTTCCACACACCAATGCGCGGCTTGCCGCGCTCATTGCGCGTGGCCCAACGGATGCAGTTCTCCAGCAACCGCCAGCCATCTCCTCCGTCCCATGAGCCGGGGCTGACATAGCCGTTGTGTCCAAACAGGACGACACGTCCCGCTCCGAAGTCAGCCGCTGCGACGACCGTCTGGTCCAGTCCACCTTCGCGGCCCACGACGACGGGGAACGCCGCCGGTCCCACCACCGCGATCCAACCGGGATAGCCCGTGGGCGGCATCAACTTGACGCCCTCGAGCATGCGGGCGACATCTTTCTCGTCCGCGTGCAGCGGATGGGACAGCGACGCCGACAGCAGCGCGCACGCACACGCGAGGGTGGGCAGTACCTTCATGAGGGGAGGACTGATTCCACCCCATCACCAGCGGTTCAGCAAGCGAGCATTGCTCAAGCAGGTTCGATGACGACCGCCGTACCGGAGGCGGTCACCATCAACATGCCATTGCCCACCGTCTCATAGTCCAGGTCCACCGCCACGACCGCATTGGCACCAAGGGTGCGTGCCTCGCGCGTCATCTCTTCCAAAGCCGAACGCCGCGCATCGCGCAGCACCGTCTCATAGGCCCCCGAGCGGCCGCCGACGATGTCACGCACTCCAGCCAGGAAGTCACGGAAGATGTTGGCTCCCAAGATCGTCTCGCCGGCCACGATGCCAATCACGCGCGTGGCACGGTGGCCTTCGACCGTAGGGGTGGTAACGCAGATCATCGTGCCGAGGTTGTTCATAGTGCCCAGTATACGCAGCACGGGCCGCTAGCTTCGCGCGAAGCTGCGGCCCGTGCCTAGGTGAGAGACGCTAGCTCTCTCCGAGCGCTATCAGTGGCTGTGGCCCGCGTGAGCGGCGCCTTCCTTCTCTTCCTTGATGTCCGACACCAAAGCGTCGGTCGTCAAGAGCAAGCTCGCCACCGAGCAGGCGTTCTGCAGCGCAGTACGCACGACCTTCGTCGGGTCGATCACGCCCGACTTGACGAGATCTTCGTAGGTCTCGGTCGCGGCGTTGTAGCCCCAGTTCTTGGTCTTGTTGCTGCGCACGTTCTGCACCACCACGGCACCGTCGAGGCCCGCGTTGGTGGAGATCTGGCGCATCGGCGCTTCGATGGCGCGGCGGATGATCATCGCGCCGACCTTCTCGTCACCGGTCAACTTGAGACCTTCGATCGCTTCGATGCAGGACAAGAGCGCCACGCCGCCGCCCGGGACGATGCCCTCTTCGACAGCTGCGCGCGTTGCGTGCAGAGCGTCTTCCACGCGCTGCTTCTTCTCCTTCATCTCGGCTTCGGTCGCCGCGCCGACATTGATCTGGGCCACACCGCCCGACAACTTGGCGAGACGCTCCTGGAGCTTCTCCTTGTCGTAGTCACTCTTCGTGACTTCGATTTCGGCGCGGATCTGGGCGATACGGCCCTTGATCGCGTCCTTGGAGCCAGCACCCTCGATGATCGTGGTGTTGTCCTTGTCGACGACGATCTTCTTGGCGGTGCCCAACTCCTTGAGCGTGACCGTCTCGAGCGACTGGCCGGTCGACTCCATGATCGCCGTCGCGCCGGTCAGCGCCGCCAGGTCTTCCATCATCGCCTTGCGACGATCACCGAAGCCCGGAGCCTTGACAGCCACGCACGGGAATGCGCCGCGCAGCTTGTTGACCACGAGGGTCGCCAACGCTTCGCCTTCGATTTCCTCGGCGATGATCAACAGCGGCTTGCCCGACTGCATCACTTGCTCGAGCAGCGGGATCATCTCCTTGATGGAAGTGATCTTCTTCTCGTGCACGAGGATGTAGGGGTTCTCCATCACCGTCTCCATCGTCGTGGGATTGGTGATGAAGTGCGGCGAGAGCCAGCCCTTGTCGAACTGCATGCCCTCAACCCACTCGACCTCGGTGGCGAGAGCCTTGCCCTCTTCGACGGTGATGACGCCGTCCTTGCCAACCTTGTCCATGGCCTTGGCGATCATCTCGCCGATCTCGCCGTCGCCGTTGCTGGCCACGGTGCCGACTTGGGCGATCTCCTGATGGCCCTTCACCGGCGTCGAGATCTTCTTCAAGCTCTCGATGGCGCAGGCGACGGCCTTGTCCATGCCGCGCTTCAACGCGACCGGGTTCGCACCGGCGGTCACGTTCTTCAGGCCTTCTTCGAAGATGGCTTCGGCGAGCACCGTCGCGGTGGTCGTGCCGTCACCGGCCTCGTCGTTGGTGCGCTGGGCGACTTGCTTGACGAGCTGCGCGCCCATGTTCTCGTAGGCGTCTTCGAGCTCGATCTCCTTGGACACGGTCACGCCGTCCTTGGTGACGGTCGGTGAGCCAAAGGACTTCTCGATGATCACGTTGCGGCCGCGGGGGCCGAGGGTGACCTTGACCGCGCGGGCCAGCTTCTTGACGCCGTCGCGGATCTTCTCGCGCGCCGTCGAGTCGTAGCAGATTTGCTTTGCCATGGTGGTGTTCGCTGGTGGTGGGTGAATGAGTGAGGTAGTTGGATCAGCCGATCACGCCGAGGATGTCTTCCTCGCGCATGATCAGGAACTCTTCGCCACCGTACTTGACCTCGGTGCCGGCGTAGGCGCTGAACAGGATGCGGTCGCCGTTCTTGACGGCGAAGGTGCTCTTCGAGCCGTTGTCGAGCGTGCGGCCTTCGCCGAGGGCGATGATGGTGCCTTCCTTCGGCTTGTCCTTGGCGCTCTCCGGCAGGAGGATGCCGCCAGCGGTGCGCTCTTCGGCTTCGGCGCGCTTGACGAGCACGCGGTCGCCGAGCGGACGGATGGTCGACTTCTTGGTGGAGGTGGTGGTCTTCGTGGCCATGGGGATCGCTCCTTGAGTGTGGTGTTGAGGTGAGGGTCTTGGTTGTGTGCCCGTGGCGCGCAACGACGCGCACGCCACGGTGGAGGGTGGTGTCAGAGGATGGGTCAGCCCGCGAGCGCGAACACGCGCGCCACTTGAGCGCGCAGCAGGCCCGGGTCTACCGGCTTGCCGAGTACCGCGAGCGCGCCCTGGTTCAGCGCCATCTTGCGCAGTGCTTCGGTGGCCTCGCCGGAGATGACAATGCACGGCACCCGCAGCGTCTCATCGCGCAGGGCGGCAAGGACCTCCAAACCGGTGCGACCCGGCATGTGGTGGTCCAGCAGAGCCAAATCAAAGCGGTCGCGGCGCAGGTGGACCAAAGCCTCGTCGCCCGTCTCGACGGAGCAAATATCGAAGCTCAGGTCGCCCAGACGCAGGTCCGACAAGCGCATGTGCCCCAACAAATCGGCGACGCCTTCCCGCATGTCGGGGTCGTCGTCAGCGATCAGGATACGGCGGTTCAGGCCCATGGCGCGCCGCTAAGGAGCAAAGGTCGTGCCGAGCCAAGCCGATTCGCTAAACGACTTAGTGGCAAAAGGTTACGCGGCTTGTCCGGGTGCCTCCGCGCCTGTCGGATTGGCAGGTGGCGGGGTGCCGCTGGGGCGACCCTGCCATTTTGACGCTAGCGCGTGTACAGGGCGATCGTGCGCTCCAGGGCCCGTTCGCACACGCGGCAGAACGAGCCCGGGTTGCGCGAGAACATGATGCAGTCGACCTCGGGGCGGTAGAGCCCCTTGGCCTCATAGAGCGCTCCTTCAAAGGCGCCCACCTTGCCGCGGTGCGGTTCCTTGGCCAGCAGCGGCGCCGTTTGGGCCTTGATGTCGCGCATCAGTTCCTCCTGACGCTCTTCGCTGGCTTGGGCGGCGATCGCTTCGGCGCGCTTGGCCTGGTAGGCCAGATCGACCGCGTCATAGGCGGCCTGATCCCACGGTGTAGGGAGCGGCGTTTGCGGTTCGATCAGGTCGCGCCACTTGAGCTTGGCCGGGTCCAGCAAGGCCGTGGCGTTCGCCTCCCAAGGCTCGACGCCTTTGGGTTGGAACGCTTCGTACGCCACTTGCGAGCTGTAGTACTCGTCCGCGAGGCCCGCAAAGCTGTGGCCGAACTCATGCACGAACACATAGGGTGCAGCTTCGCTGTCGCTGGTGGCGGTGGCCCACAGGTTGTAGATGCCGCCGCCGCCGTACTTGCGTTCATTAGCCAAGAGAATGAGCGCATCGTAGGGCGCTTGGGCGACCGCATCGCGCAGCGCGCGGTCTTGGAAGGTCAGCACATAGCGGTCGCTGTCAAAAGCGTTGAACGAGGTGCCGAATGCCGAGTCACGCCACACGCCTTTGCGCGGATTGGAGATGCCTGCTTCGGGCGAGGCTAGGAATAGTCCCCGCACATTGAAGCGTGCGGCGTGGCGCCGAAAGGGCTCGGTGGCCAACAAGACGCCTGACAGGCGCTGTGCATCGGCCATGAACTTGTCGCGCTGTGCTTGGGTGTAGCCGTCCGCAACGATGAGTAGGTCCACTTGGGTGGCGCTGGGGCCTTGCTCGCGGAGTGCGAGCACCTCACCTACTTTGGGCAAGGATGCGCGATCGATGGAGTGGTGGCTTGGGTCTACTTCGCCTTTCCAGATCGGTGCGAAGGTGCCTTGGGCGGTGCGCTTTTCGAGCGTCAAGCGCGCTGGACGCACTGGTTCGGGAAAGCGCAGTGACTCCTCGAATGCGCCCCAGTTCTCCTTGGCCGGGCCGGTCGTTTCCCATTCGCCATAGATGCTGCAAAAGCCGCGCGACCACAGCTCCTGTCCAGTTTGCTTGTCGTGCACGCGCCAGCGGTACTTGCCGGTGTCGTGCGGCTCCACCAGTTGCGTGCGACTGCCGGGCCACTCGCCTTCGATGCGAAAGCCCGTCGGTGCGATCTGTTCCGCGTTTGCCGTACCGCAGTGCACATAATCAAAGCGCAGTGTGCGCCACGAGGTGCTGGGTGCTTGCGGGCTCAGGTCTTGCGCGGCGAGCGCCAAACTCAGGTGTGCTAAGACACTCCACATGACGGGCTCTCCGCGGCTTGAGCGCTCACAGTTGCTGTTCCGTTGCTCGCGGGCGTGGTTCGGGCACGCCCCACGTGACTTCCAGCACAGGCAAGTTGGGGTGCGGGTACGCGCGCACGCGCCATAGGGCGTTGGCGGCGCTCGGGGTCGCGTCGAGCACGAAGCCGATGGCCTGACCGGGATTCCAGTCGGCTCTGTCGACCACCGCCTGCACGATCGGGGCGAGGTCGCCGGAGTAGATCGCGCCGCCGGCCCCCAAGCCCTGTTGGAAGTTCCACAGCACGCCTTCTGCTGTCAAGGGAACTTGACTGGAGATGCGTGCCGCTTGCGCGCCCAAGGCGAAGAGGGGGGCGTTGGCCAGATTGATGCAGCGCACGGTGGCGAGCACCTCACCGGTCTCTAGGCCTGCACTTTGGAAGCGCAAGCGCGCCGACAGGACCGTGGCCCCGCGCGGTACTTGCAGCGGCATGGACACGCCCATCTCGCGTGCGTTGGCGCCTTCGCGGCCGAACAGCAAACCGCCGGCCGCTGCCGGGTCCAGATCCAGCACACCTTGCACCGCATCCCACTGCGCATCCCGCGCCGCCGCTGTGACGCGCGCTGCGGTGTTGTTCGGATGGATGCGGCCATACTGCGCCAGCAGCGTCGCACCTCCCGGCGGCGCAGCCCACAGCTTCTTCACGCTGCGATCGCCATCATTCCAGCGCACAAAACCGAGGATCTGCGTCGAGGTCGCGTACCAGCGCTGCGCTTCCAACTCGTGCACAAAGCCCTGCAGGCTCGTTGCGCTCCACGGTGTGGATTCGGACTCGCCATCGACATACACCGGGACGCCGCTCGGTGCCGTGTGCACGCGCACCGCAGACGGAGTGGGGGCTAGGCTGCGCACGATGCGGCTCACCAAGCCGGAGCTGTCGCGCGCCTCGAGCTCGATCTGGTAGCTAGTCGCTTCGGGTGAGTGTCCTGTGCTTGGGATGGTGAAGCTGCCGCCTGTGCCTTGCACCGGTCCGTAATAGGGGTGCGTGTGTCCGCCGTGCAGCAACAGCACTTGCCACGACAAGGAGCTCGGCGGCAGGGTCCCGTCTTCTGCGTCCAGTGCCGAGCCCGCATAGGTGATCGTCTGGCCAGCGACATAGCGCAGCTCGCTGGGCAGCGCTGGCGCCGCGATAGTGGGCACGGGCGGATTGCCCGCGCGCACAAGGATCGTGGTCGAAGTTGCGCTCGCTGCGCCATCATCGACTGTCAAGCGCGCTTGATAGGTGCCAGCGTTGGTGTAGCTGTGTTGTGCGTTCGCTGTCGTGGCGACCGCGCCATCGCCAAACTCCCACAGATAGGTCAGCGGTGCCGGTCCATTGTCAGGATCGAACGAGCCAGAGCCTTGGAAGCTCACCGCGAGCGGTGTCGGGCCCGTCACAGAACTTGAGGTGGCCACGGCCACGGGCGGTTGGTTGCCGGTGCTCAAGCGTTCGATCTTGTGCAACGACGAACGCTCTGTAGAGCCGCTCCACAATGGCCCATAGGT
>Ga0255096_1001144_pt1 | contig 11359 bp, 14 predicted proteins | sample Colum_Atlam_RepA_2_FD_188563 | JGI IMG/M metagenome (GOLD analysis project Ga0255096, IMG submission 188563) | Freshwater microbial communities from Columbia River, Oregon, United States - Colum_Atlam_RepA_8d | ecosystem: Environmental > Aquatic > Freshwater > River | place: USA: Oregon...
GGAGACCAACAGAAACTCAAAGCGTGACAAGCACTTACGCTCGCCCCTGGAGCAGACCCCGCGCCAATCCTCGCTCTGCGGGGAGGCACGAACCGTCACTTTCTGCACTGAAATCAAATGGACCCCCATGCGGCCCATCCCGTTGATACCGACTTTCATGTGCTTGTCCTTTTAATTTCTAAAGTTCTCGAATTATCGTTTTCGAAGATGACAAATTGAAGACAGAAACCCGGTCTGCGCCGGATAACCTTCAGGGGTGATTGCGCTCAGCGCGAGGCGCAACTCCGTGCGTCAGCAGCAAGCGCTCCTCTTGCCGCTTGTGGCAGGTGCGCAGCAGGCTGCCTTACTCGGTGCCGGGGAAGTGCTGGGTTTTGCTGCAGGCGCGCAGCACGCCGTATTAGAGGAAAGTTGTGCCAGGGATGGCGTGCAGCAGGCCGCTGCCGTCGAAGGCTCGCTTTCCCTGAACACAGGGATGTTGCCCAGGGTATGGAAATGCTCCCAGGCCAGGCCTTGGGGGTCGACCACCCAGTGCTTGTCACTCCGCGCATAGCAGCAGGTGGTTTCGCCCTCGTCCAGCAAGGCCATGTCAGCCGCCTCGGCCCGCGCCTTCAGTTCGGCCAACTCTTCTTCGGTGTCGGTCTGGAATCCCAGATGGTCGATCCCCGGCTTGTCACCGCGTGTCGAGATGGCGAAGTTGACGCGGGGGTCGTCCAGCATCCACTTGGCGTAGTCGGCTTCGACCCGCGCAGGTTCCGCGGCAAAGAGTCGGGAATAAAAGGCGATGCTCGCCTGAAGGTCCTGGACGTGGGTGTGAATGTGAAAGCGTTTCATGGCAGCCTCCTTGAATCAGCAACTGGCAGGAGTGGCGCAGGCCTTGGCGCGTTTGGCCTTCGGTGCGCAGGACTGGCCCTGGCAACAGTGGTCGACCAGATAGCTCAGCAGGTCGTTCATGTGGACCAGATTGGGGCGGTAGAACAACTGGCGGCCTTCCCGCTCGACGCTCACCAGGTCCGCATGGGCCAGTTCCTTGAGGTGAAAGGAGAGGGTAGAGGCCGGCAGGTCGAGCATCGCCGACAGGACGGATGGCGTCAGCCCTTCAGGCCCGGCGCCTACCAGGGTGCGAAAGATACGCAGGCGTGCCTCGTGCGCCAGAGCGGTGAGAGCGTTGACGGCTGTTTTTTCGTTCATTATTCCAATATACTCGAAATAACGTTGTATTCCAAGCACTGCTGATTCATGACTGACATGGCCATTTCCTCCTTGCCCAAGGCGTCGTCCGGCCTCGGGCTTTTTGAACGCTACCTTTCGGTTTGGGTGACGCTGGGTATCGCCGCAGGGGTCGGCCTGGGCCTGCTGGCGCCGGCCCTGTTCCAGGCGGTGGCGGCGCTTGAAGTGGCGCAGGTCAACCTGGTGGTGGCCGTCTTCATCTGGGTGATGATCTATCCGATGATGATCCAGATCGACTGGAGCGCCGTCAAAGACGTGGGCCGCAGGCCGCAGGGCCTTCTGCTCACGCTGGTGGTCAATTGGCTGGTCAAGCCCTTCACCATGGCGGGCCTCGGCGTCTTGTTCTTCCAGCATGTGTTTGCGCCCTGGGTCGACCCGCAATCGGCCAGCGAGTACATCGCCGGCATGATCCTGCTGGGCGTCGCGCCTTGTACGGCCATGGTGTTCGTATGGAGCCAACTGGTCAAAGGCGATCCGAACTACACCCTGGTGCAGGTCTCGGTGAACGACCTCATCATGGTGGTGGCCTTCGCTCCGATCGCGGCCTTCCTGCTCGGTGTCACGAATGTCACGGTGCCCTGGGAAACGCTGGTGCTCTCGACCATCCTCTACGTCGTGCTACCGCTTCTGGCGGGCATGGCAACCCGCCGTGCCCTGGTGCGGCGCTCGCCGGCCCGCCTGGGTCAATTCGTGGCCCGTCTCAAACCATGGTCGGTCGCAGGCCTGATCGCCACGGTGGTGCTGCTGTTCGGCTTCCAGGCGGGCACCATCGTCGAGCGTCCTGGCGTGATTGCGCTCATCGCCGTTCCGCTGATCCTGCAGTCCTATGGCATTTTCTTCATCGGATGGTGGGCGGCGCGCCGCTTGAAATTGCCGCACGACATCGCCGGCCCGGCCTGCCTGATTGGCACCTCGAACTTCTTCGAGCTGGCAGTCGCCGTGGCCATCTCCCTGTTTGGACTGAACTCGGGCGCGGCCCTTGCCACGGTGGTCGGTGTCCTCGTGGAGGTGCCGGTGATGCTGTCCTTGGTGGCGATCGTCAACGCCTGGCGGCCCCAGCCGATCTCGGCCGGTGTGGGAGGGCAGGTGTGACCTCAACCACGATCTACCATAACCCTGCCTGCGGAACCTCCCGCAACGTGCTGGCCCTGATCCGACACGCCGGTATCGAGCCTGTTGTGATCGAGTACCTGAAGACGCCTCCTACGAGGGACGAATTACGTGCCTTGGTGGCGGCAACCGGCCAGCCGCTGCGAGCCTTGCTGCGCGAAAAGGGCACGCCCTATGCCGAACTTGGGCTGGACCAGCCGCAATGGTCGGACGAGCAGCTGCTGGACTTCATTGGCCAGCATCCCATCCTGATGAACCGCCCCCTGGTCGTGACTCCGTTGGGTACCAAACTGTGCCGCCCTTCGGAATCCGTGCTGGAAATCCTGCCTGTAGGACCGTTGGCCCCGTTCACCAAAGAGGATGGCGAGAAAGTCGTGGACGACGGAGTACGGCGCACCGGTGTCTGAACTGGCCGGCAGATGCCAACGCTGTGAATCGGCCCTGATTGGGGGCGAACGGCAGTTTCGGAAAGATGCGGAAAGTTGCGGCCGGCGAGAGCAGGGGGGTAGGTGTCAGAACCTTTCCGCAACCTTCCGCAGGGCCCTGACGGGTGTTAGCATGCTCCCAACTTTTGGGAATTGAACCGGGGTCCGCACCCGCCGCCAAGATTCATTCGAATTGATTCCAAGTCGTTCGAACAATTTACAACCCGTTCGGGGCCTCCTTGGGTGCGCCGCTAGAACACTTTCCGGATCAGACAGGCTTCTTCATAGGCCTCAATGTCTTTGAGCCGGTACAAAACTTTCCCCACGATCTTCAAGTACTGCGGGCCCTCGCCGACTGTGCGCCAGCGTTGAAGGCGAGCGACTGAACACACCCAGCGCTCGGCGAGCATTTTTTCGGTCAGGAGTTGGCGGGCAGGTTCGGCCGGGACCTCTGGAACCAGGAGTAGGGGCTCGAGCTTGGGTTCGTTGGCTGCGGTTTTGGCGATGCCACTGGACAGGGCGTCCAGCACGTCACACATTTTGGCAGCCCGTGGGTTCGAAGATGAGGTGTTGTTAGTAGCCATGGCCTTGCTCCTTGATGCCTATATGCAGTGGTTTCATATAGGTTCATACCGTTTGGCTGGGCTTTTTTCTCAGTGGGGTGGGATTTATGCCTCCAAAACGCTACGACCCAAGGCTCTAGACAGCGTAGAAGGGCTGGCATAGCCAGTTCGCGCAGCTATTTGCTTCAACCCAATACCGGTCTGCACCAGTTGCCGTGCAATCGCCAGTCGCAAATTTTCTAAATACTTTCCAGGTGACACCTGCATCACATCTTTAAAGTAATTCGCAAATGATGTCCGTGACATGCCTGCCAAGTTAGCCAAAGTTTCCAGGGTCCAAGGGTGAGCGGGCTTGGCGTGCATGGCAACCAAACTTTTGGCAATTCGCGGATCTGACAACGCAAAAAACAGCCCTGATTCTTGTTGCGGTTGAGATGTCATGTGCCGCATCAAACTGATCAGCAAGATATCGCCTGCATGATTGATAAATAGCGGCTGACCACAACGAGTGGCCTGCATTTCATTGGCAATCAGCGTCATGACTTGCACGAGCGATGGATCAGCGTCCCTCATACCAATTGAGATTGGCCGAGATAGCTCAGCTAAAAAGCTGGGCCCCATGGGACCATCAAAAACAACGTCAAAACTCATCAAGCATCGCTGATCGGCTTCAAGGCTGTTTTGTAGCGCGTGCTCCGCAGGACAAACCAATAAGGACAGGGCGTCCAGTTGAGTGGCCGAAAAGCTATCCGAGGGGAGTTCAGATGTTCCCGCCTTGATGATGTGTAGCGAAAAACCGTCCGCCTTTGAAGTCAGCGTAACTTTTGGACTGAGTCCTTCCAGCAATGCGGTGAGTCGATCTAAGCGAGGAGCATCCATTTGTACGAATTGCAAATTTATATGTACGTATTGTTGCATCAAGTACAAGATAATGCAAAGTCTTGCGTGTGCATCTAACCGAGTCAGGATTCATGTTCTCAAAAATTGCATCCATCACGCTACCCATTTTTACTCTGGTGCTGGTTGGCTTTCTGTACAGTCGCCGGGTCAAACCGGATCTGGGCGGTGCCAACAAACTGGTCGTGGACGTCGCACTGCCCGTCTTGATCTTTATTTCGCTGTCTGCAAAATCGTTTGACCCGATTTCCGCCCTGTCATTCACTGGGGCATCCGTCGTATTGATTTTTCTGAGCGGATTGATCGCTTGGCCGTTGGCAAAATTTTCAGGCGCAACTCTGCAGGCATTTTTACCTTGTGCCATGTTCACCAACGTGGGCCCGATTGGTATCCCTTTGATTGCATTGGCCTATGGACCAGCGGGGATGGCAACAGCGGTGGTTTTGTTGGTGATCTCCAACATTCTGCATTTCACGCTGGGTGCTGGCGTGATGAGCGGCAAAGTTGACTGGCGCATGGTCTATGCAAACCCACTGGTGTGGGCAACTGTGCTGGGTGTGGCAAGTTCTCAATTGCAGTTGACTCTATCCGATTGGGTTCAAACCTCCTGCACCATGATTGGCAGCGTGTTGGTTCCGATGATGTTGATGTCCCTTGGGGCAAGGCTTGCCAGCAGTCAAGTCGCAGATGCTTGGGTGGGGGTTCAGTCAGGCGTGCTGATTTTGGTCGTCAGAATTGCGGCTGTATTTTTGACCCTCTGGCTCATCCCTTTGCAAGGCTTGGAGCGCGGAGCGTTGATTTTGTTTGCATGTTTGCCACCCGCAGTTTTCAATTTCATGCTCGCTGATAAATTTCAGGTTGAGCCCAACAAGGTGGCGTCCACAGTCATCGTCGGCCACTTGCTGAGCCTGGCATTTCTGCCTCTCGGTATTTGGCTCGCATTCCTTTAATCCTTTCAATCCAAACCCACAAGGAGCATTTCGCATGATCAAGTTCTATTTTCATCCGTCACCCAATCCATTGAAGATCGCGCTGTACCTGGAAGAGACTGGTGAGCCCTACGAGCTCATTCCAGTGGATACGCGCAAAGGTGAGCAGCACTCCGATGCTTTCAAGGCCATCAACCCCAATGCCAAGACGCCGGCCATGCTGGACGATGACGTTCGAGTTTTTGATAGCAACGCCATGTTGCTTTATTTGGCTGAAAAGATTGCTAAGTTTGTTCCCGCTGACACGCCCAAAAACAAAGCCGAGATGTACTCATGGCTGATGTTTGTGGCCACGGGTATTGGCCCTTACTGCGGTCAAGCAGTTCACTTCAAACACTTTGCACCCAAGCCCAATGACTATGCGGTGAATCGCTATGACTTTGAAGCATGGCGGCACTGGCAACTTATCAATGACCATTTGGCCAATCAGCCCTACATGATGGGCAATGAGTACACCATCGTGGACATGTCGGTTTGGGGCTGGGCTCGTGTCGCACCCTTTGTTTTGGGTGCAGATGCTTGGGAAAAACTGCCCCATGTCAAACGCTTGCTCGATGAAATCAACGCGCGACCTGCGGCGCAGCGCGCGGAAGCTTTGAAGACGAAATTTGCCTTCAAAACCGAAATGGATGAGGACGCACGAAAGAAACTTTTTCCATCTAACGAGCGTCTTAAAACCGCTGGGGTATGACGCATGATTGACTTTTATTACTGGACCACGCCGAACGGTCACAAGGTCACGATGTTCCTGGAAGAGTCAGGCCTTGACTACAACATCAAACCGATCAACATCAGCAAGGGTGAACAATTTTCCGCTGATTTTTTGAAGATTGCCCCCAACAATCGCATCCCGGCCATCGTGGACCACTCGCCACTAGGTGGCGGTGAACCCATTGCGATTTTTGAGTCAGGTGCCATTCTTTTGTACTTGGCAGACAAGACACAAAAGTTTATTCCTCAAGATTTACGTGGAAGAAATGAATGCCTTCAATGGCTGTTTTGGCAAATGGGCGGCTTAGGCCCTATGGCGGGCCAAAACCACCACTTTGTGCAGTACGCGCCAGAGCAAATGCCGTACGCCATCGATCGGTACGTCAAAGAGACTTCACGCTTGTATGGCGTCTTGAATAAGCATCTGTCAGATGGCCGTGAGTACATTTGCGGCGACTACTCGATCGCCGACATGGCCGCCTATCCTTGGGTCGTGCCGCATGAGCGTCAGCGCCAGGACATGAGTCAGTTTCCATCGCTAGCGTCATGGTTTGAACGGATTAAAAACCGTCCAGCAACACAGCAAGCCTATGAGATTGCCAAGTCCATCAATACAGCGCCCACCGTTGACCAGAACGCTAAGTCTATTTTGTTTGGCCAAGATGCCAAATCCGTTGTTTGATTCATACCAAGAAAAATTTCATGAAAATAAAAGCGGTTGTTTTCGATGCCTACGGCACATTGTTTGATGTTTACTCCATCCAAGTTCTGGCTGAAAATTTCTACCCTGGACAAGGGACCGATATTGCAGTGAAGTGGCGCGACAAGCAAATTGAATACACACGGTTGATCACACAGTCAGATCCGCACAACGTATCGGGTAGCCAATACTTCCGCCCGTTTTGGGAATTAACGCGCCTGTCGTTGGAGTACACGCTAGACCGACTCAAACTGGAACGTGGATCTGGCCAGGTTGAAAAACTGATGCAGCAATATGCACACCTCACGCCATTTACAGAAAATTTGGCAGTGCTTCAAAAGATCAAAGACATGGGCCTCACGACAGCCATCCTCTCCAATGGCAGTGTGGATATGCTCACATCGGCAGTCAAGAGCGCGGGGATGGAAGATGTTTTAGACCATCTCATTTCAGTGGATTCGATTCGACTGTTTAAGACCTCTCCCGAAAGTTACGGGTTGGTCCAACAAGCCATTCCGGTCAACAAAGATGAAGTTCTATTTGTATCCAGCAATGCTTGGGATGCTTTGGGTGCAACCTGGTTTGGCTTTACTACGCATTGGGTCAATCGACAAGGTTTGCCGTTTGAAGCGTTATCTCCTCGGCCGCATTTTTCAGGCTCTGACCTTAATTCTGTATTGGATTCTTTGGGTTAAATTGCAATGAGACCATGTCTTTGATTTGATAAATTTTCAAGTTACATGCCCGAACCAAATCGCTGTCTCAACATTTAGAATGATGCATTGAACCCCAAGAGCTTGATCTACGTGCCCTTGGAAAACTTAGGCGGTTTTTGATCTGGTATCTTCTGGCCCGCCAAAACTATTTCGAACTGATTCCAAGTCATTCGAACAATTTACATCCCGTTCGGAGCCTATTTGGGTGCGCTCCTAGAACACTTTCCGGATCGAACAGGCTTCTTCATAGGCCTCAATGTCTTTGAGCCGGTACATCACTTTCCCCACGATCAGCGAGCATTTTTTCGGTCAGTAGCTCGCGTGTAGGTTCGGCCGGGACCTCTGGAACCAACAGTTTGGGCTCGAGCTTGGGTTCGAAGGCTGCGGTTTTGGCGATGCCACTGGACAGGGCGTCCAGCACGTCACCCATTTTTTCAGCCCGTGGGTTCGAAGATGAGGTGTTGTTAGTAGCCATGGCCTTGCTCCTTGATGCCTATATGCAGTGGTTTCATATAGGTTCATACCGGTTGGCTGTGCTTTTTTCTCAGCGGGGTGGATTGGTGCATCCCACGGGTAAGCATTAGCTTCTGACGATGTTTTGAATTGCTAACAAGTTCAGATTTACTTATTCCAACCCCATCGTTCCATCTCACGTCTATCACGTGCCATTTCGGCTTCAATAGAGTCTCTTGGCAACTGTCTGAGGCAATCCTCCATGGCTTGTGGATCGAGCTTTTCAGCCTTTGGTGGAGTTGCCACCGTTTGTGGTGATTTGCCATCCCACGCAAACGGGTTTCGAAAAACAGGCGGATCCGGCAAGCAGTCATCTTTGTAACTCGGTGGACCGTCAGAAGCAAACGGCGTGAACGAGATTGTTTTCTCAAAAATAAGCGGCTTTCCTGTTGGGGTCGGCGGCAGTGACGGCATGTTTTCAACCGCCTTGCGCGCCAGTTGCTCGGCCACTGCGGACGTCGTCCAAATGGTTTCCAACTTGGCCAGTGTCCCGTCGGGTGCAATTTCAATCCTGAAACGAACGTAACCTTGATCAGGCCCTTCGACAACAGTACCCATCATGCTGCGCACCTGTTGGCCCCAGTTGTACCGATAGCCTTTGCTGTTTTTGTTTGTGTAACTTCCCGCAAAAGCCCATTCTTCTGCTGTTGGCGCTGAAGGCGCTTCCATGGTGGCTGGCTCTTTGGCTGGCGGTGACCTGTCTGTCGACTCAGTGATTGGGGCAATGCCGAGTGCTGTTGGGTTTGGTGAATCGATCGCTGGCGAAAGTTCCTGGCTCCCCATGGGTAGGTCATCTTGCGGTGGTGGCAACACCTGCATGAAGACGATTCGACTTGGGGAAGATTCTTTGTCGGCACTACGGAAGCCGAACTGATAACCGCTGACCAACGCCAAGACTGCAGCATGCAATGCCAAGCTGAACAAAACTGCAACGACGTTCGGGCGATCAACTGCCAGCATGTGTTTCAAAAAACACTGTCTGGATCAAAAGACCATTCGTAAATTTCCATCCCCACGAGATCCCTAACTCGTAAAGTGCAATTTCGACGAATGCTCCACAACAGCGACCACATTACTCACGCTCGACCTCAAGGTAGGTGCGGCTGGCGTTTCCCGGGTGCAACTCAGCTGCGTTTGCCAGGTTCATGAAATGCTTGACGTTGAATGACTTGACCGCTTCGCTAATGTCTACACCTTGCTCCACAGCGCGTTGCATGTGTGAACGCATGGCTTGCAAATAATCGTGGCTTTGTGCCTTGGCTGTTTTGCTGTCAGTGATGCGCCCATGCCCTGGAACAATGCGTTTTGGATTCCATTGAGCCAAAGCGTTGAGGGCCTCTACCCATGCCCGCGTGCTGCTCACAGGCAAAACTGACAGCAAACGGTCCACATAAACAATGTCACCCGAGAAAGCCACTTGGACGTGGGGCAGCCACACCATCAAGTCGCCAGGAGTGTGGCCACCCCCGCGATGGCGAAACTCGAAAACGGTACCGCCGAGCTCCAATCGCGCTTCAGGCCCCTGCAGCAGTCTGCTGGGAAAGCTCAGCTCCGTTCCATCTGCAGCAGGTCCCAGTAAGGTGCGAAGTGCAGCGAACTGATCGCCGCCGCGCGAGCGCATGTCCGGCACAGCTGCAGCGTGGGCAATCAACTCAGCCCCTTGTGCCTTGAAGTAGCCATTGCCCAGCCATCGATGATCCTGTCCGCCCGTGTTGATGACCCAGCGTACGGGCTGCTGTGTCACTCGGCGCACTGCTTCGTGGATGGCACGAGCGGTTTGAAACGTCGAACCACTGTCAATCAGTACGGCACCGCCTGATGTAAGGACCAGCCCAAGGTTAGCATTCAGGCCCTGGTTGGCCACCGTTCGACCGCCGATATCGCCCACGTAAGCGTAAACGCCGTCCGCCACGGGCTCAAAGCGAACCTCCACAGCCGATGCCCACATCGTCTGGACTGCAAAAAAACTCACCAACAGCCGAGTCAAAACCCGGCGCGACATCATGAACATCTTTAACTCTCCATCACAAAATATCGATGACCTGTATCCCTCAGCCCAGCAGGGGGAACAGCCAGGACACCGCCAAGCCAACCAGAGCACTACCTGTCAGCAGCGTCATGACGCCAACCTTGAAGCGAAAGAGCGCCACTGCAGCACCAGCGGCAATTAAAGCCGACATCAGATCGAACCTTCCCTCGAATCCTTGGGGCCAGAGGACATGGTGGGCAAAAAACATGGCCAGATTCAAGATCACGCCCACCACCGCCGCCGTGATCGCTGACAGGGGTGCGGTGAATCCCAGCTTACCGTGGGTGGCCTCGACCACCGGACCACCGGCCAAAATGAAGATGAATGAGGGCAGGAAGGTAAAAAAAGTCACCACGGTAGCGGCCAACGCCCCACCCAGAAACAGGGCGTCCGGGCCTGATACCTCTTTCAACCAGCCACCCAGAAAGCCGACAAAGGCAACCACCATGATCAGCGGGCCCGGCGTTGTTTCGCCCAGGGCCAGGCCATCGATCATTTGCGGACCGCTAAGCCACTGGTGGGTGTCGACTGCCCCTTGATAGACGTAGGGCAAGACGGCATAGGCTCCGCCGAAAGTCAGTAGTGCTGCTTTGGTGAAAAACCAGCCCATTTGCGTCAAAGTGCCCTCCAGGCCGTTGACCGCGATCAGTGTCACCATCGCCAGCAACCACAGCCCGAGACCTACAAGGAGAACTTTCAAAAGTCTGGCCCGAGAAAACTTTGCGTGCAAAGGTGTAGGCGTATGGTCGTCGATCAGTGCGGGGCCATAACTGGTTTTGTTTGAGCCATGTCCGCCGCCGAGAGTAAAAACATCGGGCCAGCGTCGCGAGCCCAACCAACCGACCAAAGCAGCTGCGAGAACGATGGCTGGAAACGGTGTGTCAAATGCAAAAATCGCGATGAACGAAGCTGCGGCTATGGCCCACATCCAACGATTTTTCAACGCCCTTGTTCCAATGCGATGGGCGGCGTGCAGTACCAGCGCAGTCACTGCGGGCTTGAGTCCATAGAAGATACCGGCTACCAGCGGAACGTCGCCAAAGCGCAGGTAAATCCAGCTCAGTGTGATCAGGATGAAAAGCGAGGGCAACACAAACAGTGCGCCAGCGACGATACCGCCCCATGTACGGTGCATGAGCCAGCCGATATAGGTGGCAAGTTGCTGCGCCTCCGGGCCTGGGAGAAGCATGCAGTAGTTCAGTGCGTGCAAAAAACGCTGCTCGCTGATCCAGCGCCTGCGCTCCACCAGCTCAGTGTGCATGATGGCAATCTGCCCGGCTGGGCCACCGAAGCTGACAAAGCCAAGCTTGAGCCAAAAACGAAAGGCCTCGCCAAAGCTCACCGGCGCGGGTGGGGGTCTCCTCGTTTTCAGTGCAATAAGTGACGGTACGAAAAGCTAGCACTGGCGCGGAGGTGGTGTTGGTAGATCGTTGATTTCATTGACTTTCCTGTTCACTTTCAAATCTGCGATTCGTGGCG
>Ga0255096_1001160_pt1 | contig 11252 bp, 17 predicted proteins | sample Colum_Atlam_RepA_2_FD_188563 | JGI IMG/M metagenome (GOLD analysis project Ga0255096, IMG submission 188563) | Freshwater microbial communities from Columbia River, Oregon, United States - Colum_Atlam_RepA_8d | ecosystem: Environmental > Aquatic > Freshwater > River | place: USA: Oregon...
CTCAAGTACAGGATCAAGTTATTTATTATTCTTATTTGCTTTTTCTGTCCTTGCATTAATAGCTTCAAGAGCAATCTTATCAAGAACCTTTATTATTCTAATCTCCCAAGGTTCAGGAACTACACTATTCAAATTAAAGTAAGCTTGCATTTCTAAATAAGAAATAGGCTGTGGACCAAATCCTCCCTGCCTTGTATTATTCAGATTGATGAAGTCTTGCCAACAATATTTAAATACTTCAGGGAGTTCTACTAGATTTTGTAATTCAGTAGGAACTCTTTTAGTAATTTCTTGAACCTTCAGCAGGTGCTCTCTCAAAGAATGTCCATCAGCTTGGACAGAGTCTAATTCAAACTCCTGCTTTGTATAAGCTATCAGTTGTTCTAAATCTTCATCACTGAAAGTTTAGTAGCTGATCAGCTTCTTCCTCCACTTGATCACGAATCCAAGAATGTTCCTTAAAGATACGAGTTGCATTCTCCTTAGTGAATGGAACTTCCTTACCATCTTCTTCAAAACCCTTCCAAGAGATAACCTTAACAACTGCACGCTCTACAGCCATGTCTTCAGCTTCTTCTAGGTCGATATCCTCTACATCCTTACCTTTACGCTTTGCAATAACAGCACGTTGACGTAGTTCTTCAAACTTCTTACGACCATATGCACGCACAATCTTTGATTGGCTACCACGAACCTTGATAAAAGCTCCGGTAGGAGTGTCACTACCAGGGATGGTTAATTCAAATTCATAACCAGCTTCAGCCTTATCGGCTAGGTTATTTGTTACTAGATCAAAACCCATGTTAATTTCCTTTCTTATTGATGAATAAAGAGAGATTAACTCTCTGCATTAAACGTATTTTAACATATTGAATCCAAATTAGCAAGGGATAGGCAAAGAAAAAGCCCTCTAGCTTTTAAACTAAAGGGCTTTATTTATCAGATAGAAGTGTCTTGAATCTGAATAGTACTTGCTGGTAGGCCAGCAGTTGTAACATCATTCAATAGAGCTACGAATGAGTGTTGTTGGATAATTCCAAGTTCAGCATCAGCCTTAGTAGCAGAGCCAACCTTTACGCGAGGTAAAGTAAAGGACATTGCTTGAGCAGTCTTGCTATTGTCTGCTGTCAAAGCAAACACTAGAGAAACAACAACTTCATCCTTGAAGTAATCACGGAAAGCAGCATCTTCAAAGTACGTGCTAAAGTTACCATTAACCTTGATACGACCTGTGAACACGTCTGAAGCAAAGTTAGATCCCACTACGTTAGCAGCTTCTAGACCACGCTCTAGCGTAAAGTCAGCAGCAGTAATAACAGCGATAGGTACACCATTAACAACAACAGCACCGTTTACAGCAGTGAACAGACCATTGGTGTTAGCAACAGTAGGTGTAGTGAAGTATTGAGTAGTACCGGTTTGTTCTAGGTTCTTACCAAGGAAGTTAAAATCACAAGTAACCATACCTGTTGAAGGTAATTGTACTGCCATTGAACCAACCTTCATACCAGTATAAACTTCAGACTGAGCAATATCAGAATAGAATTCTTCGATTGTATAAGACTGATTGGTATGGCCTGTTAATGGAGCGAATGTTACTTTACCTTGGACTTGAGCAGTACAAGAAGCAATCGCTGATTCTGCAACCATTGGAGTACCAGAAAGTACACGAACAGTTAGAGCTAATGCAGACATTGATACAACTAGTGCGTTATTAGCTTGGTTTGCTACGTTTAGACCAGCACCAGTTAAGCGAATGATATTACCAACTTGTAAACCGTCAGTAATCCATGAGCCTGCAGCACGAGTAATTGTGAATAGTGAACCAGATACAGCAATAGTTAGTGTAGCAGTCGTAGAAGTTACACCAGCAGTGAAGTCACGAGCAACTACGCTTTGCATGAAATCAGAGTAAGATCCAGGGGATAGTTCACCATTGATAGCACCTTCAGACTTACGAACACCGTGTCGCATATCAGCAACTTGGAAGTCTGTCCGAATTTCTGCACTTTCAATTACATCCTTAGTTAGGTTGAAGTTTGAAGTTACACGGCGGATATACTTAGCACCGGATGCACCAGCTAAAGTTCCCCAGGTAGATTCTAATTTGTAAGCAACCTTTTTTGCAGTTCCTTTTGCAATCGTCATATTTATTTCTCCAATGTATTCAGGGCCTGACTAGGTGCAGACAAAACCATGTTTGTATTTAATTTATTCATAAACTTCAGTGATTGCACTGATTATTACAGGGACTACAATACGATCTTCCGTAATTGCTGTTCCTGCAACCTTCGGGGTTTCTAAGATTAGAATCTTAAAACCAGCTTCAAATAAGGTAGTACCTTTCTTGAAATGCTGTCTAATAAGCTCGGCTCTTGTTAAAGCTGCGGCAGTGCCTTTTCCTTTAACGTCAGCAACGAACACCTGAAACTGAAAATTCTCTCTATAATATCCTGTACCAAAAACAGGATCATCAGGTTGTTCAATATAGAACTGAGTACTTTGATACATCGCATTTGCTGGCGGTGTAAAGTGCAAACCTTCATATGCCGTTGGGATATCAGGAGACAAGGCTTTCAGATGCTTTTCACAAGCTCTTTTACTTTCAATAATTGCCAAATCTATCTCCTTAAAATCTGTCAAATGGTATTTTATAAAGCCTCTGGATTGCTTCTAAAGTCGGTGCTTTCAAGCCGTTAGGAGCTTGCAGAGAATAACCACCTTCTAGGCGTCCTTTAGCCCTATTAAACAATGTATTATTTATACCGGGAGTTAAAATATAGGGAGTAGCATTACCTAGTGTAATTGTATCCCCAAGTTTATAACCATGCATTACAGTACTTAAACTTGCTTTCAGAGTACCAGAACCAGAGTCAAAAGAACTACTATCAAACGTAATTGAATCTGAGTTCAATCCAAACATCCAGTTACCTCTTGTAAGGCCAGCTTTTGGACTCCAATTGTACATTGATTCTCGCATACCATATCTTCGGGTATTTTGTGGACTATCGGTATTCCCCAACGGGGTAATCCTAATAACTTCAGAAGACCATTCATACATTACAGTATTTATAGTAGCCTTTAATTTCTTAACTACTTGGTTTCTGTAATCTTCTAAACTCTTAAGTAAATCAGTAACATCTGCACTGAACATACTCAACCTCTTACAGCAGCTACACGATATAGAACAACTGCACCATTTGCAAAATGACTTTGAAAGCTATCTACATTAAATTGCAAGGAATTATATAAAATAAAATCCCCTTGCTTCGGAACAATACCTGATGCAGAGGAAATATAAAATAGAATTGCTTCCTTACCAATCAGGTCTGGATAATTATAAGCATTAGCTTTAATGTGTTTTGGATATGCTTTGATACTATAAGCAATGTCTGTAGAAGTAACTTCTGATGTATTTACATTATAACTTGTTGTACCGACTTGCTTATATGTCACTGCGGCACCGTGTCTTTCAATAGCTTTTGTGGCTGCATTAAGAAATAAATCCATATGCACCTCAAATAGTAAAGAAGCCTGTTGGGATTCCTGTATAACTTACAGAAGGTCTTTTAACAATATTATTATCGGTATTATCATCGTTGGTCTGCATCTGAGAAACAGACACGCCACCGACCCAACCTTGGCAATTTTGTAGAACAGGATTTGAGTAAGGATCTTTCAGATATAAAGTCAAAGCTTGCTTATATGATTCAGCAGCTTTAGAACCTTTAATACTAAAAATATCAACTTGCTCATCACCTCGCATACTTAGATTAAATAAGATAGATCTGGCAGCATCCATAGATGCTCGTGATACACTACCTGAATTCTTTTCCAAGAAATACTCATAAGTACTATCTGGAAGGATAGGTAATGTAATATCAGTATCCGCAACTAAAACCCGGACTTTTTCAATATCATTTAATGTCATATTATCTCCTGTTTTAGTATCTATTTTAAAAGCTAATTCATAACTCTTAAAATAGAAGCCCCGAAGGGCTTCAGTCCAATATTAGTTGGAGCTAGTGAACTGTACGACAGCTTGAGGGCGACGTAGCAGATTCAGGAAGTTAGATTCTGATTCAACTTCAATCTTGCTTCCCTTTTGATCCTTATAGGTCCAGACATATGCTTGCTCACCAATAGTATTGACTAGGTCAAACTTAGAAGCAGGGCTGAAATATGTCTTGAAGGTATCCATTGTACCAGTAGGAATCATGTAGGCTTCAGCATCAGGGATTAGAGCCTGACCACCTAGTGAACCACGATATTCAATGAAACGAACACCAGCGTGATCAAAGATTTGATAACGACCAGAGCGATAACCATTGCGTTGACCTTCTTGAGTACTTGCGTAGAACTTGTAAGCTTCCTTGACGTTAGCTTGACGAGTTAGCTTGTTAAAGAAGGTAGTACCACACAGAACCACGAAACCAGTAGCAACTTCACCAGACAATAGATTGTCTTGAATGCTTGCAACACCTTCTTGAATCTTCTCGTTTACTTCAGTAGTAGCAGTACCTAGTACACAGTCTACAGACTTACGAGTAACACCAAAGTCAGTGTAGAAGTTAGCAGTGACAGTACCGTTAGGAGCATACTGAGTGCCGTTAACAATAGTCCATGCACGAGCACGTTCTAGAGTCATAGCGTGAGCCATACGGATACGAGCTAGCTTATCAGCGATAGCACGAGCTTCAGTGTCAGGTTGATCTGTAGTACCATAAGCGCGACGACCTTGTAGCTCATGGGCAAACAGAGCGTCATCATAAGGGTGGTGAGTAGTTGCATAAGCATGAATCTTTGCGACTTCATCCTTACCTACGTTAGCACGAGTACCACGAACCTTGTCACCAACTAGAGCGATAGTACCACCCTTTGATTCAAAAGTTAGTGAATTCTGAGCAATACCTTGCTCACTGAAAATGCCTAGTTCACCAATTAGACCCCAAGTGTTTGGGATAACATTTAGTTCTTGTGTGTAATCAGTTACTTCAAACTGATTTTGAAAGCTACGAGCAGTAGTCATAATTTAATTCCTTCTTCTTATTAGATAGTATCTTGTACGATGATACCTACGGTAGCTAGTGAAGCGTACACAGCAGCCTTTTCAGGATCAGTATCAACGGTGGCACCTAGAGTTAGACCACCCTTACCAACCATAACAGGGCCGCGAGCTAGAACTAGGACAGAAGTATCAGTAGTAGCAGGAACAGCTTTGTCTTCAATAACTACAGCAACTGCGTTCTGTGAACCGTCAACAGCAGTAGCTTCAACAATCTTATACTTACCAGATGCAGTGATCTTACCTAGAACTGTACCTACGGTATAAGTCTTTGCAGAACCTTCTAGGGCAGTTACTACTTCACGGCAGTAAGCTAGAGTTGGTTCGTATTCATGCTTGACAACATGTGAAAAGCGAAAGGTATCTGTGGAAATTAGCATTTTTATAGTCTCCTAATATTTATTTACCAGCAGCCAGATTAGCTTTTACAGCTTTCAAGACAGCAGATTCTTGTACTTTAGGTGTTTCTACTTCATCAGCAGATGCACCAATTTCTTCAAACATTGCAGACTTTTCTACCTTCGCCTGAATGCTAGATAATGCATCTACAATAGAAGCAAAATCTTCTTCGGATTCAACTAGCCCAACAGCCTTGAAAAGAACTTCAGCAATAGCCTTATCCTTTACAGCAGCTTCTAGCTTATCAAACTTTGATTTACGAACAGCTTCCTTCTTTTCAGCTTGGAATAGTTCAATTTGCTCTAAAGCCTTAGCTAGAGCTACTTTATTTTCATCAAGAGCTTTTTGAATTTCTTCAAATTGACTCTTAGCTACTGTCTCGATTTCTTGAGTCATTTGCTTTTCCTTTTTAACATTAGAACCCGAAACAGGCTCTTTATTCTTTTTAATAGCTTGCTTCATAATTGGTTCAAGAGTTTCTTGAGACTTTAAAACAGCAAGGTGTTCATCCTCAGATAATGCAATTAAAGATTTTGCAATATTCTCAGATTCATTCAAAGTATCTAGCAAAGTAAATGCTTGTACTTTTTCTTGAATATAATCTTCATAAGTCTTAGACTCTTCTTCATCAGGTTCTTCTACATAACCCATCAGACGAGCTAGAACTTCAGCATCGCTTCCGTACAGTCCAAAGAATGTTCGCAGAAAGTCCGGTAACTCCATTGTCACTTGCACTGCCTGTGCCTTAGTGATAAACTCTTCTGAACGATTAGTTCCAACTGACTTAAAAAGTACAGTGGTTGAACCATTTGCGGCTCCCCCGACTGCAGGACCAACAAGAGCTACAGCAGCATCAGGTCCAGAGAAGTCGAAATTCTTTAACTTACGAGTAGCTTTCTTTTTAGGCTCTTGCATTAGTCCTCCATATCTTCTACAATTGCATTGCACTGAATGGATAAACCATTAAAAGTTCCATCCTTAATTCCGTCCCAAATCCAGTCTTCTTTTGCTTTGATTACAGCCAACCATGTACCAGCTTTTACAACTCTTTCACCAACCTGTGCTTCCACAGGAAGAATGTAGCTCTCAACAAATTCATAACCTGTTGTATCTATCATGTGATAGAGATTTGCACGTCTGGTCGCTTGTGTATTAAAATCATGGCAGGCTTTCTCTACTTCTTCAGCAGAGTACCAATCTCCATGTAAATCAGATGTAGATCCATCAGCATCTTGTGGTTCTAGGACTACAAATAAAGCTAACTTCTTTTCTTCATTCAAAGACTTAATGACTTGGATTTTATTTTCTTTTTCAGACATATTAATCCTTACGTCGAATTGCTAAATTATATCATAAATTAAAAGAATACTCAAGCTTATTGTCAAGAGTATTCTTAAAAATTAGTTATTCCCAGGTTGCATCAATAGTAACAGTACCACGGATAATCTGTGAAGCTGTTGCAGTACCAATTGGCATCTTGAGGAATACATGCAAATAGTTACCTGCATTGACAGCTAATGGTTGTTCAAATTTTCTGTCAATCACAGCAGCTTGCGCAGCAATAGCAGCACCAATAGCAAATGATTGGAAACCTAATGCAATACGTCTCGGAGCCTTTGCAGCGGCAGCATCAGCAGTTGCAAGGGATACTGCAGTACCATCAAAAGCTAGACCCCACTGAAGGACAGTAGCTGATGTAGCAACGGCTGCACCTGTGTTGATAGTATCAATCGTAACGCCATGAACTAGTAATGTTCTACCTTGGTTAGTTGCTGATTGTGCAGGAACTTGGAAGGCAAAGAGGGCGTAATCTGTTTCAGCACCAGCTACAGCAGCAAACTGGAATTGACCACCTAAAGTAGTATAACCAGCAGCAGTGTTAGATAACGTAGCTGAAGTAGGCGCAGCAGAGTTTGCCCAGTTAGCTAAAGAACCTGTAGAAGCACCTACGATACCTTGAGCGCCAATATCACCACCAAGGGCAGCTAGGAACTTACGATCATATCCGTATGAACCACCATATAAAGCACCAAGACAGCGGAAAAGCTGAACTTGTTGAGCAGTAGCTGTAGCAGCGTTATTGTATACACGAGCACAGAATGGAGCAGATTCAGAGGTTACAGGACTTGGTGCTGTATCACCTAGGGTAATACTACCAACCACTACATCATCAATTTGGAATACAATTGCTTTACCCATAACCCAGATTAAGTAATCATGAGCTACGTTAAGTGAAGGAGTTGTAATTAAACTTGTTGTTGATTCTGCACCGGATACAGAAACAGAAACACCACGTAAAGAACCATCAGAACCATATCTGAAGAATGTACCTGCAGTAGGTGCAGCTACACCAGATGCTAAGAACATACCAACTTCAGTAACTGCACCAGTTACCAGAGTAGGCATCATCATACGCCATGCGCAAATTCTATCAGCACCTCTTGGGGCTTCAGCTTGTTTGTAAGATACTAAGCGAGCAACTGCCCCTGATGCAACGGAGTTACCTGCATTGAGAATAACAGCGTTGTTAGTTACAGATGTGGTCATTGTTGTGAGAACTTGTGACCAAATTGAAGGAGAGATAGCAGAAGCTGCAAAACCCTGTTCAAAGTCAACTTGTACGTTTGCTGTACCAAGCAATCCCTGAGATGATGCACCAATTGGGATTCTAACTGCACCTGCATCATCAGCAAAACCAGTTAACCCTGTAAAACCTGCTTGAGCTTTATTTGTAGGTAAGCTAACCTGTAATCGGTAATTGGCATCTACGTTTGCCATACCAGCGGTACTGCCGCCTGATTCAATTGCTGCCATTTATTGCACCTTATATTGTAAATTACGTTTACCTACGCACCTTCCGGTGAAATAAACAGTAACTCTAAATTCACCAGTCCCTGCTTTAGCAGCGAACATACCCATATCCCATTCATAGTCGTCAACACCCCTGTCAGTTGCAGGCTTACCACATGCCTCAACAGAGATTACACTTGCAGGCGATACACTTGCATCTGTTATTATAAAAGTAAAACTTCTTCTAGGTTTTGATCCAATATCAAACTCATAGATAACCCAAGGGTTCCCTCCTGAAGCTCCTGCACCAATCTCTTTGATAGAGTTATCAGAATGTTTTGTCCACAATCTAGCGTCTGCTGTATTAACAGCTAACTCACCAACTTGTAAATCCCCTGATACAGGAACAACCCCAGAAGTTGTACTTCTTTTTGTAATTAGGGTTGCCATTTAGTCACCTCAGAATACACCGCCATCTACGATGTTAACTGCCAAGGTCACATACGCATTACCTGCATCCTTAGTCCAAGACATAGAAGTATTCATACGCAGAACACCATCAGTCCCATCTGTACCCCAAATATATCCTGAAGTTCCACCGGAAATTACGGCAACCTTTTCATCAGTTGATGCTGCAGGGATATTTAAAGCTGTCTTAAATGCGTCAAAGGTAATCTTCTTTTCTTTCTGACCTACACCGTCAGCATCGTGAATCATGATCAAGTCAGCAGCACCATTAACTGCACCAAGCGTAACAAGGTCATCAATTGCTGGAACAACTGGAAGTTTTGTAGTAGCATCTGTAGCTACATGTAAAGTACCACGATCAGTAGTGACCATTGGTTCACCAGCAAGCATTCCAGAGGAAGGTAGGTTAGCTTTTAAACCACGTTTTAATTGTAAACGAGCCATTTTATTTCCTTAAATAAATTACATAAACTCGCCACCATCAAGCGAGGATTGGATAGATGAATCAACGATGCCTGTAGGACGCCATAAACCGCTCTGGAAGCTTAAGAATTGACCTTCCTGTGGGTTGGTAGCAGATACATCATTTAAATCGCTCAGAGAGGCTGTATTGCTGTTCCCTGGCACTGTTACGTTATTAGGGTTGTCTTGAGGGACAACTACAATTGAATCAACCTCTTCTTGGATAACAATAATCACATCTGCCATCAAGCACTCCTTGTAACTCTAGGTTGAACTGTAATCTTCCCAGCAAGTGCTCTGAAGGTACTAGAACCATTTAACATAAAGAGATCGTAACTGCAGGTTTGATAATTAAGTAAAGCAGTATCTTCTAGACTGAAGATCATTGTCACAGCACCTGTTGCTGTATTAATATTGATCTTACTATTAGCTGAACTAAGCTCTAGCAAAACAACTTCTGAGCTTGGATATTGCCTTAAATGCATTAAAGCTGTAAATCCTGTAAGATCTTTAATTGAGTTATCACTGTTCTTAAGTAAAACAGTTTTAGACAGAGGTACACCCTGTTCTAGTGTAAAATTGTAAGTGGCTGCTGTCATATTAACCTCATTTTAATAATAACGAATTATATCATGCTGCTTAAACAAAGACAAGATAAGACTTGACAATACAAGCAATTGGTGCTAAACTTGAGTCTCAATGGGTATAGAGGTTGTCTAGGGCTGGTGGATTCCAGCTACACATGTGATTCATAACTCTTCACTGATAACAAGCGTAAGCACTCTGGGTCTGAGCAATTGACCAAGAATCCCTGCCGATCTACGGGCTGTAAAGCTCACTGCGAAGGCAAAAGGGCTTAAGGAGCTATCAGGTTAATTCCTCTATCTTCTTAAGTAGAACGCAGTTTTAGGGACTTCAGGATGATATCCTAAGAGTCATTAAGTAGCAAAGTCAAAGCCGGATGTTGGATCATAAGTAACTTGATCTGACAGTCCGGCTAAAAGGCTTTCTATTTTTTGATTTTCTTAGGATGATATATTTATATAATTAAACAGTTATAACTTTAAAGTTATCCTGTCAATGAAAGGAACATGAAATGATTGTACAAACAACTCACCTGAAGAACAGAGATAACAAGATCCTCTGTGAAATCAACCTAGTAGACACATACCTAGATTTACGATACTATGATATCAAGATCACTTATTGGGATAAGGAAGAATTTGTAAAGAAGGCTTGTCCCAGTCTTGGTTATGGTGATGCTTTACTTCTTATCTTAAATAAGATTGATGCAATGAATGATACTTTCAATATTACGATTCAAGTAAAGAATGATGAATTCCTAAAGAAGCATCTGATGAACATTTCTAGACAACATGAACTCAAAGATAGTGTTATTCGTAGTGCAATCACTGTCTGTTCAAATGTAAAGTCAGCTAATTATGTACGTGCTTTCTTTGAAGAACAGAATGTAGTAATCAAATAAAATAAACCCCTAGAGGATTAATTTCTTCTAGGGGTTTTCTGTTTTAAGCTGTATCTTTCCAAGATGCGATTCTTAGCCCTGACTCAGGCGAGGCAGTGATAGAAATCCCTGGGTAACCTTGAGTTAACGGAGTAGATTCACTATAACTAATTAACAGTGTAGCATCGACATAGCATTTAACAAATCCAGCTTCTTCAATGATCCTGATATTCTGTGTACCACCCGTACCAGTTGGAGTACTGAAACTACCTTGCCATACTCCCGCCCTATAAAACATACAAGATGTAGGTGTTGCAGATAATGAATACCCACTTATTCCAGATGCTGTTCTTGTTGAGAGTGTAATATTACCAGACCAGGGATACTCTAGAATAGCATTACTGCATTGTAGAGATTGACTTGTACCAGAATAATAGATTACTTCACCATAACTTCCTGTACCTGTTAAGGCTTGTAAAGCACCGTTCTGAACTTCATATCTAGACTTGGATGAAACACCACTACCTGTCCAATCTGTGTTGTTGGCAAAGGTTGTACCATTAGCTTCATTGAAAAGGAAGTTTCCAGATGTAGCTGTAATAG
>Ga0255096_1001165_pt1 | contig 11218 bp, 10 predicted proteins | sample Colum_Atlam_RepA_2_FD_188563 | JGI IMG/M metagenome (GOLD analysis project Ga0255096, IMG submission 188563) | Freshwater microbial communities from Columbia River, Oregon, United States - Colum_Atlam_RepA_8d | ecosystem: Environmental > Aquatic > Freshwater > River | place: USA: Oregon...
AGCCAATAGCGACATTGCCCGTCGCGCCCAGCAAAGCCACCCCGCCCACGCCTGCCAGTCTGCCGCAACAGGAGGGCCCGCCATGACCAACTACGCCGATCGCCGCAAGATAGACCCAAGCAAAGGCGCCACCCTTGGCGATGGCACCCCCAACGACAATGATCGCGTTGAAATCGGGCCAACCCAGCTTGCTTTCCGCGAATGGGAAGCTGCTGGTCTGGCACTGCCTAACCTTGAAAAGATGCGGGAATTTCGCTGGAAACGCCTTGTGGCCTCGCTGGTCACGCGCGACTACGGCGGCATCTTGATGTTCGATCCCCTGAACATCCGCTACGCCACCGACACCACCAACATGCAGCTTTGGAACTCGCACAACCCGTTTCGCGCCTGCCTGATCTGCGCCGACGGCCATATGGTGGTGTGGGAATATAAAAACTCGCCTTTCCTTGTCACCTTCAACCCGCTGGTCAAGGAACTGCGCTCTGGCGCGTCGTTCTTTTATAACGTCTGCGGCGATAAAGTGGCCGACGATGCCTCGTCCTTTGCCGCCCAAGTGGTCGAAGTCATGGCCGCCCACGCCGGATCAAACCGTCGCCTGGCCGTCGACAAGATCATGATCAACGGCCTGCGCGCCTTAGAACGCGCCGGTTTCGACGTGCTGGAGGGCGAAGAGCTGACCGAACGCACCCGCGCCATCAAAGGCCCCGACGAAATTCTGGCAATGAAATGCGCCCACCACGCCTGCGAAGCCGCGATTGCCGAAATGGAAACCGCCACCCGTGCTGGTGTGCCACTGGGCGGCATGTCCGAAGACGATATCTGGTCCGAACTGCACAAGGGCAACATCCGGCGCGGCGGCGAATGGATCGAAACCCGCCTGCTGGCCTCTGGCCCGCGCACCAACCCGTGGTTTCAAGAATGCGGCCCGCGGCTTGTACAAAACAACGAAATCGTCGCCTTCGACACCGATCTGATCGGCGCCTATGGCATCTGCATCGACATTTCGCGCACTTGGTGGGTCGGCGACGCGCGCCCAACCAACGCGATGATATCGGCGATGGGCCACGCGATAGATCATATCCAGACCAACATGGCGATGCTGAAACCCGGCGTCAGCATACGCGAACTGACCCACGGCGGCCACCAGTTGGACGGCCAGTATTGGAAGCAAAAATACAGCTGCAAAATGCACGGCGTCGGACTTTGCGATGAATGGCCGTTCGTGCCCTACCCCGACGCGTGGGTCGACGGCGCCTTCGAAACCACGCTTGAACCCGGCATGACGCTTTGCGTCGAAGCTTTGGTTTCCCCCGAAGGCGGCGACTTTTCGATCAAGCTGGAAGATCAGGTGCTGATCACCGAAACCGGCTTTGAAAACCTGACAAAATACCCGTTCGACCCACGCCTGCTGGGCCAAGCCTGACACCGCCGCATGGGTGACACATCCTGACGCTCCGCGGGGGATATTTAGACCAAGATGAAGTTACGCCGCTTTTGGCTTCATCTTGGCCTAAATATCCCCGCCGGAGGCTGCAACGCTGGCCCATAGCGCACCGCCTTGGCGCTTTGCGCGGGCTGCGTGCTTGCGCGCATCGTCGGCGCGGTCTATGGCAACGGCGCCTGTCCCTGCCATTGAAAGGCCATTCTGATGATCCCGCGTTATTCCCGCCCCGAAATGGTCGCCCTTTGGTCGCCCGAAACCAAGTTCCGCATCTGGTTCGAAATCGAAGCCCATGCCTGCGACGCCCAAGCCGCACTTGGCGTGATTCCCAAAGCCAATGCCGAAGCCGTTTGGCGCGCAAAAGATGTCACCTTTGATGTCGCCCGCATTGATGAAATCGAAGCCGTCACCAAGCATGACGTTATCGCCTTCCTGACGCATTTGGCCGAACACATCGGCTCGGATGACGCGCGTTTCGTGCATCAGGGCATGACCTCGTCTGACGTGCTGGACACCACGCTGAACGTGCAACTGGTGCGCGCCACCGATCTGCTGCTTGCCGGCATGGACCGTGTTCTGGCCGCACTGAAAACCCGCGCGTTTGAACACAAAAATACCGTCCGCATCGGTCGCAGCCACGGCATCCACGCCGAACCGACCACGATGGGTCTGACCTTCGCACGGTTTTACGCCGAAATGCACCGCGGCCGCGCCCGCCTTGTTGCCGCGCGCGACGAAATCGCCACCGGCGCGATTTCGGGCGCTGTCGGCACCTTCGCCAACATCGACCCGTCGGTGGAAGAGCATGTCTGCAAGATGCTGGGTCTGATCCCCGAACCGATCAGCACCCAAGTCATCCCGCGCGACCGCCACGCGATGTATTTCGCGACGCTGGGCGTCATCGCCTCCAGCATCGAAAACATCGCCATCGAAATCCGCCACATGCAGCGCACCGAGGTGCTGGAGGCCGAAGAGTTCTTCTCTCCGGGCCAAAAAGGCTCTTCGGCAATGCCGCACAAGCGCAACCCAGTGCTGTCGGAAAACCTGACCGGGCTTGCGCGTCTGGTGCGGATGTCGGTCACGCCAGCGTTGGAAAACGTGGCGCTGTGGCATGAACGCGATATCAGCCATTCCAGCGTCGAACGGGCCATCGGCCCCGATACCACCATCACGCTGGATTTCGCGCTGCACCGCCTTGCCGGTCTGGTCGAAAAGCTGGTGGTCTACCCGGAAAACTGCCTGAAGAACATGAACAAGTTCAAAGGCTTGGTTATGTCGCAGCGCGTGCTTCTGGCGCTGACCCAAGCCGGTGTGTCGCGCGAAGACAGCTATCGTCTGGTGCAGCGCAACGCGATGAAGGTCTGGGAAAAAGGCGCCGATTTCAAGACCGAGCTTTTGGCCGACGCAGAAGTCACCGCCGCCCTGACCCCGGCGCAGATCGAAGAGAAGTTCGACCTTGGTTATCACACCAAACATGTCGACACGATCTTTGCCCGCGTCTTCGGCGCGTAATCGGCTGTTAACCTGACAGCCCGCATACTGCCCCCTGATACCAGAAGGATTCGGGGGACAGTATGGCGAATGAACCCAGCGTGCTTGCACGCATAAGTCCGGCGCAGCGCATGGTGTCGCTGTCGGGCCGAACGCCAACGCCACGCGAAAAGGCCGCCATCATTGTGCGGCTGCTGTTGGCAGAGGGCGCGAATATCCCACTGTCCAAGCTGCCCGACAGCATGCAAACCGATCTTACCCAGCAAATGGCGCAGATGCGGCTGGTTGATCGGCGCACGCTTGCCGCGGTGATTGATGAATTTGCGAATGAACTGGATGCGGTCGGTCTGTCGTTTCCCGGCGGCATCGAAGCCGCGATTGCTGCGATGGATGGCCATATTTCGGCCAACGCCACCTCGCGCCTGCGCCGCATGGCCGCGGGGTCGCTGCAAGCCGACCCGTGGGAGCGGCTGGTGGCCCTGCCGATCGAAACCTTGGCGCCGGTGCTGGAAGACGAAAGCATCGAAGTCGCCGCCGTGGTGCTGTCAAAGCTGCCTGTTGCCAAGGCTGCGGAATTGCTGGGCAAACTTCCCGGTGACCGGGCGCGCCGCGTCGCCTATGCCGTGTCGCAAACCGGCAATGTCGAACCAGACACCGTGCGCCGCATCGGTCTGTCTTTGGCAGCACAGCTTGAAAGTCAGCCCGCCAAGGCGTTTGACACCGGCCCAGTTGAACGGGTCGGCGCGATTTTGAACGTCTCTCCGGCGCTGACGCGCGAAGATGTGCTGAAGGGGCTCGATGAGGCTGACGCAGGCTTTGCGCAGCAGGTTCGCAAGGCCATCTTCACCTTTCCGCATCTGCCGCACCGCCTGCATGGCCGCGATATTCCCAAAGTGGTGCGCTTGGTCGATCAGAATTTCCTGATCACCGCGCTGGCCGGATCTATCGGCAACGAAGAAAACCTGGCAGCAGCCGAATTCATTCTGGCCAACATGTCGCAACGCATGGCGCAGGGCCTGCGCGAAGAAATGGCGGCGCGTGGCAAGGTGAAAGACAAAGACGCCGAAGACGCGATGAACGCGATCATCACTGCGGTGCGCGAGCTGGAAACCTCGGGCGAACTGGCGCTGATTCAAGACGAAGACTAGCGTTAGCCCGCCCAAATGCAGCAACCCTTGTGGCGGCAGGCCCGTCCCCCTAGGGTTGCGCCTATGATCAAATCGCTTCCCACCGCTGCCGCAACCCGCAAGGGCATTCTGACCCTGATGTTGGGTATGGTGCTGTTCACCACGATGGATGCATTGGCCAAAGGTCTGGTGCAAAGCTACCCCACGCCGCAGGTGGTCTGGGCACGCTTTGTTGGCCAGACGGTGTTGGTCATGCTGTTTCTGGGGCCATCCCGCATTGGCACAACCCTGCGCACCCCCTATCCGTGGATTCACCTTGCCCGGTCGTCCTGCCAATTGGGGGCAAACGCCTTCTTCTTTGTCAGCCTGCCGTTCATTGGGCTGGCCGAGGCCACTGCACTGGCCGACATCAACCCGCTGATGATCACCGTTGGGGCCGCGCTGTTCTTGGGCGAAAAGCTGGGTCCGCGCCGCATCGCCGGTGTGATCGTGGCGATGATCGGTGCGCTGATCATCATCCGCCCCGGCGCAGGCGTGTTCACCCCGGCCGCGCTGCTGCCGCTGGGCTGCGCGGTGTCCTACGCCGGCAACGCGTTGTTGACCCGGCTTGTCGGGCAGCGCGAAGGCCCCGCCACCGCCATGCTGCACGCCGCCCTGTTCGGCGCGGTGATCACCAGCCTGATCATGCCATGGTTCTGGCAACCCATCGCCTTGATCGATCTGCCAAAATTCATCGCCCTAGGGGCGCTTGGCACGCTGGGCCAGCTTTGCATCATCCGCGCATTTTCCATGGCCGAAGCCTCGGCCATCGCGCCGTTTTCCTACCTTGGCATCGTGTTTGCCACGCTCTGGGGCATCACGCTTTACGGCGAATACCCAGACCGCTGGACGCTGCTGGGCGCGCTTGTGATCGCAGGCTCGGGGCTTTATGTTTGGCACCGTGAAACAACCAAGCATTGAAATGACCAAGCCCAAGTTCCAACCTGCGGCCTTTGCGCAAAATCTGGTCGCGCGCGGCCTGATCGGCATGGCGCTGGCGCTGCCGTATCGCTTGCGGCTTTGGGCGATGGGGGCGTTGATGCGCCGCGTTATCGGCCCGGTTGCCGGATACCGCCGCCGCGCCTTGGACAATCTGGCGTTAATCTGGCCCGACCTCCCGCTAAAGCAGCGCATCAAGATCGCAGATCAAGCCCTTGATAACGCAGGAAGAACGCTGATCGAAAACTATTCGACGCGTGATTTCACCGCCCGCGCCGCCAAACTAGCCGTGACAGGTCCGGGCTATGCAGCCCTTACCCGTGCCCAAGCCGAACAGCGGCCGGTCATTCTGGTGTCTGGCCATTTTGGCAATTACGAAGCCGCGCGCGCCGCGCTGGTGGCGCAGGGTCATGTCATCGGTGGGCTCTATCGCCCGATGCAGAACCCCTATTTCAACGTCCATTACGTTCGCACGATGGAGGCGTTTGGCGGCCCGGTGTTTCCGCAAGGCCGCGCGGGCACCGCAGGCTTTGTCCGCCACCTGAAATCCGGCGGGCTTTTGGTGTTGCTGTTTGATCAACACGCTGGCAAAGAACGCATCCCGTTTCTGGGCCGCCCTGCCCGCACAGCACTTTCGGCGGCCGAACTTGCCTTGCGCTATAACGCCGATCTGATCCCGTTCTACGCCACCCGCGAAGCCGACGGTCTATCGTTCCGCATCGAACTCGAATCGCCGATCCCGCACAGCACGCCCTTGCAAATGACCACAGACCTGACCCGCAGCCTTGAGGTGCGCGTCACCGCCGATCCGGGTCAGTGGTTCTGGATTCACAAGCGCTGGAAGTAACTACTTCACCCGCGCTGCGGCCAAAATCTCGGCCGGGCCGGCGCTTTGCAAAATCACCACCAGCGGGCCTTCGCCTGCGTCCGTCACCAGTTGCAACGGCGCCTCGCCCGACCATTCGCCGACCTTGGCCCAAGAGGTCACGATGTTGTGGTAGGCCACGCTCAGCCCGGCGTTTTCGCCCCGGCCAATGTCAACCACCGCGCTGTCGGCATAATGCACCACCTGCACCGAAACCGGCCCACGCAACGGCGCCAGCGCTTCGGCCCTGATCACCAGCTTGCCATCGTCACGCGCCGCCAGCAGCGTCACCGGGTGCGCCTCGCCCTGCGCCGCCGCAATCGCTTCGGCCACCTTGCCGGGCTGATTGCCCTCAACCCGCGCCCGCCCGCCGACGATCATCTGCGGCGTGTAAATCATCTTTTCGCCCGCCGCATGGGCATAAGCCTTTTGCCGGTCGGTAAATTTTGCCTGCCCAAAGGTGTCGGTCCAGCCGATGTAATCCCAATAATCCACATGCAGCGCCAGCGCGATCACCCCCGGCATTTGCGCAAGGTCCGCCATCAACGCATCGGCAGGCGGGCAAGACGAACACCCCTGCGAGGTGTAAAGCTCCACCACCACGCCCTGCTCTGCATCGGCCATCGCCGTTCCGGCGCAAAGACACAGCCCAAGGGCCGCGCTGACGATTTGTCGCATCATGGCAGTTACCGATCCCCGATTTGTCGTTTTCTTTTACACGAAGCCGATCCAGCCCCGCCAATCAAGGTTTTGCGAGCCTTGATTACGCAAAATTCACACAAGCGTTCCAACCATGCCGCGTTGGCTGCGATTAGCCACTGGATTTTCGGCATACCATTGCATACAATCACCGCAAGACCCACATGATTCCCTTGCGTCGCTTGCTCCCATACGGCAAGACCATCGCAAACCGCCAGAGGAGGCCTGAATGACCGTCACCGTTGGACACGACAGCGCAAAGACCCGCAAGACCCTGACTGCAGGCGGCCAGACCGTTTCCTATTACTCGATCCCCGCCGCCGAAGCCGCTGGCTTGGGTGAGTTTTCCAAGCTCCCCGCCGCGCTGAAAGTGGTGCTGGAAAACATGCTGCGCTTTGAAGATGGCAAGACCGTTTCGGTCGATGACATCAAAGCCTTCTCCGATTGGGGCAAACTGGCAGGCAAGAACCCGCGCGAAATCGCGTACCGCCCGGCGCGCGTGCTGATGCAAGATTTCACCGGCGTTCCGGCCGTGGTTGACCTTGCCGCGATGCGCGATGGCATCAAGGGCCTGGGTGGCGATGCACAGCGCATCAACCCGCTGGCCCCGGTTGATCTGGTCATCGACCACTCGGTGATGATCGACGAATTCGGCACGCCCCGCGCGTTCCAAGCCAACGTTGACCGCGAATATGAACGCAACATGGAGCGGTATGTCTTCCTGAAATGGGGTCAGAACGCCTTTAACAACTTCCGCGTCGTGCCGCCCGGCACCGGCATCTGCCACCAGGTCAACCTGGAATATCTGGCGCAAACCGTCTGGACCGACAAAGACCAGGACGGCAACCTTGTTGCCTACCCCGACACGCTGGTTGGCACCGACAGCCACACCACCATGGTCAACGGCATGGCCGTTCTGGGCTGGGGCGTTGGCGGTATCGAAGCCGAAGCCGCGATGCTGGGCCAACCGGTTTCCATGCTGATCCCCGAAGTCGTCGGTTTCAAACTGACCGGCGAGATGATGGAAGGCACCACCGCCACCGACCTCGTGCTGAAGGTCGTGCAAATGCTGCGCAAGCATGGCGTGGTGAACAAGTTCGTCGAATTCTACGGCGAAGGCCTTGATCGCCTGCCGCTGGCAGACCGCGCCACCATCGCCAACATGGCCCCCGAATACGGCGCCACCTGCGGCTTCTTCCCGATCGATGCCGAAACCATCCGCTACCTGCGCAACACCGGGCGCGAAGAATCCCGCATCGCTTTGGTCGAAGCTTATGCACGCGCCAACGGCATGTGGCGCGACGAAAACTACGCGCCGATCTACACCTCGACGCTGCATCTGGACATGGGCGAAATCGTCCCCGCCATTTCCGGCCCGAAGCGCCCGCAAGACTATCTGCCGCTGACCAGCGCCAAGGCCTCCTTCGCCAAGGAAATGGAAGGCAGCTTCAAGCGTCCGCAAGGCGTTGAAGTCGCTGTCAAAGGCGAAGATTACACCATGTCTTCGGGCAAGGTCGTGATCGCCTCGATCACCTCTTGCACCAACACTTCGAACCCCTATGTGCTGATCGGTGCTGGCCTTGTGGCCCGCAAAGCCCGCGCTTTGGGTCTGACCCGCAAGCCGTGGGTGAAAACCTCGCTCGCCCCCGGATCGCAGGTGGTGTCGGAATACCTCAACGCTGCTGGCCTGCAAGAAGACCTTGATGCCGTCGGCTTCAACCTGGTCGGCTATGGTTGCACCACCTGCATCGGCAACTCTGGCCCGCTGCAGCCCGAAATCTCGGCTGCGATTGCCGAAGGCGATCTGGTCGCCACCGCCGTCCTGTCGGGCAACCGCAACTTCGAAGGCCGCATCTCTCCGGACGTGCGCGCCAACTATCTGGCCTCGCCGCCGCTGGTTGTCGCCTACGCGCTGGCTGGCGACATGAACATCGACCTGACCACCGAACCGCTGGGCACTTCGAAAGATGGCAAGCCGGTGTTCCTGAAAGACATCTGGCCGACCAACAAGGAAATCTCTGACATCGTTCACGCCACCGTGACGCGCGAAGCTTTCCTGAAGAAATACGCCGATGTCTTCAAAGGCGACGAAAAGTGGCAGGGCGTGCAGGTCACCGATTCCGAAACCTACGATTGGCCGGCCTCGTCGACCTACATCCAGAACCCGCCCTACTTCAAAGGCATGTCCAAAACGCCGGGCGTGATCAAGAACATCGAAGGCGCGCGCGTTCTGGCTTTGCTGGGCGACATGATCACCACCGACCACATCTCGCCCGCAGGCAGCTTCAAGGCTGGCACCCCGGCTGGCAAATACCTGACCGAACGTCAGGTTCCGGTGTCCGAGTTCAACTCGTATGGCGCACGTCGCGGCAACCACGAAGTGATGATGCGCGGCACCTTCGCCAACATCCGCATCAAGAACGAAATGCTGGATGGCGTTGAAGGCGGCTACACCAACGGCCCCGATGGCGTGCAAACCTCGATCTTCGACGCGTCGATGGCTTACCAAGCCGCAGGCACGCCGCTGGTGATCTTTGGCGGCATCGAATACGGCGCAGGCTCGTCGCGCGACTGGGCGGCCAAAGGCACGGCGCTTCTGGGCGTCAAGGCTGTGATCGCCGAATCGTTCGAACGTATCCACCGTTCCAACCTCGTTGGCATGGGCGTTATCCCGTTCGAATTCACCGGCGGCGACACCCGTAAATCGCTGGGCCTGAAGGGTGACGAAGTGGTCAGCATCGAAGGTCTGGAAGGCGATCTGAAGCCGCTGTCCACCGTTCCCTGCCACATCACCTTTGCCGATGGTTCCAAGAAAACCATCCAGATCAAGTGCCGCATCGATACCGAAATCGAAATCGAATACGTCGAACACGGCGGCGTGCTGCACTACGTTCTGCGCGACCTCGCATCGCGCTGATCGCAACACACTGTTTCCAAAGCAAAGGCCCGGAGCAATCCGGGCCTTTGTCTGTTGTTAAGCTCTGTCGCGCATGCTTGGCCAACCAACCAGCCAAAGGCCACGCCATGCCACACCGCTTTGCCCCGCTTGCACCACAAGCTCCCGCGCAGGCCCAAGCCGCCACATGGGGTCATAGCTTGCCGCTGACCGAGTTTGCTTTGTTGTTCGTGTTGGCTTGCGTGTTGCTGATCGGCTGATCAGCCGTCGCAATCCAGCGGCGCGACACTTAGCGGCCACAGGGTAAACGCTGCCCCATCGGCCGCACGGCAGGTCAGGATCGGTCGGTTATAGCCGTTGTTGCCAAACAGGCATTCCACCGCCACCCCGTCTTGCGCCCCGGTCATCAGGTTATCCACCTCGAACGCCGGACCAAATTGCATCAGCAGTTCTGGCCCGGAACAGGCGCGAATGGTCACCGCCTTGCCCGCCGGTGCAATCGTCACCCGATCATCCAGCAGGGCCGGAACGCCACGGCCACCGCCGCGCCCGATCCGTTCGTAACTTCCTGAAAAATACGCAGGTCCGGGGGTTCCGGGTTTCGCCCCGGCGTCTTCTGCCTCCAACAGTGCCAAAGCAACAAAGGCGGCGACCAGCTTCACTTGGCCAAGGCCTTGTCCAACTCGGGCCGGAAACGCTGCATGTAATCATCCCCCACCAGCGGCCCGATGAACTTGTAAAGCACCGTGCCATCACCACCAACGATGAAGGTTTCCGGCGGCGCTGTCACCCCCCAATCCAGCCGGGTCTTGCCCTTGGGGTCAAAGGCAATTGCCGCAAACGGGTTGCCATCATCGGCCAGAAACGCCTTGGCGTCGTCGGCGCGGTCCATCATGTTGACGCCAACCACCCGAATACCTTCGTCCGACAGCGCCTTCAGCGTGGCATTCTCGGCCCGGCACGGCGGGCACCAGCTTGCCCAGAAGTTCACCAGAACCACATCGCCCCGGCGCAGATCGGCATCGGTCAGCACCGGAAATCCGGCCAGCTCGCCCGCCGTCAACGTCGGTGCCTGCTTGCCCAGAAACATCGACGGCAACTCGTTCGGGTCCTTCCGTTGCATGCCAATATAAAACATCGCCGCCATGCCGAAAAACAGCACCAACGGGATCGCCAGCAGCCACTTAAACATTGGTCTTCCCCTGCCGCGCCTCAACCTCGGTCAAAGCCTTCTTCACCCGCGCGCCCTTCCAGATCGACAGCGCCACCAGCGCCACAATCAGCGCCACCGACGCCGCATAAGACCCGATCACCGCCTCTGCGTATTTGCCCAAGCCCATCATGCCAGCCTCTCCCGCGTCAGCAGCGCCGACAGCCGCCGCGCCCGAATTTCGGTGCGCGTGCGCAGCAGCACCAAGGTCACAAACAGCAACACAAACCCCGCGATACAGACATAAAGCGGGCTGGAATACACATCCGCCACATGCTCTTTCTTGTCCAACGACAGGCTCGCGCCCTGATGCAGCCCCTGATTCCAGAACAGCACCGCATAGCGCGACAGAAACGCAAACACCGACCCGACGATGCACAGAACTGACGTCAGGTCCGCCGCCGTATCGCGGTCTTCAACCGCCTCCCACAGCGCAATATAGCCCAGATAGAACAGCGCAAGGATCAGGAACGAGGTCAACCGCGGGTCCCAAGCCCACCAGGTGCCCCAC
>Ga0255096_1001172_pt1 | contig 11145 bp, 6 predicted proteins | sample Colum_Atlam_RepA_2_FD_188563 | JGI IMG/M metagenome (GOLD analysis project Ga0255096, IMG submission 188563) | Freshwater microbial communities from Columbia River, Oregon, United States - Colum_Atlam_RepA_8d | ecosystem: Environmental > Aquatic > Freshwater > River | place: USA: Oregon...
CACCGACAACGTCTACCTGGTGGTGATCCGTGCCCGGGACACCGCGGGTAATATCACGGACCAATCCCTGACCGTGACGGTGACTGATGCCGACGAGATTGCTCCTGAGATCTCTGGCCCGGTTACGCCGTCGGTGCTGGAGAACATCACGGCTGTTGCGACCTACATTGCCAACGAGCCGGTCACCTGGAGCTTGAATGGCGGAGCCGACGCGTCCCGGTTCACTCTCAATGGCGGAGCTCTGGACTTCGTGTCTGCATCCGACTTCGAAGCGCCAGCGGATGGTAATAGCGACAACGCCTACTTGGTGGTGATCCGAGCCACGGACACTGCCGGTAACACCGTGGATCAATCCATCACCGTGACGGTGACCGATTCTGATGAAATTCCTCCTGTGATCGCAGGCCAAGTCGCGCCGTCGGTCGTGGAGAACACCACGGCTGTGGCCACCTACACCGCCAACGAGTCGGTGACTTGGAGCTTGAATGGTGGAGCCGATTCAGCCCGATTCACTCTGAGCGGCGGAATTCTCGCCTTCGTATCCGCGCCAAACTTCGAGGCCCCGACCGATGCCAACACCGACAACATCTACAACGTGGTGATTCGTGCCACGGACACTGCGGGCAACACCACCGATCAATCCCTCACCGTGACGGTGACCGATGCTGACGAGATTGCTCCGTCGATCTCTGGGCTGATTGCGCCGTCGATAGTGGAGAACAGCACGGCTGTCGCCACTTACACCGCCAACGAGACGGTGACCTGGAGCTTGAACGGCGGAGCCGATGTGACCCGGTTCACTCTGAACGCCGGAGTTCTAGCCTTCGCATCCGCACCGGACTTCGAAGCACCGTCCGATGCTAACGCCGATAACATCTACAACGTGATGATTCGTGCCACGGACACTGCCGGTAACACCGTGGATCAATCCATCACCGTGACGGTGACTGATGCTGACGAAATTGCTCCGGTGATCTCCGGCTCGTTCGCACCATCCGTGGTGGAGAACACTACGGTGATCGCAGGTCCTAGTGCGCAGTCGTTTGTTGAAACCGTGACAGGGATTGCGACGTACACGGCCAACGAGCCAGTGGTCTGGAGTATCAACAGCGGAGTCGATGCCGACCATTTCATCCTGACGGGTGGAACCCTGTCTTTCATTAGGAACACCGACTTTGAAGCTCCAGCGGATTCCGACGGGAACAATAATTACTTTGTTGTGGTTCGTGCCACGGACATCGCCGGCAACACCACCGATCACTCCATCACAGTGACGGTCACCGATGCCAATGAAGCCCCGGCACTCGTGGACTTGAACGGCTTAACACTGCCTGAGAATGCCCGTTCGGGTCTTGTTCTTGGCCAGTTGCGGGGAACGGATCCCGACCGTGGAGATTCACTTCAATACCGATTGGTCACTGGGGTTGCCGACAATGCCTCTTTCGAAGTCCAAGGAGACCGTCTCTTGAGCAAGAGACCTCTGGATTTTGAAACCCAGCGTCAGTACCGACTGCGTGTGTCTGTCACGGACAGGGGTGGGTTGTCCACCGAGCGAGAGGTTTTGGTGTCGGTCACCGACGAAAATGATCCGCCTCGCCGGGCCAGCGAGATTGAAGGCCTGAGCGGTGTTTATCGAGAGGCGTTCCAGTGGGCTGTCCCAGCGACCGCATTCACCGATCCCGATGCCGGCCAAACCTTGCGCCTCACTCTTTCAGGGTTGCCGCGTGGATTGATCTTCGATCCGTTGAATCGAACCGTTCGCGGCGTGCCTGAACAGGTGGGGAGTTACTCCCTGACTCTTTCGGCTCGGGACTCTGGGATTCCGTCTGCCACCGTCTCGGCCCAAGTGCGTTTGGTGATATTGCCTGCTCAGGCTCGGCTCAGCGTCGTGGATTGGGAACAAACCTATGACGGGCGACCCAAGCCGGTTCACGTTGTGACCCAACCCGGGGATTTGAGGGTGTTTGTGACCTACGCAGGCAGTGATACCCCGCCCACCTTGCCAGGCAATTATCCCGTCGTGGCCTTCGTCCGCGATCCCAATGTCGCCGGCTCGATATCCGGTCTCCTGACTGTGTCACGACCACGATACTCCCTGCGATTAAACCCGGCTTACCCGACAATATTGGAAGATGCTCCCGCTAAAGGTCGGGTGATTTCACCCGGCGATGCGATGGTGAAGGTTCGTCGCCAGGATGGGTCTGACCTGTCCCTCGACTTGCTCCATTCGTTGGGACTCACCGTTCGCCTGATCTTCAACTCCGTCCCGTTGGATGAGCACGGCAATGTCTGTGGATCGCTCCAACGGCTTCGGGGAGGTGTCTGGTCGCAGGTTACCCCTAGTCTCGAGAACTTGATCGACGTTTCTGCCGAGGAGCTGGAGCTGGGACGTTGGATGTATGTTCCCGACTCTGGAAAGTCCGGGCTGCGCCCGGCTTATTTGCCCTTCGATGCCGAGCTAGTGGATTCATTGGGGGTTCAAATCACCTATGCCACAGGCGGGCAAATCCATTTGCTCCTGCGTGAACGTCTGGTCGCTGTCCCTGATAGCTTGAACCGATCTACTCAACCCATCCAACGCTGGCGTACCAGTGAATTGCTGCAGAACGACGTTGTGAGCGATGGGGGCGTGGACGTGCAAATCCCTGGCGGTCGATCCGAGCAAGGGGGAGTGATCGCCGTGGAGGGGGAATGGGTTGTTTACCGTCCGGCGTCTGATTTGCCGGAAGGGGCAGTGGATCGGTTTAGTTATGAGATTCGGCAGGGAGGTGAAACCGCACGCGCCTCGGTTCTATTGATGGCCCAACCTTGGACGACGGGAACGCAAAAATCCGCTGCTCAATTGCTGCCGTCGGAACGCGGAATCCAATTGCGCTTCCGCGCACAGCCCAGCCACCGCTTCCGTGTGCTGTCGAGCGCATCCCTGCAAGCTCCGCTGGTTTGGGAGGAACTGGGTCAGGCCGATTCGGACTCAGAGGGTCGCTTGATGTGGCTGGCACCGGTTCATTTGTCGGCCCAGCAATTTTACCGGATTGAGCCGCTGCCCTGATTTTTATCAAACGCGACGATTCAGTGGGACGACCACCGTCCCACTGAATCTGTTCCCAGTTCACGGCTGCTTCCAGACGATCCGCGCGACGCTGTCGTTGGTGGAACTCTTGGTCCCGCCACCATGGGTGATGAAATAAACAGCACCGTCTTTGCCCAACTGCATGGCCAAGGGGCCCGCCGGGAGCCCTTGAAGGAAGGCCTCGCCGGGACCGGGCTTTCCGTTCTTGGGGTTCACCGCGGCCGTGCGTATGGATTTGCGGGCGAAATCGGCATAGAAGAGTGCACCACGGTACTTCTCGGGGAAGCCCTGGCCCGATGTGGCGGGGCGGTAGATCAGAGCACCGACGCAGGAGGCACCGGTGTTGCGTTGGTACTGGAACCAGGGGTCGGAGAAGCCGTCCACGTGGTTGGTTCGCGTGAGGGTTTGCAAGCCGGCACCAAAGACCTTCGGCCAGCCGAAGTTGGCTCCCGGGACGATGCGGTTCACCTCGTCATAGTCATCGCTCAGGTCGCCGCCATTTTCGGCCGCCAAAATGAGGCCGGTGGGTGCGTCGTAGGTCAGAGACCAGGGTTGACGGTGTCCGCGGGTGAACACGCGTGGGTCGGCTCCGGGGGTTTTCACGTGCGGGTTGTCCTTGGGCACCGAGCCATCAAAACCGATGCGGAGGACTTTTCCGCGCGGGTCGCCCAACGATTGAGCCTTGTTGTTCGGGTCGTCGCAGTACTTGCGGAGGTTGGCGTTCTGGTTGTTCTCACCGGTGGTCACGTAGAGCACCCGTTCCTTCGGATGGGCCAGCAACGCGCCGCCCACGTGCTGACCGGCTTGATCGCCCTCCCATTCCACCAGCGACTTCTCGCTGGCCGGGTCGATTCGCGAAGCGGCTCCGGTGCCAGTGACAGTCCAACGCGAAACCCGAGCCACGTATTTGCCCTGCGGGGCATTGGTGAGGTGGTAGGCCAGAAACACATGCGGAGTGCGCGGAAAATCCGGATGGAACGCGATGCCGTGCAAGCCACGGTCACCGCTCACCTCTGTTGCCACCGAGCCGACCGATTGCGTGGCGCGCGTCGTGGTATCGATGCGCCAGAGTTGTCCCGTGCGGCCTGTCACCCAGGCAGCTCCATCGGGAGCGAACGCCATCTCCATGGGTTCGCTGACCACCTCCGGACCGGCGACGGTTTCGATGCCGAATCCGGCGGGGAGGCTCACTTCGGCCAGGGCAGCCGAAGAAAGTGTGAGAGTGGCAATGACAGCCGCGAGGATACGATGACGGTAGGACATAATGTTCGGGGACTCACCAGAGACTGAGGAGCTGATGGTTGAGAAGCAATCCCCAGCGTTGGATCCAGAATCGGAAATCGAATTCCGGCGCTCCACAAGGACCCACACCGGTTTCGAATCACAAAATCTTCACCGTCGGCGTTGACGAACCTGGGTTGCCAGGGGCATCACGGTCGGGAGTCACCCCGTCCGTTGTTGGCCGCCTGAAAGGCTATCCCCCATTCCCAATCCCATTTTGCTTCATGAGACTACCCACGTTGACCCAGATCACCTTGTTCATCTTGTCGGTCCCCATGGCTGTCTGGGCCGCATCGGGCACCACGGTGCGCACGGTTCATTCCCAACCCAGTTGCATCATCGCCACCAAGCAGGTGGAGGTGGCGATCACCCGCCGTGGGGGCCACATGGCTCCGGTCACGTTCTTCAGCGACAGCGACCGGCCGGTGCGGCCTTACCACATCACGCCGTGGCAGCTTGAAAAGCCTTCGGCGATGCCTGCGCCGGTGCTCATCACGTTGCGCGGTGATTTCTTTTGCCTGCCCTTCGGAGGCAATTCGGAAACGGTCGCCGGCGAGAAGCACCCGCCCCATGGTGAAATTGTGGGCGAACCTTGGAAGGTTGTTGGAACACGGCGCGCCGGAAAGGTCACGACCTTGACCCTCGACTTCGAGACCCGTGTCCGACCTGGGCATGTCACGAAGGAGTTGTCATTGGTGGACGGTGAAAACGTTGTTTATACCCGGCATACCCTTCAAGGGTTCTCCGGGCGGGTGCCGCTGGGTCATCATGCCACCTTGGCCATGCCCGAGAAGGAAGGGTCCGTGCGCATAGCGACCAGCGCCTTCCGCTGGGGCATGACGTGTCCGTCCCTCTTCAGCGATCCGAAGCAGCGGGAATACCAAGCACTGCTTCCGGGTGCGCAATGGGCCGATTTGACCCGGGTTCCTGCCGCCTGGAAGGGGGCGCCCGATGCCGACCTGACCCGATTGCCCGCCCGATATGGGCATGCCGATCTCGTCCAACTGGTCAACGAACCGTGGGAGAAGACCGGGGGCCCCGCCTGGACGACTGCGACCTTCACGGACGAAGGGTATCTGTGGTTTTCCCTCAAGGATCCGGCGGTGCTCAACAGCACCGTCTTCTGGATGGAAAACCATGGGCGTCACGGGCATCCGTGGAATGGTCGCAACAACTGTCTGGGCTTGGAGGACGTGACGGCCTGCTTCGCCGATGGCCTTGCCGCATCGACCCGGGACAACCCGCTCACCCGGCTAGGTGTCCCGACCGCCATTGCGTTGAGTCCGACCCAGCCCACCCGAGTGAATTACATCCAGGGGGTGGCCAGGATTCCGTCGGGATTCGACGGGGTTCAGAAGCTTGAATTTGCGCCCGGTGCTGTGACGTTCCTGTCCACCTCCGGCCAGCGTGTCACCATTCCGGTGCACCATGAATTCGTGAGAACCGGAACGCTTTGACCTGATTCATCCATCCCGCACCGTCCCATCGCATGAAATACTTCCAACGCGCTCTCATGGCTTGCCTCCTCGCTCTCCTGGGCGGATGCGGAGACAAGGCGGTCGATTCGAGCCACCCGGCCGCCTCGGCCTCGAAGGCGCAGGGAGTTATTGGCGTCTCGCTGCTCACCCTCGACAACCCCTTCTTCAAGGTCATCGGAGACAGTATCACGGCTGAAGGTAAAAAACACGGCTACGAGACGGTCGTGGTTAGCGGCGACAAGGACGTCGCCAAGCAGGGGAATCAAATCAAGGACTTCATCGTCAAGAAGGTCAGCGCCATCGTGCTGAGTCCCTGTGATTCCAAGTCGATCATTCCGGTCATCCAGGAGGCCAATGCGGCCGGCATTCCGGTGTTCACCGTGGACATCCCTTGCAATGAACCGGGCGTGAAGATCGTCACGCAAATCGCCACCGACAACGAAGGCGGTGGACGGGAGGCCGGTCAGGCCATGATCGAGGCCCTCGGCGAGGCCGGCGGCAAGATCGCGGTGCTGCATTTCAAGCAGGCCGAATCTTGCCAGCTGCGCGTGAAGGGGTTCATGGAAGTAATTCGTGCCCACAACGCGGGCGGCAAATCGAAGATCGATGTGGTCACCGAGTTGGAGAGCGGTGCGGCCAAGGATTTGGGATACAAGGCGGCCGAGGATGCCTTGCAGGCGCACCCGGATCTTCGCGGCATCTTTGCCATCAACGATCCCGCCGCACTCGGTGCCCGCGCAGCGGTTGAAAAGGCCGGCAAAACCCAGGTGCTCATCATCGGTTTCGATGGTCAACCCGAGGGCAAGCAGGCCATTAAGGACGGCAAGATCTACGCCGATCCGATCCAGTTTCCTGACCAGATGGGAGTCCGCATGGTCGATGCGATTCTGCGCCATTCCAAGGGTGAGACGCTGCCGGCTCAAATGCTCATTCCGACGCGCCTTTACCGAAAGTCCGACGCGCAGAAAGACACCACTCTCCACTGATCCCGATCCATCCTTTGACCCATGAGCCAATCCCAACATTTCTTGCACGAACTCGTCGGATCCATGTCCCAGGGGGCCGACGGCAATCCTACCGTGGTAATGGTCGAGGCGGCCTTCCGGCACCATGGACTGCACTGGCGCTACATCAACATGGAGGTCTCGCCGGCGGACCTTGGAGCCGCCGTGAAGGGGGCCAGGGCCATGGGGTTCCGGGGCTTCAATTGCAGTCTCCCGCACAAGGTGAGTGTGATCGCCCACCTCGACGGCCTGGGTCAGTCGGCCTCGGTCATGGGTGCCGTGAATTGTGTGGTGCGGCGGGACGGTCGGTTCATTGGTGAAAACACCGATGGAAAGGGCTTCCTGAAATCTCTGCAGTCGATGATCGATCCTCAGGGCAAATCGGTGGTGCTCTTTGGGGCCGGTGGCGCCGCACGGGCCATCGCCGTGGAACTGGGTCTGGCGGGCGTGCGCCACATCACGATCGTTAACCGCTCCGAGCAGCGCGGGGCCGAATTGGTGAACGTGTTGCGCGAACAACTCCAACTGGAGGCCCAACTCGTTGTCTGGAGTGGTGATTACACCGTGCCCGAAGGCACCGACGTGGTGATTAACGGCACGTCCATTGGGCTCTATGACCCCGAGGTGCGACTGGCGATCGATCTGGATTCGCTTCGCCCGGGCATGATTGCAGCGGATGTGGTCTTCAACCCGGTTCGTACACGATTCTTGATCGAGGCCGCCGCCCGGGGCTGCCGCCCGCTCGACGGATTGGGCATGCTCGTCAACCAAGGCATCGTGGGTATTCAATATTGGACGGGTATCGATCCCCACGCCGTGGTGATGCGTCAGGCCTTGGAGTCCGCCATGGGCGTATGAGCCTGCCGAGTCCGTCTGTGCCGCTGAGTTCGACGAATCCGACGAACCCACCCCTGTTGTCCCTAAGCGGGATCGTGAAGTCCTTTCCTGGCGTTTGGGCCTTGCGGGGGGTGGACCTGCAACTCAACGCCGGAGAGGTGCTGGCGGTGTTGGGTGAAAACGGCGCGGGCAAGAGCACCTTGATGAAAATCATCGGAGGCGCCCATGCCGCCGATGTGGGCAGCTTGGCTATCGACGGACAGCAGCAACGATTTCAATCCCCGCAAGAATCTCGCGCAGCCGGTGTGGCGGTGATTTACCAAGAGTTCAACTTGGTCCCGGCGCTTACGGCGGTGGAAAACATCTTCCTAGGCCAGGAGGAGACCACCGGTGGCTTCCTGGCCCGCAGCCAAGAACGGGAACAAGTTTCGGCCCTGTTTCAACGGATGGGCGTCGAAGTGGACTTGGATGCGCCCTGCCGCCGGCTCAGCACCGCCCAGCAGCAGTTGGTCGAAATTGCCAAAGCCTTGATTCACAAGGCTCGGATCCTGGTCATGGATGAACCCACGGCCGCGCTGACATCTCACGAAGTGGAGAAGCTCTTCGCACTCATGCGGGAATTGCGGCGTCAGGGCATGGGGATCCTCTACATCAGCCACCGGTTGGAGGAGGTGTTCACCATCGCCGACCGAGTGACCATTTTGCGCGACGGAGGCAATGTCTCCGACTGCCCGATTCATGCGATCACCCGCGATCAAATGATCGAACGCATGGTGGGTCGACCGCTGGATCAGGAGTTCCCGTCCCGTCGTGTGACTCGGGGCGGTCCGCGGTTGGAGGTGTCGGGCTTGCGCCGGGGAAAGGCCGTCCAAGGCATTTCCTTTCAGGTGCACCGGGGTGAAATAGTGGCGCTGACTGGACTGGTTGGGGCCGGCCGCACCGAGACGGTCCGGTTGTTGTTCGGGGCTGATGCCAGAGACGCCGGCGAGATCCGGCTTGATGGCCAGGTTCTCGACATCCGGTCGCCCCGCGATGCCATCGAGGCTGGCATTGGATTGCTGACCGAAGATCGCAAACTGCAAGGCCTGGTGCTGAGGCATCCGATCCGGGAGAACTTCGGCCTGCCCAACTTGCGTCGGTGGTGCCGGCGCGGCTTTGTGCAGCACCTGCGGGAGCGCGCCGAATTGGACCACTACATCGCGGCCCTCCGCATTCGCCTGTCCAACCCGGAGGAGCGTGTTGGCAACCTCTCGGGTGGCAATCAGCAGAAGGTGGTGTTGGCTAAGTGGCTGGCCCGCGACTGCGAGGTGCTCATCTTCGACGAGCCGACCCGGGGCATTGATGTCGGCGCTAAGTACGAGATTTACCTGCTCATGAACGAACTGGTGGCCGCCGGAAAATCCATTCTCATGATCAGCTCCGAATTGCCGGAGGTGCTGGGGATGGCCGACCGGATCCTGGTCCTGCACGAAGGCCGGATCACCGGCGAAATCACCGATGTGGCCCACGCCACTCAGGAACAAATCCTCCAATTGGCCCATGCCTGAACCCATGAAACCTGCACGATGGCTGGCCGACTACGGCATGATTTTGGTCTTGGTGCTGCTGTGCACCTTTTTCAGCGCGGTGACTTACAGCGAGCAGTCGCTGACCGGTGAGGTGGCTGCGCGTCAGGTGGTTGAGGCGGTGTTGAAGGCGGTTCCCAATGGAGCCCGCGTTTTGGTTGTAGCCAGCGACCAGCCTGGAGATGCGGCTTTCGCGGCTCGGGTTGAACGCGATCTGACAGCGGCCGGCGCACGGGTCCTCGCGTCCGCGACTGGTGAACCCCGGAACGCCCGCGAGGCCATGCAGAAAATCCAGGCCGCCGGCGGGTTGCTCGATGCGATCGCCGCCACCCGGGTGGCCGGAGGTTGGCGGCTTATCACGGACCTCGCCTCCGATTTCCCGTCGCTGGGATCGCCGCGCGTGATCACGCCCGCCAGCTACCGGTGGCCCCATTTTCTGAAGTCCGAGAACCTCCTGAATATCGCCAATCAAATTGCCGTGATCGCCATCGTGGCCATTGGCATGACTTTGGTGATTATCACCGGCGGCATCGATTTGTCTGTCGGGAGCCTCATCGCGCTGGCGGCGGTGCTGGCGGCGGGATTTATTCGTGACCAGGCCGGGGGTGTCACCGCCTCCACCGGCGGCATGGTGCTCGGGTGTTTGTTGGCGATTCTGGTGTGCGGGGCCATCGGAGGTTTCTCTGGATTGATGATCACCCGATTCGCAATTCCACCTTTCATCGTGACGCTGGCCACGATGCTCGTCGGCAGCGGCATGGCGTATATTCTGGCCCAGGGACAATCGATTTATCAAATTCCCGATTCCTTCGTCTGGCTCGGGCGCGGTGCGGACCTCTTCGGGCTTCCCAATGCCGTGGTGCTCCTGTTGGTTTTGTACGCCTTGGCCCAGGTGCTCATGGCGCGCATGAAGCTCGGACGTTACTTGTACGCCGTCGGTGGCAATGCCGAGGCGGCGCGGCTTTCGGGTGTGCCGGTCCGGCGCGTGCTCCTCTTTGCTTATGTGGCCAGTGGGCTGCTGGCGGGACTCGGGGGCGTGATCATGGCTTCGCAGCTCAAGAGCGGATCACCCACGTATGGCAACATGTACGAGCTCTACGTGATCGCCGCCGTCGTCGTGGGCGGTACAAGCCTGAGCGGAGGCGAGGGCCGGATGCTGGGGACGTTGACCGGTGCCTTCACTATCGCCGTCATTCAAAACGGCATGAACCTCACCAATGTGGAGAGTTACACCCAGAAGGTGGTGCTCGGGTTGGTGATTTTGGGAGCCGTGCTCCTCGACAAGCTACGCCAAGCCCGTTGAGTGATCCGGCAATCCTGCCGGTCTCTGCGCCTCTTGACCCCACTGTTCACAGATCTCGTCGATCATCCGCTGGCGCCCCTCGCGCCCTCGTCCCATGTACCGCTGTCGCAATCGCGGCAACATCTCCTCGGCTACCTTCCGGCTCATCGGCATCCCTTCTCCTAGCCGGTGTCACCCCTTTTGAGTCAACGACCTCATCCTCCACCGCCAAGCCAATCCCTCAGGGTGTCAAAACTTTTGAGGCAACAGGTTGATTTTCCGTCCCTATTCTCAGGCTCGAACTGCGATCCCGAATCGCATCCTATTCCGACTTCGATCTAGCTAATTCCTGTCCCATGAAATCGATCATCCAGTCCGCTCTCCTTGCAATGGTGCTCGCGACCGTCGCCGGTGCCCGCGCGGCCGACGACCTCCTCATCGCCGACTTTGAAGGCGTCGACTACGGCGCATGGAAGGCCACCGGCGAGGCGTTTGGCAGCGCCCCGGCCCGCGGTGCATTAGCCGGGCAGATGCAGGTCGAGGGTTTCCTGGGGAAGGGTTTGGTCAACACGTTCCGCGGGGGCGATGACGCGACCGGTGCCCTGAGTTCAACGCCCTTCAAGATCGA
>Ga0255096_1001177_pt1 | contig 11130 bp, 8 predicted proteins | sample Colum_Atlam_RepA_2_FD_188563 | JGI IMG/M metagenome (GOLD analysis project Ga0255096, IMG submission 188563) | Freshwater microbial communities from Columbia River, Oregon, United States - Colum_Atlam_RepA_8d | ecosystem: Environmental > Aquatic > Freshwater > River | place: USA: Oregon...
TTGCTGGCCCAACCGTTCGCAGTCGCAGTAGCGGGCGCATGTGTGTGGTGGGCACTGAGCCAGGATTCAACTGCGTTGTATGCAGGCTTGGCGCTCCCCGTAGTAGCCATGATCATCGCCCAAGTGACCGTGCGTGCAGTGCACTTTGCCTCGGCGCGACCAGTGCGCGAAGCCCTGTATGTGCCGCTGCCCAGCGAGGAGAAGTACAAGGCCAAGGCCGCCATCGACACCTTTGTGTATCGCGCCGGCGATGCGCTGGGCGCGCGCCTGTTCGACGGCTATCTGAAGGCGGCCTTCGGCTTGAGCGGTGTGGCTTTGTGGCTGGTTCCGCTGGGCGTGGCGTGGTGTGGAGTGGCGGCCTGGCTGGGCAAGTCCGCGTCAAGTACTTCGGACAGTGCGCAGCGACCAGACCATCCACAGCACTAGCAAAGCCACCAGCAGCCAACCGACTTGCGCACACCACAGTGCTTGCGTCCACGCGGAGGAGCGCGGCCACGAGATCGACTGGTACTCGGCAAAACTCTGAGCCCGCGAGCGCTCCGCAACCGTCCAACGGCCACCCACAGCGCGCCCTGACGACTCGGGCTCGACCCACGACAAGGGATCGCGCAAGCGCAGCAAATCCGCTTGCGCTTCCAACGCAGGTCCGGGGGTCAAGCCGTGCAATGGATAACGTTCGAGGCGATAGCCGAAGAGCGGCTCATACGGCAGCAACTGCGACACCCCCTGAGTCAAGCCATCATCCCGGCCAATGGGTAACCCGGGACGCCCCTGCGCATCGCTCATCCATGCAACATGCTGAATGGCTGGCGGCGGTGCTGATTGCAGGGCAATGTGAGCTGCTTGGATGTGGCGCGGGCTGTACAAGCCATCGCGTGGACCATTAGAAGCCCACCAAGCGTTGATGACCGCAGCTACAACCGCCAGCGTCCAAAAGACTTGACGGGTGCGACCAGACAAGGATTGCACAGCGAGCGCAACCCCGACTGCAATCAGCGGTGCGTACACCGCCCAAGTACGAAACAGTGTGCTCGCCGTGCGTGCCCACGCTGCGGTGCGCAGCATCGAGGACTCGGTGGTCAGCAGCACGGGCAAGAGCAGCACTGCGCCCAAGGTCAGCGCTGCAGCCAGCGCGGGCAACGTAGAAGCCGCGGAGCGGCGCACTCGCAGCAAAGCAAAGAGCGCGAGTCCCACCGCCACGGGACCCACGAGGAACTCCCACTCATGACGCTCGAGCTTGGGACCGCCCTGCACCCATGCAGCCGCCAAAGTCTCCGCTGGCCCAACCACCAGCACATGCGCCAACAACGCGCCGTTCGTGAGCAGAGTCTCCGTCAAAGGCAGCCCGTAGTGATCGCGTGGCGCATGCTCCACGAACGCGAATGCTAAGTAGAGCTTCTCGGCACACAGCAACAGACTCAACACCAGCGCCGTCACTGCACGCACGGCAAAGACGCGCCAATCGGCGCCACGCCACACCGCCACAGCAGCCGCACCTGCAATCCACAGTGCAATGGCAGGCGCTCCGTACACATTGCCCGACAACACGATGTACGTCGCCAACATGGTTGCACCCAAGATGCAAGCCAGCGACCGCCCGGGACGCAGCAGACACCAAGCCAACAACGGCCCGAGCGCTTGCGAGTGAAAGCCCAAGTGCCCGACCACCAGCCGCGCTGGCACAAAGGCCTCCAACGCCAGCACGAGCGCGGCCGCAGCGGCCACCCAGGGCGTCACGCGCAGCACATCGCGCACGTACAGATACATCCCCGTGTACGCAACCAGCGTGCAGGCCAACAAGGTCGCTTGTGCCGCCGCGAGCGGCCCCACAAACCACGCACACCACTGCGGGAACGAGTGCCACACCGACGCAGGATGCGCCGCCAAGGGCAAGCCGGCACCAAAGGCGGGCGTAAACCACGGCGTGTCCCAAATACTTGACACAGCCGCGTGGTACTCGCCGGCCAACAGGCGCGGCAAGAAGTACGACCAGTCATGCCCCAAGCCACCGTCAGCGTGCGGCAGCCAGCGCAGCCAGCACAGTGACTGCACCAACAGCGCCACGAGCAGGCCTACAAAGGGCAGCGCTCTCAACGCTTGACAGGCGGCTTGGGTTGCGTGGGGACCCAGTACACAAAGTCCGCGTCCTTGACCGGCCGCATCTCGACCGCGGCTTCGGCCTCGGAGCCCATGCTGCGCGCGGCCAGCAACACCGTGTGGGGCTCTGACCAACGCTGTGCAAGCGCCTTGCGCCCTTCGCCGGACACCTCAACAGCAGCTAACGCGCGCACATCCAACAGGGCGGGCTCGGGCAATGCCGCCTGCAGATCGCTCAAAAAGCCCTGTGTTTGGGCCAATTTCAGCTCTAGCGTGCGCGGCTGTACCCCGGTGACCGATGCGTCCGCGGCGCGCACCGTCAAGTGCGTCCCCACCACCAAGAGAGTGGACACTTTGGCCCCTGTAGTGCGCTCCAAGCAAGCTGCGGCGCTGTGCGCATCGCTACCGCGCAAAGCATCACGGCCCAAGACCAAGCACACCACCTTGGCAGCCGGCGGCAGGTGGGAACGCGTCCAAGCGACCATACCCGCCAGCATGTCGCCATGCGGATCCATCTCACTCGGTTCGATGGACCATGACAGGCTGCGCTCCACATTCGACAAGGCGAGCATGGACTGGATGCCCAGCTCAGTCTTCTTTGCGCCTAGCGTCTCGGCGTACTGCTCGCGTTGGTCAGAGAGCACGTTGTACGCCTCCCCAATCGCCACGCGCATCACATAGCGCTCGGCCGCATCCAGCTGGTACCAGCGCGTACGGCCATCGGGGTCTTCTTGGCGCAGCGGCCCGAGCACAATGCCGGTGCGATGGCCAAGGTTGAAGTCGGCCTCCTCGACGAAGGCTTGAGCCCGTAGGTACTCACGCTTGGGACTGCCGATTCCGACGCCAACCAAGCGCGGCAGCGACTGCGGAGTGCGTTCGCAACGCTCACGCAACGCGCGCAAGACACGCTCGGCACCGACCCGATCCCAGGCCCATGGAGCAGCCTCGTCAAGCAACTGTGACAGGGTGCCCTCACCCGTATGCACCCAGCGTTCCAAGGCTTCGCCGTCGCTGAAGCCCACATCGATGCACACCGCATCGACTTCATCCACCAAGGCCTCGATCCAGCGAGCCTCTCCGTCGGCCACCAAGCCATGACCCGCACGCCCCACGAACAGCGTGGTGCCTTGCTCCCCTCCCGCCAAGAAGGTCTTACGCAGGGCGAGCTCTGGCTCGGCCACGACGAGGCTGCGCACCACCTCGTTCGTGGTGGCAACGGGCTTCGGGTCTTCCCACAGACAAGCAAGCAGCGCGATCGCGATCATGACCCCACCATCGTGCCTCGAAGCACCCGATCGCGCCAAGGATCACCCGCAAGGGATGCGTATACCGCCGCCGAGGAGTAGGATCGTCGCACCTACGGCCCCCCATATCCCCCCGGAAGCTACGCATGTCTAGCAACGCAGCGACGCAGGAAAAGACGCTCTTTGGCCACCCGCGCGGCCTGATGCTCCTCTTTGTGACCGAAATGTGGGAGCGCTTCAGCTACTACGGCATGCGCGCCATCTTCACGCTGTACATGCTGAAGGCGCTGCTGCTGGACAAGGAAGAAGCCTCGCGCATCTACGGCAGCTATACCGGTCTGGTCTACTTGACGCCCCTCTTGGGCGGCTACATGGCCGACCGTTTCTGGGGCAACCGCAAGTCGATCATCGTCGGCGGCGCGCTCATGGCCTTGGGCCAGTTCTTCATGTTCGCCTCGGGCAGCTTCTATCAAGACATCTCGGTAGCCAAGCCGCTGATGTTCGCCGGCCTGGCGTTCTTGATCTTCGGCAACGGCTTCTTCAAGCCGAACATCTCGACGATGGTGGGCCAGCTGTATCCGGCCTCCGACAAGCGCATCGACAGCGCGTTCACCATCTTCTACATGGGCATCAACCTCGGCGCCTTCATTGCGCCGTTGGCGTGCGGCTTCTTTGGTGACACCGGTCGTCCGCAGGACTTCCGCTGGGGCTTCCTCGCCGCTGGCATTGGCATGGTGTTGAGCCTCGTGGTGTTTGTATGGCTCAAGAGCCGCCTGCTGGTGACGCCGACGGGCGAACAGATTGGCGCGGCTCCGAATACAGCGCGTCAAACGACGGCCCAACAAACCGACAGCGCTGCGGGATCCTCGACCGGCTCGCTCGTGACATGGATCGCGGTCTTTGCCGTGCTGTTCGGCGTGCTCTACAAGGTCGCCGAGATCGACCTCATCGGCAGCTTCATCTTCTCGCTGACGGTGGCTGGCCCCGGCTACATCATCTCGGATCGTTCGCTGAGCTCGGTCGAGAAGGCGCGCATCTGGGTCATCTACATCATCGCGTTCTTCGTGATCTTCTTCTGGGCGGCGTTCGAGCAGGCCGGTGCCTCGCTGACGTACTTCGCAGAGGAGCAAACGCAGCGCGAGCTGTTCGGCTCGACCATCCCGGCTTCGTACTTCCAGTCGATCAATGCCGTGGCCATCGTGCTCTTGGCGCCGTTGTTCGTGACCTTGTGGACGATGCTCGGCAAGCGCAACCTCGAGCCGTCTTCGCCCTACAAGCAGGCGCTGGGCTTGGCGCTTCTGGCTGTCGGCTACTGGGTCATCGCGCAGGGCGTGGAAGGCCTAGAAGCCGGCCAGCGCGTGTCGATGATGTGGCTGTTCGCGCTGTACTTGATCCACACGCTGGGTGAGCTGTGCTTGTCCCCGATCGGCTTGTCGATGGTGAACAAGCTGGCGCCTGTCAAGTTTGCTTCACTGCTGATGGGTGTGTGGTTCTTGTCGACGGCCTCAGCCAACAAGTTCGCCGGCACCCTGTCGGAATACTACCCCGAAGCCGTGGTGCCGATCGCGGTCGTCGAGCAGCTGCAGACCGAGAACGCAGCGATCATCAAGGCCAAGAACGAAGAGGGCGCCTTCACCGAGGCTGCTTCCACGCTGATTCCGGGCAACTGGAACAGGGACAAGCGTGAAGTCGGCGGCCAAAAAGTCATTCCGCTGGAGAATGTGCAGCTTGGCAATGTGACCGATGCCGCCAAGAAGGACGCGATCCGCGTGGCCCTGGAGAAGCAACTGGTCCCGAACCCCAAGTTCTTTATGGGCTTCGAGATCTCGAACCTCTACCAGTTCTTCATGCTGTTCGTGTACATGGCTGGAGCGGCAGCAGCACTGCTCTTTGTGTGCTGTCCGCTGTTGTTGAAGTTGATGCACGGCGTGCGCTGAGACCAACGACATGAAGGATCTCTACCTACAACACATCGCCACCCGTCAGCGCACCACCGAGGCTGCGCTGGCGGCGGCGAACTTTGATGGGCTGGTGATCCAGTCCGGCGCGCCGTTCACGTACCACGCGGACGATCAGGACGCGCCCTTCCGCACCACACCGCACTTCGCGCACTGGTGCCCGCTCGAAGGGCCGTTCCACTTGCTGTACATCCGTCCCGGTCACAAGCCGCGCCTCGTGCGTGTGGCGCCCGAGGACTACTGGTACGAGCAAGCTCCACTAGGTGCTCCGTTCTGGGCCGAGGCCTTCGACATCGTCGAAGCTCCGGATGTGAACCAAGCATGGGAACGCCTCGGTGTCGCGCGGCATGCGGCCTACATCGGGGACGAGCCGAGGTCGGCCGAGGCCCACGGCATCTTGAGCGACGCGCTCAATCCCGAGGCCCTCATCAAGCGCCTCGACTGGGAGCGTGCTACCAAGAGCGCGTATGAAGTGGCGTGCTTGGAAGACGCCGAGACCAAAGCTGCGCGTGGTCATCACGCCGCGCGTCAACGCTTCTTGTCAGGTGGTTCCGAGTTGGATGTGCACCACGCGTACACCCAAGCCGTGGGCTGCATTGACCGGGAATTGCCGTACGAAACGATCGTATGCCTCGACGAAAAGGGCGCGATCCTGCACTACTGCGGCAAGCGCGCCGGCGTGCAGGGCAAGGTGCTGCTGATCGATGCGGGCGCGAAGACCTTGGGCTACGGATCGGACATCACCCGCACTTGGTGCGCGCCGCAAGCCGACCCGCGCTTCGCCGCGTTGCTGTGCGACATGGATGCACTGCAGTTGGCCATCTGCGCGCGTGTGCGCCCCGGCATGCCGTACTTGGACCTGCATCACGCCGCGCATGTGTTGCTGGGTGATCTGCTCAAGAAGCACGGCATCCTGCAACTCGGCGGCGAAGAAGCCGTGCAACAAGGCCTTACGGCTCCGTTCTTCCCGCACGGACTCGGCCACTTCCTCGGCATCCAAGTGCACGATGTAGGTGGCCGGCAAAAGACGCCCGAAGGAGGCGTCGTGCCGCCGCCGCGCCAATACCCGTACTTGCGCACCACGCGCACGATTGAAGAAGGCCATGTCTTCACCATCGAGCCTGGTCTGTACTTCATCGAGATGCTGCTGCGTCCGTTCCGTTCGGGAGCCAAGGCGCAGCTGTTCAACTGGACTTTGATCGACGCGCTTGCGAGTCACGGTGGCATCCGTATCGAGGACAACCTCCTCGTTACGAAGGACGGCCACCGCAACTTGACGCGTCCGAAGATCTGAGCGATCGACCTCTCAGGAACCGAAGCGTCATTCATGGCCCACGCAGGACTGCTCTATCGGTTCCACATCAACCTCGCTGACGCCGATCGCGGCGTGTACGAGACGCTTGAGCTACGGACGGCGATGCATGCCTCCGAAACGGAGGTGTTCCTCGTCGTGCGTGTGTTGGGGTACTGCTTGCTGCATGAAGAGGGCATCGCTTTCGGGCGTGGGCTATGCGAGCCCGATGAGTCCGCGATTCATGTGCGCGACCTGACCGGCCAGCTGGTGCACTGGATCGAAGTGGGGATGCCCGCGGCGGATCGCTTGCACAAAGCCATGAAGGCGGTAGGCAAGCTGACCATCGTCCCCCATCGTCCGCTGCGGCTGCTGGAGCGCTCGCTCGAAGGACACACGATCCACAAGGTCAACGACATCCAAGTCGTGGTGATCGACCCGACGCTTGTGGCCGCCATCGCGGGCAAACTCGAGCGCATCGAGTCATGGGACCTGACCGTGAGCGACGGAACGATCTTCTTGGTGCGCGGCAACGAGTCGCATGCCGGCACGGTTGAGTACACGCATCTGTTCCGCGAGTCCTCGGAATCGTAGTCTCGGGCGCGATGATCGCGCTGCTCCTGTGGGCCCCGCTGGCCCTGATGACACAAGCCCCTACGGTTCCCGCCACGGCCGCTGCTTGGGCTCCGCGCCTGCAAGAAGCGTTCAAGGACCGGAACGCTGTCGTACCGTTGTTGATCGATGCCGGTTCGGCACTCGCGGCACTCGAAGGCAAGGAACGCCAACTCTTGGGCGACAGCTTGGAGCCGTTGTTGCAGCGCGTGTACTTCTCACCTGAGCGCTTTCCCGGCGACGAGCAACTCGGCATCACGCTGCACGAAGTCAAGCGCGGTGACACAGGTGGTCGCATTGGCGAGCGTCACCGCTTTGGTCATGGCTTGCTGGCGAAGTGGAACACCAAGTACGACGAACGGCGCTTGGCCGTCGGGCAGAAGCTCAAGGTGGTGCACTTTGAGCGCAAGGAAGTCGAGATCGTGGTGGATCGCGCGATCTTCCGTTTGTCTGCCTGGCGCACAGTGCAGGGCAAGACTCGCGTTCCGTTGCTGTTCACCGCGGTAGGCGTAGGCGCGAGTGACTCCCCCACACCCGAGGGCATCACGCAGGTGGTCGAGCGCGTCAAGAACCCTTCGTGGACGCACCCGACCACGAGGGTGACCTACGCTCACGGGGATCCGCGCAACATCTTGGGCGGCATCTGGATCGAGCTCGATTCGCAGCCGTTTGGACGCACAGGCATTGGCTTGCATGGCTACACCGGCGCGCCGACCAAGGACTGGCTCGAGCAACCGGGCTCGCATGGCTGTGTGCGCTTGCAGAAGACGGATTGCGAACGCGTGTTCCAGCTCGCGCTCGAGGGCACTGCAGTGCGCTTGCGCTGAGACCATGCAGTCGCTTGCTCTCGCCATGGTGGGTGGTGCGCTGGGCTCGGGCTTGCGCTGGCTCGTTGCTGTGCAGCTTGCAGAGCGCGGCTGGGATCGTCTGCCGTGGCATACCTTGCTGGTGAATGTGGCGGGCTCACTGGCGCTCGGAGTGATCGCCGCATGGAGCAGCGACGCAGCGCGTATCTCCGAGCCCATGCGCATCTTTGTGACTGTGGGCGTGCTCGGTGGATTCACGACCTACTCCAGCTTCAATGAAGAGACCCTACGCATGTTGCGCATTGGCTCCACGGGCAAGGGACTGGCCTACATGGCGTTGACCGTGGGCTTGTGCTTGCTGGCGGGCGCTCTGGGACATTGGCTCGGCAACACAGGCGCCCGCGGCGCGTTACGATGAGACGCTGTGCTGCACGCTTTGGAACGCCTGCGCGCCTTGGGCGCACGACCTGCTCACGAGCATCGCTTTTTGCGGCGCTGGCTCGCAGGGGCTGATCCGCGCATCGCTACAGGCCGACAAGAGGTCATGTGGCCCAAGGCAGTCGAGGCAGCGCTGTCCGACATTCTTGACGAGCTGGAAGCCATCGCGCGCGTCGAGCACACAGCCGTCAGCACAGAGACAGGCACGCGGTTGCTGCTGCGCCTAGCAGATGGCAAGTCGGTCGAGAGCGTGCTGTTGCCGCGGGATGGCGCGTGCATTTCGTCGCAGGTGGGTTGTGCTGTGGGCTGCAGTTTCTGCATGACGGGCCGTTCGGGCCTGATTCGCCAACTCAGCACCGACGAGATCTTGGCACAAGTGGTCGTCGCCCGCCGTGCAGATGCGCGCCTACGGCGCATCGTGTTCATGGGCATGGGCGAGCCGTCGCACAACTTTGACGCCGTGATGGAAGCGATCGATGTGCTCGCCACGCACGGCAACTTCCCCCACAAGAACATGTGCTTCTCCACCGTGGGAGATCTGCACATCTTCGACCGGCTGCTGGCACGCACGATCAAACCAGCGGTCGCCCTGTCACTGCATTCAACCTTCCTGCACAAGCGCAGTGAGCTGGTGCCGCGCGGAGCCAAAGTAGAACCGCGTGAGCTAGTCGAAGCAGCAGAGCGTTATGCGCGCGCGACGACCTATCCCATCTTGGTGCAATGGACCCTGATCCAAGGCGTCAATGATGGTGATGACGAGCTCGAACGCTTGATCGAGATGTTCCGCGGCAAGTACGCGCTCATCAACTTCATCCCGTGGAACACGGTCGATGGGCTGGACTATCAGCGTCCCGACATCGAGCGCGCACGCCACATGTCCCAGCGGCTGCACCAGGCCGGAATCCTCTGCAAGCTCAGGCGCAGTGCAGCCCAGGATGTCGACGGGGCTTGCGGCCAGCTACGCGCGCGTGCCGAAGATGGCTCACTGCTGACGCGTAAAGCCAACTAGACACCGCGTCGCGTGCTCCGCGGCGGTCCACCGGCCTTTTTCTTGGTGGTCTTCTTCTTGGATGCTTTCTTGCTCGGCTCTTCTCCGGGCGCTTCTTCTTTGGAACCAGCCGCACGCCAACCCTTGGGCGGTGCCTGCTCGAGCAGCTCATAGAGGAAGCGCGAAGCATGCGATTCGACTCGTGTGCCGAACTTCGAGCGGGTCTTCGTGACGCTGATCGTGAGGTGACGCTGCGCCCGCGTGATGCCCACGTACATCAAGCGCCGCTCTTCCTCGACCGTGTCTTCGGCCACGGAACGACCATGGGGCAAGATGCCTTCTTCCACGCCAATCAAGTACACGCGGGGGAACTCCAAGCCCTTGGCTGCGTGCAGCGTCATCATCATGACGGCATCACGCGTGGATTCCTTGTCCTTGTCGCGACTGTCGTCGTTCTGGAGAGTCAGCGCCTCCAAGAAAGACGCGAGCGTGGGCTTCTTGGCGCGACGCACATGGTTCTCGGCGTAGTTGAGCACCTCCATGACGCTCGCCCAGCGTTCTTCGCGCGTGGCAGGATCGGGATAGCAACGATCCACTTCGGCACGGTACTCCATCGTGTCCAGCAACTTGCGGATCCACACCACGAGGTTGGCGCCCGGCTCTTCCGAGCCCAAGCGCTCCAGCTTCTCTTGGAACGAGTGCACCGCATACGCGGCTGCGTCGGAAAGCCCTTCGATCTCCTTGGCATGCGCAAAGGCTTGGACCGCAGACAGACCACGCGCAGTAGCCCACTCCACCGCTCGATCGATCGTGGCCTTACCCACACCACGCGGCGGACAGTTGATGACGCGCAAGAACGACATCTCGTCCTGCGAGTTGGCAGCTAGGCGCAAGTAGGAGAGGACATCACGCACCTCCTTGCGATCAAAGAATGACATGCCGCCCACAAGCGTGTAGGGAACCGAACGGGCACGAAACTGTTGTTCAAACGGACGCGGCTGCGTGGCTGTGCGGAACAGCACGGCGAAGTCCGAGTACTTCGCTTGCTTCTTGCCCACCATGTTCGCGATCTCAACAGCGACGTGGTCGGCTTCGGCCTCTTCATCTTCCATACGCAGCAAGGCCAAGGGCTCGCCGGCGCCGAGAGCGGAGCGCAGAGTCTTGCCCAACCGACCGGGGTTGTGCTTGATGACCTTGTTCGCCGCATCCAAGATTTGCGCGGTGGACCGATAGTTCGTCTCCAAGCGCACGACTTTGGCGCCCGGGAAGTCCTTCTCGAACGACAGGATCTTGGTCACATCTGCGCCACGCCAGCCATAGATCGACTGGTCGTCATCACCCACCACGCACAAGTTGCGGTGCGCCGAGGCAATCGCTTTCACGATGTCGTACTGCGGTCCGTTCGTGTCTTGGTACTCGTCGACCATCACGAAGCGAAAGCGTTGTTGCAGTTCCTCGCGCACTTCGGCGCGTTCGTGCAGCAAGCGCACCGACAATGTCAGCAGGTCATCAAAGTCCACCGTGCGGCAGCGGCGCAAGTGCTCTTCGTACTTGGCCCAGGCTTGCGCGATCAGCTCTTCCTTGGGGTCCGCAGCCTTCTCCAACAGCACCTGCTGAGAGATGCCCTTGTTCTTGTAGAGCGAGATCTTCGAGTGCAGATCGCTCGGTGCAATCGAAGCCTCGGGGATGCGCAACT